>Ga0082335_1003163_pt1 | contig 27915 bp, 31 predicted proteins | sample Subgrocontami58m_FD_72375 | JGI IMG/M metagenome (GOLD analysis project Ga0082335, IMG submission 72375) | Subsurface groundwater microbial communities from S. Glens Falls, New York, USA - GMW37 contaminated, 5.8 m (SPADES assembly) (version 2) ...
TGTTGCCCGGCTCAACAGCGGTGGGGCCATCGCCCGGGGTGTCCAAGACGCCACCCGACTCTGGCGCGGCAGTGTCAGCCGCCGCGGGGGCCGTGGTGGCCTGACTCGGGAGGTTGGCGCTGCAGGCCACCAGGCTGACGCTTAGGAGGGCTATCGCCAGCGGCAGTGGTGCATTCATGGGTGCCGCCGGGGTGCTGCGCAAGCCCCTTGGGCAGACCGTCCAGCTCACCGGCCAGCTCCAGGAAGTCCCGCCAGCCGGGGAGGTCGGCCTTGTCCTTGAAGTCCGGCTGGGCCAGCACCTCCGCCCGCAGGTCCTGCCCGGTCATCCGGTCCACCCGCTTGGCCAGGGTGTCGATGTCCGCGGCGGGCAGCGCCAGCGCCTTGCCCAGGTCCCGGATGACGCCGCGCACCTGATAGGTGGTGATCATCCCCGACAGCGCGGCGTGGTCCCCACCCCACTTCTCGTGCACCCGCAGGATCAGCCGCTCGCGGATGTTGCGGGGGAAGTCCAGGTCGATGTCGGGCGGCCCGGCGGCGTCGCCGGGCAGGAACCGTTCCAGCGAGAGGTCATACCGCAACGGGTCGATGTGGGACAGCCCGATGAGGTACCCGATGAGCATGGCCACCGAGGAGCCGCGTCCCCGGCCGGGCGGGTTCTCCTCCAGCGGCCGCTGCGGGTCGGCCAGCCCCAGCTCCACCATCACCTCGTGGGCCAGCACCACGATGTCCCGGTACAACAGGAAGAAGCCGGCCAGTCCCTGCCGCCGCACCATCTCCAGTTCTGTCTCCAACCGGGTCCGCGCGCGCTCGGTGAGGACCCCGTACCGCTGTGTGGCGGCGGCATAACAGAGGTCCGCCAGATGGCTGTCAGGGGTGGCGCCCTCAGCCACCGGGTAGGCCGGGAACTGATACCCAGGCCGCCGGTCAAGTCAAAGCGGCAGCGCTCAGCGATGGCCAGCGTGGACCGCAGGGCGACGGGGTGTTCCGTAAACAGCGCCGCCATCTCCTGGGGCGGCTTCAGAGCGAACTCGCTGTTGGGCCGGCGCTGCTGATGCGTCGCCTCCAGGGTGGCGCAGGCGCCGATGGCCACCAGCACGTCCTGCAGCCGGCTCCGTTCCCGAACGTGGTAGTGGGCGTCGTTGGTGGCCACCACCGGGAGGTCCAGGCGCTGCGCCAGGCCCAGCAACCCTCGGATGCGCTCGTCGTCGCCGTAGACCAGGTTGTGCTGCAGCTCCAGGTAATACCCCTGTGGTCCGAACCACTCCCGGTGGCGGCTGGCGGCCGCCTCGGCCTCCGCCAGCCTGCCCGCCTGGACCAACGACGGCACTTCGCCGCTGCGGCACCCTGACAGCGCAATGAGCCCGCAGGCGTGATCAGCCAGCAGCGCAGGGTCCAACGCGGGCGTCCGGCGGTCGTGCCGGTGCGCTGCCGTGAGCAGCCGGCAGAGGTTCCGGTACCCCTCCTGGGTCTCCGCCAGCAGGGTCAGGTGGTGGCCATCTGTGAGCGTGACCTCGGCGCCGGTGATGGGGGCCAGGCCGAGGGCCTTCGCGGTCTTGGCGAACTCCATCGCGCCGCAGAGGTTGTCATGGTCGGTGAGCGCGAGGGCTGGGTAGCCCAGCGCGCGCCTGCGCCGCCAGCTCGTGGATATGGGAGGCGCCCTCCTGGAAGGAGTAGGCGGAGTGACAGTGAAGTTCGGCGTACTCAGGCATAGCGCTGCCGGTACCAGGCGCCGCTCACCAGGTCGTGGTACAGGGTGACTGCGTTGCCGTTGGCCAGCGCCACCTGAAAGTAGCTGCGGTGCACCGGCGCGCTGCGCCACCACTCGTCGTCAATGCGCCACCGGGCCTGAAGCGACGTCACCTCGCTCCCATCCACCACTGCGGGCGCGCCGTTCGGGCCCGTCTGCACCACGCTGGGTTGGGGGGCGTTTACGGGGCGTATTCGACCAGCACGTGCCGGCGTTCCGGAATCCTGGACCACGGTTCCGCCTTCTGGATTTGATAGACCGGGAGCACCCCGCCGAACCGCGCCTTCACCTGCCGCAACGCCACCGCCAGGCTCTGCGCCCGCTGCACGTTCTGGAACAGGCTCGTCTGGCGGCCCGCCTCACCGGTCAGCGCCTGCAAGGAGATGGTCATCTCCTCCGGCGGTCCCTGCGGCGGGTAGAGGGTCAGCAGCCGTTTGACGGCGGGCATGGCCTGGCTCACCGTTGACGCCGGTTCCTTAAGCGCCACCTGGCGTTGCCAGCGGGGCCGCTGGGAGACGGCGCCCTCAACGGTCATAATCCGGGCGTACCGGCCGTGCATCTCCGGGCGGGCGAAGAGCTGACGCAGGAGCCGCTCCGCCGCGAACAGCATGGTCTCGATGGTGGCCACGGGGGCTGGGAAGCTCAGGCTGGCGGTATGCGCTTCCACCGCACGGTGCAGGACCAGCGGCTGTGTATCCTCGCCCTGCGCCAGCCGCCAGAGCTGGGCCCCCAGGGGGCCGAACTGCGCCTGCAGCGGCCCGATGCCCTGGCGGGCGACATCGCCCACCGTCCGCAGCCCCAGCCGCCGCAGCCGCTGGGGGGTCGCACGGGGCGCCGGCAGCGCCTCCACCGGATGGGGCGCCAGAAAGCTCGCCACGTCTGCGGGCACGCGCCGCACCTCACCCGCGGGAGCCGCCCTTGCGGCGATGGCCGCCGGGAACTTCCCTGCGCCAACCCCAATGCGCGCCATCAGACCGTTGGGGACCGCCGCCTGCAGCGCCGCGAGGACACCAGCGGTGCCACCGTAGAGAGCGCTCAGGCCATCCAAGCCCACGTAGGCCTGCTCCGGCGCGTCAGCCTCCACCAGCGGACTCACCAACTGCAGCCTCGCAAGCAATTCATCGAACTGTTGTGCGTAGGCGCTGGGGTCGGCGGCGACCTGACGGGCGAGGGGTGAGCGGGCTTGGGCGTCCGCCAGCGTTGTCCCCGGCGCCAGGTCCTCCAGGTCCGGTGAGGTGTACAGCACCACCGGACGCACGCCCTGGGCGTCAGCCCGCACGATCAGCAGCGGCTGGCCGGCCAGGGACGGGTTCCGTGTGAGTTCGTATTGCGAGGCTGGGTGGGGGATGAGGACACAGGCGACAGTGCGCATCATGTATCTCAGATAGGATAGTGCAGCAGGCAAAGAATAGAACTAATGTTCTTTTCTGTCAACGAGTGCGGCACGGGAGCGCAGCGCGTATGCTCATCCTATGGACCCCAACCACGCCTCCATCCCCCGCCGCCTGCTGCGCGACCTGTACGTCGTCGCGTCCACCAAGCGGGCGCTGGAGCACGGCGTGTGCCCCGACGGCGGCCGTGCGCTCCAGATCATCGACACCTGGGCACAGGCACCCACCGACCATCGCTAAGCACGCATAGCGATGCTGCCCTCCGGGATGCCGGAAGGCGTTGGGGATTGCCGCGCAGCCGCCCCCTTTTTCGTGACGTTCCTGACAGCACGATGAGATTTGGGGATCAGGCAACGTTTGGGGCGGAGGCGTCACGCCATCTGTTGGCGCGCCTGGTAATGGACCTTCTACGCGACGGGCCTGGCCCTGCTGACCGCGGTCGACGGCCATGAGTGCGGCTTCCACCATCTGGTCCTCGCTAATACCGGCGTAGCGGTACACGTCATCGAGCGCCCCGCTCTGCCCGAAGCTGTCGACGCCCAACGGCACCACCCGCTGGCCCAGCGCACCACCCAGGAACGCGAGGGCGTGAGACGCGCCGTCGACCACGGTGACGATCGGCGCCGTCTGCTCCTCAGGAGTGAACAGCGTTTCGAGGTGGCTGCGATTGCCCGGATCGCGACGGCTAGCCTTGAAGCCGGCGTACAGGCGGTCGGGTGACGTGATGTTGAGTCCTGTGGGACCGGAAGGACGTGTCGGACCGATGTGGTGGCCGAGGCGGGGACGTCGGTCGCGTACACCGCCGTCGTTGCTGACAGTAACGGTGGCGATATTCAGGCCACCTCGGAAGCTGTCACGATTACCTGGGCCGCCACGCCTACACCGACCTTGACCGCCCCGGCAGCGGGGACCGTTCAGCAGGATATGGCCCCGCTGTTACGCTGGACCAATCCGCCTAGTACAACGCAGGTACAGCTGCAGATCATCCCTGCCAACGAGGACGGACCGGGGATCGACCTCATCCGGAACACCACGGATCGGTACCAAGTACCGCCCCCGGTGTTTGGGGAGGGGAACTACGTGAAGCTGCCGGGGATGACGTACACCTGGCGGGTGCGTACGGCCGCGGCCAAGACATCACTCGCGCCGAGCGATAGCGGGTGGAGTGACTGGGCGACGAGCACCTTTGTCACAGGCCCGCCGACCAGTGCGGGCATTAAGCTTGTGAGCCCCCCGGATGGGAGCGAGGTAGCGGATCGGACGCCCCTGGTTCAGTGGTCAGACACAGACAAAGCGGTGTTCTACTACGAGTTTCAGCTGTCCAAAGACCCTGGGTTTGGAACCGAGGCCTTCTTGTACTTTGAGTTGCGACACGGAGCAACGACCGACCCGCCCGATTCCTACCGGGTGCCAACGCAATTTCCGCTGGAAGTAGGCACCGTGTACTACTGGCGCGTGAGACCTCGCGTTCAGGGGGATGGTAAGCCCGTGGCGTGGTCAAACACTTGGAGTCTTGTGACCCCTCGCTGAGCTTTGTACCTACGGCGGCAGGTCCCGCAGCCACTCGGTCACGCCGCCATGACCGGAGCAGGTGCCCCGCCGGTGTTCGCTATTGCTGAGCGTGCCGTCCCGGCAGCGGGCACTGGCCCCAGTCGCCTCGGCGGGTGGAGCAGCGACGGGTGGGCTACCTGGCGCAGCAACGGCCGGAGGCACCACGGCCGGTGGCGACAACCCATGAGATCGGCTGACCCGCGAGCAACCCAGCGGCCTGGTGCCAGTCGGTGGCCATCACCCGCTGAGCGTCCGCCAGGGTCACCCGGCCGGCGCAGACCGCGGTGTGCAGCGCGTTCTCGAGGCGGTCCTTGGGGTTGGGTGACGCCCCCGGTTCAGGCCACAGGTTGCGGGGGTCGCGCGGGTCGCCGCCCAGTTCCAGCGGGATGAGGTGGTCCTCCTCGTGGGCCTGGATGGCGTCGGTGAAGCCATACTCGCGCATCTGCCGCGCCTTCAGCGGGTTGGTGTAGGAGGTCGGCGGGCGCACGGTGGCGGTGTAGCCCGAGACGCAGATGGTCTGGTGGATGGTGTCCTGGGTGACCCGCGGGTCGGTGGCGCCGGGGGTGCAGACCGGTCGGGCAGGTCGCCGCGGGCGTGGCACTGGCCGGGCGCCGGAGTGCCGGCGAGCGTCGGGACCGCGGTGGGCGGTGCCGGCGTGTCGGCGGGCGGTGGCGCGACAGGGGCCAGCGTGGGCGGCACCGGGGCCGCTGTGGCCGCCTCGGGGGCGGGGTCGGCGGGTGATGGGGGTGCGGTTGATGACGGCGCGACCGTGGCCGTCGTGGCCGGGGCTGGTACTGGTGGTGGGCCGGCGTCCGGGGTGGCGCAGGCGGCGAGCAGGAGTGCTGCGGCGAGGAGCGTCGCCCAGCGGGTCATGCGGACGGTCACCGCGTCGGGACTAGGGAGATGGCCGCCCACCTCACCCCGGTCTCAGCTGAGTGCTCGCCAGCGCTGTTCCACCTCAGGGAGCACCTTCACCGCCGCGTCCAGGTTGGCCGGCGTGGCCAACTCGGGGTGCCCGGCCTTCTCGACCAGCTGCGGGAGCTTGCTGCCGAGCAGCGCCATGGCCCACCCGATCCCATCGTCGACCGTCAACGGGTCCAGGTCGTACCGCAGGTTCTTGCCCATGGGTGCGTAGTGGTAGTGCGGCTGGATGCGGAACATGTCGAACCGGAGCAGTTGGACGCGCTGTCCGTCCACCGTGGTGCGCACCTGGATGCTGGGGCCACCGTCCCGTTCTCCCACCCGGTTCTCGACGAAGAACTCGAGGCCGCCCGCAGCGATGACGTCTTCCATTGCAATCCTCCTGCGCCCATCTTCGGCGGCGATCGTACGTCATCTGCAGCGTTGGCGCATGCGTCCCTAAATGGCCACCTTGCGCGGCCGTCCACGCTTCGGTGCCGCCAGCCAGAAGTACAGCTCGCTGTCGCCGACGGTGCGCCTCGCGAGCGTCACCCCGGCCGCCTTGGCCGCGCGGGTCAGCCGCAGCTTGACCGCTCGCATCGTGTCGCCCGGTACCAGCGTGAGGTGGCCGGCCTGGCCAGCCGTGAGTTGCCCCACGTAACTGGCGTATTGGCTCGGCCCAGGCGTGGCGCTGGCCTGGCGCTTGGCGTCGTCGAGGGGGATGGTGTCGAAGTGGGGCATGGTGCCTCCTTTGAAAATCAGTCTGCAGTCAGCATCAACCTTCCGGTGTAGCGGTTCCATTCCGGAATGCGCCCGCCGGCGAGCACTGGCAGGGGGTCGAGGCTGCCAGCATAGGCTTCCGCCCAGAGAAGCCAGGTCGACAACTCGTCCGTCATGGTAGCATTCCCGCCCTCCAGCGCTGCGCGCGCTGCAACGACATACTCCTGGAGGTCACGGGCCTGCCGCCAGAGCTCGGCCCCCTTGGTCAAGTTCCGGGCCAACTCCGCGACCCGGTCCGCCTCCTTTTGGCGCTCGAGCGCCTGGATCTCCCGCCGCAGCGTCTCGGCTCGCCGCTCCTGGATCGCATCCGCTTGGGTCTCGAGCGCGTCACAGACGGCTGTCAGGCGCTGCTCAAGCGTCCCCTGCTTGTCGTCCTTCCACTCGGTGGACGGGTACCGGGGTTCTTCCTGCGCGTGCAGGTGCAGCTCGCCGGTCGGCTCACGGCCCCACTTGGGCGGCTGTATCGAGTACCTCGCCTGGTCCGCGAGTTCCCGCGCTGTGGGGTCATGGGGGATGCGCTTCCACCGCTCGGTCATCCTGAGTTCGAAAGTGACATTCCGGACGGAGACGAGCAACCCCTCCCGCCCATCGACCGTCCTCGGGTTCGTCTTGTGACCGCGTCGTTCGAGCTCAGTGAGCAGGACGCTCAAGAACACCAGTGCCCGTCGCGTGGAGGACCGGTCCACCTGGAGGTTGGCGATACCGGGGCGACGCCGGCCGCTCGGTCCCCAAGCGCTCTCCCCTTTGAGGTACACATCAGCCGTCTCCCCAAGGGCGGCGTGAAGGGTCTTGCCCAGTATCTTCTGCGGCGGCATGGCGGTCTCCAAAGCTGTTTTGGAGGTTCAGCCTACCTCAGATGCATGCTCACCGCCCAGAGAACAAGTGTTCAAGGATCACTAAGGGAGATTAGCTATGGCTTCGAACAGGTCCTCCAATGGGTGAAACGCCGTGGCCGTCTCTCAGCGCGAGGCTGCTCGGTGGCCCTATGAGAGCGATGGGTTCATGGAGTTGCTGAGAGTGCGCCCAGAAGGAGATCCCATCGCTCTGCGTACGCCGGCCAAGCCGACTCAAATACGATAAAACCAGCAGTCATTGCACTTGTATTCCTCGATGACGAGACCATGGTCCGGGATCACTGAAGGGGTGCCCGGTTCGCGATGGTACGCGGCAGCAAACCTGGCTGGCCGAATGATGAAGGCCTGGGCCTGAGCTGGTGCATTAGGAAGCGGCTCGGGAAGGTGCACGAATGTCAGGAAGTAGTTACTGGGGAGGCTCCCAGCCAACAGGCGTCGAGCGAGGTCGGGCTGAAGGCGCCAAGCCAAGGCTCGCTTGCCTGCCTGGCTACCGCGGACGCCGGTTTGGGTGCCTTTCACTTGCACCAACACGCTGCGTCCGGTGAGCGGGTTCGCTGCAAACAGGTCCACCTCGCGATAGCCAGCCGGGGCTGGAGACACGAGACACCCCCGAGCGCTCAGCTGGAAGAGCACGTAGTTCTCCGCAGCTCTCCCTAGAAGTGCCGCATTCATGTCTGCTGCCTTTCACGAAGGACCAACCACTAAGAACCGTTAGTGGCAGCGTGCAGCGAAGGCGCGCTATCCATCGCTCCTATGTCCACCAAGCGCTTAGGCAGCGGCGGCCTCGACCTTGCTCACCGCTGGGTAACACGCGGTCCACTGTCGCCATATGGCCCGGATGATGAAGCGCTTCAACGCTCGCAGTGCTTCCCGCCGGGTCTTCCCTTCCTTGACGCGCCTTTCCAGATACGCACGAGCCTCCGGTGAGTGCCTGGACTGCGTCAACGTGATGAAGTACAGTGCCGCATTGAGACGGCGGTTGCCCCCGCGGTTAAGCCGGTGGCGGACCTTGCCGGCGGATGAAGTCTCAAGCGGCGCAACGCCGGCATATGCAGCGAGCGCAGCGTCGGTACGGAACCGGCGCCCCGGCCCGAGCAGGGAGGCGAGCACTCCTGCGGTGAGGAGCTGAATGTCGCAGATCTCTGTCAGCGGGGCAAACTGCTCCTCCGCTAACGCCCGGATCTTCTCAGCGGCTTCGTCCGCGTGCTGCCTGGCGAGACTCAGCCGCGCCGCGAGTCGCCGGACCAGGCCTATGCGCTCCTGCTGCAACTGGCTTTGCCCCTCCCACGTCAGGTCTTCCATGGTCTTGATGCCCGCCGGTGTCTTCAGTTTGGGCAGGTGCTGGTCGTACTAGGGGTCGATCTGCGTGAGGATAGCGTGCAGTTGGTTCAAGAGCCGGGTGGCCTCACCCATCGCACTCGCTCGCTCAGTGACCCATACTTCTAGAACGGCGGTCTCATCCTCCGCTACCACCAATGGCAGCGCCGAGCCTTCCTGGCGGACCACGCGGGCGACAGCATGGGCGTCCAAGCGATCGGTCTTCTCTGTCTTGCGCGCTCCCCGGCGCCCCCAAGCAGTAAGTCGCGCGTTCACTTCGTAGACGGTTTCGCCAGCCGCGACGGCCACCTGAGCAAGGCTACGCCCTGCACCCCAGGCACTTCAATGCCCCAGCGGCGTTCAGAACCAAGACCTTGAGCCCAGCGCAGCACCTCGGTCCAACCGATAGCGGTATTAGGGCCGCGCCATCGTGCCAGCTCCTGTTCGCTCTCATCCACGGCTACCGCTGCATGCACCCGTTTGTGGGCATCAACTCCGATCGTGATCACGCTTCCCTCCTTGTAATGAACAAGCTCTGGGGCTGACGGGCGTCTCTGAGGTCCGAATGGACTGGCTCCTATTAGGTCAAACCCCACGAGCTGGACGGGGAGGCGACAGGACAGATACTAGACACGAGGCCACGTCATAATAGTCGGGTCAGCCTACCCCGCCTGCTCGTGAACACGGTACCGAAGAACCGCGAACTCATTTGAACAGAGACGCCATAGCGCTCATCAAGGTCTAGACCATCGGCATGCCTGGAGAGCAGCAGCCGAGGTGCGGGGGAGCACTAGGGTAAAGTACCCTAGCGGCAAGCCGGTTCAAGCAGGAGGCCGCAGGTCATGCCAGTAACCCCCCACACTGAACGCCATTTCACCGGCTCCGCGGCCGTGCGCGACGTTGTTATCGGTATGTCCGACGGGCTCACCGTCCCTTTCGCCCTAGCAGCGGGGCTGTCCGGCGCCGTGGATGCTACTGCTATCGTCATCACGGCAGGTCTCGCTGAGGTGGCGGCTGGCTCGGTGGCCATGGGACTTGGAGGCTTCATGGCTGGCCGCAGCGATGTCGAGCACTATGCCTCTGAGCGCGCCCGCGAAAACCGTGAGGTGCTCGACCTACCGCAGGTGGAGGAGACCGAGGTGTACGAACTCTTCGGGCGGTATGGCCTCACCGGGGAGCAGGTCCAATCTGTTGTGGTGGCACTACGCAAGCGACCGGACGCCTGGGTCGACTTCATGATGCGCTTTGAGCTTGGCCTGGATCGCCCCGACCCCAAGCGAGCCCTCATCAGCGCGCTGACCATCGGCGTGGCGTACATGGTCGGGGGTATGGTGCCGCTCGCCCCTTACTTCTTCGTCGCTCGTGCGTCTGAGGCGCTGCCGCTCTCGGTGCTCCTCACGCTGGTGGCACTACTGGTGTTCGGCTACGTAAAGGGGCGCTTCACCGGAGTTAACCCGTGGCGGAGTGGTCTGCAGACGGTACTTGTGGGAGGTCTGGCCGCGAGCGCCGCCTTCTCCCTTGCAAAAGTTGTGGGTGGCTGACGATGACTTTCTGCCTGGCACGACGCTGATCACAGCCACGGGTCGATCACCGCGAGCGCCTGGGCCCTACTCCAAGCGAAGTCCCGCGAACTGATGGCGAACAATGGCCATGCCCCTTTGTGGCCCCGGCGTTTTCACCCATACACCCCTCACGCTCCGCTCGGCGAACTTCATGGTTGCCTCATGCTCGGGGGCCTACCCTGGTACTTAACTCATATTGGAGGTGGTCAATGTCTGGGAAATGGCTTCTTGTCGGCGCTGCGCTGGGGGCTGGGATTGTTGGCTTGATCATGAGGGACGAGTTGGCGGACAAGCTCCGGTGTGTCCACCTGAGCTACGACGATGAGCGGACGCAGCACAAGGAGGTCACCGTGAATAAAGATGAGGTCATGGGGAAGTGGCATGAGATCAAAGGCAAGGTTAAGGAGAAGTGGGGGGATTTGACCGATGACGAGCTAACGCAGGGCGAAGGCAAGCTCGAGGAACTGGCCGGCACCATCCAGAAGAAGTATGGCGGGCTCAAGGAAGAAATCCTGGCCTACCTGCGTGCCCTCTGAGCCTGCTCGGTCGCCAACCGTCAGTTGCGAATAGCGGAACGTACTAGGGAGGCAACCGCCATGCGCTCACTGGTGCATTCGGGGTGGGCACACGTGGAAGACATCCCCTGGAGGGCACAAGCCTAAAGGCACGCATGCCATGAACGCCAAGAAACCGGGAATCCACAAGGCCGGCATGGAGACGCACCGAACGTTGCCACGGGCAGAACTGCGCTTGGAGGCAGTCCTGTGATCCGGCGACACGATGGGGCGGCGCCGATTTCCCCTGCGGCGCCGTGCTCGACGACGCCACCGGCGAGGTGCGCCTATACTACGGTGCGGCCGATACCTGCGTCGGGTTGATGACCGCTCAGCTTTCTGACCTTTTGGACTGGCTACGGAGCCAGCCGGAGCCGCCACCAGCGTCCCAGGACTAGAGGTGCCTCATGCTCCGACTCAGCGGTACCAACCTTGCTATTGCTTTCGTCTCAACCTGCCCTCCCCGGCAATGCGGCATCGCAACCTTCGCCAAGGACCTTGAGCAGGCGCTGAAGACTGCGGACGCATCGGTTCACATCTCCTGGGCCGCCATCACCGACGCGACCTCCACTGATTCCTATGGCCCGGAGGTCGCATGGCGCATTCGCCAGGGCTCGCCGGAGAGCTATCGGGAGGCGGCGCTCCAGCTCAACACCGCCCTGGTGGACGTGGTCAGCTTGCAGCATGAGTTCGGCCTGTACGGCATCTGGGGCGACCCCTTCGAAGACCATTTGGCACCGTTCCTCGCGGCGCTGCTCAAGCCGCTCGTGACCACAATGCACTCAGTGCTTCCCGAGCCGACGGCCTCCGTACAAGCCGCGGTCAGGCGCATCGCCGAACGCAGCAGTACCGTCGTGGTGATGGCCGAGCGGGCCCGTTCACTGTTGATCGATGCGTATGGTGTTGCACCACACAAAGTGGTGGTGATACCTCACGGGGCACCGGCGGTGGTGCCCATGGGACGCACCGCTATGAAGGAGCAACTGGACCTCAGCGGTAGGTCCATCATCACGACCTTCGGTTTGGTGGACCCCCGTAAGGGCCTGGAATTCATGATCGAGGCGATGCAAGGCGTACGCCGGCGCCGCCCGGACGCGCTCTACCTTATCCTCGGCAAGACGCATCCGGAACTCGTCCGCTTCGAAGGCGAAGTGTACCGGCAGCGGTTGTGGCAGCTCATCCATGACCTAAAGCTCGAACAGCACGTGGCCTTTGTGGATGCGTATCTGACGCAGCAACAAATCGTCGAGTATCTCATTGCCACCGATGTCTACGTCACGCCGTACCTGGACCCACACCAGGTGACCAGCGGCACACTCGCCTTTGCGCTGGGAACCGGCAAGGCCATCGTCTCAACGCCCTATCCGCACGCCGCAGAGGCCTTGGCGGATGACCGCGGGATTCTCGTAGACTTTCGCAGCGGAGCCCAGCTTGCCGAGGCGACGCTGCGCATTCTGGGCGATGCGGTCTTGAAGCAGACCCTCGAGCGGAACGCCTATACCTACAGTCATGGGACAGACTGGCCGAGCGTGGGTGCACGCATGCTCGGCATCTTGCGGTCTGCCGCGGAGGGTGCGCCAGCCAACCAGGATGGTGCGGTACCTGCGCTAGTGCCGGCCGTCGCACCCAGCGGGGTGCTCCCCGCACGCCGTTCGGATCGGGTATCCAAGCCACGCCCACCGGAACCTGCGAGCCCGCCGGCGTCTGGTCTGCGCCTTCTGACCGCTCCAACGTCGAGTTGTGACATAGCCGCAACGCTGGTGTGTGCCGCACTCCCTGTTGGTATTTGACTCTGTGATGGCTGGATAGCCTGACAGCGTGGGCCTCAATACTCGGAGCCGCTTGCTTTCCACGTGCTCATTTGTGTGAGGGAGAATGTGATGCGCCACAGATGGACGAAACCTACGACGATTGTCAGTCTCGCTACAGGTGTAATGCTCCTCGTCGGTGCCTACTCTGGCATGTGGAAGGCCACCGGGCTGCAGGCAGCGGCGACGGCCCCCGCCCTGGGGGCCGCGGGGAGCTACGCGGTGTTGGCGGCCGCTGGAGCCACCAACACCGGCCCCACCACGGTGACCGGAGATCTTGGCACGCATCCCACCCCTGCCGTGACCGGGTTCTTTGGGACGGTGGAGAATGACGGGCCAGGGACCGTCACCGGGCAGATCCACCAGGCCGACGGTACGGCGCTCGCGGCCAGAACCGCCCTGACCACCGCCTATAACAACGCCGCCGGCCAACCAACGGATTTCGCCGTGGGCACCGAACTCGGCGGGAAAAGCCTGGTGGCTGGGGTGTACGCATCGGGCACGTTTGGGATCACAGCGGGGGCTGGGTTTCTTACGCTGACCGGCAGCGCCACCGACGTCTGGATTTTCAAGGCGGCCTCCACGCTCATTACGGGAGCGAGCAGCGAGGTGCGCCTCAGCGGCGGCGCTCAGGCGTGCAACGTCTATTGGCAGGTCGGTAGCTCCGCAACACTTGGAGCAAGCTCGACGTTCCAGGGAACCATCCTGTCGAATACCTCCATCTCGGTGGGAAACAGTGCCACGGTGGTCGGCAGGCTGCTGGCAGGCGCCGTCGCCGACAGCGGCGCCGTAACACTGAACAACGACACCATTGCCGTCCCGATCTGCGCACTGCCCCCGGCGACGGCGACGGCGACGGCTGCGGCGACTAGCGTCGCTGCCACGGCCACCGCAACGCTCATCCCGGCGACGGCGACTGCCATTTCGGGTGGCGGCGGCGGTGCGGCAACCCTGACTCCAACGGCAACGCTGCCCCCGGCGACTGCCACGACAGTGGCCGCCACCGCCATCGCGGCAACCGCCACCGCAGTTGCCCCTGCGACAGTTACCGCGGTGGCCGCCACCGCAACTGCCATTGCTGCGACCGCCACGGCGATTGCGCCCACGGCGACCACTGTCCCGGAGATTGCCGTCCCCGAGACTCCAGCCGAGACGCCGGCCGAGACACCGGTGATTGTGAGCCCAACGCCGGTGATGCCTACAGCCCTCCCCAATACCGGCGACCACAGCCTATGGTGGGTCGAGTCATTCGTGCTGCTTCTGGGTGTGCTGCTGCTGGCGGTAGGCTTGGCGTTCCGGCGAAGGCAGGCATAGACGCTGGTCTGCGGCATTGGCATAGTAAGGCGCTGGCGCTCCGCGCTGGGAACAAACGTTGGAGGGAAATGGCATGGGAATCTCTTGGAGCGGGGTTTGGGTTGGTGCGCTGTCGGCACTCGTCAGTGCATTGGTTTTCGGGCTGATCGGCATCGCACTCGGCGCGCAGCAGATCGGTCCAGCACAGCGCATCGTAAGTTGGAACAGTTTCGGACTGAGTGCGCTGGCGTTTAGTGTGTTCAGTGCATTTTTCTCGTTGGTTATTGGTGGGTGGGTTGCCGGCCGAATTGCGGGTCTACGCCGCTCGGACGCGGCCATGCTGCACGGGGCCATTGTCTGGCTGATGGTGGTGCCACTGTTGGTAGCGCTGGCGTCCTTGGGCGCAGGCGGCTACTTCGGCGGGTGGATTGGCGGTCTGGCTGGGACGCCTGCATGGGCGGCTTCCGCGGGCGGGCCGGTGGACCCGAATGCCGCCATAGTCGCCCGCAATGGTGCGCTGGGTGCAGTCACCGCGTTGCTTCTGGGCCTGGTCGGTGGCGTGATCGGCGGGGGGCGGGCGTCGGGTGAGCCGATGACCTTCACGCACTACCGCACCCGAGACCAGGTTGCCCAACGCCCGCCCGGGTCACACTAGCTTATGCGGGTTTGGAAACATAGAGGAGGAAGTTTTAATGGGTTACATAATTGGCTGGTTGCTTGGCGTTCCGGTTGGGCTCTTGGTGCTCATTTGGGTGGTAACCCGGATTCTCTAACGTAGCGAGAGTTGTTCGGAGGGTGCGGGACAGCTACGCGCTAAGCGCAGACCCGCGTTACCCTGGGGCCTACGCTTGGGTCTAGGAGCCCCGTCCCGCACTCCTGCGCAGGGGTCTTCATGAGGTATGGCGGCCGTCCAGCGTCAACAGCGGGGGGCGAATCCGGCGGGTTGCCCCTGACGTCGGCGCCGGCAACGAAGATGACGGTGTATGGCGACCTACTGCGCGCTCTGCTCGCCGATCAGCTCGCGTTCCTCGCCGAGCCCACGCACGTGCTGGTCATCACCGAAGACAACGGGCGCGAGTCACTTCGGATGAGCGTGCAAGCCACCCACCTCGCCATGTCTTCTTGAGCCGAGAAGGCCTTCGCCAGCATCGAGACTATGCACGCATCGGGTCGGGCCAGACCGTTTGGATTACTCGGGACGGTGCAGTACCTGCGAGTGTGTGGTGAGCGAGCTGTTATGCAATCGTTATGTCGCCACGCACAGCCATCATTCGCGTGACGCGGGTTGAACGGTACTCTCAAGGTGGCGCTAGCGTGCCGGGCAACGTTACCGGCTGCGCCTGAAAGAGGAACGAACCATGACAGTCAACCAGCGAATGGCCGTAGTCTGCACCTTCAGCACCCGTGAGCAAGCAGAGAGCGCCATGCTCGAGTTGCGCTCGGTCGGCTTCGGCGATAACGACATTGGCTTTGCGATGCGTGATGACGAGCCAAAGAGCACGCTCAACCAGCACGACCATGTGCACTACAAGGACGACGTGGGTGGCGGCGAAGGCACTGCGGCGGGGGCCGTGACCGGAGGGGTTGTGGCGGGAGCGCTTGCGGCAGGCATGATTCCCGGTGTTGGGCCGGTGCTCATCGGTGGCCTGCTCGCCGGCATCGTCGGTGGTGTGGTGGTGGGTGCCGTCACTGGTGGCATTGCCGCCTCCCTGATTCATTTAGGCGTGCCCGAAGACGATGCGCACTACTACCAGGATGAACTGCACGGGGGCCACCCAGTGGTGTCCGTCCATACCACCACCCGCCTGACGGACGCCCGGGACATCATGCTGCACAACGGCGGACGAGAACGCGCCATCATCTTGTAGCCTTGGGCCGTGTCGCCTAATAGGCCGTTCGTTGAGCACGCCGCCGGCGTCGGCGAACTTGAAGATGGTGGTGATGATGACCTTGCGCACGTCCTGGGCCAGCATCTGCCGCAGCCGCTCGCTGGTCTCGGCTTTCTCTAAGTTTGGCACGTCCGCAGCGGTGAAGGTGCCGGTGATCTGGGTGTCGAGGTCGACGCGGTCCACCACGATGATGACGGTGGGGGCCTTGAGCAGCGGGTGCAGCCGGAGCTTCTGGCCTGGACGCCCAGGCGGTCGCCGGCTTCGTCCTCCGAGAAGCTCCCCGCCTGCCACGGGTCTTCGTCGACGATGAATCCTCGATCCTCGATCTGCTCACGACGGAGCGAGAAGGCGCGCTCGCCGAGGCAACCCGCCTCAGGAACCAACTGCACGCGCTGCTCGCCCACATCGACCCTGAGTACCGCCTTCGCATCCCGCACCTCGACACGAAGGCCGGCCTCGCCGACCTCGACGCCTTCACGACGGACGATGACCGTGAGCTGCAGCGGCACCGTGTCGCCTCGGTCCACCGGCTAACGGAACGCTTGCGCCTAGCTCTGGAGCAGGTCGCCATGCTGACCGAGGAGATCGAGACTCTGGCGGTACCGTATGAAGCGCTCACGGAGATTGCCGGCGTGAGCTGGTACACCGCCGGGGTCCTCGCTGCGATTCTGGGACCTGGGGTGCGGTTTCAGACTGACGCACAACTCGCGGCCTATGCAGGGGTGGCGCCGCTCGAGGCGTCGTCAGCTGCGAGCGTGCGCCACCGCCTCAATCGCGGCGGGAACCGGCGTCTGAATGCCGTACTCCATCGGATCGCTGTGACCCAGGCCCGTTGCTCTCCGCCCACCCGCGCCTACATCACCCGCCGGATGACCGAGGGCAAGAGCAAGCGGGAAGCCATTCGTGCGGTGAAACGCTACATTGTTCGTGCCATCTGGCGGCATTGGCAGACCTGCAGTGCGCCTCCTGCACCCGCTGCCGAGACGTCAGCAGCTTGAGCCTTGACATAGGAGCATCTCATAGCGTTGGTCGGGCGGTGGGCCCTCGAGAATGGCCACGGGTCGGTAGGCCAGTCAAATGCGCGCGATCCGTTCATAGTGCCTATTCACACCCTGAGATCATCCAAGAACTCCGATGCCGGCGCGACACCCGTGACGAGCAGGTGGTCGCGGGCGCGGGTGCAGGCGACGTAGAGCAGGTGACGCTCGGTGTTGTACACCTCTTCGAGGTCGGAATCATCGGTCACCGCCGCGATACGGGACTGTAGCGGGATAACCTCGTCATCGCAGGCCATGACAGCGACGACGCGGAATTCGAGGCCTTTGGCCAGGTGCATGGTACTGATGGACACGTAGCGGGTGGTCGTTTCGACGTGGTCGTCGAGCACCTTGTAGGAAAGACCGGCGGCATTTACGGCTGCTGCTGCTCGCTCCAGTTGGGCAGCCGAGCGCACGAAGACGCCCATCTCGTGGGGCAGGACTCCCTCCGTCGTCCGAGCCTCGAGCCAGGCGCCGACCGCGGTGGTCTCGGCGGCGAGGGTGTCGAGAACCTGGATATCGGGGGCGGGGCCATTGAACACTGAAACGGCACCGCGGCGGTCCTCGGTGTTTCCGTCCACGTCAGTGACTTGTGATCCGAGTAACCTGTCGGCCTGTGCGCGAATTTGGTGCGAGGTGCGGTAGTTGATGCGGAGGGTGCGGGAGCGGCCGCGGATGTCCACGCCCAGCGCTTTCCAGGAGAATGGCTGCTGGAAGATGCGCTGGCCGAGGTCGCCGGCGAAGAACAGGCTGTTCGGGTGGTCGGCCCCGAGGGCGGCGAGAAAGCGCAATTGCGGCACGCTCAGGTCCTGCGCCTCGTCTACCACCACGTAGTGGAAAGGCGGGTGCTGGGATGTGGCGAGGTGGGCCGCCAGGCGGCTGAACAGGCCGGCATAGGTCATCAAGCTGCGCTGCTGCAGCCCTTCCCGCACGCGCTCGAACACTCGCCATAAGATCTCACGTTGTCGTTCGGGCAGGCGTGTCTTGCGGCCGAGACGCGCCACGTCGCGGTAGGCCTCCCAAGAGTTGAGTTGCCAGGCGTCCACGATGTCGCCCCACTCCGTGGTGAGGAAGTGGAGGCTGAACTTCTGACCTTCGACGACGGTAGACGCTTCCTGCAGAAGCTGGTGGATCGTCTCGGGACTGGCGACGGCCACTGGACCCAGGTTTAGTTGGAAGAGGCGCAGTGCGATGGTGTTGAGGGCGTGCACTTCCACCCGCTCGGCGAGGTGGGGCTCGTTGCCGATGAGGTGGCGGAGCTTGGTGCGAAGGGCGTTGGCCAGGGTGTCGGAGTACGTGGTGAGCAGCACGCGCGCTGCGCGATTCGCGCCGGCCAGGTGGACGGCGCGGTGCAGGGCGACGATGGTCTTGCCAGTGCCGGCGGTGCCCGAGATGCGGGCCGGTCCGCCGTAGTCGCGCTCCACCGATTCGCGTTGGGCCGGGTGAAGGAATACGGCCCATTTCTCCCATGGGTAGTCGAGGGCCCGCTCTAGCTCTTCGACGTTGCTGACCACCCGGAACCGGCGCTGCGCATCGGGGTGCTGGAATGGGTCGATGTCCATCGCAACCAGCTGGGCAACTTGGGGCGTACGGCCGGTGGCCAAGTCCAGCAGGGCTTCGGCGGCCTCCTTCGGCAGGTGGTCGGCCAATTCGAGCAGCGTGTCCTCAGTGGCCTGTCGCACTGCGTCCAGCCATTCGGTCGGCACACCGTAGCCCAGCAGGTCAGACTCCGGCGTGGTTGCGAAAAGCAGCGGCTTCAGTAGCGGCAACTGCGCCGCCTCAACAAACCGCGGAACTACGACCTCTTCGACCCGCTCACGCACTTCCACCAGTTGTGCGGCGCCGGTCTTGGGGTGCGTCTCCAGCCGGCGGCGTTCGGCCCATTGGTAGGCGGCGTCGTGATGGCCCGCGTAACACAACAGTAGGCTGGCGGGGGTGCGGTGCACGATGAGCCGCACATCAGCGCTGGCGCGGATGGACCAGAAGTTCTTGTCCCTGGCCTTGTCGAGCTTGTGGAATGCCAGGCCGGGATTGGCTGCGTTGACCTGTAGGTCGAAGGCGGTGGTCTTGACGGCCTTCTGTTCATCGCCGGTTAGCCGCGTCAGGCTGTCGGTGAAGGTGTCGGCGATGAGGAACTCCACTAAATCCCTAAGGCCTTAGTAACTGGGCATGTTGGGCGATGCGCAAAGCTTGTTCTTTCCGCTCAGCTCGGGCCAGGTCCGGGTCAATTTCCGAGCTGTGCCAGCCTACGATGTTGGCATGGCGAGGCGGTGGTTCGTCGGGTTCGACTTCGAGCGGCACGGTTCTGACGTGGCGCGCCTTGACGATTGCAGCCCCGTGCAGCGTCCTGATCCCGACAGCGTGCTCTGCTAGCAGCCAAAGGGCTGTGCGCGGCTCCGCGCCGTGCCGCGAGATTGAAGTCTTGCCATCACCAGGTGGCAGGAAGGCCGAGGGCTTCACCATCGTCGTGTTGAACTGGCTCGAAGACGTAAGGAATCGTGCGAGATCTTCTTCGTCTGCGACGGCGTCAGGAAGCCCGGAAGGCAGCAGTGCCATCAATCACGATCCCCTTTATACCGTCAAGTACTCTTGCCGGGACAACGTCCCCGTCAAAGCGCGCAACCGCGTGCCCTCGGTCCGTGCCATCCAGCCACGCATACGCTAGACGGCTCCCGTCACCAATGCTCAGCGAGAAGACTCGGTTGCGCGACTGAATCCAGTCCAAGGAGATTGAGCCATCAGGTTCGGGAGCGAACTCTGGGAGCGGCACACCTTCTGGAAGGGCTCGAACAAATGCCTCAGCCTGCTGGGCAGCGAAGTCAGACATCGCTTGCGCTCCAGACCCGTCCCAATCGGGCGTTGCACACTCCTCAACCAGCGCCCAAATCTGGAAGATCGCTTCCGCCTTAGGCCCGAAGAGCGCGAAAGAGCGCTCGATCGATGCCTCCACCGCAGTCCCAGCGGTGACGGTGTCCTTCGCTTCGTCGGCGATGGCACTCCCGGAATGGGCCAGTGGCCGCAACCGGACATACTCTGCAACGGAACTCATAGGAATAGCTCCAGGCACTTGGTTGTTAAGGTGTCTCTGAACACGCGGTTCTTCAGCCCTCGCAGAGATTGAACTTCTGAGAGAATCCAGTTCCAGTCCTCCGGTTCAGAAGTTCCCTGACGTGACGCTTCGATGTCAAGGATGACGGGAAGTTGCCCTCCCTGCTCCACTTGGTTTGTAAGGATGATCTTGACCTCGCTCCCAGTTTCACGCTCCACAGCGGCAGTTTGGCTTAGGAAGCCAGTGAGTTGTAGCGCGCTTTCATCGGGAAGCTGCGGAGCCGCCTTGAGGTACTCCCCCAACTCTACGCGACCTTCCGTTAGCGGGAGCAGGATGCGATTGATGTACCTCAGCCGGATCTGACGGATCTGCACGGGAGACGTAATCTCGACGAATAGCCTCCACGTCCGTTCAATCTCTGGTAGATAGTCATCTAGGCTCGCATAAGGAGCCAGCCGGTTGAATGAAAACCCTTGCGCTCTCACCTGCACCAGTTGCTTTTCATCCTCTTGCAAGAACTGGAACGCCTGAATTCCTCGCTGAGTCGAGACCTGGGGCGGTTCGTCCAATGACTGCCGAATCTGATACCCCTGCAAGAGTTGTTTACGGAACTTTGGATACGTGTCCCGAAAACGGGCTCGCGCTGTTCCCTCGAGGGGTCCAATCCCCTCGGGCAACGGAACGTCGCAATCGATATCTAGCACGGCCTCCACAATCGGAGCGTGGGCCAACTTCCATTCGGGGGTGTTTACAGGCATAGCATCTCCACACTCATTCTACCCGGAACACCTTCATCACCTCGTCACCCAGGTGGTTGATGACCTTGATGGCGATGCGGCCCGAGGCGGGCTTGTCGAAGGGGCGGGAGGTGTCGCTGTGGAGGGTGGCCCAGGCGTCCTCGTCGATCTCGGCCTTGAGCGTGGTCTTCAGGGCGCTATAGGGATCGTTGGCACCCAGGAAGTAGGCGTGGCGGACGAAGAAGCTCTCTTCGTTGTAGTCGGTGTCGATGAACCAGCAGGCGATGCCATCGGGGCCGTCGCTGCGGACCTCGCCGGTGTTGGGGTGGAACACGTCGACGCCGTTCACCTTCACCCGCACCCGTCCGTCCGGCTCGTGCAGCAGGTCGATGTCGGGCTCGCCGAAGATGACGAACAGGTTGCCCTTGCCGGTGTTCTTCAGGTCTTCGGCCATGTGCAGGTCGGCGTTCATGCGGGCCTTCAGCACCTGCAGGCGGCCGAGCTTGCTGAACTCGGTGGTGTGCGCCTCGTAGTTGAAGGCGCAGGCGATCAGCACGTCGAAGCCGGCGTCGGCCGCCTCACGGGCCGCCTGCACCAGGTCGGGACGGGTGACGGTGCCGAACTCCGGGCCGATGAAGATCGCGGCGCGCTTCTCGGTGTCGCCCTCCATGTAGTGGCCATCGGCGCAGACCAGGTCGCCGGGCCAGGGCGTCAGTGCCGTGAAGGCGATCTTGTCGTCCTTGTGGGCCTGCTGCACGCCGGCGATCTTGAGGTTCTCTAGGATCACCTCGGGGAAGGACTGCGCGGCGTGATACTCGCCCCGCCCATCGGCGACGCCGTCGATTAGCTCGCCGTCTTCGTCCACACCCAGCACGCGGTGGGGCGAGAGGCTCTCGACGGTGAAGGGGCCGGCCACCCGCACCTTCTTGTTGTCGGTGTAGGGCTTGTCGTACAGGTGCTCAAACTCGGCCTTGGCGGCGATGGAGGCGTTGATTTCCTTCTGCCGGGCAATGTGCGCCTGCCACCAATCGGCATGCAGCTTTTTGGCCGCCTCCGGCCAGGCGATGTCCGCATCACGCGGTACCTCCCAGTCTTGCCACTCCTTCTTTAGCGCAATGTTCAAGCCCTCCCGCAGCGGTTCCAATGTCTCTTCCCACTGCTCCCAGATCACATCGATCTCGGCGTTATTAGCTATGGCCTTCAGGGTGATATGTGGCACCCGCTCGCACACAAAGCCCTGGCGGATGTTCCCGTGCACCGGCTGCGAGGAAGGGATTGAATGAGTGACTGCTGCCTCCTTATTTCTGCCATCGAGTGAATCGGCCAGGATATAGTAGGAATAGCGGGCACCCATGATGCGTGCACGAGCCAGCGCCAAAGCGACGCGCGAGGTATCCATAGTGATCCAACGGCGGCCCCATTGCTCCGCAACGTAGGCAGTGGTACCGGAACCGCAGGTAGGGTCGATTACGAGGTCGCCGGCATCGGTGGTCATTAAAAGGCAACGTTGAATAACCTTGGTGCTTGTCTGCACCACGTAGATCTTGTTCCCGAAACTCGCCTGTGTGTCAGTCCAGACATTGTTGTATGACACGCTCGGGAAGTCGTCCAACAGCAGTCGGTAAAATAGTGTCCGACCCGATGGCTGAAGACGGTGCACATAGCTAGCGCGGTGCAGACCAAGCTCATGGGTTTTCCAGAACTGTTTTCCAGGCAGATACGCTTGTCCGTTGAATTGAAATGGAAAAGAACCAGGTGGTCGTTGTGAGGTAAGTGGGCTTAAACGGAAAAGCTTCGCACCGTCCGGAAGCTCCTTCAGGCCTTCGATCTCTTGGTCAGTGGCTTTTCGGTAAGTTCCATCCTCAAACAGGATATTAGAGTAAGCGTCCTTCAAGGTCGCTAAGTCCGCCTTATCCCTGTAGAGCTGCCTGTACTTTACGACTGATTTATTCTTTGCGTACCACAATAAGTAGTCACACACTTCGGGCATCAGTTCACTGGATTGCGCGGCTGTCTTAACAAATTGAATTTGTCCGCAGGCATTCTGATCCCCGAACACCTCATCCATCAACGCCCGCACTCGGTGCACGTTTTCGTCGCCAATTTGAACGAAAATCGAACCCGAATCCGCTAACAAATCCCTCGCTACAGTAAGCCGGTCCCTTAGATATGTGAGATAGCTGTGGATGCCGTCACGCCATGTGTCGCGGAAGGCTTTGACCTGCTCCGGCTCACGCGTGATGTGGTCAGGATTACCATCCCTCACGTCCCGGCTTGTGGTACTCCACTGGAAGTTGCTGTTGAACCTGATGCCATAGGGAGGATCGAGGTAAATGCACTGAACCTTGCTGCGCAGCCCTTCGCGCTCGGCCAGGCTCGCCATAACTTGCAGAGAATCACCGAGGATCATCCGGTTGGACCAGTTCTGATCATGCTGGTAGAACTCGGTCTTGTCGGCGCCATCGGGAATGCCGTTGAAGTCGGCGAAGAGATCAAGCTGGTCCCCATCCGAGGGGGCGGCTGAGCGGCTGTGGTGCAATAGGTCGTCGATCAGCACCTTTGGATGCACCTTCTCCTGGATGTAGACCGGCGGCGCCTGCACCACCAGGTCGCTCCAGTCCTGCTCGTCCTTGCCCCGCCACACCAACTGGGGGTCGAGGTCGCGGTTGCGCCGCTCGTAGGCCACCCGCACCGGATTCGCCTGCTGCTCGTCGATGACCGCCTGGTATTCCGCGGTAGGGATGTTCTTGCGGGTCGCCTCGTCGTGGAGCAGCATTTCGACGGACTTGGGTGTGGTAGGACGGCGTTCGGCCATGGTTAGCTCCTCCCGCCCATCGGCTGTGCAGCGGCAGCGTCGATCATCTTGTTGAACTCACCTTCCACCTTGGCGGCGAAGTCGGCCTCGATGCGGTAGACCTCGGTGAACTCAGCGAATGCCCAGCGGCCGTAAGCGCCCAGGTGGTTCACGCCCGGCACCCAGTAGGTCTCCATGGTCGCCTTCTTCTCCTTCGCGTCCTCCCGGCGGTAGCCCTTGATCTCCACCACCAGGTGCAGCAGGTCGTCGTCGCCGCGGCCATCGTCTACCAGCACGATGAAGTCGGGCCGGTAGCGCCGGGTTTCGGAGCCGTAACGGTAGGGCACCTCGAACCCCAGGCTGTGGTTCTTGACGTAGGCCCGCACCCGCGGGTGCGCTTCGGCCACCCGGCAGAACTCGGCCTCCCAATCGCTGTCGAGGATGACCCAGTTGATGTGGCAGCGGCGGGCGTCGGTCTCCCAGCGGTCGGCCTTCGACGTGGTGAAGTTCACGAAGCGGGTGGAACCGGTGGGGTTGTAGGGGTCGAGCACCGCCTTGATGGGACGCTCGCCGATGAAGCGGCGGTTGATGCCGGCGATGATCTTCTCGCAGGCCAAGTCGGCCAGCATCTTGTACTTGAGCTGCGCCGGGTACGTCCCACCTTTGCACACCAGGTAGCCGTCGAGCCACTGCTTGGCGATGCGCTTGAGCTGGCCGAACAGGTGCAGTTCCGGGTCTTCGCCGTGCTCCCGGTACTTGTTGAGCACCAAGTGTGCGGTCAACTCGTACACCACCTGCGAGGGCCGAACGTCGCCGGTATGCACCAGTGTAAGGTCCACCGCTTCGCCGATGATGCCGGAGTTCTGGGTGTCGGTGGCGCCGATGAGGTCAGGGGTCAGCTCCAACACCGAGTCCTCGTTGAACTCTGCGGTCACCTGGTCCACCGGCAGCTCGACCCGATAGCCCTCCACGCGAGGGAAGCTTATCTCCAGGGCATCCCGTTCAGGCCGCATGGCCTTCACTTGGATCGTCCGGCGCGGCGTCTGCGGCGGCGCCACCACCGGTTTGGCGGTGAAGTCGAAAGGCACGCCCAGCACGTCGGCATACTCCACGTTGAACAGGCCCTTGTCCGGGCCATCCTCGTTCAGGTCGTACGACTGCCGGCGCAACGCCCGGCCGATGACCTGCTCGCACAGCAGTTGCGTACCGAAAGCGCGCACGCCCAGAACGTGGGTGACGGTGTTGGCGTCCCACCCCTCGGTCAGCATCGACACCGACACGACGCAACGGATCGACTGCCCGAGCTGCCCCTCTTTGCCAACGGTGTTCATCACCTCACGCAGCAACGTCACGTCGTCGAGTTCGTGGCCTCGACGTAGCTCTTCCGCCGCTGCGCCGCCCCGTTCCAGAATCTCGCGACGGAAGCGGTCGATCTCGTCGGCCGCCATCTTGCGGAAGTTGTCGTCCAGCCCTTCCCCCGATTCGAGTTGGTTGGAGTCGATGAGCAGCGTGTTCGGCCGGGCCAGCGGATCGCCGTGTTCGTTGTAGTTACGGAACAGCGGAAGCCGGCCCTGTTCAAACGAGAGCGACCCGTCGCTGTTTTCGCGGTGGAAGCCCGACACGTAGTCGTACACCAACTTGGAGATGGCGGTGTTCTGACACACGACGATGAAGCATGGCGGCACCCGCACCCCCGCCTTCACCCATTCCTCGTGCGTCTTGTCGTAATGGCCATAGAGCGCATCGAGGGCGGTCAGGAGTGGTGTGGGCAAGCCCAGCGGGTCGAGCACGCCCGCTTTTCCCCGGCCCGCCCTCGGCATCTGGTGGCGGATGTGCTCCCATAGGTTGCGGAACATCGGCATCTCGTTGCCGGGGATGTTATCGGCCACCGGCACCCGCGGCAGCTTCACGATGCCGCACTCAATGGCGTCCATCAGCGAGAAGTCACTCATGGTCCAGGGGAACAGCGTCCCCTCGGCGTACCCCGAACCCCGCAGGAAGAACGGCGTCGCCGAGAGGTCCATCACCCGTTCGATGCCCAGTTTGCGGTTCACCGCCTCCAAGCCCGAGAGCCAAAGCCGCGCCGCCTTGTTGTTCTCCTCCGCCTCTTTCCGGTCGTCGCCGCGTAGTTCGTCTTCGGCGTCGGCGTCGGGCTTTGCCCGGTAGCAGTGATGTGCCTCATCGTTGAGCACCAGGATGTTCTTCAGGCCCATGAGGTCGGGCATCACTCGCTGGATCATCTGGCCCTCGGTCTCCAGCGTCTCCAGGTCCGGGCCGCGGCCTTGTAGCAGCGCCCGCCCGCCCTTTGATAGCTCCATCCGCTCGCGCAGCTTGAAGGCGTGGTAGTTGGTGATGACGATCTTGGCCCGGTTCACGTCCTCCAGCATGTCCGGAGGCACCAACTCCCGTCGGGCGTAGTAGCTGTCCGGATCGTTGGGCTGCAGCACCCGCAACCGGTCCTTGATGGTGAGGCCGGGCGCCACGACGAGGAAGCCGCGAGTGAACCGCTTACTCTGGGGGTGGCGCACGGCGTTGACCGTCTGCCACGCGATGAGCATCGCCATGACCGTGGTCTTGCCGGCGCCAGTCGCCAGCTTGAGCGCCAGTCGCATCAGCTCTGGATTGGCCTCGTGGTTGGCGTTGGCCAGGTGGTCAAGGAAGGTCTTGCCCTCCCGCAGGTCCGGCGCAACCTCAGTCAGCCAGATGGCGGTCTCGGCCGCCTCCACCTGGCAGAAGAACGGCCGCACGTCGCTGAACTGGTGGTGCCGCCAGTGCTGCAGCAGCCGGGCCGTCTCAGGGGTGACGTGCCAGTCCTTGGAGTTAGGGAGGGAGCGCCACTGGTCGACTCGCCGGCGCAGCTCGTTGATGACCGGGGTGGGGTCGTACTCTTGCTGTTCGGACGACAGGCCCTGCCCCTCGTCGAACACGAAGTGCCGCTGCTCGGAGGCCGCTCGCCGCTTTCGCGGCTTCGGGATTGGGGTGATGAACTCAGCCGTCCGGCGCGCCTCGATGGTCCGTTGCGTTGGCTGCCCGTCTGCGTCCAACTCCCAGTGGCGCATTGGGTACGCGTAGGGCGAGTTGAGTATGGGGTGGTCGAAGAATGCGTCACTCATGAGTACCAGGGGCCGCGTTAGATGGGCTGTGCCGGATTGTACTTCTGAGTGGGCTACTTTCCAAGAAACCCCCTGGCATCAGAGGCGACGCAAGCCACCACTACGCAAACATAGCGGTAGACTACCGGCAGGGTAGAACAAAGGCGGTGTCACTTCAACTAAGGGGCTGCCTCGATGGTAATCCGCAGCTTGGGTGGTGGCGGGGTCCCGAGGGCCCACTTCTGCACATACAGGGTTCCCACCGCCGGCGGCTGCCCGGAGGTCTGCTCTTCGTAGCGCACCGTGTTCTTCGTCTCACGTTCAAGGGCGAACTCAATGACTTTGGCGTCCATCGGAAGCCTCCCGTATGGGTGATCGCTGAACGTTGACTATGTGCCGTTTAGAGCAAACATGGTGCTACCTTCAACCAGGAGCACCGCCATGACCCTTCCCGCCCTTGCCCCGCCACCCGATCAGTGGCAACAGTCAATGTACGCCTTCCTCGCCGAGAAACACCGCCGCTCGGGTTCGCTGCGCACCCCGGCGGCCTACTCCGCCCAACTGCAGCACTTCTTCGGCCGCGTGGGCAAGGCGCCTGACCAAGTCGTCGCACCCGACGTGTTCACCTGGGCCTATGGTAAGGGCCTGTCGGGCAAGACGCCATCCTCAGTGACCATCGGCGCCCGCATCGCCTGCCTGTCATCGTTCTACAGGTTCTTGATCAGGATGGGCCTGGTGACCGCCAACCCCTGCGATGCGCTGGAGCGGCCGAAGACCACGCCGAGCGTGCCACGCGGCCTGGACGCCGACGGCATCAAGCGCCTGCTGGCTGTCATCCCCGAAACCAAGGAGGGGTTACGCGACCGGGCCATCGTGCTGACGCTGGTGCTGACCGGGCGGCGGCGTGCCGAGGTGCTGGGGCTGAAGGCGGGTGATGTCGAAGTGACCGGCACGCAGGTGTTCTACCGCTACCGTGGCAAGGGCGGCAAGACTGGGCGGCGCGAGCTGCCACGGCCGGCGTTCGACGCCATCGAGCGGGCGCTAGCGGCCTGGGGGCTGCGGCTGGTGGACCTGGCGGCTGACGGGCCGCTGTGGCCGAGCCGGAGCGGGCGGGGCATCACCACCGGCACCTTCTACGGGCGGTTGCAGCGCCACTTGGTGGCGGCCGGGCTGCCGCGGTCCGGCGTGCACGTGTTCAGGCACACGGCGGCCAAGCTGCGGCGGGACGCCGGGGAGACGGTGGAGGACGTGAGCCGGTTTCTGGACCACTCGTCCTTGGCGGTGACGAGCGTGTACCTGCGGCGGTTGGAGGGCGAGGCGGACCGGACGTGGGGGAAGGTGGCGGAGGCGATCGGGGTCTGAGGATTCGAACGGTGGCGCTTGGTGAGCCCAGCCCTGAGGCCGCAACTTCGTCCTCTTGTCGCCCCAGTGGCGCCGGACTGCCGGATGCACCCAGAGGTCAACGCCACCGAACGCTCGGTCCGTAGTCGCACGCGCTGGTGCGCCGTATGCTTGAGGCAGGCTCACCGCTACGCATCCCACCGTCCTGAGCCGGGCGGT
>Ga0082335_1003165_pt1 | contig 27911 bp, 29 predicted proteins | sample Subgrocontami58m_FD_72375 | JGI IMG/M metagenome (GOLD analysis project Ga0082335, IMG submission 72375) | Subsurface groundwater microbial communities from S. Glens Falls, New York, USA - GMW37 contaminated, 5.8 m (SPADES assembly) (version 2) ...
CAGAAAACCAGCCAGGGGAGACGCTCCATGAGCCCGTGAGCGAGACCGGAAGGACCGTGAACGGAGGCTGAGTCCTCGTCCTACCGTCAAAAACCCCGTCCGGACGGCCCAGGGCCAAGCCCGACCACCCCACTCACGGATTCGGGTCTCGTCCCCTTACATTGACGGAACCTAGACGCCAGAATATGCTAAGCTATTGTAGCTAAAACACATGATTGAGATGGTATGAGTCCAGCGAGAAGCACCTCAAAAACTCCAAAAAGGACAAAAAAATCCAGCGCCACGGCACCGGTAGCCAGCAAAAACGGCAGGCCGAAGGTGCTGAAGGTGTCGACGAGCCGGGGCAAGAACCTGGTCATCGTAGAGTCGCCGGCCAAGGCGCGCACCATCGCGCCGCTGCTCGGCAGCCGCTATGACGTCAGGGCCTCCATTGGGCACATCAGAGACCTGCCCAAGAGCACCCTTGGCGTGAACCTTGAGCAGGATTTTGAGCCAAAATACGTAATTCCTCGTGATAAGCGGGCTGTGGTCACCGAGCTCAAGAACGCCGCCAAGGTGGCCCGCATGGTCTACCTGGCGACCGACCCCGACCGTGAGGGCGAGGCAATCTCATGGCATCTTGTGCATGCCGCCGAGATTCGAGACGTCCCGGTGCAGCGCGTGGTGTTCCACGAGATCACGCCTGAGGCCATCCATGAGGCTTTTGAGCACCCACGCGATATAGATGTGCACTTGGTGGATGCGCAACAGGCGCGCCGGGTGCTGGACCGCCTCGTCGGCTACTCTCTCAGCCCCATCCTATGGCGCAAGGTGCGCGGTCACCTCTCGGCAGGTCGTGTGCAGTCTGTCGCGCTCCGCATCGTCGTGGAACGGGAGAGGGAGATTCAGAACTTTGTCCCGCAAGAGTATTGGAGCATCGAGGCTGAGCTTGCCAAAGAACAGACGAGCGCCCGCCGCCGCAGGGATGACACGTTCCGTGTGGAGCTGACCAGCAAAGTGGGGCAGAGGGGCCGTTTGCGAATTCTGAACCAAACCGCCGCCGATGATCTGGTAACCGACCTGCGGCCGGCGGCCTACAGAGTGAACGACATTGCCGCGAAAAAAAGCGCGCGGCAACCGGAGCCACCCTTTATCACAAGCAGCTTGCAGCAGGAAGCGGCAAGGAAGCTGAGGTTCACGGCCCAGCGCACGATGCAGATTGCCCAGCAGCTCTTTGAGGGACTGGACATCGGCCAAGGTGAGCGGGTTGGTATCATCACGTACATGCGGACGGATTCCGTCCAGGTGGCGGAGAGCGCGATCGCCCAGGCCAGGCAGTACATCCAGCGCGCTTATGGCGGCGATTACCTGCCCAACGCGCCCCGCAGGTTCACTCGGCGCGCTCGTGGCGCGCAGGAAGCTCACGAAGCAATCCGCCCAACCGCCATCGCTCGCGAGCCGCAGCAAGTGCGTCCTTTCCTTACCAATGACCAGTTCCGTCTCTATGACCTCATCTGGAAACGCACGGTGGCAAGCCAGATGGCCGCCGCCAGCATTGAGACAGTGACCGTGAATGTGGAGGCTCGCAACACTGTCTCTGGCAACGCGTACGGGCTGCGGACCAGCAGCTCACGGGTGCTTTTCCCAGGCTTTCAGACGCTCTACCAGGAAGGGGCCGACGACGACCAGGAGCAGGCCGCAGGCCGCCAGCGCTTGCCAGAGTTAGCCCAGGGAGACGCGTTGCAGCTCCGTGAGTTGCATCCTGGCCAGCATTTTACTCAGCCGCCGCCACGCTTCACGGAGGCCACGCTCATCCGGTCGCTGGAGACCAACGGCATCGGGCGTCCGAGCACCTATGCAGCTATCCTCGCGACCCTTCAGGGCAGGGGTTATGTGGGCAGAGAAGGACGGCAGCTCGTGCCGGAAGAGCTGGGGTTCGTGGTGAGTGACCTGTTGACGGAACATTTCCCCAGCGTACTTGACGTTCAATTTACCGCACAAATGGAAGAGGAGTTGGACGACATTGCCGATGGCAAGCGGGAATGGGTGCCGGTGGTACGGGAGTTTTATACGCCGTTCAAGGTGAGCCTCGATCTAGCTGATGCCAACATCCCGAAGGTGGCGTTGACACCGGAGCCGACCGGTGAACAGTGCGAAAAGCTGCTAGAGAACGGCGAAAAGTGTGGACGGCCAATGGTCTTCCGCGTGGGCCGGTTTGGCAAGTTCCAGGCATGCTCCGGTTTTCCCGATTGCCGTAACACAAAGCCTATCCTGAATTTGGTGGGTGTCCCCTGCCCGAAAGATGGCGGCGAGCTGGTGGAAAAACGGGGCAGGCAGCGCCGCCGGGTATTCTACGGCTGCGCAAACTTTCCCGCGTGTGACTTCACATCCTGGGACAAACCCATCCCTGAACCCTGCCCCAATTGTGGCGCCATGATGGTCATGTCGCGGCAGGGCGGGGCCAAGTGTACCCAGTGCGGCCAGACCACGTCGCTCGCCACATTGCTGAAAAGCGCCGCCCACAAAGCCGCCGAGCCTGTGGCCGTCGGCGCGTAGCACACTCTGACGAGAGCTGAACCTCCATGAAAATCCTTGTCCTCTATGGCGTGAACCTCAACCTGACCGGCGCCCGTGAGCCCCACATCTACGGCACAACGACCCTGGCGGATATTACCGCTGCGCTGCAGGCACGCGCGAAGGGCCTCGGGGTCGATATCCTGGCTTATCAGACGAACATCGAGGGCGAACTCATCAACTTCATCCAGAAAGAGGCGCCCTCTTCTGACGGGATTATCATCAACCCGGGGGCGTGGACGCATTACAGCATAGCGTTGCGAGACGCATTGACTGGAGCAGCCAAGCCCTTTGTGGAAGTTCATTTTTCCAATATCCACGCTCGTGAGCCATTCCGTCATCATTCGGTGCTGGCTGCCGTGGCAAGAGGGTTGGTCATTGGCCTGGGCTGGCGCGGCTTTCTTGCAGCTCTGGATACACTGGTCGGCCTTCTGCGAGAAGAACAGGCGAAGTGACGGTCGTGACGGCGTTGACGGGGTTGGAAGAGGCCATTCAGTCAGGAAACCTCGCGGCGGTGCAAATGCATCTGGAGGCTGACCCAGAGTTGCTCAACCGGCCTGTGATGTCTGGTCTGTCACCTGTGCTGCATGCGCTGTACGCCCGACAGGAAGGCATAGTCGCGTTACTGGTCGCAAAGGGCGCAGCCATCGATGTCTGTACTGCGGCCGCGCTAGGGCGGACGGACCGGCTCAGGGAGTCGTTGGCGCAAGACGCTGCGTCGGTACACACATATAGCTCAGACGGCTGGACGCCGCTGCACCTCGCCGCACACTTCGGGCGTCGGGATGCTGTGGAGCTGCTTCTGGCCAGCGGAGCCAGCGTCGGCGCCCTGTCTGCCAACGGTCTCCGGAACACCCCGCTGCACGCGGCGCTGGCAGGGCAGGCCAAAGACCTGGCGGCTCTCCTGCTGGACGCTGGGACAGACCCCAACGCCGCCGATGCGAACGGGAATACGCTCCTCCACCTGGCGGCATTCCTCGGTGATTTGGACGTCATACAGATGCTCCTTGTGCGCGGCGCGCAGCCGTCCAGGAAAAACGAGAGCGGCACGACGCCCGCAGACCTAGCCGCCGGACAGGGACACGAGGATGCGGCCCGTTTGCTTCAGTCCCGTGACGGGTGAGCAGGGAAAGCGGCTATATGGAGTGTTTTGTCTGCAAGACCTGCGGGGTCCAGTATGAGCTGAGTGAAGGTCCGCCCTCCGTGTGCGTCATCTGCCAGGACGAGCGGCAGTATATAGGGTACCGCGGCCAGGAATGGACGACCCTCAAGGAGATGCAGGGAGCGGGTTATACGAATGAGTTCAGAGAGCATGAACCGGGCCTGACGGGCATTGGTACGCATCCGAGCTTTGCCATTGGGCAAAGAGCACTGCTGGTGCAGACTCCCGGCGGCAACGTGCTCTGGGACTGTGTCAGCTACATTGACGATGAGAGCATTCAAAGAGTCCGGGAGCTTGGCGGCATCGCCGCTCTGGCGGCCTCCCACCCCCACTTCTACGGCGTGCTGGTGGAATGGAGTCACGCGTTTGGGAATGCGCCCATCTATATTCCAGAGGCGGACGAGCAGTGGATGGTGCGCCCCGACAACGCAGTGGTGCACTGGGAGGGAAAGGTCGAGCTGGTCCCGGGGGTGACCCTGATCCAGTGCGGTGGCCACTTCGAGGGGAGCGCCGTCATTCACTGGGCGGCGGGCGCTGAAGGGCGCGGCGCATTGCTGACGGGCGACACTATTCAGGTGGTCTCGGACCGGCGCTATGTCAGCTTCATGCGGAGCTACCCCAACAGCATCCCAATGAACGCCTCAACGGTGCGGCGCATCGTGGCAGCCGCCGAGCCGTACTCGTACGACCGCATCTATGGCGGCTGGTGGAACAGCGTCATCAACAAGGACGCTAAACGCTCGGTAGAGCGTTCGGCCGAGCGGTACATCCGACAAATCCAGGGATGACAGAGCGCTCTGGCGCGTTTCCCATTTACACAGAGGTCCTGCGAGTAAGCCTGGCGAGTAAGCGCAGGGGTGCTCCCAGCACACGTGCGCCAAATTTTGCCCCTTTTATTCCTAGCCATATCCCCGCCACTCGGACGGAAGCGAGGTCAGCATTCAATGCTGTTTGTGAAAGCCCGGCTTCCCTCACGTGGGCTCTCGCGAGATCGTCCGGGCAACCTTTGAGGGCATGGCGCAGGCCCAACAGCAGAGCGGCGAGATCATCAAGTTGGCCGATGATAGGAATAATGCCGGGAAGAAGATCAAACGGAAGGATAGCATAACCGAAACCGGCCACCAAGGCCGCCTTCCGGCGTGGTGCAATTGACTGCTCTCGCATGAGAGCTTGGGCTAGCTTCAGATAACGCGGCAGGCGGAGAATCACGCCAGCGAGGCGGGTCAACGGATGGCGAGGCCGCAAAATGCTTCCTTACTCAACCGCAGGAGCCACGTGCCCATTGCGATGTCCTGCCCACCTGAGCGGTCGCAAGCTGTTGAGGGCTGCGACGATGGTGCTGCCGTTGTTGAGGATAGCCGTGCCTAACGGTGAAATGATACCGGGGAGCGCCAGCGCCAGAGCGCCCGCGTTGGCAAGAGCTATGAGCCGTAGGTTCTGATCGACGATATCTTTGGATGTCCGCGCCAGCATTATGGCTTTTGCTATACCCCACAGGTCCGGTTCCATCAAAACAACATCGGCGGTCTCTCGCGCCACTTCGGAACCATGGGCGAGGGAGATCGAGACGTTGGCGTGGGCGAGCGCCGGGGAATCATTGATACCATCGCCGACGACGGCCACTATATGGCCACGCTCCCGTAAAGTACGAACGATGGCGGCCTTCTCATCAGGGAGAGCAGACGCGTAGACGCTCCCGATGTCGAGAGCCTGGGCGACCGCCTGGGCAGGAGCTGGTTCATCGCCGGAAACCAAGAGGACTTCTTTCACGCCGTGACGGCGCAGCCAGCCGATAACTGATGCGCTCTCCGACCGCGGTGGGTCATTGTAACCTATTATGCCTGTCAACTTCTCGTCAACGGCTACATAAACTACTGAGGAACCCCAAGCGCCGTATTGTTCGGCGAGTACATCTCCTGCACCAGCCACAATACCGCATGATTCCAGGAAGCGAGCGCTACCCACATGTACCGTGTGGTCTTTCACAGTCGCTCGGACTCCAAGTCCGGTGGTGTAATGAGATTCCTTTCGCGCTGGAATTGGAATGCCGTGTTCACGGGCATACCGGACAAGCGCCCGAGCGGTGGGATGGCGTAATCGGATCTCCGACGCTGCCGCCAGGCCAAGCATCATTTCTGGAGGAAAATGCTCGTTGAAGATGGCGACATGCGAGACGCTCGGCTCTCCACGCGTAAGAGTCCCCGTTTTATCGAAAACTATCGCATCGACGGCGGCCAGCTGTTCTAGAGCGTAGCCACTTTTGATAAGGATACCTTCTTGGGCAGCGCGCACCATCGAGGCGAGCACCGCGGTGGGTGTTGCCACGCGTAAGCCAGTGGCAAGGTCAACTACAAGGATTGCGGCGCCGCGCGCCGGGTTGCCTGTCAGTGCATAAGTCAACCCGGCAAGGGCGAAGGTGGGGCCCACAAGCTGATCGGCCAAGCGGATGACATCACGTGCGGCACGGGTGTCAAAGACGGGCGCCTGCTCCAGCGTCCGGACAATGGACCCGGCTCTGGTGCTCCCGCCAACAGCCTCCGCCCTTACATAGAGCTTGCCATCGGATACCACTGTCGCTGCAAAAACGTGGTCTCCGGGAGATTTACTGAGGGGGTGAGCCTCTCCCGTCAATGTCTTCTGGTCTACAGTGGCGAGTCCACTTATTACAATGCCGTCAACAGGAATGAGATCGCCCGGATAGATGGTAACCACATCCCCAATACGGAGTTCTTCTAGCGAAACCCGGATTCTCTCTTGACCGCGAACAAGCCAGGCAGTCTGGCCGAGCAAGGCCTTCAGGTCAAGAGCGGCGCGTAACGAGCGGCGCGCCGTATGCTCGCGGATTTCTTCGCCTACCGCTACAAGAGCGGACATCAGAGCAGCACTGCGGACATCGCCCATCGCTATCATGGTCCCTAAGGCTGCCATATCGAGCTGGTCCACGTTTAGACGGTGCTCCCTCAAGAGCGCAGTGACCGCCCGCTTAAAAATTGGCAGCGCGCCTGCAAGCGTCATCAAAGCCGGAACCGGGGTTGCGCCACCCAAGAAGGCTAGGGCAAGGCCGCCAAGGGCTAATCCAAGGGGGAGAAAGCGGTGGAATCGAAACCTTTTGACCCCATCTTTGTGTGCGGTCGCCTGTGCCGGACGCTCATTTAACCAACGCAGGACGAGATCGTGAGGCGCGATTCCTTGTATCTCGCCTGGCTGGTATTCCACTGCCACACTGGCGCACCATAGGTTAACCCGTACACTTCGGACACCAGGGTAGGCCATTCCCGCGCTAAGAATCCGCTCGGCAAGATCGGGTTGAGACTCTAGGGCGGGCACACGCAGGCGCAGGCGACCAGGGACCGAGTGTACAACTTCAACGCGAGGGCTAATCCTGGCTAACATGTCGCGTTTTGGATGACTCTGCGCCCTCAGCTGGCTTCTGCAGTTTTGTAAAGGTCTCGAAAGCATACCACAAGAGGGCATACCAGGGCACTGGTGCAAGGCGCCCAGCCAGCAACTCACGCAAAGCGACCGCTCCCAGCGTGACAGGCACAACGGTCCGAAGGTCAGCGACACCGCCTGTGTGGTGGGAAGTCCATTCGTCCACACCGTGGACTAGCCCCGTGATTGCCTGGCCGATAGCCGTGCCCCCGTTATTCGAAGAGAAACGTTCAGGAGGCGGCAAAACCTTGAGTCGAACGCCCGAGCTTGCACTAGCCGCAAGGAGATCCGCAGGACCTAGGACCTTCGGGTCAAACAGGATCAGGAGGTTCCCGGTCAGAGGACTCTTCTGCACGCTGTGAAGGCCTTGAAGACCAGTAAAGGCCTGCTCGGCCCGAGACAATGCCTCTCCTTGGAAGGCTTCCGGTGACACCTTTAACCTGAGCCGTCCCGGACTCGCGTGGACGACGCGTACTTCAAGTTCAGGAGAATCTGGCAAAGAGCTTCCTCCACAGCTAATGGTTTGAAGCCTGCAATACTAGCTAAGAAGAGTCGGCGAAAACCCGCCTGTACTCTGCATAGAGTAAGCGGAAACAGGGTGTAAAAAACCTAGGTTATCAAGTATTCACGACGTTTGAGGCTGTCGCTTCCCTGGGACGCCGACCGCGAGTAGGCCTTGTCTCGGTTTCTTCTTCATCGCTGTCGCTAAGTTCTATCTCGTATTCGTGTTTGGCTTCAGCAAAAATATCCTGCGCCTGCTCAACCGTTTCAGCCATCCATCGACGTACCCGCCGGGTGGCGACCAGGTAGCCCTTTATCGCTCCCTTCGCGAGCGGTTTTGCGCTAGGGCCGCCAATCATGACAGCAGCCACAATAGCAGCAACACCAAACGGGGATCCGGCGCCCTCCACTGCTCCTTCAATCAAATCTGACAGGCCTGGCATGACATCTGCTCCTTTCGGACATTTCATATAGTAATAAGACTTCCTCCCAATAGGACGCTCTGCGCTCCGAACCGCTGGGGTTCAAGAGCACAAAGTAACACCCTACGAGACGTACACAAAGCAGGAAGCTCACTAATCATGCTATCACCTGCAAAAGTGACGTCAAGGCTTCTTACACCTATCGGTGGAGCGATATGTAAATGCTGCTAGCCCATTGGTCCCCTCGCACAGCTTTCTACCCGCCGAATAATGGCAGTGGCATCGGTCTTTGGGATAATTTCAATCTCTAGCCAGGATTCACAAGCTGATTGTCTAGCAAGACGGATGGTTAATGAGCCATCAGTCCCGCTTAACTGCCCTTTCCCAGCCGGTGCCAGACGCATGCGCTCCCTCTCCTCCGGCAACCCGGGTTGCTGCGAGGCATAGGCCAAGATGACATTATGCCGGATACTCGTCATCGATAGCGGACAGCCGAGATCAACGAGTATCCGATGAATGACCGGATAGGTAAGCCCAATGCAATAAAGGGCTACCGTGAGCTCCTTTAGCCTCAGGCTCTGGCGGGTCTTATCAATTCCCGACGGATAGAGTCGCGCCACCGTATGGCATTCGTAGCACCGATATCGGACCACTGGGACGCTACGTAACTCGATGTCTAAGATTGTTTTTGAGGTAGTCTGATGGATGGCAAGCCACCGATTTCCACAGCGGGGGCACACCCTGTCCGGGGGCGAAGGGGGAGTTTGGGCAATGGAGGTGAGTGGGATACGAAAAAGGATAGGTTTCAGCTTGCCATCATTTTGATCGGGAGCAGCGCCCGGAGACAGTACTCGTTGCCTTGGTTCAGTTTGCAACGAGAGTGAGCCGCTGAAAATTTGCGTTTCCACGGCGTCCTCTCGGGGTCTCCGTGCGCCCCTCTAAGGCCGTGTAGATGCGCTTTATAGTAGTTTGCCGCGGTTCATATTCTACAAGGACGCTGCCGGTGATAGAGCTAACCGTAACCTTGCGGACGCCGGGCAGGCCCTGGAGAGCGGCCTCACTAATCGATGCTTCTGCTGAATTCTCACGGAGGGATGGTATGCTAAAACGTACTCTTCCGGGGGTGTCTGATATAATAGCGGCTGTTACCGAACGACGGGCGGGTGTTACCAAGCAAAGGCTTTGCGGGCGGGATTCCTGCTTTGTACTGCGCTCCCCACCTCTGATTATGTAGTTATGAGCTTCCGATACGAGAGCAGGAATAATCTGGCTTGCCGCGATCTCCACAAGTACGCTGCCCACGTCAAAACCCATACTTGCTCACCTCCTGCAATTTATGCTTTCTCAACCATATTATGCAGAGAGAACTTTATCGGCCCGTTATCTACAATTAAAAATATGTTAAGTCTGTGATAAAAGCTGATGAATTCATTCCGCTAGCAAGGGAAGGCGTTTCATGGTATAGGTTGGTTTAGAGCGGTGGATATCTAAAGAAGGGGCGGAAATGAAGCAACGAATTGAGAAACTCCGGGCCGCGATGGCCGAGAAAAACTATGACGGCGTGCTGGTGACCCAGGCAGAGAACCGCCGATACATGAGCGGGTTCACGGGTTCCTCCGGCTACCTGGTCATCTCCCAGAAAGACGCGGTGCTCCTCACCGATTTCCGCTACACGGAGCAGGCCGGACTCCAGTCGCCCGACTACAGGGTTGAGCAGATTAGCAACGATTTCTCCAAATGGTTCCCTCAGCTCATCGATGACCTCGGCATCAAACGCCTCGCATTTGACGCGTACGACGTCTCCTACTCCATGTTCCAGGTCATGACCAAGGCCCTGGATGGCAGGAAGGTCGAGCTGACGCCGGACGAGTACTCCATCGAGCTGATTCGAGCGGTGAAAGAGCCTGCGGAGGTTGTTGCTCTGGAACGGGCGCAGGACCTGACGGACCGGGCCTTCGAGTACGTGGAGGAGCGCCTGCGGCCGGGCATGACGGAGAGCGAGATCGCCTGGGAGTTGGAGAAGTACATTCGTGAGCACGGCGGCGAGGGCCTGGCCTTCGACACCATTGTGGGGGCCGGGCCGAACGGCGCGCGTCCCCACCACCGCGCAGGAGAGTCGGTCATCAAAGAGGGCGAGCCTATCGTCATCGACATGGGCGCCAAGGTGGACGGCTACTGCGCGGACATGACCCGCACGGTCTACCTGGGCAATCAGGACGACCAGTTCAAGAAGATCTACGACATTGTCCTCAGCGCACAGCTCACGGCGGAGAACCTCATCGCGTCGGGCGTCACAGGCGAAGAGGCAGACGGCTACGCCCGCAAGATCATCGACGACGCCGGGTACGGCGAGACCTTCGGCCACTCGCTGGGACACGGTATCGGCCTTTTTGTCCACGAGCTTCCGCGGCTGTCCAAAGGCCAGAAAAACACCCTGGAAGATGGCATGGTTTTCAGCGTGGAGCCGGGGATTTATGTGACCGGCTGGGGCGGCGTCCGCATCGAGGACCTGGTGGTGCTGGAGAACGGCAAGGCCAGGGTCATCACCAAGGCCCGTAAGCTGCGGACAGAGTAGCCCTGCAACTGTCGTTGCGAGGCCCGTTTGGGGCGGGCCGTGGCAATCCCCAAGTTCGGAAGAGATTGCTTCGGTCGCTTAGCGCTCCCTCGCAATGACAGGCTCAACGAACGGCGGCTTTTCTGAAGTTGTACAATAGCTTCACGAATTACTGAAAGGTGACGGCATGATCAGCACTAGCGACCTGAAAAAGGGAGTGACCATCGAGCTCGATGGCAAACTCTACAGCATTCTGGAGTATGAGCACATCAAGGTGGGGCGTGGTTCGGCCCAGGTGCGGATACGCCTGCGAGACATCCGCGGCGGCCACACCATCGAGCGCACCTTCCAGTCGGGCGAGCGCTTCCCCCGGGCAAGGCTCGACCGCCACACGGTGCAGTACCTCTATGAGGAGGGCGGCCTCTACTATTTCATGGACCAGGAAAACTATGAGCAGTCCGCCTTAACCAAAGACCAGCTCGGCGACGCGTTGAACTATCTCAAGGAGCAGATGACCATGGACCTGCTCACCTATGAAAATGAGCCCATCGGCGTGGAAATAGCTCTCTCCGTGGAGCTGGAGATCACGGACACCGGTCCCAGCTTCAAAGGGGACACAGCCCAGGGCGGCACAAAGCTGGCGGTCACTGAGACAGGGCTGACGGTGCAGGTGCCGCTGTTCCTGAACAACGGGGACAGAATAAAAGTGGACACTCGAACGGGAGAGTACATCGAGCGGGCGTAAGGGGCCCGCTTCCTATCATGGAACAGGCTGAAGCTGAGAGCTACATTACTCACGGACGCGAAGAGCGGAACCTTGAGTACAAAGAGTCCCTCAATTGGGCAGATAACGCGACTAAGGCGAAAATCACGAAGGCCGTGCTTGGAATGACGAACATTCGGGATGGTGGAGTAGTTGTCATTGGAGTACAGCAGCAAGGCGAAACTTTTGTTCCGAGAGGAATGAACGATACCGATTTCGAATCTTTCCAACAAGACGCTGTGTCAGACTACATAGCGGAGTATGCCGATCCCTTTGTGGAGTTAACCGTTTCTCGTTGCGAGTACAATGATGGTAAGTACGTTTTCGTCCAGGTGAAGGAGTTCGAGGAACTTCCGGTCATCTGCAAGCGAGCTTACCAGGAGATTCTGAGGCGCGGCGCAATCTACACTCGTTCAAGAAGGAAGCCAGAAACTATCCAGGTGCCAACTCAGACCGAAATGCGTGAGATAATCGAATTGGCGGTTGATAAAGGCATCCGCAAGCAGTCTGAGCGGCTAGGAAGGGCTGGGCTTCAGGTGGGACAAGCGCCGACTCCTGAAGAAGCGAGCCGCCGAGCGTTTGATGAGCAGCTAGAAAGTGATGGGCTTTAGGCGTTATGACGCTAACCACTAAGAGCCAGGAAATACTGGAGAAGATTCACCAGCGTGGCTACTGGCGGGTGGTGATAAGACCTACTGAGTTTCAGCAGGAACGGGCTCCTTTGAAGCATTTGACGGGCTGCGAACGAATAGTGCGCGCGAGCGCAGTCCGTCTCCGGGGGCGAGGCTACCCCGTTGTCCCCGATGGTCAGTTTGCACGAGGCCAAGATTGGATAGAAGCTTCTGCCGAAAGTACATCTACAGGTTCTATTGAGCACTGGCGTTTCTTTCAGAGCGGCCAATTTGTACATCATTTTGCTTGTAACGAAGATTATGAGCCGTCCTATTCTATTATATTCCCTAGCCAGGCAAGGGAAGGGCGTGCCTTATTGGTTCTAGGCAGCCTTTTCACCCTCACCGAGATTTTCGAGTTCACTGCCCGCCTCGCGCGGCGTGATGTGCTGGTGCCCGGAGCAGAGCTGTCGATAAAGCTCTTTGGTACGCGTGAACGATGTCTAGTATTTACGGAACCTCGCGAGTTTCTGGGTCGCTGCCAAATTGACAGTATTGAATACCCGTTGAAGACTGTGTCCACGCAAGAGCTACTTGCCCGTGCTCCTGAACTTGCCCTAGAAGCAGCAGAATGGATCTTTGAGCGGTTTGGTGCAAATTTCTCAAGAGAGCTCTTGGCCCAAGAACAGCAGCGCCTCTTGCAACGCAACTTGTAGCCATGGCCGATTCTGAGGCCCAGCCCATCATCAACATCTGGGGCGAGAAGGTGGCCCTGGGGCCGCACCGGCGCGACCTGCTGCCGGAAAACTAGCATCGTGGACACGACATGCGGCGTTGGCTGTCTCCAAAGGAGACCCGCTGTGGCGAGAGGCTCTCGAAGCATGTCCTGAGCACCGTCGAAGGGGCCACCGCCGTTCCTTTCGTGAGCCTCAAGGAACGGCGACAGCTCTATCTCTCGCACGTTGGTTCGACATTTTCATCGATAGTGTCTAAGCTATCAAGGACATGGAACTCCTCTACTTAGTTGCAGGCATCGTCATAGGCGGCTTGGTCGCCTGGCTCTGGGCCAGGAGCCAGGAACGGGAGGCGCGCGTCCGGGCGGAGACCCGTTTGCAGGAGACGCAGTTGGCCCTCGTGGAGCAGAAACAGCTCCTGGATCAGGCTGATCAGCGGCTGTCCGACACCTTCAAAGCCCTCGCAAGCGATGCGCTGCAGACCAACAATCGCTCCTTCATAGAGCTTGCCCAGCAGTCGCTGGAGACAGTAGTAGCGCGGGCTCGCGGCGACTTTGCCCAGCGTGAAGAGGCCATCAAGGGCCTGGTGTCACCCCTGCAAGAAGCCCTGAAGAGCTATGAGGGACATGTGCGCTCTCTGGAGGAAAGCCGTCAGAAAGCCTACGGGAGCCTGGAAGAGCAACTTCGCTCCCTAGCCACAACCCACCAGCAGCTTCAGAAAGAGACCAGCAACCTGGTGACGGCGCTCCGCACCCCGCACGTGCGCGGCCGCTGGGGTGAGCTCACCCTGAAACGAGTGGCGGAGCTCTCCGGCATGGTGGAGCACTGCGATTTCAGCGAGCAGGTGTCCACCAGCACGGAGACGGAGCGCCAGCGCCCGGACATGATCGTGCAACTCCCCGCGGGACGGCAGATCGTCATCGATGCCAAGGTGGCCCTCGACGCCTACCTCACGGGCATCGAGGCGGCGACCGATGAAGAGCGGGTTGCCGCGTTGCAGCAGCATGTCCGCCAGCTCCGGACGCATCTCGGCGGCTTGGCCGCTAAATCGTACTGGAACCAGTTTCCCCAGGCGCCTGAGTTTGTGGTGATGTTCATTCCCGGCGAGGCTTTTCTGGCCTCTGCGGCGCAGCAAGACCCGGGGCTCATCGAAGAGGGGTTGTCCCAAAAGGTCATCATCGCCACACCCACCACACTCATTGCCCTCTTGCGGGCCATCGCCTACGGCTGGCGTCAGGAGCAGGTTGCGCAGAACGCCCAGCAGATCAGCGAGGCAGGCCGGCAGCTCTACGAGCGGATGACAACGTTGGTCAACCACCTGAGCAACATAGGGCGCAACCTGGACCGCACCATGCAGTCGTACAACCAGGCAGTCGCCTCCATCGAGAGCAGGGTGATGCCGGCCGCGCGGCGTCTGCGGGAGTTGGGCGCCAGTTCGGACGATGAGCTTGCCGCGCTGGAGCCGCTGACCACCGCGCCGCGCGGGCTGGACGCGGCAGAGACCCCGAAAGTGCCATGAAAAACATCTACCCTGTAGGGCAGGTCACCCACTACCTCAAAGAGTCCATTGAGGCGGACGACTTTCTGGCCGACCTGTGGGTCACGGGAGAGCTTTCCAACGTCACCCGTTCATCCGCCGGGCACCTCTATTTCACCCTGAAGGACATGCTGGGGCAGATCCGCAGCGTCATGTTCCGCAGCGCCCTCACCGGCGATGTGGCGGCCTCCGACGGCGACTCGGTCATTGCTCACGGGCGCATCTCCTTCTACGAGGTGCGCGGCGACCTGCAGTTTATCGCAGACGTTCTGATGCCCCAGGGGACCGGCGCGCTCTATCTGGAGTTCCAGCGGCTCAAAGCCAAGCTGGAGGCCGAGGGCCTCTTTGATCCCTCTCGCAAACGAGCGCTCCCAGCCTTCCCGCGTCGGATCGCGGTCGTCACCTCTCCCGCCGGAGCCGTGCGGCATGACATCGTCAACGTCATTGGCCGGCGTTATCCCTTGGTCGAACTTTTTCTGGTGCCCGTCGCGGTGCAGGGCGAAAGCGCCGCAAAGAGCATCGTGGGCGCGTTCAAGATGCTGAACACCCGACACGACATCGACCTCATCATTCTGGCCCGGGGCGGCGGCTCAATTGAGGAGCTGTGGCCTTTCAATGAGGAGTCCACCGCCCGCGCAATCTACAGCAGCAGAACCCCGGTGATCAGCGCCGTAGGGCACGAGACGGACTTCACCATAGCCGATTACGTGGCGGACATGCGCGCGCCCACGCCTTCCGTAGCGGCCGAGCTTGCGGTGCCGAACCGGATTGAGCTCGCTGCCCGTCTTGCCGCCATGCAGGGTATCCTGCGCAGTGAGCTGTCTGCCCAACTGGAGGGGTGCGTGTTGGATGTGGGGCAGATGAAGTTCCGACTGCGCTATGGCATCCCTGACATCGCACGGGAGCGCCAGCGGTTGGACGATGCGACGAGGAACGGGCACCTCCATTTGCGGAGTTCGCTGACAGCCCTGCGGGCGTCGGTGGACCAGCGGATGACTGCGCTTTATGCGCTAAACCCGCAGCGTACCCTTGAGCGGGGCTACGCGGTGGTGCAGAAACGCGGCTCAGGCGCCGTGATACGACGGCAGGGCGATGTTACGTCGGGAGATGCCCTGACCGTGCAGGTGAGCGATGGCCGGTTCGATGCGACGGCGGACGGCGATGCCCCGCGAAAAGGGCGCAGGCCCAAAGACCGGAGCGGAGAGCAAATGGCGTTGTTCGGCGGCTAGCTCTCGCCTGACTCCCGCCCCACGTCTTTGCGAGGGAGCCGAAGGCGACCGAAGCAATCTCAGACGCTGGGCGTCGATGGGGCAGGGGCACCACCAGGGATGAAAATGGGAGTGCCCGTTCCTTGAGGTTCTCGAAAGGACGGGCGGTCGACAGAGTCGCCTCTGGCGACCTTCGGGGACAGGCAACGCCGCCGTCGTACAGTATCCCAAGGCCTATTTTCGTCGCAATGACAAACTGCTCCACGTCTTTGCGAGGGAGCGTTAAGCGACCGAAGCAATCTCATCTTTAAACGGCAATAACTCACGTCATGCAAAGACATTATTATGTTTACATTATGACGAATTCACACAATACGGTGTTATATACCGGCGTGACCAACGACCTTGTTCGTAGGGTTTACGAGCACAAAGAAAAACTTGCCCAAGGATTTACATCTCGCTACAACATCAATAAGCTCGTGTACTATGAGATATTCGCCGAAGCAATTGAGGCAATTACGCGAGAGAAACAAATTAAAGCAGGGCCTAGAAAAAAGAAGGCGCTGCTAATCGAGGGGTTCAACCCTTCTTGGTCGGACCTTTACGACCAGCTATGAGGTGTAAGCGAGTACGGGGATTGCCACGGCCCTCCTGCGTCGGGCCTCGCAATGACAGACTGCACCACGTCTTTGCGAGAGAGCCGAAGGCGACCGAAGCAATCTCAGGGGCTGGGCATCGGTGGGACGGGGATTGCCACGGCCCTCCTGCGTCGGGCCTCGCAATGACAATCTGCACCACGTCTTTGCGAGGGAGCATCAAGCGACCGAAGCAATCTCAGGGGCTGGGCATCGGTGGGACGGGGATTACCACGGCCCGCTTTGGGCGGGCCTCGCAATGACAGACTGCACCACGTCTTTGCGAGGGAGCCGAAGGCGACCGAAGCAATCTCCTCGCATGACGTTCAGCTCTGAGATTGCTTCGGACCGCTCGCAATGACAGATAAATAGGAGCGCTCCATGCCAAAAGCAGCATTTATCTATAGCGATGCTCTTGCCCAGCATGTGCTCCGTGAAGACCACCCACTTCAAGCGAAGCGTTTGCGCATGACCTATGAGCTGCTGCAAGCGTATCGGGCGTTCGAGCATCCAGATGCGCTGTTGGTGGAACCAAGACCCGCAACCCTCGACGAGCTTCTGCGGGTCCACAGTCCTGAGTACATCAAAGCAGTGGAGAGCATCAGCAAAGGTGAGGAGAGGTACGACCCCGCTCGTTTCAACTTCAGCCTTTATGGTGATAATCCATATTACCCCGGCATGTACAAAGCTTCGCTCCTGTCCACAGGCGCGACGATGACCGCTGCCGGTCTTGTGGTGAAGGGCGATGTTCCCATCGCCTTCAGCATCTCGGGAGGGCTGCATCACGCCGCGCGGGATCACGCCTCTGGCTTTTGCGTGTTCAACGACCCCGCGGTCGCCATCGCGTGGCTGGTGGAGCAGGGACTGCGAGTGGCCTACGTGGACATTGACGCGCACCACGGCGACGGTGTCCAGAATGCTTTCTATGACACCGACCGTGTCCTGACCATCTCCCTCCATGAGTCGGGGACGTATCTGTTCCCCGGCACCGGCGGCGTTGAGGAGATTGGTGAGGGAAAGGGGAAGGGCTACTCGGTCAACGTGCCGCTCTCGCCATACACCGGAGATGAGGTCTATTGCTGGGGATTCGATGAGGTCGTTCCCCCGCTGGTGTCCGCGTTTCAGCCCGACGTTCTGGTTGCACAGCTAGGCGTGGATGCATACCGTAGTGATCCCCTCGCCCATTTGCAGTTGACGACCAACGGGTACGGCTATCTCGTGCAGGAGGTGCTGCAGCTTGCGCCGCGGGTGCTTGCCCTGGGCGGCGGCGGATACGACCTCTCCGCTGTGTCGCGAGTGTGGGCGCTGGAGTACGGACAGATGCTGGGCTTGGACTGGCCGGATGATGTCCCCGCCGCGTTCGCTCAGGAATATGACGTGCGCACGCTCCGAGATCAGGGCTCGGAGCGTAATGAACCGCGGGTTGACGAGCAGACCCTGAACTTCGCCCGTCAGAGTGTGGAGGGGATAAAGAGGCTCGTGTTCCCGATTCACGGACTTTCATAACAGGGTTGATTGAGCGGGCGCGCAGAGCATAGGCTATAATAGTGCCCGAGTGTTACCCATGCCAAAACGAGAGACCAAAGAACCCGCCTTTGAGGATGCCTACCGCCAGCTAGAGGAGATTGTCCGCAAGCTGGAGGCAGGCGGTCTTCCTCTGGAAGACAGCATTGCGCTCTTTGAAGAGGGGATGCGCCTCGCCAAGCTGTGCGGCGCCCAGCTCGACACTGCCGAGCTGCGCATCACCCGCATCATGGCCGATACCGCCAACACCCAGCCTGTCGCGGAAGAAGCCTCCTGACGAACTCCCATCACCCAAGAGACCACATGATACATGCAGATCTGCACTGCCATACCCGGTACTCCTGGGATAGCGCCATGCCGCCAGAGGTGCTCGTGAATCGCTGCATCCGCCGCGGCATCACCTGCCTCGCGGTGACCGACCATAACAACATCGATGGCGCGCTGGCGGTCCAAAAGCTGGCCCCCTTCAAGGTCATCATTGGTGAAGAGGTAAAGACCGCAGAGGGGGAGATTATCGGGCTTTTCCTCAGAGAGCCGGTCCCCAGAGGATTAAGCCCAGAAGAGACCTTGGAGCGTATTCATGCCCAGGGAGGCATCGCCTCGGTGCCTCACCCCTTCGACCGATTCCGAAGCAGCGTGATCAAAGAAGCCGCTCTGAAACGCGTGGCGCAGCAGGTCGATATTATCGAGGCATTCAATTGCCGGACGACGCTGCTCCGGGACTCAGAGAAAGCTGAGGCCTTTGGCCGAAAGATCAACGCGCCGCTCGGAACCGGGAGCGATTCGCACACTCCCATCGAAGTAGGCGGAACCTATATTGAGATGGAAGACTTTGACCTGCGCTCGCCGCAGGAGTTCCTCGCAAACCTCCGTGAAGGTCAGATATATGGGGAGCGTGCCAACCCGCTGGTGCATGTTCCCACCATGCTGGTGAAGTTGATCCGCAGGCTCCGGCGTTGATCCGTGCTGTCTCCTGTTCGCCTAAGCGTCGCTGGACTTGCAATCATCCTCGTCTTTGGCGCGGGCATCTGGGTTGGCCGGGCAACGTCTCCTCCGCCCATTGAAATACTCCTTCCTCCGTCAGTTTCCCCATCCAGCGCGGACCTGCGCGTCGATGTAAAAGGCGCTGTCCGCGCTCCCGGCGTCTATCACCTCGCCCCCAATGCAAGGGTGATTGAAGCACTTGATGCTGCCGGTGGGGCAGTGGAAGACGCGGATCTCAACCAGCTCAACCTGGCCGCCAAGGTCACCGACGAGGGGCTGGTGGTGGTCCCTCGCAAGGGTGAAACCCTCCCCAATTCTGCGCCCCGCGGGTTATTGGTTAATATAAATACTGCGAATGAGGCTGAGCTAAAGACGTTACCCGGCATCGGCGATGTTCGGGCGCGGCAGATCGCGCAGTCACGCGCCACCGACGGTCAGTTTGTTGACCCCATTGACCTGCTATCGCGCAATCTGGTGCCCACATCGATATTTGAACAAATCAAAGGGAATATCTCCGTCCGCTGAGGTGAGTTAATGCATTTCACCTTACTCAGCATCGCCTGGCTTACGGGCATTGTCGTAGCGGGTCTCGGATTCCTTCCTCCGTCTCCTTTTTTGTTGGTGTTGCTGCTGCCAATGGCGGCCGCGCTGCTTATCACTGCAAAGAAAGGGATCAGGAAAACCAGGTTCGTTTCTCTCATGGTCGTCCTCAGCATCATCGGATACTTGCGCTATGAGCAGCACGCAGCGGAGCGCAGCCGGGACGAGCTAGTATCCTTTCGAGACACGGAGTCAGTTATTCTTCGTGGGTCTGTGGCCAGTCTACCCGAAACCAGAGACACAAGCACGCGATGGCTCTTGCAAGTAGAGCAATTGAGAGCCAATCGGGCAGATGCCTGGGAACCACGTTCGGGTCTGGTGCAGGTGTACAGTCGCTGGCAGCAACCCATTGAGTATGGTGAAGTGCTGGAACTGACCGGGAAAATGGCGACTCCTCCTAAACTTGACGGCTTTGACTACCAGGAGTATCTGGGGCGGCAGGGTGTGCATAGCACCATGCGTTATCCTCAGATCACTCGGGCAGGACAAGCGAGCAGGCTATCGATTCTGGCGCCCTTGTTCAAGATCAGGGAATCAGTGGCAGGCATTTTGCAGCAGTCCATTCCTGAACCTGAGAGCGCTCTCGCACAGGGAATCTTGCTGGGCATCCGCGGCGCAATCCCCCAGCATATCCTGGATGACTTCAAGCGCACCGGGACAACACACATCCTGGCGATCTCCGGTCACAATCTCAGTGTGATGCTCGGGTTGTTTGTGATTAGCGGGGGATGGATAGTGGGGAGAAGGCACACAGTCTTTCTCCTGGCAGTCTTTGTGGGTTTGTGGACGTACGCTGTTTTGGCGGCGCTTTCCCCGTCCGTAGTGCGGGCAGCGTTGATGGCCAGCTTCCTCATCGGCGGCATTCTGGCAGGCCGTCCGACGGATGCCTTTGTCTCGCTGGGAGCGGCAGGCTTCCTGATGACCCTGGTCGACCCGTACCTCATCCACGACATAGGATTTCAGTTGAGTTTCCTCGCGATGATCGGGCTGGTAGCATCAGCGCCTCTCTACTCTGCTGCTGAGGGATATGTGCGCTCACGCCGGACAGAGGCCCAAGGAAAACTTTGGCCAGCCGCGCAATTTGTCGGGGCCAACGCCGCTGCCACCTTGGGCGCGACCGCGTTCACAATACCCGTCATCGCGCTGAATTTTCAAGTTCTTCCCTTGGCAGCGCTCCCCGCAACCCTCTTTGGGTTACCCGCTCTGACCGTCATTCTTCTGGGAGCGCTTGCGACTGCGCTCATCGGCGCCTTGTTTCCCTTTGCTGCAGTGATTCCCGCGACTGTGACGTGGCTTGCGAGCAAGTACTTGATCCTTGTCGTCGCGCTCTGGGCACGAGTGCCCGCGGCGTCCCTGCAGACGCCCGCGATTGCCGCCGCGTGGGGTTGGGTTTATATGGCCGTCGCTGGTGTTTTTGCGTTTCTTGTCTGGCGGTGGTCGAGAGCTGGCGAGACACCGTCTGTGGCTCTAGGAGCGCCGCTCGAGGTGCGTTTGTTGCCGCAGTTGTTCAGAGAAAAGCGGGCGTTGGGTGTGAGAGGCGCGCTCGTCGCGCTCGTCGTGTGCACTGCAATCGTCTGGCTGCCGCTGTTGATCCACCCAGAAGAGGAACTGCGGGTGAACTTCTTCGATGTGGGTCAGGGAGACGCGACCCTGCTTGAAACGTCAGGCGGCTATCGCGTGCTCATCGATGGCGGTCCCAGCCCCACCGCTTTGCTTAACCAGTTGGACGCCATGATCCCACCCTGGGACAGGCGCATTGACCTTGTGATGTTGACCCACCCACAACGCGACCATATCTCAGGTCTCCTTGCAGTCTTGTCCAGGTATCGTGTCGCAGCGGCAGCGGAGAGCGGCTTTCCTGTGGAGACCGCTGATTACAAGGAATGGAGGCGCTTGCTACAGGAAAAACGCGTTCCCTCCAGCAAGCTCCAGGCTGGCTCGACCGTGCAACTGCCGGGGGTGAAGATGACAGTTCTGCATCCCCGAGAACGAGACCTGCTTGGCTTGACGCCAGACCAAGCAAATGACGCCTCGCTTGTCCTGCAGGTCGCCGCATTTGGACAGCGCTTGTTGCTCACAGGGGACATCGAAGAGCGGGATGAGCGAGCTCTGCTGCGTTATCGGGAGGCGTTGGGAAGCAGCGTCTTGAAAGTGCCGCATCATGGCAGCAAGACGTCAACATCCGAGTACTTTCTGGACCGCGTTTCGCCCGGAGTTGCAGTGATTGAAGTTGGCGCAGGCAATCAATTTGGGCATCCTCATGAGGAGGTGCTGGATAGACTGCGCTGCGCCCTCGTGTTGCGCACCGACGTCCATGGCACAATCCGTGCTTCGGTACGGCAGACAGGCATGCGCATCTGGCCCAGCAGGATCGATGATAAACTCACTCAGTACGCACTGAGTCCGCCATCCTGCCCGTAAAACGGCGGCTCATCGGTTTCTTCACATTGCAGAATGACAAAAGGGGACGCTGGTAACCGGGTAGGGGCAGGTTCTTGACGGCCTGCCCCTACGTTGTGTGAGAACAAGGTGACCTTGACACTGTCCAACTACTCAGTGGTCACGTCTATTGACAAGCCGTATATAGTGATGATGGCCCGACTGCAACAATCGGTGCGAATTCAATATCTGTTCAGGCTCAATTGAACCCGTCTCACTTCAGAAAGCGGCACCTTGTTTGAGGTAGGAGACCAGTTAGGGGGTTGGAAACTGTCATGCACTCAGGGACGGCAATGCGTTCAAGCGCATACCTTGCTCCGGCTCAGGCCCGATAGTTTCGCGACATGAACTAAAGGCATAGCATCGCAAAACCGTTTTGAAATCACCCACTGACATCTCCGCAGCCACTATGGCCCTGTTTAGCTCGGCTAATTTCGGGGTCAACCTGGTGAACGCATTCTCCAATGCGGCGCTGCCGTTGTTCCTGGGAACATATGGGCTGCCGAACGTGCTCATCGGATTTCTCGCCCAGGAACGCTCTTTCGTAGGCGGGTTTGTGCAACCTGTGATTGGCGTCATCAGCGATCACACAAAATCCCGTTTGGGCCGACGAAGGCCGTTCTTCCTCATTGGGGTCACCCTGACCTCAATCTCCCTGCTGGTACTGTCAACGCATCCCCCCGTGTGGGCGGTGATCGGTCTTCTGACTGTGCTGTCGTTCTTCCTGGCGGTTGCCAATGACCCGTACCTGGCCCTCATGGCCGACATCACCCCTGAGCGCCAGAGAGGGCGCATGGGGTCGGTCATGGCGGTCTTCAACATGTCGGGCCAGGTCGCAATGCTAGGGGTGGCTTCAATGTTCTGGGAAAGCCACGAGCCCTGGGTCTTTCTTTTCATCAGCGGAGGGTTGGTCCTCAGTTTTCTCGTCACTTTTCTTACGGTGCGTGAGCCTCCGACCGAAACTTCTACAGTTCCACTCCAACGCGTGTCACCGCGCCAGTACGTCAAAAACGTTCTCCAGCACAGAGAGGTTGCCAAGTACGCTGGCACGCAGTTCTTTTTCTGGCTCGGGAACGGCGCGGCGGCGCCTTTCCTGACCCGCTTTGGCGTTGACGTGTTGGGTGTTGAGGAGGGTGTTGCATTTCAGCTTGTGATGATTGCGGTCTTATCCACGGCTTTTGCCGCGCTCCCGGTTGGTTTTCTGGCGGACCGCTGGGGCAAGAAACAGACCCTAAGCCGGGGGTTGCTGCTCTTCACCATTGTTGCCCTCATCGGTTCTCAGGCTCAGACGGTGCCGCAGGCTATGGTGATGATGGCCTGCCTCGGACTGGCGAACGCGGTGACCATCAGTCTGGCCTTTCCGTTGCTGGCGGACCTCATGCCTGCCGATCGGAAAGGTGAGTTCATGGGCCTTGGTTCGCTGGTGTGGTCGTTGGCCCAGCCGCTGGGCTCCACGTGGGCAGGGTTCATGGTCGATTTTTCGGGCAGCTTTCGCACTGTCTTCGTGGTGGCAGCGATCCTGATAGGAGTGAGTTTCCTGGGCTTACAGACCGTGCACCCGGAACGCGCCCATAGCGACATCACACCCAGAGTTGATTCGTGATAACCCGAGATGGTGAGACTGGAAAAGCGGTTCTCGCTATCGCTCGAACAGTACCTGTATTCTTCGAACGAAGTGAGAAGTCCGAAATGGGAAGTCCGCTCATTTCCCAGCAGATATGATCGCTCGTCAGACTTCGGGGAGGTAAGGGCATGGAAACGCTGGCCGACTTACTTCAGGTTGTCGCACAGCAATTCGCGGACCGGGATGCTTTCTTGTTCAAGCCCGGGATCCGAACCCAACGTTACTCCTATCGCGATGTCTGGAACATTTCCGGCAGAGTCGCTGGGTTTCTGCACCAGCGGAGCATTGCCAAAGGTGATCGCGTCATTTTTTGGTCGCCCAACATGCCACAATGGGGCATCGCCGCCCTGGGGTGTTTGCGGGCCGGTGTGGTGCCGGTCCCACTCGACATCAGGAGCACTCCCGACCTCATACGCCAGGTGGTGGCCCAAACAGAGCCCCGCCTCGCGTTCCTGGCCAGAGGCGGCCCCGAATCAGGACTCATGGGCGAAGTGCCATCCGTCGACCTGCTCCAACTCGACACGGTTGTCGGAAGCGCGGTGGAACCGCCGGAGACGCGCATCGCCGCCGGTGACCTCGCAGAAATCATGTTCACTTCCGGGACCACCGGTATGCCGAAGGGCGTGATGCTGACCCATGGAAACATCGTCTCAGACGTGTTGATGTCCAAGCACATGCTGCCGAACGATATGCGACACCGACTGCTCTCGCTGCTGCCGCTCAGTCATATGCTGGAGCAATCGGGAGGGTTGTTCGGGACGCTGCACATCGGCGGCTCCGTGGTCTACCCGGTGAGCCGGCAGCCGAGCATCATCCTCAAGACCATGGCGGAGCATGGGGTAACTACCATGATTGTGGTGCCGCAGGTGATGCAGATGTTCCTGAGCACTGTCCTCAAGGAGGTTGAGCGCACCGGACGGCAGAACTCCTGGAATAACGCGCTAAACCTAGCCGGCAGACTGCCTTTCTGGGCCCGCCGCATCTTATTCCGGCGCGTCCAGCCCGCTTTGGCAATAAACTTCAGTTTTTCATCTGCGGCGGGGCCTATCTGGACCCTCTGCTCGGTGAGACGTGGGAGAAACTGGGCGTCACGGTGCTCCAGGGCTATGGAACGACGGAGGCATCTCCCTGCGTGACCACAAACAGCTATCGCAGCCGGCGCCTTGACAGTCTTGGTCACGGGATTCCCGGGATGAACCTGCGCCTCGCCCCGGATGGCGAAATCCATATCCAGGGACCTAACGTCACACAAGGATATTGGAAGAATCCCCAGGCAACCGCCGCAGCATTTGAAGATGGACGGTACAAAACAGGCGACCTGGGGTACATGGATGAAAACGGGCGGCTCTTCTTCAAAGGCCGCAAGAAAGACCTGATTGTCCTGGCTAACGGATAGAACGTCTTCCCGGACGATATCGAGAACGTGCTTCGGCAGCAGCCTGGGGTAAAGGATGCCGCAGTAGTTGGCATCGTGAAGGAAGGCGGCTCTGTTGAGGTGCATGCCGCGCTGCTTCTCGAAGAGGGAACCCAACCGGCCGATGTGGTTCGGGCCGCAAACAGCAAGCTTGCCTCTCACCAGCAGGTGCAGGGCTACACTGTTTGGCCCTTTGACGATCTCACCAGAACACACACGCTGAAGGTCAAAAACAAGAAGTGCTGGACTTTCTGCTCCAGCGCGCGCCGGAAGCCGCTCCTGCGCCAGCAGCGATGGCGTCTGAATCTGCGGTCAGCCTCAGCCCTTTGGTGCGGCTCATTGCCAGCCTCAACGGATTTTCGCCAGCCGATATTCTCCCGGATAGCACTCTGGCTGGCGACCTCAGCCTGGATTCCCTGGGGAGGGTTGAGCTGCTGTCGGCAATCGAGCAGGAGTTGGGGGTCTACGTTGACGACAATCTCATTGCCCCCGAGACGACCGTAGCCCTGTTGGAGCAACTGGTGAAAACGTCGCCCCAGCAAGGGAGCGGGCTGCGTTTTACTGCATGGCCGCTGCACCTCACAACGCAGACAGTGAGGGAGTTAGCCAACCAGCTCGTCATCTTCCCCTTGTACCACCTCTTTTGGCGCATTTCAGTTCACGGCCATGAACAGCTTAAAGGTCTGTCGTCCCCAGCACTTATTGCGCCAAACCACAACTGCGGCGCCGGTCACTTCGGACTTGATCCGGTGGCAGCATGGATGGCCCTGCCGCGATCCCTTCGTGTCAGAACGTGTATCGCCGGGGCCGAGGACGATGTGTTCGGAGGGAGGCTTATGAGCTTTGCCGTCCGCTTCCTGGCAAATGCCTTTCCGATTTCTCGGGAAGGTAGCGTACGGGCCAGCTTGGAATACGTTGGCCGCTTGCTGGACTTGCGGTGGTCGGTGCTGATCTTTCCTGAAGGTAAGCTCACCAACGGAGGGCCAATCCAGCCGTTCAAGTCCGGGATCGGCCTGCTGGCGGTGGAAACGGGACTGCCGGTCATTCCCATGAAAATCGATGTGGAGCAGGAGAGCCTTGTGCAAGGACGGTGGTGGCCGCCGCGCGGATCCTATACCGTCCACATTGGCGCACCCCTGCGCTTCCAGGCCGGCACGCCATATGCCGAGGCAACAGCCGCGATCGAGGCAGCCGTAAAGTCCCTTTGACGCCGCGTGCCGGCGTTGCCGGCTGCGCACGTCTCAAGGGGACTACGAAGCAGCTGCGGGCAGCGAACCTTTACGACTGTCCGGCAGGCCCCGAGCCGTGGCGTGAATTCTGCAGTGCAGGCTGCACCCCGCGCGCTGACTGCACCGCATGAGGCAGAAACGTCCGCCGGTGCTATACTATCTTCTTAGTGAGTCCAGTTTGAATCATAAGGAGCGCTATGCCTCGCAGTGACGGTCGAGCGTGGGATGATCTGAGAGCGATCACGATAACGCCAGGATATTTGGATTTTGCGGAAGGCTCAGCCCTGATTGAGATGGGACGCACCCGGGTTATCTGTGCGGTGAGCGTTGAAGATAGAGTGCCGCCGTTCCTACGGGGACAGGGCAAGGGATGGGTAACCGCTGAATATTCAATGTTGCCCCGGTCAACGCTTACCCGGACAACACGCGAGTCCACGCAGGGGCGAGTTGGTGGCCGCACGCAGGAGATCCAGCGCCTCATTGGCCGCTCGCTGCGCGCGGTGACCGACATGTCTGCCATTGGGGAGCGGACGTACCAGATAGACTGTGACGTGTTGCAGGCCGACGGAGGCACACGCACCGCGGCTATTACCGGCGCTTATGTTGCCCTGTATCTGGCGATGAATAGATTGGTGAAGACCAAGGCATACCCGACCGTGCCCTTGAGGGCCGCGGTGGCTGCAACCAGTGTGGGCATTGTCGATGGGCAGCCCCTGCTCGACCTCTATTATGGAGAGGACTCAAAGGCCGAAGTGGATTTCAATGTAGTGATGACGTCTGATGGAGACTTTGTTGAGGTCCAGGGTACGGCGGAGGGACGTCCTTTCTCTCGATCAGTAATGGATCAACTCTTGGATCTCGCCCAGAAAGGCATCAATGACCTCTTTGTGGCGCAACAAGAATCGCTGAAGAAGGCTCTTGCATCAATTCCCGTATAGGTGGGAGAGCTTTGACTGTGGCCACTAACGCGCGCCAGCGGGTGAGGCTTGCGCAGTCGGCGACGCGCCCGTACTATTCGTTGGCGTGGCTGCTGGTTGCTGGCTGGCCACGGGCGATGGTATCGCCACGGCTGTTGGCGAGGCCGTGATCTGGGTCGTTGCAGTTGGGACCTGCGTTGTGGCGGTTGCGGAAGGAGCCCCGCCGGGAGTTCCGGTAGACACAGGGGATGGACTCTGAGATGCTTGCGGTGACCCTGTTGGCGTGCGGACAGGCGATCCGGTTACCGTAATGGTGACCGTGAGTGTGGCTGTCACCGAGACGGTGCTCAGAGGGGTTCCTGTCGGCGTAACCAGCACAGGTGTTGGCGGTAAGAACGTCGGGATCGCCATCTGTGTGGGAGTCGGTTGCAGCGTTGCCGTCGCAGAAGCAAACGCGGTTGCTGTGCGTGAGATAGGAGACCCAGTTTGGGGGGGGAAGACCATTGGCACTGGCGGCGTACCAGGCGAGCTCGTCGCGCGTGCCAGAGCTGTGCCAACGCCTAGGATCCAGCCTCCGCATGCCAGCACAAATAAGAGGCCCAGAACGCTGTAGAGCGTCCGTTTTTGCCAGGTCTGTTCTCGCCAGAATTGAAGTAGTTGTTCTCGAGAGGGCATTGGCCTCGCGGCCCCATTGTATGAGCTGCTCTACGGAATCAGTGCTGCGGCGTCCTCCAACGGCGGCTATTGTAGGGAGCGAACAGCCCAGAGGAGACGAAGGCAGCATGCGCCATGCACATAGATACTATAGCATCTTCAATTGGACTTGTACGCAATTGGAGATGATGCTGAACACGATTGTGCCGTGAGGTGAAGGTCACCTGAAGCTCGTTGCGAAGCAGGGCGATGGCGCCAAACATGCGATTGCCCTGCGTTACGAGGGGCATCGCTGATCTCGTTCAGAATGATGCGTGACACTACAATGGTGTCACTATGCACATCAAAAGTAGGCTTGCACCAGGAACGGTTTTTCTCGGGAACGTACCCACTCTTTCGAAAGGAGCAAAGCAG
>Ga0082335_1003166_pt1 | contig 27907 bp, 28 predicted proteins | sample Subgrocontami58m_FD_72375 | JGI IMG/M metagenome (GOLD analysis project Ga0082335, IMG submission 72375) | Subsurface groundwater microbial communities from S. Glens Falls, New York, USA - GMW37 contaminated, 5.8 m (SPADES assembly) (version 2) ...
CTGACTGCCAACCTCACCACTATTGCACGCACTGTAGCTGATCGAACCTAGCATGTACAAATCTCTCGTAACCATCAGTGAAGCCCAGGGACGCAGGCCAGGCCCAAATCCCCTGCCCCCCCCCATTTTGCACCAGAAACTAGACTAAGGTATCGAGTACGCGCTTTGCATACTCCCAATTGCTTTTGTTGTTGGCGTAAGTGGACTTGCCCTTTTTAGTAATCCTAAAATACTTACGCCGTCCGCCCTGGGATTCATTGCCCCAGTACCACTCGATATCACCGTCCGCCTCAAGCCGCCGGACGCTGGAGTACATCGTGGCTTCCTTTAACTCATATTCGCTGCCCGAGCGCTCGGCAACCAGCTTCACAATCTCGTAGCCGTAGCGATCAGCTTCGCACAGGAGCCGCAAAATCATCGTATCGGTATGCCCTCGCAAAAGGTCGGATGTGATCTTGTTCTCACTCATGTCATCAGCTCGCATCGGCATTATAAGTCACATTACTATGTCTGTCAAGGTAATATGATAAATAGGGTGCATTTCGAGTTACCGGGGACTCGGCGAAGGTAGGGTAGAATCCTGGGTAGACATATTTTGCTGAGGGGGTGCGGACGACGTGGTCTGCCGAGATGCTGAGCCGAGCATGGGTCGCTGAACAAGAAGGTAGGGAGGTTTGGCACGCCCCAAACCCCGCCAAAGGGGCTCCGCTCCTCTGGACTTCCTGTTTAGCGATCTGTGCTCGGCTCAGTAAGTTCTGTCCGTTATGAACCGATGAGTCAAGACTAGGGAAACTGGAGCGCCCGTATGAAGAGGTCCTGGAAGCCGGCATGGCCTGACAGGTTAATGTGCTCCGAACGGCGGGCGATGAGTTCGGCGATGCGGCGCTCCGCCGTAGAGAGGAGGGCCAGTTGGGCCCCGTATCCAGCGGCGTTGCCGATAGTCTTCACGCGATCCAGGGGCAATGGTGGAATCAGGCCAATGCGCCGTGCGCTCTCAGTATTGACAAAGGTGCCGAAAGCTCCGGCCAGACGCACCTCGCTTATTTCTTCATCCTCTATGCCCAGCTCTTTCTTGAGGACCTGGATTCCGGCGTAGATGGCACCCTTGGCCAGCTGCAATTCCCGGATATCCTGCTGGGTGAGGCACACTTCCTTATCACCATGGGCGCCTTCCGGCGAAGACAGTATGAAGCGAATCTCGTCGCCCAACTGTCCTGTGCCTTTGACCCGGGCCCGCAGCCTTCGCCCGACGCTCTCGGGCAACTGCTCAGCCTTCAAGAGCCGGCCGCTGGGGCTGACGATACCGTGATCAAGCATCTGGGCCACGGCGTCAACCAGCCCGGACCCGCAGATGCCGGCTGGAGCGGCGCCGTCGATCACGTGACAGTGCACGTCACCGTCTAGTCGGACACGGTCGATGGCCCCACTTGACGCGCGCATGCCGTGCCGTATGCGCGCCCCTTCGAAGGCCGGACCTGCCGCGGTCGAGCATACCAGAAGCCTGTCCCGCGACCCCATGGCCATCTCCCCATTGGTGCCCAAGTCAATGATGAGCTGAATATCAGGGCTCTGATGAGGGAGCGCAGTGAGTAGCGTGCCGACCATATCGGCCCCCACGAATCCCGCGATGTTGGGGAGCACGTGCGCCTCGGCCTGGGGTCCAAGCTCGAGGCCGATTTCGGAGGCCGGGATATCGAGGCCGTCCCGAACGACAGGCACATAGGGAGCCGCCGCCAGGCTCCTGGTGTCTATCCCCAGTAGCAGATGGTGCATTACTACGTTGCCAACCAGGGTAACCTCGTACAACTGGCATGGATCAAGACCGGTGTCCTCCAGGGCCTGGTGGATTAGCTGGTTGAGCAGGGAGACAATCGCCTCCTGGAGTATCGCCAGGCCGTCCGGACGCTCCTGGACGAAGCTCAGTCGCGCTATCAGGTCCTCACCGTACGCTCCCTGAGGATTGAGAGCCGAGGCTGCCGCCAGCTCGCGTCCGTTCTCCAGGTCCATCAGGTATCCGACAACGGTGGTAGTTCCTATGTCGAAAGCCATGCCGTAAAGCTGCCCGGTGGTATCGCCCGACTCAACGGCTGCGACGCGGTTGCCGCGCAGAGCGATGGTAACCTCTTGAGGCGTTGCCCTCAGAGCGCCCGGCAACTGGCGTAGCTGGGCCAGACCTATCTCGATCTTCTCGAGGAGTAACCCTCCGGCCACCCGTTCCCAGTCTGTGCCGCCGTCCCCTGCCTCCGGCGCGGGAACCGATACACACAATTTGCGGACCTCAGGGGCAAGCACCACCTTGCGCGTCCTGGCGCTCTTCAGGATGCGGGTGCGCCCGGCCTCCGCCCGCAGAGCTTTCACGATCTGTCCGGGGAGTGGCCGTGTCTGGCAGGCCAGACGGACGCCTCTGTTCAGGTCGGGCTGACTGATGTGTACAAGCTCCACCGGGAGAGGGTCCTCTACGGGTCCCTGGATGAGCACCCGGCATTTTCCACAGGTACCCTGGCCTCCGCAAACGCTGGCAATCCGAATATCGTGCTCCCGGGCAGCATCCAGCAGGCTTTGGCCCGGTCGAACGTCTACTTCGATTCCACTGGGACCTAAGGTAACCCTGGCGCCTCGTTCCGGCTCTCGGGTCACCTCGCTGGCCCTTCCGGCGAGGTAGTCTCGTGTGCCGTCCTATCCATCACCATGCACAGTCTCCGTTCCAGGCCGGTGATGCCCACTCTGGATATTACCAGGGGCAGCCCTAAGTAGCCGGCGATTTCCCTGGCCTTCGTCTCCAGCCCGCCATAGGTTCCCGTATCCAGGTAGACGGCCCGGGTGTAATTGCGGAAATACGTCTGCTTGAGGCTGGGAAAGCGGTCAAGCCCGAGGCCGGTTACAACCCGCTGGAAGTTATGACAGAGGAAATCAGTGAGGAAGTAGGTGCCGGGCTCTTCCCGTAGCATCGGCATGAACTCATCACCACCGAATATCTCGAAGCAGTGCTCGCCCGGAAGGCGCTCGGCTCCGTGACGTTCCAGGACCTCATCGAGGCGGGGCGCACAATTGCCGTATATAAGGACAACCCGCTGGTAGGTGCCGCGCACCTGGTCCAGCCTGGTATCGACTGCCGCAGCCAGCCTGTCCGGCGACATATGCAAGTCCGGTGGGAGGTATTCCACCTCCACCAACCATTCGTGCCGGCTCAGTACCTCCGCCAGCTCACGCCGCAGGGAACCGCAGGCCAGTAGAAAAGTGCTCACTCTACCCCCAAAGCGAAATCAAGGAGATTATAGCAAGTTTTGCCTGAGAGCGTTTCACATCTTGACACTTACCCCCAAGCCCTCCTAATATAGGCAGCGTTGCAATGGAGGTGAACGGTTGGTCAAACGGCTTATGAATCTCTCGGTCCCAGGCTGGAGGTCTCCGCACCGCCGTGCGGTGGGGGTGCTTATCCTGCTGATTGTGATCCTGGCCCCGGTGGTGAGCGCCTGCTCCTCAAGCACGGCAATCGCCCCTACTTCAATGGTGCGCATGGGCATCGTGGGAGCCAGCCAGCCGCTCTGGCGGTACGTCGCCCAGCAGAGGGATAAGCTACTCTCTCCCTCCGGCTATTTGGCGACCTTCATATCCTACAATAACGAGACTGAGCTACGTAAGGCTTTTCTTAACAATGAGATAGACGTGATGGCAACGCTCCCCCCGCAACTGGCATTGATCGCCCAGGACGGGGTCAATCTCCAGTATTTTCTGCCTATCGCCTGGCTCAAAGAGGGATACCCGATCGTCGTGCCTGCTGACTCGGCGATTCTGACTCCGGCGGACCTGCCGGGTAAGAGGCTCTCTACGTTCCCATCAGACCATCCAGGTATGGGCTACTGGCAGGCATTTGTCCAGGCAAACTACGGTTTTCGTCTGGCCGATAAGACACTGCTGAGCATCAGCCAGGACCCCGTTGGGCCGCTGCTTGAAGGGCAGGCGGACGCCGCGACGGTCGATTCCGTGGCCTGGAGCAAGATGAAGAGCACTGGCCTGTTCCGGCAGGTGTCCGACCTGGCTACTGAATGGGCGAAGCTATCCGGCTCCTCGCGTCCCCTCGTTTATGGGGGTTATGTTGCCCGGAAGGAGTGGCTGGACAAGAACCGGCCCTTCGTTGATGAATTCATCCGCGTCAACTATCAAGCCCTCCAGTCTTACCAAAAGGACCGCAAGGCGTTCATAGATACTGCTGCCGCTTACGCCGAAGGCGATATTCGTCCGATGCCCGCAGATATTCTCCAATCGGTTGCAGACTATCTTGGCATGTCTGACGTGACGCCGGAGCGCGCTTATCTCACAGATGCGGATACGGCGGACTATGACCGCATCTTCCAGTTGCTGGTCAAAACGAATTATCTCTCGCGAGCTGTGGTTCCAGCCCACGCCCTGTTTTATCTGAGTGATGCGAGGCCCAAGGGTTAACATTTGAGATGGCTGATAGTTAACGCCGATGACCTGGGCCTCACGGCCTCTGTTAACGCCGGAATCGCGAGGGCTCATCGGCAGGGAATTGTTACCAGTGCCAGCTTGATGGCCAATCTGCCGGAGGCTGCACGCACAGTTACCCTTATTCGCAGAAACCCCGCACTCGGCGTCGGCCTGCATCTGAACCTGACTGCCGGGTATTCGCTCACCGATTGCCCGGCCTTGACCTGGACGGACGGGTCTTTTCTTCCGCTTCTGAGGGTACTGCTACGGGTTGCCATTTCCCGGCGAGCACGCGAGCAGGCATGGACCGAGATGGAAGCCCAGGCGGATGAAGCACAGAGGTTGAGAGTACCGATAGACCACCTGGATAGCCACCATCACATACACCTCTTCCGCCCACTGCGCCGGCAAGCCATTTCATTGGCGAGGGATCTGAACGTGCCCATGCGCTTGCCCGCGGAGCATCTGTCTGCCGGGGACTGGCTGCACGACCGGGGGGCCGGACTTGCCTCGTTCCTGGCGAGCAGGTTGAGACGGCGGAGGGACATGCCTCGTAGCGCGGACCATACGCTGGGGCTCCGGTTGCACCGGGCCGGCTTCGATGGCCCTACGCTCGTCAAGGCTCTAACCGCCATTCCGCGTGGCGTCACAGAGTTCATGTGCCACCCCGGTCGAACGGACGCCGCGCTCAAGCATCTGAGCAGGTATACCGTAGGGCGAGAGCGTGAGCTTGCCGCTCTCACTCATCCGGGTCTTAGGGCGGCCCTGGATGAAGCGGGAATCCGGTTGATAACCTGGAAACAGCTACCTGACGTGTCGACTGGATTCCCGAGGACACAGAATGACAGGTTGGGGTGAGATTGCATCGTCGTCCCTCCTCGCAATGACCTTAGAGAGATCTCTCCGTACCGGCTCTCCCATGCCCTGTTGACAATGCTTAATCATAGCGGCACGATGAAGAGAGGTGTGATTTCCATAGCTCATAGCGACGCCGTGCGCATTGGCGTAGTGGGTTGGGCGGAGGAGGCCGATCTTGATTACGATCAGGAAAAAGGACGAGATCTACCACGTAGAGGGTGGCTGGTTCTCAGGCGACTGGCATTTCTCGTTTGATCAATACAGAGACCCCGCGAATACCCGGTTTGGGACTCTGCGCGTTTTTAATGTCGATACCCTGGTACCGGGAGGCGTGTGGCCCCTGCATCCTCACCACGATATAGAGGTAGTCACTTACTGCGTTGATGGAGAGTTTAAGCACGCGGACAACCTGGGAAATGACGGAGTTCTTTATCCCGGTGATGTCCAACACACTACCGTAGGCAGCGGCCTGTGGCACTCCGAGATCAATAACTCGAAAGAGAAGCCCATGACCTTTATCCAGCTGTGGATTTTCCCCCGCGTGGCTGGACTTGTGCCTTCCGTCCATCAGCGACACGTCAGGCCGGAAGATCGCCTTAACAGGCTGCTACCATTGGTGTCCAGCATCCACACCGGGGCCTTATCGATACAGCAGGATGCTCAGGTCTACGCTTCAACCCTGGAACCCCGCTCCAGCCTGGACCACAACGTGGCTCGCGGCCAGGGAGCTTACCTCTACGTCATTTCCGGAAACATCCGCCTGAATGACAGGGCGATGGCATCAGGTGACGCGGCGAAGGTGTTGGGTAGTGGTCGAATGGTGATACAGAGCCTGGAAAAGAGCGAGCTCTTTATGGTTGTAGTAGAGACTTAGGGGCTGGCTTGCGGCTCCGGCGCCAGGTCTGCGCTCTCCTGTGCTCCCGGTACTCGACTTGAGACCACTGAAAGCAGTAATCCGATGATGCCAACAAGCCCGGCGGTGAGTGTCGCCAGCTGGAAGCCCTGCATGTAGGCTGCCCTTTCGCCCATAGCCGGCAGCGAGATCACGACAACCAGCCCCAGCACGGCGCTAGAGGCGGCCACCCCCAGCGTATGGCCCAACTGACGGGAGGTCTCCAGCATACCCGCAGCAAATCCACGGTAGGCTGAAGGCAGTGCCCCCATAATAACCGTGTTGTTCGGTGTCATGAAGATCCCCAGGCCCACGCCCAGCATAACCGAGATAAATATGAACCCCCAGTACGGCAGATCGCCGGCGAAAAGCCCCAGGCTTATCATTCCTCCGCACAGGATGACCATGCCCAGGGCGGGCAGAAACCGCCAACCTGTCCTGTCGTAGAGCCACCCGCTATATGGAGCGGTGATCAGGTTGGCAACCTGGGTAGATATTAGCATGCCGGCTGTATGGAGAGGGGTGAGGCCGAGTCCACGCTCTACCAGGAACGGTATTAGAAACGTGGAGGCCAGCATCGTCATGTGCATGATACCATTGGAAGTCACGGACGTAGTAAAGAGCTTCTGACGAAGGTGGCGCAGTTCCATCATCGGGTTTGTATGCCGTATCTCTACCTGGAGAAAGACCACAGCCAGTATTGCCGTCACCGCCAGCATTGCGATATGGTACGGTGCACCGGCGGTAAATGTAGCCTCCCCGCCGTGAAGATGGGAAAAGGCCAGCGTAAACATCACCAGCACTATGCCGAGCAGCACAGCTCCAGCGGTGTCTATCTTCGGTTTTTCTTCACGCTGGAAGCTGACCTTCAGACGAGTGGCACCGGCGATGCTGATGATACCCAGTGGCAAAAGACTGAAGAAGAGCCATCGCCAGCTCAAGTACTGAGAGAAAACGGAACTGAGCAGCACCCCTATCAGCGCGCCGAGCGATGCTGCCATTCCCGCTACTCCGACCGCCTTGCCTCGCTCCTCCGCTGAGAACTTTTGGGCAAGGATAGCAAGGGCATTTCCAGACATCAGGGCGGTGCCGATCCCTTGTATGCCCCGGAGAATTATCAACTGAAGCACGTCCTGGGAAAAGCCGCAGAGGGTGCCCGCAACGGTATAAATAACCGTACCCCAGAAGAAGACCCTCTGGTGCCCCAGAAGGTCCCCCAGACGGCCCGATGTCAACAGCAGAGCGACCAGGGTCAGCAGGAACGAAGTGACTGCCCACGAGGCAGTGGTCGCGCTCACCCCCATGTCGTTCGAGATGCTGGGCAGCGCCGTGGACACGGGGCTGAGCGACATCATCACGAGGAGGTTGGCTACCGCGACAGCGAAAAGGGCGGCCTTTTTATCCCGGCTCGTTTTGCGACCCTCCTGAAGTTGCCCTATTGTTGCACGGATTCAGTTGCGACGTCAAACCGTATTGAAGCCGTTCTAATTCATTCAAAGAAGCAACGTAGCATATCCGTGACAGGTACTGTATCATTAATTTAGGACGATCTCTGTAGCGGTCTTAAACCCGCTTGCACAAAAGGAAACATTGCTCTAGCCGGCAAGCTCGTAAATGGTGCATTCATAGGGGTGGACCTTGTGTCCGCCTCGGGTGGGCGCAAGGTCCACCCCTATGAATTATGCGAGTTGCTGGAAGTACCGGTAAATGCCCGAAAGGAAAGACGAAAGATGTTCAAGATACTGGTAGCTACAGACGGCTCGGAGTACGCCGAGAAAGCCGCGGAATACGCAGGCACACTTGCGGGCAGGATTCAAGATGCCGAGATAACGGTTCTGGGCGTCTTGGACCTCGGGGTCATCTCCCAGGCTTCTGTTTCTCCTTCTGGCATGCCTGTAACCGTACCTGTGACCATGACCGAAGACATGGAGACGGCACTTCGTTCAATAGTGGAGGACACCCGGCAGAAGCTCGCCCCGATCGGCAGGCCGGTAGTAACTCGGTTGGAAGAGGGTAGACCTGCTCTGGTCATCTGTGACATCGCGGAGAGGGAGCAATTTGACATGATTGTCATGGGCTCAAGCGGGCAAGGACGTATTGCCGATATCCTGCTAGGAAGTGTGAGCGACAAGGTAATTCATAGATCGACCGTCCCCGTGGTGATCGTAAGGTCCAAAGAGGTGCATGAGAAGCACACGCGCTCATAGCTGCGAGTGGTTTGCTTACAGAATGTCCATCTTGCCATGCCTTAGCTTGTAGACTGCCATTTACTGCCTGCCGGGATAGTACAATTAGGGTTAAGGGTAAGCACCCGTAACTACCTCGATAAAGGGGGAGAACATGGCAGCAGTACGTCAAGCTGATGTAACCTGGAAGGGTGACCTTGCGTCCGGCTCTGGGGTTGTGAGTGCCTCTACCAGCCGTGCTTTCAATCAGTTGCCTGTGTCCTGGGCCGCTCGCACCGAGGCGGCCGATGGATGCACCAGCCCGGAGGAACTGATCGCCTCCGCCCATGCCAGTTGCTTCGCCATGGCCCTGTCGGGTGGCCTGGGGCGTGCCGGCGCCAGGCCGGAGAGGCTGGAGGTCAGTGCCCGGGTCACCTTCGACAACGTTGGCGGTGGTTGGAAGGTCGTTTCCAGCGAGCTAAGGGTCCGCGGCTGGGTGCCCGGAATGGACGCTTCAACGTTTCAACAGCAGGCCGAGGCGGCCAAGGAAGGCTGCCCCGTGTCGCAGGCGCTCAAGGGGAACGTGGCTTTGAGCGTGGAGGCGTCACTGGAGGGTTGACCGCGGGATCGGTCTTCGATAGCTTTCCGTGGTGGGACGATCGGGACGTCCTGACCCAGATTACGCCTTCCCGCTATTCGTACATAACCTCGGTAGCCGGAGACCTGCACGGTCTACGGGTGCTGGACCTGGGCTGTGGAGGAGGACTGCTCGCTGAGCCTCTTGCACGCATTGGTGCCAGGGTCTACGGCGTGGACATATCCAGGAGCGCCCTGGAACAGGCTCTCAGGCACGCACTGACCGGCCGTCTGAGGGTCCAGTATACGACTGCTCCCGCTGAGGCGTTGCCGTTTAAAGATGAGGCCTTCGACGCTGTCCTGGCATTCGATGTCCTGGAACACGTTGCCAGCCTGGAAAAGGCGGTGAAGGAGGCTTCCAGGGTCCTCCGCCCCGGTGGCAAGCTGATATACGACACTATGAACCAGACCTTTATCTGCCGGGTGGTAGTGATCTGGATTGGCGAGAACTTATGGAAGGGGGGACCGCCGAAGGGGACCCATGACTGGCGCAGGTTAATACCCCCTCGGAGACTCCTGCATCTGCTGTCCCAGAATGGAATCAGGAACATCGAGCTGCGGGGGTTCGTCCCGGTGCCGGACCTGAAGGGACGGCTCACGATGCATCTTAGTCCGTTCAAAGGTATATCCTACGTCGGATACGGGATCAAACAACAGGTGAGTTACTAGACCGCAGCGGTTTCCAAAACCGCAGCGGTCTGGAGTTTACAGACCGCTGCGGTCCTGGCGGATGAGCATCCAGTCGATTGCGGGGAGGTAGCAGACATGTCTCTTGCAGCCGGACGGTTAGGCTACAGGCTCCGGGCGTTTCTCGGCTTCTCCCGGGCAGTGCAAGCGACCCTGAGCATCGCCCAGCCGGCCTTTGCTGCCGTCATAGCAGTTGGCGGGCTCCCCCCGTTTGACCGGACGGCCGCCGGTCTGCTGGCGGCTTTCGCCGGCTTCTTTGCCGTCTTCGCTCTGAACGATCTTATGGACGTGGACCTGGACAGGGCCAGGTTCGAGCACCTGCGGGGGTTCCAGGGGTTCGATATCGATTCTGCCATGGCCAGACACCCGCTGGCCCAGGGGCAACTGGGGTTTAACCTGGGGCTCGTTTGGGTCGGGGGCCTGGCGCTATTGGGCCTGGCGGTCGCCTACGTTCTGAGCCCCATTGCCGCTCTCCTGTTTGTCACCGCCGCCGTTCTGGAGATCGGCTACTGCAAGCTGGCCCGCGTTACGGAGCTGAAATACCTGGTCACTGGACTGATGGTCGGATGTGGGACCCTCGCCGGTTGGGCAGCGGTAAGCGTCGATCTAAGAGCGGCCGAGATAGCTGTGCTGTTTGTCTGGATGTTCGCGTGGGAGATAGGAGGGCGAAACATCGTAAACGACTTTGCCGATGTAGAAGAGGATGTTCGTCTTGGGATCAGGTCTGTAGCAGTAGTGCACGGGCCGGAATTCGCGTCCCGGCTTACCTTCTTCTTCCTCCTGGCCACGGCTGCCTCATCTCTCGCTCTTCAGCCCCTCGCCCATCTGGGACTGTCTTACCTGGCATTTGCCACAGTCTTGGGGGGCTACTTGCTAATCTTGCCTGGGCTTAGGCTCTGGCGGCATCCGGAGCCGGAAAACGCCATGGCTCTCTTTAACAGGGCCAGCTTCTACCCGCCGCTGATGGTCGCAGGGCTCCTCAGCAGCCAGTCCCTGCCCTTCTAGCGCCTTGCCCGGTGGGGGGGGGCCTTGGCCCAGAGTGGCGCCAGCACAATCCGTGTCTCCAGTCCACTCCTATTTCTTCAGCCGCTCACCCTCCCGTCGCATGGCACATGGCCTGAAGACGCCAATCGCCTGGACCGTTCAGCCCGGTAGTTTGCTCTGGTCTCCGGCGTCGCTAACGGCCTTTCTAATCATGTTAGCCTGCCTGACCAGGGCTCTGTGCCTCCGGTAGAATGTCTCCGTGCTTATTCTCCCCATGTCATATCGGACCTGCAGCCGGACGATCTCTTCCAACAACTGGGTCTCGTCATAGGCGCTGCTCATTGTAAAATCGAGGACCTTCCGGCCCAGCCGCTGCAAGACTTGCACGGGACCCAAAACCGGGGCCGTGATAATATCGAACGGGTCCATCGCGATCACCCTCTCCAACCGTATTCCCTCGGTTCTTGATTCTAATTTTCGTCATCACGAGCATCGGCTGCCTCTCAATGCGAGTCCCCCTTTGTCATTGCCAGCCCCTTCTGCGGTCGCTTTGAGGTTAGGTGCAGGGGCCGGAATGTTGGGCGGATTCCGGCCCCTGCACCGCCTTGGCTTAGCCACCACTGCTGGATGGCTTAGGCGGACCCCCCTCCTCTCACAACTCAGGACAGAATGGGAGAGGAAACCCAGCTTCCCTTACCCTCAACCGCATTAAGCTTAGTGCCTTTTCTGCCGACCGGGAAGCCTCGAACGGGTAATGTTTCGGGCTAATCCGGGCCCGTCCGGGTGATACCCATGGCCTGAACGGGTATCCCGTCCGGATATCTCGGTTGCCTTGACGGCAACTCCGGCGGACAGTAACATAGCGCCAGAGGTTATCTGTCATAGTTCACATTGTAACCGAGTTTCTGGCCCTGGCCCCGGCTCTTCGTACTGAGAAAGAGGTGGTAGACCGCACCATGGAGGTAGCGGTAGAAGCCCTTAGTGCTGTGGCGGGGGTTGGGCTCTTCTGGGATGAACCCACTTGCGAGGCGAAGTGCGGCACGTGGCCGGGTGAAGCCGAGTCCTGGCTTTCCGATGCGGCTGTACGCTTCAAGGGCGAGTCGTTATCAGACGTTGCCTTGCAGGTGCAGGACACTCCCTCGTGGCATTGCATGGCAGTTCCATTGGCGGGGAGGGACCGCTCCCTTGGACTCCTGGCGGTATGCTGCCGCAAGCCACTGAGTGCCTCGCAGAGAGAAACGCTTCTTCTCTTGGGACGAGGCGCCGGCGTGTCGCTGGAAAATCTGGCCAGATCCAACGTGGCGCTCCGGCGTGTCGGGCAACTTTCCCTGCTATACGACATTGGCAAGGCAATGAACTCGATCCTGGATGTCCGCAAGTTGCTGGACGAGATAATGCAGCGGGGCCAGGAATCGCTGATGGCCGAGGCCTGTTCCGTGTTGTTGGTTGACGAAGAGAAGCAAGAGCTGTTCTTTGAGATCGCTATGGGAGAGGCCGGCGCGGCATTGGAACAAGTCCGCTTGAGGATGGACCAGGGCGTTGCCGGGTGGATAGCGACCAACGCCAAGCCTCTGATCATCAATGATGTGAGCAAAGACCCCCGGTTCTTCAGCCAGGTCGATAAGAGTGTCAAGTTCATTACGCGTTCCATCCTGGGGGTGCCTCTGCTGGCCCGCGGTAAGACGATCGGTGTGATAGAGGTGCTGAATAAGCGAGATGGTCGTGAGTTCAGCAACGAGGACCTGGAGCTTCTGACGGCTTTGGCGGCAAACGCTGCTATATCGATCGACAATGCCCGCCTCTTTCAGGCTGTTCTCGGCGGCTATCTGGACACGATCAGGGCCCTGGCGGCTGCCGTGGATGCGAAGGACCCCTATACCGCCGGCCACATCGATCGCGTCAGCGCCTACTCCATGGAAACCGGCAAGGTTCTGCAGCTATCTGAGCACGAAATGACTGTGCTGCACTATGGCTCCATTTTGCATGACGTAGGAAAGATCGGAATTGCGGATGCCATACTCGGCAAGCCTGCACCGCTCACCCAGGAGGAATTCGAGGTGATGAGCACCCACGCCGAGATTGGCTCCCGGATGCTGGAGGGAATTAGCTTCCTTCAAAAAGCCCGATCTATCGCCCGCCATCACCATGAGACGTGGGACGGCAAAGGTTATCCGGATGGACTGGCAGGAGAGAGTATTCCCCGGGACGCCCGGATAGTCGGAGTAGTAGACGCGTTCGATGCCATGACGACTGACAGACCCTATCGCAAGGCCCTCTCCATGGAATTTGCCATGGATGAGCTGCGTAAGAAAGCCGGCATTCAGTTCGACCGCGAGGTAGTTGAGGCATTTGCAGTGGTGCTAAAGCGCCGGGGTCTTATAACCTAAACAGGTTTTGCAATCTCTTAACGAATCGGATAGACTCTAGGCAAAGAAGAGCTAAATATGTCGGGAGTAACGAGAATATGAGACTGAAGGATAAAATAGCGCTTATTACGGGTTCAACCTCCGGGATTGGAGAGGCCGCGGCCAAGATTTTTGCCCGGGAGGGCGCCCGCATAATTATAGTTGGACGAAATCAGCAGTCTGCCTCCCGCATAGCATCTGAGATAGAAAAGGCCGGTGGCGAGGCCTTCTTTGTCAAGGCGGATGTGTCACAGGCTTCGGAAGTGCAGGCGATGGCCAGGGAGGCTATCGAGCACTGGGGTCGCGTGGATATACTTGTCAACAACGCCGGCGGCGCACGAGGGGGCCGCGGCTCAGTGACTGAGGTCAGTGAGCCCGGCTGGAGCACCGTTCTCCAGACCAATCTGCAAGGCGTTTTCTTGGTCTGTAAGGCGATTCTCCCTTCGATGGTAGAAAGAGGCGGTGGAGTGATAGTCAATACCGCTTCGTCGTATGGCCTGGTGGGCTCCAAGAATCAGGCGGCCTACTGTGCGGCCAAGGGAGGAGTTGTGGCCCTCACCCGCGAGATGGCGATAGACTACGCTGCCCACAACATTCGAGTAAACTGCGTCTGTCCGGGCGCCATTCTGACGCCGCTGATCGAAGACTACATCGTTTCTACGCCCGACCCGGACCAGGCCAGGAGCTTCCTGGGTGACCGATGCCCGCAGGGACGCATGGGGACACCGGAGGAGGTGGCTAACGCCATGCTCTTCCTCGCCTCGGACGAATCGGCTTATATTACGGGTGTTGCTCTGCCTGTGGACGGCGGACTGACGGCCTGGTAACAGATAGAGTTAAGGGTCTCCTGAGCCGTCCCCAGTACGGCGAGCTATTCGACGTGCAGGCTCAGGAGACCCTTAATCTTTTTGTCGAACTTCTTGCGCACTGGCGACTGGTGGATGCTCTCATACTGTGATGCGGTCATCCTTCTTGACACTTATCGTAACTTCCTATACGCTTTAGCCAGGACTTAGGAGACTAACTTGAACAAGCTTCGTGAATGGTTCAGGCATATGGCCGGAGGTGAAGTCCGGCGCATGGGGTTTGGCTCGGCTGCCCCGAAACCCAAGCCTCCTACCGTGGGGTTGCTGGCTGTCCTGCCTTCGCTTAGTGAGGATGTGGCTTCCGCGGCCCTGGAGGCCGGTGCGGATGGGTTGGTGGTCCCGGCCGGACTGGCTGCCGATTCCGAGCGACTTCGGGCGGTGATGCAGAGCTCAACCAACTGCCTCTGGGGGCTTCAGCCTGCCGAAAGCCAGGCGACAGAGTCGGCAGAAGGGTTCGATTTTGCGCTGTTGTCGGTATTAAGCAATCTCTCAAGCCTGAATACGGAAGACAGTGGCCGGCTGTTGGTAGTGGATCCGGCATGGGATGACATGCAACTGCGCGCTGTCGACCAGATCCCTGTGGATGGCGTCGTGTTTCCTTTGCTTCCGGCCGGGGAAGAGCGCCCCAGGCTGGAGCATCTGCTGGCGCTACGGCGTATCTCGATGTTGATGAGAAAGGCTCTGGTCGTTGAGCTGCGCCGCTCCGTACCGGCGAAAGAGCTCGCTGCACTCCGAGACGGTGGCCTTTCCGCTATCCTGGTCCCCGGAGACACCCAGAAGTGGGCTGAGATCATCAAGGAATTCCGAGCTACAATAGACGCGCTTCCCGCCAAGGCAAAGGCACCGCGAGAGCGAGGCGTAGACGTGGTGCTGCCCGCTACCCCTCGTGGGAAACCCCCGGAGACCGAAGAGGAAGAGGAGCCCTAGTACGAGGAGGGAGCAGTAGAGCGCAAGCTTCCTTTTCAAGCCCTTTACGATCGGGTAGATAATCTTCTGTGCCTTGAGGACTTCTCAGGCCGGCGGGATGAGGAAGAAGTGCTCGTCTTTGCTCGCCGTCATACCTTCTTTCTCTTCAAGACTGCTGTTGGGCCTTTAATCCTCCTCACGTTGGCTCTGGCAGTGGTTATCCAGACCGGTACCCTTCCCAGGCTCATCTCGCCCCTCGGCCTCTTCGGATTCCCTGCCGCGGCTGTTGTGGTACTCCTGATCGCGCTCGGGTTGGTGTTCTGGGCTTTTTTGGAGTGGGAGAACGATCATTACATTGTCACCACCGAGAGGGTTATTGCCATCCGGCGGATATACAAGGTCTACGAGGAGCGGAAAGAGGCTGAGATAGGCCGGGTACAGGATGTTACAACCAGGATACCCGGTCTGACCGGCACCCTGTTGGGATATGCCGACGTTCAAGTCTCCACTGCAGGCGCCCAGGGCGCCATTACCTTCCCCCGGATCGGACAGCCTGGGGCGGTAGTGGAAACCATTCTTCAACAGCGGGACGCTGCCAGCCGCAGGCGACTGGACACGACGCGTGAAGCGGTCAGGCAGACCCTGGAGCGGGAGATGGGGATCCGTTGAGCGCCACCACCGAAAAGCTACAGGAGTATTGGGCGTCCGCACGCCCGAACCTCTTGCCCCTGAAACCCACGGAGGACGCTGACGCCGTCACCTACCATCGGCACTGGATACTGCTGGCTCGCAACGTCACCCTGCCCATTCTCATCTGTATGGCAGAGCTTATTGCCTGGGGTTATTTCCTTTCACATGGTGATGTGGGCCGGCTCCTTCGCCTGGGGGTTGGCCCCAATCTTGGTGTCCTGGCCGCATCGATGCTCCCATGGGTATGGCTCCTCTGGCGCTACGAAGATTGGCGCAATGACTATTATGTAGTGACGTCAGACCGCATCATAGACGTGGACCGGAGGCCGTTCGGCTTCGGCGGTGAAGTGCGTGAGGCTCCCATGGCCAACGTCCAGAACGTCTCTATGCGCATCCCGGGCTTCCTGGCCTCTCTGCTGGATTTCGGTGATATTAATGTCGAGACAGCCGGGCAGCAGAGCAGCCTGATGTTTTACACCATCCATCATCCCCGCGATGTCTTGGCAAGGGTAGCGGCAAAGGTTGATGCCTTTCGGGAGGGGCGGCTGGTCGAGGAACACAAAGTCAGGCAAGAAGAACTGAGTACCTGGTTCTCGACCTATGCTGACCTCAATCGCATCGCAATTGCTGAGAGCCCGGCCAGCGCCAGGGTTGGAGATATGGCCGAAGTGAGCTGGCGGGTGTCCGGCCAGGCGACTGACGTCGATACCTGGCTGGACTGGAGGCTTGGCGAAGCAGTATACCGGACATCACAGCAGTCCGGCGGCCCGGGCAATTATCGCGGACACTTCATCGTGCCGTTGTGCCAGGATGTCCCTTTCTCTGCCGGCGCCAGTATCGCGGGAAAGCCATACCTGAGCGCTGACGAAAGGCTGGTAGTGTCAGATTTCGAGCTTAGCTATCCGGCGGCGGCTGTCCAAGGGCAGCCGCTGGCGATTCGATGGACCCACGAAAACCCGGCGTCACACGCAGAGGTCGTGTGGGACACTCGTTCGCATGGACGAGAGGACGCGTACCCTCATCTGGAAACCGCCAGTCTGGAAGAAGGCTGGTGGTCTTACTCTATTATCCCCCCGCCGGCAGAAGCCATATACTTCCGCATACGGGCACGGGTGGGAGGAGCGCTCCTCTACTCTCCGGAGCACAAAATCTCCCTATACGTGCCTCAGGGACACGTGGAGAAGCGACTGCGACCGGAGGTCTCTAGGGGCTGACCTGTGGGCTGACCTGTTCGCTGGACCGGTAGCGGTCGAAGCAGTTGCTGCAGTACACTGGCTTGTCGTATTTGGGAACAAAGGGAACCGTGGCCTCGCCTCCGCACTCAGCACAGGTCACCGAGTGCATGATCTTGCCCTTGGTAGCTCGTTCCCGCCTCCGCTGGCCACGACAGGGTGGGCACCGCTGAGGGTCATTTAGGAACCCTTTTTCAGCGTAAAAGGCCTGTTCCCCAGCCGTGAAGAGGAAGGTTACGCCGCAGTCCCGGCACGTGAGGGTTTTGTCCGTGAACGCCAAGGTTGCGCCTCCTTTAGGTAACCCGGGGTTGGCCGTTACCATAACCCGGCCCGGTGATTGGCGCATATTATAGGACAGAGTTTTGGCGAATGCAACAATTTCGCTAATACAAGCCCCGTAAAGGTAAAAGATCATCATCTTCTGACCGGTAAGTAAAACGCGCTGTAACCCGGCGGCGATATAGTATATGAAATAAGCAATGTCTGCCTGACCCCGCCTCTGCTATAATGGGTGTGGTGGGGCGCTCGACTTGAAGGAGGCACAAATGAGAACCCCCAAGATGCAATTCCTCGTACTGGTGATCCTGTCTGCAGCGACGTTATTCCTGATCTCTGGATGTATCCCCAGCGCCAATGCTCTTGCGCCTGCAGGAGCCAGTCCGTCAACAGGCGCCATACTCACTCGTCAGAGCCAGGCTGCCGGTGATACCCCAGGCATAACGGTGCTGGGCCAGGGTTCGACTTCGGTGTCGCCTGATTCGGCCGAAATATGGCTGGGCGTCGCCTCAAGAGCGCTGACCGTAGCCGAGGCCCAAAGTGATGCCAGCGCTCGGATGTCGCAGGTTATGGATAGACTGACTGCTTTGGGCATCTCCAAGGACCAGATCGCTACCGTTCGCTACAATGTGTTCCCCCAATACTCACAGAACCAGGACATCTCCGGGTACGAAGTCAACAACATTATTAGCGTAAAGACCAGGGGCACCGACGGAGTAGGAGCCTTGCTGGACGCTGTAGTGGCCGCGGGAGCTAACAGGGTCGAGCGAGTCAGCTTTACGGTGGCCGACCCTAAGCCCCTGACGTCCAGGGCCCGGGAAGCTGCCATGGCCGATGCCAGGGACAAGGCCACTCAACTCGCCCGGCTGGCCGGGGTAGCGCTGGGTCCGGTCACGTCTATAGTGGAGAGCGTCTCGGGCGGTACTCCTCTGCCTCTCGGCATGGGAGGAGATACCTTTGCTGCGTCGGCGCCGCCGATAACTCCAGGCGAAATGCAGATACAGGTTAACGTCCAGGTAACATACGGCATTCAGTGAGATCGTGGTGAATTATAGACCGTACTGGAAGAGGTGTTCATGAAACACAGAGGGTTCTTGGCCCTGATTGTCGTCATACTTGCAATGGCGCTGGCCTGCCAGACGCCGCCGGCGGCCAGCAACCCTCAAGGGTCCGGCACCCCGGAGTCCGGTAGCCCTGAGCCGGCCGCGCCTGAGGAAGCACGGAGCCTGGTGGAGCTGGCCAAGTCTGACCTTAGCCGGCGCAAAAACATACCTGCTGAGCAGATAAAGCTGGTCTCGATAGAGGAGGTAACCTGGCCTAACGGCAGTCTGGGCTACCCTAAGCCCGGAATGGTCTATATTCAGGTCCTGATTCCCGGCTACCGGATCGTCCTTTCAGACGGCACGGACACCTATGAATATCATACTGACCAGAACAAGCGCATAGAGCACGGGGAGTAGCTAGATGCTGGTGCAGAGCTCCACGACCAGCATATCCATACCCAGCTCTGGAGAGCGCTTGCCAGTCTTGAGGGCCAGATCCTCGTCCACCAGGCGCCGGTACATCGCCTTCAAGCGCTGGTAGGAATACCCCTCCGCCTGTTGAGCCAGCTTCCTGGCCGCCCACGGAGATCTGAAGCCTAAGGCCGCGGCCATGTTTTGATGGCTCATGTCCTGGCATGCCATTTCTTTAGCGATCAGGAGCAGCCGCATCTGCCGGGCCAGCAAGCTCAACAGTTGGAAGGGAGAGGTCCCTCCATCGAGAAGCTGATGGGCGAACCCCAGCGCTGGTCCGGTGCGAGAGGCCATGACGGCATCGATCAATGCGAATACGCTAGCCTCCCGGACCTGGCTAACCAGCAGGCGTACTTCCGCCTCGGTGATGGCCTGACCATTGGTGTAGAGAAGCAGCTTCTGTAGCTCAGAGTCTAGGGTCCAGAGGTCCGGCCCAACGTTATCCGCCAGGATGTGGGCAGCGGCGGAGTCAATTATTCCCCCCCTTTCTCTCGCCCGCTGCACTATCCACCGTTCCAGCTCGGCGCCTGCCGGGAGAGGAAACTCTCGTACGACAGCATCTTTGGAGAGTCGTGAGTACAGAGGGTTCTTCTGGCTAACCTTCTGTTCTACCAGCACCAGATCAGTGGTCGGAGGCACATTCGAGAGGACTTCCAGGAGAGGAGCCATGGAGGTCTCTTTCTTAGGGGCACCGGAGTTCTTGGTCTCGCTCTCTGCTTCCCCTTCACTCGATCCCGGCCTCTGTCTTGGCTCGAACGCAGCCAGCAGGCCGCGAATTATGACCAGGCGCTTTTCGGCGAGGAAGGGCATGGTCTGCACCAGTGAAGCCAGGTCCACCGGGCTGAGAGCGGATGACTCGACCTCCGCGCAGTTCAGTCCGGCCATATCCGGTTGTCCCAGGCTGGTCTTCATCCGGGTCAGTTCTTGCCGGATGGAGAAGCTGTCGGGGCCTGAGAAGATGTAGAGCACTTTTGCCCCTCTCTGCCTTGTGGTAGAATCAGTCTAGCATCAGTCCCACAGGGAGGCAACTTCGGAGGGAATCAGATAACCACTGAACCCCGGCAGATCCAGCTCTCGTTGACCTTCGAGGTGGGAGCAGCAGCCTCCGGTATGGAGAGCTATTTGCTCGTTGAGGAAGGGGAAGCGGATCCCGTTCCTTCACTGCGCCGAAAAGGCAACCTCTACCTATTGTCACATGGGACCCAGGGCGCCCGACTTCTCAGGGGAATCCGCGACCAGTACCTGGGCGATCCGCTCATTGGCGGCTCCGTGGAGGTCTCGCTGGGGGTACTCGATTCTCTGGAGGCCTCGTCAGCGCTGCTTGCGCAGAGGGAAGCTGGCGTATCCTGCCTGGCTGCTGTCACCAATGCTCCGAACCGGCTCTCCATCGTCGGGGCGGGTGACTTTCGGGCGTTTCTTGAGGAGCGCAATGCGGGTAGTCCTCAGCTCATACTTGCTCCTCGCTATGCGCACAAGAAGCTTGCCATGGAATCCCCCGGGGTTATCGAGAGGGTGCAACGGCCGCTGGCGCCGGGTGACAGGGTCGTCCTCTGCTGCGGCCCGCTGGCGCAGGCCCTCAGCCCTGCCGATGTCACGTCTCTGGTATCCTCCCAGCCGGAGGCATCCGCTCAGGAGCTTGCCGACGGGCTGGCAGTGCTGGCGGAATCCGCCGGAGGGGGTAGCGCACTAGTCCTCTTCTGCCGGGAGGCGGAACCGGCGCTGGCTACAGAACCTTTCTATCGCGCGTCAAAGTCTCCGGAGGAGGAGCTTCGGGCAACTGAGTCCGTCATGGCGTCCCACCGCAGGCGCCGCAAGTTGCCGCTCAAGTGGCTGGTGGGGGTATTCGCTGCCGTTGTCATCGGATCTGCCGGTATGGATTCCCTTAGCAAGTATATAAGCGCCCCTGCGGTCACCTTGCCCTCCGGTGGTCCGGCCTTGCCGTCTGCGGCAGGGAAAGATCTTATGGCACGGTTGGACGATCTGTGGTCCAGAGGTCAAAAGGGAGACATTGCCGCGTGGAAAGAGGCGATTGACCTTCTCCAAAAGTTGCAGAGTGTGCAGCCTGGCGACACCAACCTGTTGGACAAGCTGCGTGCAGCGGAACTGAACCAGCAGTATGCCGAGGCTATGGGCCAGGTTGCAGTTCTCTGGGGCGCCGGAGAAACTTCTGCCAAGACCGTTCAGTCCTGGGCGAAGGCAGTTGAAGTCCTTGAGGACTTACATGGCAAGGTGGGCGGCACCGGCTTCCTGAAGCCGGCTACGGACAAGCTATACGCGGCCCGAATAAACTACGGAAAAGCCCTCGAGGCGGCCGGACGGGCTCAAGAAGCCCGGTCCTTGTACGAGAAGGCCCGAGACCTCGACCAATCCAGGCCGGAGGCCGTAGACGCCCTTAAGCGATTGCGATAGTTAACCTGGACTTCCTCTCGTGAATACTGTTATCTTCTCCCGTTTGGACTTGAAACTGTGCAATTCGGGTATTCTCCAGACAACCTCGGAGCTACTTGCCTGAGCTAGGCATCGTCGGCGACCTCTCGATCGTCCTGGGGGCGGCGCTGGTGGGCGGGTTGGCAGCCTACCTGCTGAAGCAGCCTGTGATTCTGGGATACCTTGTAGTCGGTGTCGTGATCGGCCCATTTGGGCTGGGGCTACTCCAGGACCTCACGACAGTTCAGTCTCTGGCTGATTTCGGCGTGGCCTTGTTGATGTTTACCGTGGGAGTCCATTTCTCTCTGGCGGAGCTGCGAACGGTGCAGAGGGTTGCGGTCCTGGGCGGCGCCTTTCAGATTGGGGCTACGATCCTGGTCGGCATAGGTCTGGGCTCGCTGCTGGGCTGGGGGCTGGCGGAAACCGTGTTCTTTGGCTGCGTTATCGCCCTGAGCAGCACTGCTGTCGTCATAAAGGTGCTCTCGGAGCGCGGCGAGCTGGACAGCCTGCACGGGCGCATCATGACCGGCATACTTATCATTCAAGACCTGAGCGTCATCCCGATGATGGTCCTCTTGCCTCTTCTGGCCGGTTCTGAGTCCGCTTCCGCTCTCACGGACCTGGGACTGGCTTTGCTGCGAGCGGTGATCTTTATGGGGGGCATGTTCTTCCTTGGAACGCGTCTGATCCCCTGGATCTTCGAGCGGATCATGAAGACACGCTCACAGGAGCTATTTCTCCTGACGATACTTGCACTGGTACTGGGAACGGCCTACGTCACTCACCTCTTCAACCTCAGCCTGGCGCTGGGGGCATTTGTGGCGGGTCTGGTTATCAGCGAGTCCAAGTTTGGCGCTCAGGCTCTCGCTCAGGTAATCCCTCTCCGGGATATCTTCGCGCTGCTTTTCTTCGTCTCCATCGGTATGCTGACAGATCCGCTCTTCGTGCTCCAGAACCTGGGGGCGGTGATACTGGTAGTGGCCGTAATCGTGATCTCCAAGTGGGTGCTGGCATCTCTGGCCACGGGCTTCTCCGGTTTTGACGGCCGAACGTCATTTCTGGTCGGCCTGGGCCTGATTCAGATAGGAGAGTTCAGCTTCCTCCTCGCGAGACTCGGTCTGGACATGACTGTTATCTCAAACCAGACATATACGCTTATCCTGGCCAGCGCCATATTCACAATTCTGCTTACTCCTCTTGCCATGACGGGCGGTCCACGACTGTATTCGTTACTCAGCCGGCTCGGGCCTCTCCGTTCCCTCCTTGAGGTGCGACGCTCTCCCCAGGTTTACGGCAAGCCGGCGCAACTGATCAACCACGCGGTCGTCTGCGGCTACGGAGAAATGAGCCGGCACGTAGTGGATGTGCTGAGGCAGCGCGGCTTCTCCTGTCTGATCATAGACCTTGACCCGTATGTGATTGAAGATCTGCGGCGTCGGGGGCTTCCGTGCATCTATGGCGACGCGTCCAATCCGTACGTGTTGAGCCTTGCCGACCTGGACCGTGCTCGCGTGTTGTTATTGACCATCCCGGACCAGATGCTGGTTGAGACGGCCATAGCCAATGCCCGGCAGATCAACCCGAGGCTGGATGTTGTAGCCCGTACCCAGGGTGGCGCACGGCTGGCGAACACGGAAACCCACGGTTTCCTGGAGATGGTGGAACCGAAATTCGAGGCGGGATTGGAGATACTGCGCCACGCCCTTCATCGCTTCGGCGTTTCAAACCTGGAAGTACAGATGATCATAAATGGCCTCCGCCGGGAGCACACTCGGGCGATGCAGGGCCCGGAGCGCGAGGAGCGGTCTTCACCTTCAACAGAATGGTGACACTTTGAATAGCTTACCAGTACCAAATAGGCCTTGGTACTGGTAAGCTATTCAAGGAGAGTATATAATATCCGTCACAATCAGCGGGCGCAGAAAGAAGGAGGCATACATGTTTGGCAGAATTCTTGTCCCCCTGGATGGCAGCCCCTATAGCGAGGCAGTACTTGGACCCGTAACCAGAATGGCCTCAGGTACTCGGGCGACTGTAGTTCTACTTAGAGTGGGGCAGGCGCCCAAGGATGTTATCGTGGAGCAGGGGCGCGTCATTCCCCTGGACGAACAGGTAAGCTGGCTGGAGACCGAATTCGGCCGCTATCTGTCCGAAAAGGCGGAGAAACTGGAGTCTCTGGGCGTGAAGGTAGAGACGGCCACCGCTTACGGAAGTCCGGAGGAGGAGATTTTGCGCTTCGCTGAGGAGCAAGATGTAGATGTTATTGTGGTGGCTTCCCACGGAAAATTGTGCATCGGGCCTGTGTGCTTCAGCGACGATGCTGACAAGATAACTACCCACAGCACCAAGCCGGTGCTGCTGGTAAAGATTCCCGAAGGATCTGTCGTCCAGGCTTAGCTATTATTCTCCCAGACCCCGGACCGCACGGATTTTAACCTGTGCCGTGGGCGAGGCATGCCTCGCCCACGCTGGTTCTCCCGCACTACCTGCCCCCGCCTCCATATGATATCATGGGCTTACTAGCCGGCCCAAGATTTTGGCTGGCAACCCTAAGGGGGATAGAGTGACTGCTCAAGCAACTGGCAAGACTGCTGACGTCCTAATAATAGGTGGGGGAATCATTGGCACGGCCATGGCCCGGCATCTCTCCCGGTATGACCTCAAGGTTGTCCTCGTCGAGAAAGAGCCCGATGTAGCCTGTGGCGTTACCAAGGGCAACAACGGCATGGTCCATGCCGGTATCAGCGGGGTGGTCTCCAACGTCATAAAGTCCAAGACGCCCGGCTCCGGTCCACAATATGGGCGTCTCTTGCGGGACCGTCTCTGCAACGATAGCCTGGCTGTATACGAGGAGATGTGCCGGGAGTTGGACGTACGCTACCGACGCATCGGCAGGCTGGTCATGGCCCGCAACGAGGAAGAAGTGGAGATGCTGGGCATCCTGAAGGAAGTCTGCGAAGAGGCAGGCATTCGGGGTCTGGTGCGGGTGGACCAGGATGGCGTACGACGGCTCGAGCCCAACGTGACCCAAGAGGCCATCGCCGGTCTATACGATGAGAATGAGGCGGTGATCTTCCCGCCGGAGTTGACCGTCGCCCTGGCGGAGAACGCTCAGGCTAATGGCGTAACACTTCTAACCAACACGGAGGTGACCGGCATAGCCAGGGGCCCGGATGGCACGGTCAACCTGTCGACTAGCCGGGGCCCGATGAGCTCCAGGTTCGTCGTAAATGTTGCCGGCCTTAGTGTAGATAAAGTAGCGAGCCTGGCGGGGGAGGTGGACTTCCATCTCACATTCGCCAAGGGCCAGATCCTGATCCTGGACAAGAAGGTCAGCAACCTGGTCAACCACACCCTCTGCTTCGTGCCTGCGCCCGGCCGGGTGCAGTTTCTCTCCCCAACCGCCGACGGCAATCTGATGGCCGCCGGCACGTACGAAAAGACCTATGACGCCTCGGACCTGGCCACCACCGCCGAGGGCCTGGCGCTGGTCATTGGCAAAGCCAGGGAGCTGGTACCCGCCCTCGGCCCCCAGGATGTCATTGCCGGGTTCGCCGGACTGCGGGCCTCCAACACCCGTAACCTGGAGGACTACATCATCGAGCCTCACCCGGCGCTGCCGGAGATGATAAACGTGGTCATCTGCCCGCCGGGGCTTACCGCTTGCTTCGGAATACCCCACATGGTCGCAGGACTGTTAAAGGATCAGGGGCTCCGGCTAGAGGAGAGGCCCGACTTCGATCCCAAACGCCAAGCGATCCTCCGGTTCTCCGAGGTAAGCATGGACGAGAGGGCGGCTATGATCACTCGCGACCCCGCTTATGGGCGTATAGTTTGCCGGTGCGAGATGGTGACGGAGGCGGAGGTGGTCGAGGCTATTCGAAGGGGCGCTACCACCGTTGACGGTGTCAAGCGACGCACCAGGCTTGGAATGGGGCGCTGCCAGGGCGGGTTTGATACACCGAGAGTCCTGTCTATTCTGGCCAGAGAGCTGGGTGTATCCGAAAAGGAAATATGCAAGTCCGGGCCAGGCTCACCCGTTGTTCCTCTCCGGGCTAAGGAGCTTTTGCCATGCCAAGGCTAGCAGACATCAAACTGGATCTGGCAGTAATTGGAGCGGGGCCGGCAGGCCTGGCGGCGGCGATTCGTGCCAGAGAGGCCGGCCTGGACCGGGTTGCGGTGCTGGAGCGGGCGGAGAGGCCGGGGGGAATCCTCCTACAGTGCATCCATACCGGCTTTGGTCTTCAGTATTTCGGTGAGGACCTGACCGGCCCCCAGTATTCTCACCGGTTTGTGGAAAAGGCCAGGGATCTGGGCGTTCACTTCATCCTGGATAGCATGATCCTGGAGCTTTCCTCAGAGAAGCGGCTGGTGGCAGCCGGCCGTGAGGGACTGGTTACCCTGACCCCAAAGTCGGTGGTCCTGGCTATGGGCTGTCGCGAAAGGACACGCGCCTGGGCGTCCATCCCGGGTAGCCGTCCCGCAGGCATCTTCACGGCCGGTACCGCCCAGCGACTTATGAACGTTGAAGGCTACCTGCCGGGACGCCGAGCCGTTATTCTCGGCTCCGGCGACATCGGCATGATAATGGCCAGGAGGTTAACTCTTGAAGGTTGCCAGGTAGAGGTTGTGGCGGAGGTGCTTCCATATCCCAGCGGGTCACCCCGCAACGAGGTCCAATGCCTGCAAGACTTCGGCATTCCCCTGCTCTTGGGCCACACGGCAGTCGAGGTCCACGGCCAGGAGCGTGTCGAGGGGGTTACGATCGCCCAAGTGGACGGCGCCCGGCGCCCGATCCCTGGTACGGAGAGACGCATTGACTGCGATACACTGCTCCTCTCAGTGGGACTGGTGCCCGAGAACGAGCTGTCGACAATGGCTGGAATAGAGCTGGACCCGCTCACCAGCGGACCTGTAGTTGACGATCGGATGCAGACCAGCCTTCCGGGCGTGTTCGCCTGCGGGAATGTGGTGCATGTTCACGACCTGGTTGACTACGTGACCTGGGCCGGGGAGACGGCCGGTGCCGGCGCCGCCAGTTACGTCCAGGGGGGAGAACAGGAGGACGCGGGTAGGATACGGGTCAAGGCCGGAGAGAACATACGCTACGTGGTGCCACAAAGTATAATCAGTGGACAGGATGTGAGCCTTCAGTTCCGCGTTGCCGCCCCGGATGACAACGTGGACATCGTCATTGGAGACGGTCTGCTGCGTCAACGCCATAAGCGCGTTCGACACAGCGAGATGCTTACCTACAAGCTGCCAGCCGCGTCAATACAAGACGTAAAGGGCGAAATACAAGTATCCTGTGTAAAGAGGCGAAAGGCAAATGGCTAACAAGGAGATCATCTGTTTGGAATGCCCCACCGCCTGCCGCCTGGAGCTAACCCTCAGCGAGAACGGCGAGATAGTAGAATGCCGCGGCGGGCAATGTAAGCGCGGCCTGCCCTATGCACAGCAGGAGCTACGGGCGCCAGTGCGCGTCCTGACTACGACTGTTCTAACGGAAGGGAGCCTGAACCCTCTCCTGGCCGTTCGCTCGGACAGACCGGTTCCTAAAGATAGCCTGCGGAAGGGAATGGACTCACTGGCTTGCCTGAGGGCAAAGCCCCCCGTCCGTGCCGGCCAGGTGCTGCTGGCAGACTTTATGGGAAGCGGGGCCAGCATCATCGCTTGTGACGATCTGGTAGAGTAGCCTCAGCCAGGCATCCGGCAAGCACGGTAGCAGGACCTTTCGAGGCGCCTGGGAGCGAGAGGGCGTACGCGGTTGCCCTCACCCTAACCCTCTCCCGCTGCGGCGGGCGAGGGAATGTTTGCTGGAGCAAGCTCTTCCACCTGCGGTGGGCGAGGGAATGATAGGTGGCGTCCCAGTGCGGTGGGCGAGGGGATGTTCGCTGGCGCAAGACCTTTCACTGCGGTGGGCGAGGGAACAGTCGAGTAGCTTCTCCCACTGCGATAGGCAGGGGACAGCAGGTGGTGTCCCGCTGCGGTAGCGAGGGAATGCTTGCTGAAACAGGCGCTCTTACCCCGGTAGGCGAGGGAATAGTAAGTATTGCTCCATTGCGGTGGGCGAGGGGATGTTTGCTTAAGCAGGTTGTTTAACGGCGCTGGGCGAGGGGATAGTAAGTGGTTTTCCGCTCGTATGAATAATAGGCTTTTCATCCTCGGTGGTGCCCCAACGGGGCATGAGGAACTGCGGTGAGCGATTGAATAGTAAGTATTGCTCCACTGCGGTGGGAGGGGGAGCTGTTCCACCTGCGGGGATACGAAATCGCTCCTTGGGGTAGTAGAAACAGGGGTGCGACAACTTTTTGCTGGTGTTTTCTCCCGCTTCAGCGTGCTAGACAGGTCTTTGGCTCGCTCACCATGAGGGGCTTTATAGAAAGTTGTCGCACCCAGAAACAGCGTAACCTTGCTGTTCCTGAAGCGGGTACTCCTTCTCGCTTGAGAGAGGATATTTGTCCCCGCCGCCGGAACAAGCACTCCGTTTCTCTTGGACAAGATGTAGCCTGTCATTACCCACTAGGAGGGCATGCCTACCTTCTCCCTTAGGCCAGCGGTTGCCTAATCTTTGCCCGCCGCAAGAGCGAGACTCCTTCTCCCGCCGCAAGGATAAGTACTCCGTTTCCCGCCTCAAGGGCAAGTACTCCTTCGCCCACCGCTAGAGCAGGTACTCCTTCTCACTTAGGAGAGAGGTTGCCTGTTCTTTGCCCACCGCAAGAGTGAGTACTCCTTCGCCCACCGCAGTGGAACAGCACTTACTATCCCCTCGCCCGCCGCAGCGGGAGAGGGTTAGGGTCAATACGGTTCAGTTAAGAAGAAGGGATGACTCGGTTGTCGAATTGCGAGTAAGCTTGGATTGAGAGAACCAAGTTGCCACCAACAACTCGATGAAGGAGTCACCCCTTGGTATTTATGAT
>Ga0082335_1003168_pt1 | contig 27858 bp, 27 predicted proteins | sample Subgrocontami58m_FD_72375 | JGI IMG/M metagenome (GOLD analysis project Ga0082335, IMG submission 72375) | Subsurface groundwater microbial communities from S. Glens Falls, New York, USA - GMW37 contaminated, 5.8 m (SPADES assembly) (version 2) ...
AAATCCCGGTCAAACTGCGTCTTTTTACCGTTTTCTACTGCCATAGGACACCTCCCGATTTGGAGCTGGTTTTATGCTAAAACCAACTCTCCGTTGTGTCCACTAAATCGGGGGAAGATCACTGATTCATGGCTTGTGTCGTCATGGGCGGCGATACCTCAGATGCTGACTTACCAATCGAGGCGAGTGAAGCAAAAACCACCATTACTACAATTATCAATAAAATAGGCAGTACTATAAAGATCCCAAAACCTATTCTCACTCCATCCATAACCCCACTCTTTGCTTTAATGGGTTCTGATTTTTCAGGCTTGGCAATAGACACTCCCGTCTTAAGATTGATACGGCAAAAACGACAAACAACGGCTTCCCGTTTGATTGATTCGGCACAGTAAGGACATTTTTTTAGCTCGTCAACAATGGTCATAGCTACCCTATCACTCTCATGAAATACATGTGTTAATCGCTTCCTTTAACGTAAACCGTCCATTACGGCAGAAGCGGGTTAAAGCGTGGTTTTGGTTTATAATCATGCGCATCGATGCATTGATCGTATATTATTTTGTCTATCTTGATCCAATCCGATCCGTTGATACCCCTACTATTACGATATAAAAGACTTACCGGATAAGCGCTTGCGATTTTAATCCATCTCTTTTGATTCTTAGAGATTAGCTTAACATCATCGACGACCTCGGACAAATCCTGATCTTGGCTAAAAATAACACCAACATCATACACTCCCTCCAATGCTAATCGCACTACGTCGAGCGCGATTCTGACGTCTATTCCTTTTTCGTGACCGACTCGAATTGTCTGAGTGGACCCATCTCTTAGTCTTACTTCTTCATTTTGGTATCGTATGGTTCGTCTAAATACCTCGATTCCCCTTGTGCCCATGACTGCCAATTTTGCGGACCAAAAATCATGCCAAAATGCGTTTTCATCTAGCGCGGGTACGCCCGTATAAAAATAAACTTTGGATAGTTTCCAGCCCTTGATATCGGCTATTTTTTGTGCCAATTTCTGAACATCGTAATTTGGAAAATGGTACCCAAAAGCGTCTTTGGCTGATCTGAATAAAGCCTGCCCATCGATAAATGCTACGAGGCGTTTTGTGGAGGGTTCTGGGGGCATAATAACAAATAACCCCGTCGAAGGCCTTTCGGCTGGTCCGACGGGGAGCAAGTAAGAAAAGTATACATTATTCTTAGGCGCTCCGCAAGCACGTTGTGATCGCTTCCTTTAACGTAAACCGCTGTTCGTACAAGGCCTTACCGATGATGACGCCTTTGAGGTTTTTAGCTTTTATAGACTTGAGCGCCTCAAGGTCCTTAAGACCGCCGACGCCGCCGGAGGCGATGATGTCCATCTTGGATTCGCGGCATATCGCCTCAGTTTCCTTGAGATTCGGGCCTTTGAGCGCGCCATCGGTGCCGATGTCCGTATAAATGACCGTTTTGCAGCCCGAATCCTCGACTTGGCGCGCCAATTTCAGCGCCGGAATTTCCGTCAACTTGGTCCATCCGTCTGTGGCGACGCGGCCGTCGCGCGCGTCGATGCCCACGATGACCTTCTGGCCGAACGCGTGCAGCGCTTCTTCCAGAAAACCGCGGTCGAGACAAGCTTTCGTACCCAGGATCACCCACGACGCGCCGAGACCGAGATACCGCTCGACCGTTTTTAAGTCGCGTATACCGCCGCCGATCTCTACGGGCGTCTTCACGCGCCTCAGCACGCCTTCCAACATAGAAGCGTTCTTGGGCACGCCGTTGAGAGCGCCGTCCAGATCGACGATGTGTATACGCGCGGCCCCGTCAGCCTCGAAGCGCGCGGCGACTTCCGAGGCGTCTTTGAAATAAACCTTCTCAGCGTTGAAATCGCCGTGAAGCAGGCGGACGACCTTACCGTCCTTAAGATCAATTGCAGGAATAGCAATCATAATTTGACGAAATTCTTGATAAGACGTAAACCTGCGGCCTGGCTCTTTTCGGGATGGAACTGAGTGGCGAACACATTGCCTTTCCACACTGCCGAACAAAATTTCTGGCCGTAATCCGTCGTTCCAGCCACCCAGGATCTATCTTCCGGGGCGGCGTAAAAGGAATGGACGAAATAAAAATGGTCGTTCTTCCCCGCCCCTTTGAACAACGGGCATCTCTTCTTCATCGCGACGGTATTCCAACCCATGTGGGGCACTTTGAGTCCGGTGCGGAAGCGCTTCACCCGGCCGGGAATGATGCCGAGACCCGCCACACGCGAGCCCTCTTCGCTCTTTTCGAAAAGCAACTGGAGGCCGAGACAAAGCCCGAGGTACGGCGTGCCGGAAAGGATCTTCTTACGCAGAGGCGCGACGAGCTTGCGGGCCTTCAGTTCGCGCATGGCGTGCGTGAACGCGCCGACGCCCGGAAGGACGATCTTCTCCGCCCTTTCGACGACGCGGGGGTCCGAAGTAACCACGGCCCGCGCGCCATTTTTCTCGAACGCCTTCTGGACGCTGCGAAGATTTCCCATCCCATAGTCGACGATGACGATCGGGGCTGGGTTCACAGCTTTCCTTTGGTGGAGGGCACGCCTTTCGCGCGCGGGTCGACGGAAGTAGCCCGGTCAAGCGCTTTCGCAAGCGCCTTGAACGTCGCTTCGATCACGTGGTGGGGCTGCTCGCCGGATATGAAATCGACGTGGAGCGTCATTCCCAAGTGGTCCGCGAACGATTCAAGAAAATGCTTTGCATCGGCGACCGTATAGCCTTTATGACCCTTGGTGACACGGAGCGCGGGATGATCCAGCCATTTGGTTTCGGGATGCGTGTGCTGGTGGTACGACCCGCGGCCCGAAAGGTCGAGCGACACGCGTGTGCCGGAGAGCGCCTCGTCGAGGGGCGCGCGAAAATCAGCAAAGCGGACCACACCCTTCTTATCACCGAGCGCGGCCTTGAACGCCTGACCGAGCGCGATCCCGACGTCTTCGTTGGTGTGGTGATTGTCGATATGGAGGTCGCCCTTCGCCTTCACCTTGATATCAAAAAGACCGTGTTTGGCGAGCGCCTCGATCATGTGGTCGAGGAAAGGGATGCCGGTGTCCGCCTTTCCCTTGCCGGACCCGTCGAGGGCGACCTCGGCTAGAATGTCAGTTTCCTTGGTCTTGCGGCAAACGCTTCCGAATCGCTTTTTCATGGGCCCTCTACTTTTTATCGAAACGGACTTTGACGGATTCCATGTGCCTGGGCAGACCTTCGAGTGTCGCCAGGTGCTCGACATGCGTCTTCACTTTCTCAAGCGCTTTGCGGCTGTATGAAATAACGTGCGAGCTTTTGAGAAAATCCCGTATGCAGATGCTCGAGAAAAAACGCGCGGTCCCTCCCGTCGGCAGGACATGGCTTGGCCCCGCGATGTAGTCGCCCACCGCCGTCGGCGTGTAGTTGCCGATGAAGATGGCGCCGGCATGCTTGATGTCCTTCACGATGCGCTGTGGGCTTTTCACCATGATCTGGAGATGTTCGGGCGCGATCTGATTCACGACGTCGACGCCCTGTTTCAAATTCTTGACCATGATGATGTAGCCGCGCGCAGGGACCTTGCGGATGACCTTGGCCAGGCGCTTCGATGTCGTGACAAGGATAGACGTCCCGCCGTGGTGCTCGCTTTGTGCAAGAAGATCCGCCGCAACGAAATCAGGGTCCGAGTGGTCGTTGGCCAGGATCACGACCTCGGAGGGTCCCGCGACCATGTCGATGTCGCAATATCCGAACACCTGGCGCTTGGCCTCGGCGACGTACGCGTTGCCCGGGCCGATGATCTTATCGACGCGCGGGATCGTCTTGGTGCCGATCGCGAACGCGCCGATCGCTTGGGCGCCCCCGGCCTTGAAGATGCCGTCGACTTTGAGCAGGTTCGCGACGACCAGAATGTGGGGATCGACGCTCTTGAACTTGTTGGGCGGGGTGATGAGGTACACCTTCTCCACGCCGGCAAGCTTCGCGGGAAGCACCGTCATGTAGACCGTCGACGGTAGCGGCACGGTCCCCGACGGGACATAGACGCCGACGGATTCGAGCGGACGGATCTTCTCGCCCAGGACGACGCCGTCGTCATTGGTCATCTTCCACGAACGCTTGGCCTTCTTTTTGTAATACCGCGTGACATTCTCGACGGCCACTTTGAGCGACGACACGAAATCCGGGCTGATATTGGAATAGGCGGCGCTGATCTCGCTTTCAGAAACGCGCATCTCCTTGGCCGCAAGCTTCACCTTGTCGAACTTACGGGTGTAGCGCAGCACCGCGTCGTCGCCGTTCTGCTTCACATCGTCGAGGATCTTGCGGACCTTCTCCTCAATACGCGCGTTGCGCCCGGCGAAACGCTGGACAAAAAGCTTCTGGAATTTTTTGCTCGATGGCTTGATGACTTTCATCGAATGACCGCCTCAATGGCCGCGCGGCCCGCGGAGAGCGCCTCGTCCGCTTTAGCCAGATCTTTGCCTCCGCCGATGGCGAAGTCAGCCCGTCCGCCGCCGTTACCGCCGACTCTTGCGGCGATCTCCTTGACGATCTTACCGGAATTAAATCCTTTTTTAACGACATCCGCACTCGCTCCGACGAAGAACGTCACTTTATCACCGGAAACAGACTGCCAAAGCACAACGAAGGACTGCGGGTCAATACCCTTGGTGTCCCTCAAGTGGGTATATACATTTTGAAGCAGCTCCGCGCCTGCATTGGGCAGCCTGTCCACAAAAAGCTTCGTGCCTCCGAAGGACTCGGCCTTTTTATATTTCTGTACGGCTTCGGTGCGCACCTTCTCGGTTATGCTGTTCGAAAGTTTGGCTTTTGTCTCATCGATCTGCCTCTTAAGAGAAACCAGGCGGGCGGAAAGCGCGCCGGGAGACGCAGAAAACTCTTTAGCCAGTGCGTCAAGCTCCCTCTCCTGACTCTTCAAAAGATCTTCAGCCCAACGGCCCGTGATCGCTTCGATGCGGCGCACGCCCGCCTGGATCGAACTCTCGGAGATGATCTTAAACATCCCTATCTGGCCGGTGGACTCAAGGTGCGTGCCGCCACAGAGCTCTTTGGAGAAATCGCCGATAGAGATCACGCGTACTTCGTCGCCATATTTCTCGCCAAAGAAAGCCATAGCGCCCTCCTTGACAGCCTCGTCCTTGCCCATGACGCGCTTCTGGAGCAGTGTGTTCTTGGCCACTTCACCGTTCACGAGCGCCTCGACCCTGGAGATCGCCTCCGGACCCATCGCGCTGAAGTGCGTGAAGTCAAAACGCAGGTAGTCCGGAGCCACAAGCGAGCCGGACTGCTTCACGTGGTCGCCGAGTACGCTGCGCAAAGCGGCGTGCAAAAGATGTGTGGCGGTGTGATTCTTCATGATGTCGGCGCGGCGCTTGGTGTCTACGACGAGGCCGTAACACAAGCCGACCTGCGCCGTACCCTTCAAGATCCGTACTTTGTGCGCGATGTTGTGTTCCATTTTTTGTGTATCAAGCACTTCAGCCTCAAGGCCCGCGCCTGTGATATGCCCCATGTCGCCGACTTGTCCTCCCGATTCCGCATAAAAGGGCGACTTGTCAAAAAGAAGCACGCCCTCTTCCCCTTCGGTGAGCGCGGGAACGATCGCCTCACCCTTGACGCAACGCAGGAGATGGGCGGCTTTTTCCTCGGTCTTGTCATAACCCAGAAACTGCGTGGGCGTAAGACCGTCGATGAGGTGATAAAAACCTTTAGAAAATATCTCGCCCGCGATCTTGGAAGATCCACGGGAACGCTTCTTCTGCTCTTCAAGAAGCGCCTCGAAGCGCGCGGGATCGATCTTGACGTTCACGGCGGCCGCGGCTTCCTGGATCAGTTCGAACGGCAACCCGTGCGTGTCGTAAAATTTAAACGCGGTCGCCGCCGTGTCCTTTGATGAGGGCAGCTCGGCTTTGAGCGCCGGCACGCGCATGCGGATGATCTCCCAGAAAGCACGCTCTTCGTTCTCAATGATCCCGGAGATCGTCTTCTGCCGCTCCGCGATCTCGGGGTATGCGCGGCCATACACGTCGATGATGACAGGGATCAACTTGTGGAACACCCCGTTCTCGGACGCGCCGGCCTTCTGAAGGTGGTCGCTCGCCAGACGGATGATCTTGCGGATCACATAGCCGCGGCCTTCGTTGGACGGCAGCGCGCCGTCGGCGATGGAAAAAACGACCGCGCGGATATGGTCCAGAACGGCATTCTCGCGGGCTTTGTCCTTGCCCGGCGTCCGGAGCAAGCGGTGCAGCTCCGCGCGTAGGCGTACGAAATTGTCCGTGTCAAAATTGGATTCGACTCCCTGCGTGACGGCCGCGCAGCGCTCAAGACCCATACCCGTGTCGATATTGCTCTGCGGCAGCGGCGGAAGAGAGCCGTCGGACTGGCGGTCGTACTGCGTGAACACAAGATTCCAGATCTCGACGCCCTTGCCGGGGATCTCGCCGACATAGATCTCCGAGCACGGCCCGCAGGGACCGTTGGGACCGTCCGTGGGCGCGTTGGAAGGCCAGAAATTGTCCTCGGCGCCCATGCGCACGATACGGGCCTCCGGAACACCGATCTTTTTCATCCAGATGCCGAAGGCCTCGTCGTCGTTCTGGTACACGGAGACCCAAAGCTTCTCTTTGGGCAGCCCGAGCTCCTTTGTGACGAACTCCCAGGCCATCTCGATCGCGCCTTCCTTGAAATAATCGCCGAAGGAGAAATTGCCGAGCATCTCGAAAAAGCTGTGGTGGTAATTGGTCTTTCCGACACGGTCCAGGTCGGCCGTGCGCAGGCATTTCTGGCAGCTCGCTGCCCGCTTTACGTCCTTCTTAAGACCAAGGAAATACGGCTTGAACTGATTCATGCCGGCGCCCGTAAAAAGAAGCGACGGGTCATCGGAAGGCACAAGCGAGTCGCTCGAAAAGACCTTATGGCCTTTCGTCTTGAAAAAATCGAGATAGCGTTGTCTCAAAAGATCCGTTTTCATGAATCCTCAAAATCCTTGAAAAATTCGTTGAGCGTCGCATACACGGCGTCGTTGCCGAAGCCGCGGCGCTTGAGAAGACCGAAAAGACGCATCTTCTTCTTGGCGCCCGGCACGCCCTTCATGCGGTCGATCCGCGAAGCCACGAGCTTTCGCGCTTCGGCCCGCTCGTCATAATCCTCGAGCCCGGAGAGCGCTTTCGTGATCGTGTCTTTGGCGAGGCCTTTCCGCCGCAGATCCTCCTCAAGCCGCTTCTTCCCCGTCGGCTGAGACAGTGCCCGTGACTCCGCGAAAAACTTCGCGAACTTCTCGTCGTTCAGCAGCCCCCGCGACTGGAACGAGTCGAGCACCGCCTCGACCGCTTTGGGCGAGTGCTTCTTTAAAAGCTTCTCACGCAATTCCTGCACGCCGTGCGCGCGCAGCGACAATATGCGCAAGGCGTCGCTTGTGACGGCGATCCGGGCATCTTCGGGCGTTTCAGGTTTCGCGGGTTTCATAAAATAAGGCCCCGCCCTTCTCTTGTGCAGCTCGAAAAGGGCGGGATCCCGGGACGAGCGTTACTTTTAAGCGACCTGGGGCGCCGCGAGCTTTTCTTGCACGCGCTTTTCGATCTCGGCAAGGACCTTGGGGTTCTCGCGCAAAAACGCCTTCGCGTTCTCGCGGCCCTGCCCCAATTTTTCCTCGCCGTAGATCACCCAGCTTCCGCTCTGCTTGATGATCTCGAACGTTTCAGCGACGTCGAGAATACTGCCGATCGACGAAACACCCTCGTCGTACATGAGGTCGAACTCGGCCTGCTTGAACGGCGCCGCGACCTTGTTCTTGGCGACCTTCACACGCACGCGGCCGCCCACGATCTCTTCGCCTCGCTTGATCTGCGCGATACGGCGGATATCCAGACGGACCGACGCGTAGAATTTGAGCGCGCGGCCGCCGGGCGTGGTTTCGGGGTTGCCATACATGACGCCGATCTTCTCGCGGAGCTGATTGATGAAGATCACCGAGGACCTGGACTTTGAAATGATGCCCGTGAGCTTGCGCAGCGCGTGGCTCATGAGGCGCGCCTGAAGCCCCACGTGGGAGCTGCCCATCTCGCCTTCGATCTCAGCCTTGGGAACAAGCGCCGCCACCGAGTCGATGATGATCAGGTCGATCGCGTTGGACTTGACGAGCATCTCGACGATCTCGAGCGCCTGCTCGCCCGTATCGGGCTGAGAAACCAGAAGGTTGTCCAGATTCACGCCCAGCTTCTTGGCGTAAGCGGAATCGAACGAATGCTCCGCATCAATAAACGCCGCCGAGCCGCCTTTGTTCCTCTGGGCCTGCGCGATAATGCTGAGTGTCAGCGTCGTCTTGCCGCTCGACTCCGGTCCATAGATCTCAGTCACGCGGCCGCGGGGAATGCCCCCCACGCCGAGCGCCACATCCAGCGCAAGCGCTCCTGTGGGGATCACCGCAATATCCACTTTGGCTGAATTGACACCGAGCGTCATAATAGAGCCCTTGCCGAAATGCTTTTCGATCTGGGAAACGGCGGACTCGATCGCTTTTTGCTTATCGGCGAAAGCTTCCTTTGATGTCAGCTTCTGATCGCCTTTAACGGCTTCGCGAGCGACAGGCTTCTCTTCCTTCTTGACGGCTTCTTTGGGGCGAGACATCACTGAAACCTCCGGTTTTATGGGCAAAACTGCCTGAAAATGAGTGTTCAAATTATACCAACCTCCTGTTGTGAGTGTAAAGCTACTTTAAGAGACGACGGAGGTCATAGATTTCGTTCAAAAAAAATCGTATACTTGAAGATATGACCCCACCACCCGCTTATTCACCAAAGGCGATTTATGGAATAAATGGCGCTTTGCGCCAAAAGCGAGTGGTGGGGTGAAAGCTGAGATCCTCTCAATTGGAACGGAACTCCTTCTGGGCTCGATTCTTAACACCAATGCCCGCTTCCTTAGCCAGAAGCTCGCTGAAAGCGGCGTTGACGTTTACCGGCAAACCTCCGTTGGAGACAACGTCGGCCGGATCGCCGAAGCCTTCGCCGAAGCCCTCCGGCGCTCGGACGCGGTCGTGGCAAGCGGAGGGCTGGGGCCCACCAAGGATGACGTGACCCTGGAAGGTCTCGCTCGCTTTCTCGGGCGGCCTCTAGCCGTCCATCAACCCACCTGGCGCCACATCAAGCAAAGACTTGAATCGAGGGGTTATAAAATGACCTCTCTGAGCGGACGTCAATGCCGTTTACCCGTGGGCGCGATCGTGTTCCCAAATCCCGTCGGCACGGCGCCCGCTCTCCTGTGCGAAACCGTATTTGAGGGACGCAAAAAATGGATCGCCGTATTTCCGGGGCCTCCCCAGGAGCTCGAGCCGCTGTTTAAGCCCGTACTCACGACACTCCTGCGCCGCGCCAACGTGCGGCCTGAACATTTCATCAAGCGCACGATCCGTATTTCGGGGCTTCTTGAGATCGACGTGGCGCGAAAAGTGCCCGATCTTCTCAAGTCGCGTCCTCCCCTCACGGTGGGAATTTACGCAAAACCCGGCGAAGTTGAGCTCGCCGTTATGAGCAAGCATGTTTCTCGCGCAAAAGCACTGGCCGCGGCGGACCGGGTCGAAAAAACAGTGCGCCGGCGCTTTGGCGCCGACGTTTACGGCGTGGACAACGAAACGGTCGCTTCGGCGCTCGGCGCGCTTCTTCGGAAAAAAAAATCCACGCTCTCCATTGCAGAATCCTGCACCGGAGGACTGGCATCGGATCTTCTCTCGGACGTGTCCGGAAGTTCGGATTATTTTGCCGGCTCTCTCGTAGCTTATTCGAACCGTATCAAGGAAGATCTGCTCGGGGTGGCGGAAGAAGTGTTGAAAAAACATGGCACCGTGAGCCCTCAAACCGCATGGCTCATGGCCAAAAATGTCCGGCAAGTCTTTGGCACAGGTTACGGGATCGCGATCACAGGCATTGCGGGTCCATCAGGCGGGTCCGTCAAAAAACCCGTCGGCCTAGTCTACATCGCTCTATCCAGCCCCCGCAAGATCACCGTCCACGAGAACCGCTTTTACGGCACCCGCGCGGAAATAAAATCGCGCGCCGCAAGGATGGCTTTGGACCTCCTGAGGCGCGCGCTGCTAAAAAACTTTTAAGTCCGTCTTAAGACGGGGTCAGTCAAAAATGGTCGATCGGTTCTTGAGCACGTACCGGAAACCGCTAAAAAGCGTGATCGCCACGATCACCGCCATGCCGACATGGATGGCGCTCAGGGCAGCCGGTGTCCATTCAGAAGGCCATACGCCGGTCTCCCTCAGGGTGAGGAACACAAGCACGCCGACGATAAATATGAACTGAAGCACGGTCTTCTGCTTGCCCGAAAGCCGCGCGCCGGTGTCACCACCGGTGGTCGTCGTCCTCACCCCCGTGACAAAGAGCTCCCGCATCACGATCATGGTCACGCTCCACGCTGCGACGAGCCCCAACTGGACGAACATGACGAACGCCGTGATGGTCAGGAATTTATCCGCCATCGGGTCCATCAATTTGCCGAACTTAGTGATCTGATTCAGGCGGCGGGCGATCCGCCCGTCGATCCAGTCGGTCCAGGAAGCCAAAAGGAAGGTCGCTAGCGCGGCGGCCTTAAAAATTGCCCCCGGCAAGCCAAGAAAGATCATGAATACCAACGCGAGGACGAAGCGCAGGCAGGTCAACTGATTCGGGACGTTCACCCCGCCCTTCCTTCCCGGAAAGCGACGGAGTTTGGAAGGGCGGGGTTCACACTCGTCCCGAGAAGATCGTATTCAAGCGAATCTTCTATCCGCACATCCGTAAAATCACCAGGTGTGAGCTTTTTATCCGAACGGAAAATCACCTGGCAATCGACATCCGGGGCATCGGCCTGCGTACGGCCGTAATAGAGACCTTCTTTGTCCTGTTCGTCGACGAGGACCTTGATCGTGCTGCCGACCAGCGCGGCGTTTTGCTCGGCTGAAATATCTCGCTGCTGGGCCATGACGGCATTGAAGCGCTCCTGTTTGACCTTGGCCGGGATCGGATCCGCCATGCCGACGGACCGGGCGCCCTCTTCCTCGGAATACATAAAGGCGCCGAGCCGCTCAAAACGCACCTCTTTCAGGAAATCCATCAAATCCTGGAATTCTTCTTCCGTCTCACCCGGAAAACCGACGATGACCGTCGTGCGGATGCAGACACCGGGCATGCGCTTGCGCAGCGCTTTGATCCCCCACATCATTTTCTCGCGCGTGACGCCGCGGTTCATGCGCTTAAGCATCGCGTCGTGACTGTGCTCGATAGGAAAATCGACGTATTTGCAGATGGCCGCGTTGCGGGCGATCGCGTCGATAAGCTCCTGCGTCACGTGGCCAGGGTGAGCATACAGAAGACGGACCCAGGGCACACGGTCCAATTTTTGGATCGCATCCAAAAGAAGCGGAAGCTCGAACACGTGTCCCCGGTCATACCCAAACGCCGCGGTGTCCTGTCCGATGAGATTGATCTCGGAGAGTTTTCTCTCCGACGAGAGACGCTCGATCTCCGCGACGACGGACTCAATGGTCCGCGACCGGTGCACGCCCTTCATCTTCGGGATCACGCAATAGGAGCAGGCGTTGATGCAGCCCTCTGAAATTTTGACATACGCCATGTATTCCGGCGTGAGTGAGTAGCGCGGAGAATCCTCGGTGAGAAGGTAGCGCGGCTTGTCTTTCACTTCGTAGATCTTGGCTTTATTTTTGAGGGGTTCGAGAAGGCGGGGAAGATCTTCAAAGCTGTCAGTGCCGATGATGGCGTCGACCTCGTCGCCGATCTCCTTGCGGAGCTCTTCGCCGTGACGCTGCGCGAGGCACCCCAACACGACGACGGCGCTGAGCTTGCCCTTTTTTTTCATTTCGCAAAGGCGCAGGATCGTCTCAATGGACTCGACCTTGGCCTCTTCGATGAAACCGCAGGTGTTCACCACCGCGACATCGGCATCTTTCAAGTCGCGCACGATGGTATAGCCGTGTTTTTGGAGACTCCCAAGAGCGACTTCCGAATCGACAAGCGTGCGCGCGCAACCGAGACTGACCAAACCAACCTTCATGAGGGGGTTTTGACCCCGGAGCGCGTGATGAGCATCTTCTTCACGACGCCCTTACCCGGAGAGCCGAGCGAGCGCCCATTCAGGACAAGCGACATATTGGAAGAGTTGCCCGTCCAAATTTCGACGGACTGATTGGCGAGCCAGCGCTCCTGCGTGTCACGGTGCAGAATGGACTGAAAAAGGACTTTTCCGTCGCAGGTCACGCGCAGCCACACGTTGTCGACGGCGCGGACCGTCAGTTCCAAAGGCTCTGTTTTCGCGATCTTAGGGAAATTCCCCTGCTCGGGGCTGCGCAGCCACTCTTTGCCCTGCGTCGCCGTCGCGGCGCCTGACACAACCCCGGACACGGCGGGCTTGCGGCCCTTTGCAGACTTTGAAGATTTTACAGGCTCAGCCTTTTTAACCACAGCCTGACGGGCGCGAAAAACCTTAGCCCCTTTGAATACGGCGTACCCGGCGGCGATCGCAAGGATCAACGCGACGACGACTACAATAGGCTTCCATGGCGTGGCTTTTGCTTCCGCCTCCCTCATCCTCACCTCTGCAGGTTTAATGAAAAGCACCTGCTCGGGGTCGCGGCGGCTTTCGCGCTCGTAGGTCTGGACGAGCTCCTCGCCGTTCACTTCGAGGAATTCAGCGTACGTCTTGATGAAGCTTTTTACAAAAAGAGGGCTTGGGAGCTTTTCAAACCGGTCGTCTTCGAGGAGCTGGAGCACACGCGGATGGATCTTGAGCTTCGCGTGGACCTCTTCAAGCGTCAACGATTTCCGGCCGCGGGCTTCTTTGAGGGTATTGCCAATCGAAGTCATTCTTCGGCCTCCTTAGGCGGCTCGGCGCTTTTCGGGCGCTCGACGAGGATCTCTCTGGGTTTTGCGCCGCGGTACGGACCCACGATGCCGTCTTCCTCCATCATGTCTACAAGCCGCGCGGCGCGCGTATAACCGAGGCCAAGACGGCGCTGGATCATGGAAACCGACGCCTGGCCCGTTTCGAGAATAACGCGCTTGGCTTCATCATACACCTCATCGCGCCTGAATTCACCGAAGGATCCCTGCTTCTTCTCTCCGGCCGTCGGAACAATACCTTCCTGGTAGACCGGCTTTCGCTGATTCTTAATAAACGACGTGACTTTTTCAATCTCAGAATCCTGCACCCAAGCGCCTTGTGCGCGCACGAGCTTTGACTTGCGCGGATCCATGAGCAAAAGATCGCCGCGGCCGAGCAATTTGTCTGCGCCGTTCTCGTCGAGGATGGTCCTGGAATCGACTTTCGATGCCACCTGAAACGCGACGCGTGCCGGGAAATTGGCCTTGATGACACCGGTGATAATATCCACCGACGGCCGCTGCGTGGCCAGGATCATGTGGATCCCGACGGCGCGCGCAAGCTGCGCCAAACGCGTGATCGCCGTTTCGACTTCGTTGGCCGATGAAAGCATCAGGTCCGCCAACTCGTCGATGATGAGCACGATATAAGGCATCTTCCGGACGATGATCGGTTCGTCGTCAAACGACTCGTTCTTGGCGATCGTGTCCGGCACGATCTGTTTTTTATCCACTTTTTCGTTAAAAGCAAGTATGTTCTTCGCGCCGACCTTCGCCAGAAGCCTGTAGCGCCGTTCCATCTCACCGATCAGCCAGGCCAACACACCGGACGCCTTCGCCCTGTCCGTGACCACCGGACAGATGAGATGCGGCAGGTCGTTGTAAAAATGCAGCTCCACCATCTTAGGATCGATCATGATGAATTTCACTTCGTCGGGAGTGGATTTGAAAAGAATGCTCGTGATGATGGTGTTGATGCAAACGCTCTTGCCGGTATTCGTGGCGCCGGCGATCAAAAAATGCGGCATCGAGGCCAGATCGCAGATCAGCGGAGCCCCCGCCGTGTCCTTGCCGATCACGACCGCGATCTTGGATCTCTCGTTTTGAAATTCCGGCGATGAGAGCACATCTTTGAGATAAACGGTCGACGGCAGCGTGTTGGGCACTTCGATGCCCACGCGGGACTTTCCGGGGATCGGGGCCACGATACGCACGCTTGCGGCGCGCATGACGAGCGCGATGTCATTTTCAAGCGACGTGATCCGCTGCACTTTAACGCCGGCCGCAGGCTGAAGCTCGTACCGCGTGATGGTCGGCCCCTGTTCCACCTCGACCACTTTGGCGTCGATGCCGAAATCACGGAGCGTGTCCTCGAGAACGCGGGAGCTGGCTTCAAGCGAAGATTGCATGTTGACCGTGTCAAGATCCGGCGGCGATTGGAGAAGATCGAGCGAAGGGATCTGATAGGACCCTTCGATGAGCTCTTCGACGGGTTCGAGCGGCGTCTTAACAGGCGTTTTCGGTTCTTCGGTCTTAGGCAGCGAAACTTTGATCTTGGGTTTCTCGGCGGCTTTCGGCGCCTCCTCGCTTTGACCCAAAACGACCGGCTTCCCGGCTCCCGGGTCCTTGGCCCCCACTTTGAAAATATCCCTCGGATCGGGAAACTTGGGCAGCGCCCCCATCAACGGCTTCTTGGCATCACCGGCCTTTTCGGACATCGGCGGAAACGCGAACACTTTCTCCTGTTTCGCATCGGCCGGCTTCGCCGCCAGGCGCACGGCATCCTTCTCGGAAGCCTTGAGCAGCGCGGGGACGACAACGTCCCTGGTCTTCATGAAAAGCCCCGTGGCGATCTGGAGCAGAAGAAGTTCGGTCGCAAGGATGATCGAAAGAAAAAAGAGAGATAATGCGACGAAGATCCCGGCGTTCCCGAATATCGCCGACAATCCCGCGGAAAAGTAGAAGCCGATGATGCCGCCTGCGTTGAAGCGGTCGATCTCGGTTGCTTGCGCGATGAGCGAGAAAAGCGCGCACGCGGAGCTAAAAAAAATAACCGTGGAGAAGATCTTAAGCCAGGCCTTCTGGCTTTTTTTCCCGGACCATTTCGCCAACGCCCAGAGAAGAAAGAGAGGCACCAGGAAATAGGAAGTCTTGCCGAAAAGAAGGATCAGAAGCCACGCGGTATGCGCCCCGAAAACGCCGACAAAATTATGGCTCGGGGAATTGGGCGTGGAGACTTCGAACGCGATGTCGTCGGGGGTGTAGGAAAGCAGCGCCAAAAGCGTCAGCGCGGAAACGACGAACCAGAAAAACGCCAGCACTTCCCCGCGTTTATGTTCGTCCATCAGATGCCCGTGTGGCCGAAGCCGCCATGCGCGCGTGCCGTGATGTCGAGGTCATCGACCTCTTCGATCTCGGCTTTGATAACTTCCTGGATGACCATCTGGGCTAAACGCGCGCCACGCTTCACGACGTAAGGCTCCTTGCCGAGGTTCGTGACGATGAGGGAGATGATGCCCCGGTAATCGCTGTCGATCGTTCCGGGTGTGTTGACGAACGTGATGCCGTATTTAAGAGCCAGGCCGCTGCGGGGCCGGATCTGGGCCTCGTAACCGAGCGGAAGCGCGACGGAGATCCCGGTCGGGACGAGTTTGATCTCGCCCGGCGCGATCGTCACGTCTGCTTCCACGTCGGCCATCAAGTCCATTCCCGACGCGCCGGCGGAATGATACGCCGGCAGCGCGAACTCCTTAGCGCCAGGACTTCTTTTGACTAAAACTCTTACCGTCTTCACGGGGTTCGCGCTTTTTCACGACCGGAGGACCGTCTATCCCGGCCTGCTTTTTTGAGAGGTTGATACGGCCCTGGGAATCGATCTCGATCACCTTGACCTTGAACTTGTCGCCGATCTTGATCACGCTCTCCACCGTCTCGACACGCTTTTCGTCGAGTTCGGAGATGTGCACGAGACCTTCCTTGCCGGGAAGGATCTCGCAGAACGCGCCGAAGTTCATGATGCGCATCACGGTCGCGTCGTAAACGCGGCCGACTTCCGCATCGGAGGTGATGCCGCTGATCATGTCGATGGCCTTGCGGGTCGATGCGGCATCGCTGGAAGCGATGAGCACCGTGCCGTCGTCCTCGACGTCGATCGAAGCGCCGGACTCCGCGGAGATCTTGCGGATCATCTTGCCGCCGGGTCCGATGATCTCACGGATCTTATCGGGATCGATCTTGATAGCCGTGATGCGGGGCGCAAAAGCGGAGAGCTCCTGACGCGGAGCCGCGAGCGCGGTCTTCATCTTGCCGAGGATGTGAAGCCTTCCCTGCTTGGCCTGCTCCAACGCTTTCTTGAGAGTGCCGAGATCAATGGACTCTTTGAGCTTAAGATCGAGCTGGATGGCGGTGATGCCCGTCTCCGTGCCTGTGACCTTGAAGTCCATGTCGCCCAAATGATCTTCGACTCCCGCGATGTCGGAAAGGACGGCGAACTTGTCCTTGTACTTCACCAGGCCCATCGCGATGCCGCTGACGGGCGCCTTGAGAGGAACGCCGGCGTCCATCATGCCGAGGCAGCCCGCGCAAACGCTCGCCATGCTCGACGAACCGTTCGATTCGAGGATCTCAGAAACGACGCGGATCGTATAAGGGAACTCTTCCTTTGTCGGAAGCACCGGACGAAGACCGCGCTCGGCGAGCGCGCCATGACCGATCTCCCGGCGGCCGGGACCGCGGTTGGGCTTGATCTCGCCGACAGAAAAGGCGGGAAAGTTGTAGTGGAGCATGAACGACTTGAAGACGTCTCCGTCGATCGCGTCGATGATCTGCTCGTCACGCGAAGTGCCGAGAGTGATCACGCCGAGGGACTGCGTCTGCCCGCGCGTGAAGAGCGCCGATCCGTGCGTGCGAGGCAGGAGGCCGACCTCGCATGTGATCGGACGGATCTCGTCGAGCTTACGGCCGTCGGTGCGCTGTCCGGCTTCCACGATGAAGCGGCGGACTTCTTCTTTCTCCGCGTCGTGGAACGCCTGCTTGACCTGAGCTTCCGTGACCGGACCGTCCTTGACGACGAGCTTCTCGATCAAGGTCTTCTGGATCGCTTCAAGCGCTTCCGAACGCCCTTCCTTGGAACGCTCTTCGCGGTTGATGCGGTCGATCTCTTTTTTGGAAAGGTCAGTGACCGTCTTCATGACATCTTCGGGAACACTTTGCAGCTTGTAAGCAATGGGCTTGGTATTGGCTTCCTGCTGCATCTTGCGCATGAGCGCGAGCACAGGCTTGAGCGACTCGATCGCGAACTCAAGCGCCTGAGCGATGCGCTCTTCAGAAACGAACGTCGCGCCGGCTTCGATCATGATGATGCCGTTTTCGGTCGTGGCGACGATCATGTCGAGCTTCGATTCCGCGATCTGGGCATACGTGGGATTCAGCACGAGCTCGCCGTTGACGTCCCCGACGCGCGCTGCGGCCGAAGGTCCCATGAAGGGCAGACCGGAGATCATGAGCGCGGCGGAAGAAGCGTTCATCGCGAGGATGTCGCCGTTGTTTTCCTTGTCCGTGCAAAGAACGGTGGCCGTCACCTGGACTTCGTTGAAAAAGCCTTCGGGGAACAGCGGACGCAAAGGACGGTCCATCAGACGCGACGTGAGCGTTTCTTTTTCGGTCGCCTTGCCTTCGCGCTTGAAGTAGCCGCCGGGGATCTTGCCGCCCGCGTACTGCTTCTCAGTGTAGTCGACGCTCAGCGGAAAAAAATCGCCGCCTTCCTTCGCCTTGCGCGAACCGCAAACCGCGACCAGAACCATCGTGTCGCCGTAGCGAACGACAACGGCGCCGTCGGCTTGCTTGGCCATGCGGCCGGTTTCGAACGAAAGCTGTTTCGTGCCCTGCTGGACTTGGTATGTTTTCATTGGCCTTGGAGGTTACTTTCTGAGGTCGAGTTTTTCGATGAGTTGATAATACGCCGCTTCGTCTTCGCGCTTGATGTAATCAAGCAGCTTGCGGCGCCGCGAGACCATCTTGAGCAGACCACGCCTGGAATGATGGTCCTTCACGTGGGATTTGAAATGCTGTCCGAGACTGTTGATCCTCTCGGTGAGAACCGCGATCTGGACAAAAGAGGAACCGGAATCCGTGTCGTGCGTCCGGTATTTGGTGATGACTTCCTGCTTCTTGGCTTTTTCGAGTGTCACTTAAGTCGTGCTCCTTCTTAATTTAACACGCTGGAACCAGATCGGGACACAACGTCCCGGGACCGGTGATTTGGCGTTCGGGGTGCATTGTACGACTTAGCGTGCGTTTTGTACAGCGTTTTCCCGAGGGAGCCTGCGGAGAAACCGGGAGGCTTTTTGAATGTCTTTCCGGATGGCGAGAATAAGCTCTTTCTGACTTTTGAATCTTTTAATTCCTCTCAAACGGGAGACAAACAAAAGTTCCAACTCTTTTCCGTACACATCCCCATGGAACGACAAAAAGTGCGCTTCCACACTGCGATCGTGTTCGCCAAATGTCGGCCGGGAGCCGATATGGAGAACGGTCCTAAGTTTCAATCCGCCCATGTCACCCCAGGCTGCATACACACCCGAGGGCGGCATCGTTTCGTGATGAGGGTTGAGATTGGCCGTTGGAAAACCGAGCTCTTTTCCCCGCCCGCGGCCTCGAACGATATCGCCGTATACCGAAACAGGTCTGCCGAGCATGGCGGCCGCTTCACGCAGGCGGCCGCGGTCAATAAACCAGCGGATGCGCGTGCTCGAAACAATTTTACCGGCATCCTTGAGAGGAGGCGCGACCGAAAGCGTGTAACCGAGTTCACGCGAACGTTCACGCAGATAACCCGTATCGCCTTTTCCGGATTTTCCGAATCTGAAATCGTGGCCGACCGAAAGCGCGCACATGCCCAGACGGCCCACCAGAAACTTTTCGAGGAATGCCTCGCGTGATATCGACGCGAAGCGCCTGTCGAAGCGGATCACCACGACGTCGTCGATCCCGAGCCGCTCGAAAAAACGCAGGCGATGCGCAAGAGACATCAAGATGGCGCCAGACGAACCCGGGCGGAGAATTTTATCGGGGTGCGGGTCGAACGTCACGACGGCCGATCGGACGTTCCGGCGGCGGGCGTCCGCAAGAAGCTTCTTCAGGATACGCAGGTGTCCGCGGTGGACACCGTCGAAAATACCGACCGCCACGCAGCGTTTCCCGCGCGGAAAGCGCGAACGGTCATTGTAAACCTTCATGAGGGATCCTTGCGGACCAGACGGCTCTGGAGGGCCTCGTGGGACTGTGAGAGCACCTCTTCTTCGCGAAGCGCCGACGAAAGCCGGTAGGGTCCGATGCGCGTGCGCACCAGGGACGACAGGGTGGCGCCGCATCCCAAACGCTCGCCGACGGAAGACGCCAGCGAACGGATGTAGGTGCCTTTGGAACACGTCACCGTAAAATGCACTTCCTGGCCGTTCATCGCGAGCGCATCAAAGCGGGAGACAACAATCTGCCGCGGCTCCACCGTAACGGCGATGCCTTTGCGCGCCAGATCATAAAGTTTGTGCCCGCCCTTTTTCACGGCCGAATACGCGGGAGGCGCCTGCGCCTGCGTTCCGGTGAGGCCGAGAAAGACGGCCCGCACGGCGTCTTCCGTGACGGCCCGCCAGTCCGACGTTGAGACGATGCAGCCCTCGAGATCCTGCGTGTCGGTTTCCAGACCTAGCTGCATCGTGCCTTCGTAATCTTTTTCGAGTCCCATCAGCTCGCCTGAAAGCTTGGTCGCCTTGCCTATCAAAAGGATCAATAGTCCCGTCGCCATCGGATCGAGCGTGCCCGCATGCCCGACACTGCGCTGGCCGGTGCGCCGGCGCACGAAATCCACGGCGTCATGGCTCGTCCAGCCGATCGGCTTGTTAAAAAGGAGGATGCCGTCCATGACAGACCGTTAAGCTTCCTTTTTCGGTTCCGGCTTTTTGATAGTCTTCAGGATATTGTCGACGCGGAAGCTCTCGTCAATGGACTTGTCGAGCTCAAAGCGGATATCCATCGCAAACTTCATGTTGATCTTCTCCACCACAAGGTGACGGATGTACCCTGCGTTTTCCTGGAGCGATTCGGATGTGGCTTCCTTCTGGTCTTCGTTGCCGAGCACACTGTAGAAGATCCGCGCGAAACGCAGATCGTCCGTCAGATGAATGCGCGTGATCGTGATAAAACCCAGCCGAGGATCCGTGACGTTTTCCAACAGGACGATACTGACGATCTTGCGGAGCTCTTCGGCCACTTGGCTTGAGCGTTGAGACATTTAAATCCCCCTGTTTTAAGGCCGCGGGTGGAACATTTTGTGGATGCCTTTAAGCCGCGACCGTTCGACGTGCGTGTATATCTGCGTGGTGGCGATATCCGAATGCCCGAGGAGCTCCTGCACGACGCGAAGATCCGCGCCGTTCTCAAGCAGATGCGTTGCAAAAGAATGTCTCAGAATATGCGGGTAAACGTTCTTCTTGATGCCGGCACGTTTGGCGTTCTTCCTGAGGATCGACCATACCGTCACCCGCGACATCGGCTTCCCCACACGCGTGATGAAGAGGGCGTCTTTTGTATGCGCTTTCACCCATTTGGGCCGCACGTCCGCCAGATACTTGCCGACGTAGCCTCGCGCGATGCGGCCCACGGGGACAATGCGGTCTTTTTCGCCTTTTCCGGTCACCCGCAGCGTGCCGTCCCCGATGCTCAAGCTCGTGATCTTAAGACGGCCGACCTCGCTGGCGCGCAAACCCGTGGCGTACATCAATTCAAGGCAGGCACGGTCCCGCAGCGCTTCCAGTTTTTTTGATTTACCGGCCTTGAGGTCCGGCGCCTTGAGCAGCGCCTCCACTTCCGGCATCGTCAGGAATTCCGGAAGACGCTTCCAAAGCTTGGGTGATTCAAGCGCCTCGGTGACATCCCGCGTCACCTTCTTTTCCCGGACCAGAAAACGGTGAAGCATCCGTATCGCCGAGAGCGCCCGGCCCGCCGAAGCGGGGTCCTGCCCGCGGTCCCGCTCATGGATCAGAAAATCGAGCACGCAGGGATGGTCGACCGACTCGAACGTCTTTACTTTCCGTTTTCTCAGAAAAGAAATATAATCGCGCAGATCTTGCCCATACGCCAGGAGCGTGTTGCGCGACAACCCCCGTTCGACAGAAACGTAATCGAGAAAAAGGCCGAGCGCCTCATCCACCCAGATCCACCTGATCCTGAGGGACCGATTCCTTGATCTTATTATAGTAAAAATCGTTCGCGATGAGACGCTTTAATTTTTCAAGCTCAGAACGCAAGCCCGCCCTCTCGGAGTCGCCGTATCCCGAGGTGCTGAAGCGGTTCATGATGCGCTGCATGTCGTCGAGCATGGGCTTAAGCTGGGCCTTCTTCTCCTCGTTCAGATATTTGGACATCTGCTCAAGGTGATTGTAGGCCTCGATAGCGCACCGCTCGGTCTTTTTGGCGTTGCCGTCAAGGTTGAGCAGAAGTTCATCGTGCCACGTTTTCCACATGGAGTAGTGCGTCTTGTAATAATAATCGTTCGAGAACTTCTTTTGGTATTGCCCCTCTTCGATGTAGATCACCTTCGGTATCCGTGAAGTCTCATCTTTCTTCCGGGTGAATTTTTTCTGGACCGAGGCGCATCCGGCCGCATTCACAAGAACAAGCGTTGCCGCCAAAAAAACCCATGTCTTTCGCATTCGTCTTCCTCCTGTTTGCATTTAAATCTCCAATAGTTTCTTGAATGCCGCTTCGTCGAGGACTTTCACGCCCAGCCGCCGCGCCTCGTCGAGCTTGGACCCGGCCGCTTCGCCCGCGACGACGGCCTCGGTTTTTTTGCTGACGCTAGAGGCGACCTTGCCCCCGCGCTCCTGAATAAGCGCAGCGGCTCGCTCGCGCGTAAAACCCTCGAGCGTGCCCGTCAATACGAACGTCTTGCCCTCCAACGCCGAAGAGACCCGTTTGGTTTCTTCGCGCATGACCACACCGGACGCTTCCAGCTTCTCGAGGATGCGTAGATTGGCGGTCGTCTTAAAAAAATCTTCCAGACTTTCTGCGATCGTTTCGCCGATCGTGGGGATGGAATCGATCTCGTCGCGTCCGGCGGCGCGCAGTTTGTTCATGGACCTGAAATGTTCGGCGAGGACGCGGGCCGCGTTGACACCGACATGACGGACGCCCAGCGCGAAAAGAAGCCGCGCCAGGCCGCGTTTTTTGGAGGCTTCGATCTGCGCGACGAGATTGTCGGCCGATTTGTCGCCCATCCGTTCGAGCCCTGCGAGCGACTCCCGGTCGAGCGAGTAAACACCCGAAACATCCTTGAGCAAACCCAACTCCACGAGCTGCTCCACAAGGGCGTCGCCCATCCCTTCGATATCCATCGCTTTTCTGGACGCAAAATGCCCGAGCCGCGCTTTGAGCTGGGCGGCGCAGCCGGCGTTCACGCAGCGCAGCGCCACCTCGCCCTCTTCGCGGAACACCCCGGAGCCGCACGCCGGGCATTCATCCGGCATCTTGAATTTTTTTTCGGCGCCGGTGCGTTTCTGAGCCAGCACCTCGATGACCTGCGGGATGATCTCGCCGCTTTTTTCCACAAGCACCCAGTCGCCGATCTTCAGGTCCAGCCGTTCGATCTCGTCCTCATTGTGCAGCGTTGCGCGGGAAACCGTCGTGCCTGCGAGAAAAACGGGCTCCAGATGCGCCACCGGCGTGAGGACACCGGTCCGGCCGACCTGCACCCCGATATCGAGAAGACGCGTACGGGCCTTTTCAGCCGGAAACTTGTAGGCGATCACCCAGCGCGGACTCTTATTGGTCGTGCCCAGGCGCGCCTCCTGCGCCAGATCATCGACCTTGAACACCAGTCCGTCCGTCTCATAGTCGAGTGTCGCGCGTTTCGTCTTCCATTCGTCACAGGCCTTAAAAACATCGTCGATCGCCGGGCAGACGCGCGCATAGGGGCTTGTGGGAATACCAGACGCTTTGAACCAGCGCAGCATCTCAGTGTGAGTCTTAAAAGAACCTCCTTCGATCAGACCGGCGCCGTGCGCGATAAAACGGAGGCCGCGCTTGGCGACGGTCGCGGGATCAAGCAGTTTGAGCGAGCCGGCGGCGGCATTCCGCGGATTGGCGAAGCGCTCGTCACCCGCCTCTTCTTTCGCTTCGTTGAGAGCCTTAAACACTTTGCCCGGCAAGTAGATCTCGCCCCGGACTTCGATGCGGGCCGGGGCTTTCAAACCTTTCAGCTTTGCGGGGACATCGGGCAATGTGCGGATATTGGCGGTGACATCGTCGCCCCGTTGCCCGTCACCGCGCGTGGCTGCCCGGACAAGCGCACCGTCTTCGTAAAGGAGCGACAGTGACACGCCGTCGATCTTGGGCTCCATCACGTATTCATACGGCTCGCCCTTCAGCTGCTTCTTGACGCGCTCGTCGAACGCGGCGACCTCTTCTTTGGAGTAGGTGTTGTCGATGCTCAACATCGGGACCGCGTGCGTCACCGTGCCGAAGGACCGCGCCGAGGGACGCCCACCGACGCGGCGGGTCGGCGAATCCGGCGATGCGAATTCAGGGTGCTCCTTTTCGAGACGCTCAAGCTCCTTGAGCTTGCGGTCGTACTCCGCGTCTGCGATCTCGGGACGGTTTTTTTCGTAATAAAGGCGGTTGTGCCGTTCTATTTCACGGCGCAGACCGGAAATGACCTTCGCTGTCTTCACAGGTAAAACTCGACGGTAAAATCTTCAAATTCTCCTGTGGGCTCTTGCCGGTCGCAAACGACTTTGCGGATATGCGATCCCATAGCACTGTTCTTGAGGCCGTCGACAAGCGCCTCGATCTGGGCGCGGGCCCCCTCGCACAAGACCTCGACGCGGCCGTCGGGGACATTCTTGACCCAGCCGGTGAGCCCGATCTCGAGAGCGAGCTTTTCGGTGGTGTAGCGGAAGCCGACGCCCTGCACGCGTCCCTCGAAGAAAATATGGGCCCGCTCGGTGCTTTTGAGGTCTTTGGGGGTTTTTTTGGAAGAGCTTTTTTTCTTCATCGCTGCATTATACACCCGCGGCCGTTAGCGGCCATCCCGCTCGATAAGCCTGCGTATCTCTTCCATGAGCTTTATACTGTCATGACGGACCAGTTCCGTTTCGTGGCCGACATCGGCCAGCACCACACGGGCCTTCGTGGCGCGGCGCATGTCCGCCAGCGCACCGGGCAGTACGGGCATCTGGCGTTGTTTGGCATACTCAAAGATCGACTCTTCGGAAAGACGGGTGTTGGAGACGATGACCGCGTCGAGATGATCACGGCCGAGTGTTTTACGGATCTCGGCGACGTGCGCGGGCGCATCGTAACGCGCAGTTTCACCGGGCTTGGTCATGAGGTTGCAGATGTATATTTTTTTGGCGCTCGTCGCGACCACCGCTTCGCGGATATAGGGGACCATCAGCGTCGTGACGATGCTGGTAAAAAGATCGCCGGGGCCGATCGTCACGACGTCGGCGTTCACGATCGAGGCGAAGGCATCGATGTCGCATTCCGGCACCGGGTCGTGCCATAACTTCGCCACGTGCGTTTCGGGGTCCCGGCCCTCGCAAAGATCGATCCTGCTTTCGCCGCGGACGACGGTCCCGTCTTCGAATTTCGCAACGAGGGTGGTCAATGTGCGTGTCGCCGGCAGCACGATCCCCTGGATGTTAAGAATATCGGCGAGCGCCCGGACCGCCTCCGAAATGCTCCCCTTTACTTCCGCGAGTACGGTCAGGAAAATATTGCCGAAACTGTGTCCGTAGAGTTCGCCGCGTTTTTCAAAACGGAACTGGATGATCTGGTTCATCAGATCAGGAGCATTTGAGAGCGCGACCAGGCTTCGGCGGATATCGCCCGGCGGAAGAATGCCGAAAGTCTGGCTCAGTTTGCCCGAGGAACCGCCGTCGTCGCTCATATTGACGATCGAGATGAGCAGCGAGTTCGGGAGCGTCTTGAGACCCAGGAGCAGCGTAAAAAGACCCGTGCCGCCTCCGATGCAGGCGATGCGCGTCTTCTTCTGGGAAACCGCGTGAAAACGCATGATGAATTCGCGGTGATTAAAGGGTTTTGTGATGTAGTCCGCCGAACCAAAACGCCGCGCCTCCAAGACAGCCGCGCGGTCCTTCTTGGAAGAGAGCACGATGAACCGCGCGCCGGCTTTCTTGAGCACCGCAAGAACACGGCGCCATGCGGCCGCTCCGTCAAAAGCGTCCTGATCCACGACGACAAGGTCTATTTTTTTCGATCGGAGCGCGGCAAAAAGACGCGCCGGATCATTTTCCGCGACAATACGGATCTTGAGCCGCGCAAGGATCTCAGAGATCGATCTTTTGAATTCCGCATCGCCGGCCACCAGAACGTTCATGAGCGCTTCCCTCCGCAAAAGACCGTCATTCGGAACCCCTCCCCGGGATAGAAGATCGAGAAAACTGCAAACACGGACAAGTTGGAGACCAAAAGAAGAAAGACGGTCCTCACGCGGAAGTTTTGACCCGTGCCAGTATTCCGGTGAAAAAAGCCTTATCCTTGGGGTGCGTCAGGAGCGCCGCCACTTCATGCTTGTCGACCCATCGCGCCTCAGGGTGGTCTTTGTCCGCCGGGCAGAGCTCCGTCTGCGTCGTGCTGAAAAGGTAGAGAATGATCTGTTTGATCTCAGAAGGGTCGTCGCCCCGGCCGCCTTTAGCAATACGGGGGCGCTCGTAACTCCCCAACTCTCCGAGCAGTTTGAGCTCGGTGATACCGGCCTCTTCGGCGATCTCACGGCGGGCCGCCTCAAGAGGCGCCTCGCCCGGATCCAGATGGCCCTTGGGTAACGACCACGAGTCCCCTTTTTGGCTCACGACAAGCACGCGGCCGCCAGGCCCCAGCACGACGCCGCCGGCGCTGACGGTGCGCTTCATATAAAATAACCCTGATTCAATTTAGAATCAGGGCAATATTTTAGTGTCATATTGGGAACTCACCATAAAAAATAGGGGGATGAATGGTCGGGATGCAGGGATTCGAACCCTGGACCTCCTGCTCCCGAAGCAGGCGCGCTAGCCAAGCTGCGCTACATCCCGATAGATCATCCATTCCGAAGATGTCGATTATAAATGAGATGACGCCCGATGTAAATGCTCGTGAGGGGTCTCTTTATTCTCAGCGAGGGCCTTATAAATAAGGATCTGGGTCTTTTGGGCGCGGCGGTCAACGATCCACTTGACGCCAAAAAGGAGCGTGAGCGCCAGAAACTGCATGTACCGGTAAGGGAACACGAACGATAACGCAAACGAAATACAGGCACCGGCTGCCCAAGCCCAACTCCAAGCTCTTTGGACAGCGAGCGGTTTCTTGAACGGGGTGATCCCCTGCCCGCAGTGCGGACAACGAACCTGGGGGCTCCTCTTCACAAGTGCGCGAACGCGCGCCTCAGCTCCGGCGGGAACGTCCTGGCTGCTGGCTTCGGCCGAAGCCTCTATGAGCGCACGAGCCCCGCGAACCAGCTTCTGCGCGTCCGGATCAGACTTAAGGTGGGCCAACATCCGCTCGAGCGCCTGGCCTTCAAGAGCGCCTGTGATAAAAAGACGGTAGTCCTCGACCGCAGGGTAGGCATCAAGCCTGTCATTCGCGGGTAGAACCCCGCGCGAAGACTCAAGATAAGCTTTCAGTTTGTGGTCTATTCGTTCCATGGTCCCCCTCTCTTAATAAGACGACGGCTGGGTGCAAATTCGTTCATGCTTCGAGACCCCTTTCCAGGAGCCTATTCTTCAGTTTCTCTCGAGTCCGGCGGATCACTGACGACACCGTGTCCTGAGGCATCCCGAGGATCTCAGCGATTTCCCGGTGCGTTTTGGCGTCGAGATAATGAAATTCCATGCATGCGCGCTCTTTCGGAGACAGTGCTGCGAGCGCCTCCCCGATCAGCACCGCCCCTTCTCTCGCGGCCGCCGACTCGGCCGGGCCGGGCGCGCCGTCCCGAAGGAAGGCGGAGGCATCAGGGACATCCTCATCCACATCTGCGGCATGAAGATCAGCGGCGGTCTTCTTGTCCGCACGGGAGAGACCCTTTACACGGTCAAGCGTCGCGTGACAAGCCATGACCGTGAGAAACGTGTGGAGGCCCTTCGGGTCGCGCAGACAAGCCAACCCGTCAGGCTCGAGAAGTTTGCGGAAAACATCCTGATAGATATCCTCGCAAATATCCTGCCGGCCCGAATACGCCGACGAAGAAAGTGATCTCCGGATGCTCCAAAACACCAACTTCGAGAAACGCCGCACGAATATGTCCCAGGCATCTTTATTTCCCGCCAAACACCCGGCCACCAGCGCCGCGTCGTCGGGTCCGGTCATGCCCATCGTGCTCAGGTGCCTATCTTGACGTTTTTTAAGATCCGTTCAAGCGTCGCAACGGCGGAAAGGATAGCCAGGCGGCTCGTCTTCGGATTTTGCTCGGAAGGGAAATTTTCGGTGCGTGTGTAGAAAGAGCCCGCGTCGCCGACGACGTAGATCTCGTGAACATTCACGAGCATGAGGGGCGTGGCGATGATACGGACCTTTGTGCGTTTGGCGCCGATACCGGCCAGACTGATCGTCGCGGAGACGTTGATGTTCTTGGGAAAGCCCTTGACCGCCGCCGTGGCATCCCCTTCGAAGAGGACCTTCTCCTGCTTCAAATTCTTCAGATCGATATTGTGCTTGATGACGTACGGCGATCCCTCAAAACCCTGAGGCGGCTTGCGTGTCGTCAGAGTAACTCTGTGGATCTTGCCGATGTGCGCCGCCTTGAGCCCGTCGATGCCGACGACGCCGCCGCTGGGCAGATAGAGGCAGCAGCGGTGTGTGCGCGAAAGCCTCATGATCTCTTTTTCTTTCCCGAGGAGCCCGCCGGCGCTCATGATCATGATGTCCTTACCCTGAGAAAGAGCTTTCTTCGCCACGTCGTACGCGGTC
>Ga0082335_1003169_pt1 | contig 27852 bp, 23 predicted proteins | sample Subgrocontami58m_FD_72375 | JGI IMG/M metagenome (GOLD analysis project Ga0082335, IMG submission 72375) | Subsurface groundwater microbial communities from S. Glens Falls, New York, USA - GMW37 contaminated, 5.8 m (SPADES assembly) (version 2) ...
CAAACACGCCGGGCTTATTTAGGAGGAGTTACATGCCTTACGAGAATATCCTGCTGGAGCGCTGTGGAGATGGGATCGCCCTGCTTACCCTCAACCAGCCGGAGAAGCGAAATGCTCTGACGGTCGGGATGCAGCATGACCTGATGGCAGCCATGCAGGAGGTCAAGGAAGATGCCAGTCTCCGGGTGATGGTGATCACCGGAGCCGGGCCGGTCTTCTGCGCCGGGGCCGACCTTAACGCTATGCGAAGCAAGTCGACTCTTGAGACCAGGGACTATCTCTCCCTGTTCCCCCGGATGGCAGCCACTATGAATGGGCTGGGCAAGCCGGTGGTTGCTGCCGTAAACGGGCTGGCTCTGGCGGGTGGCACCGGTATCACGGTGACGTGCGACCTGGCCATATCCTCCGACCAGGCCCGCTTCGGTGTTACCGAGACCAATGTGGGTCTGTGGCCCATGACCATTCAGGCCACCATGTACCGGTCCCTGGGCCGCAAGCGTCTCCTGTACATGCTGATGACCGGAGATACGATGGATGCCCAGGAGGCGGAAAGAATCGGCCTGATCAACAAGGTGGTGCCACACGATAAGCTGCAGGAGTCCTGGATGGAGCTGGCAACGAATCTGGCCAGAAAGAGCCCGCCGTCCATGAAGATAGGGAAGGACTCCTACTATGCCATGGAAGACATGGAGTGGGCTCAGTCCCAGGCCTACCTGCGGGAATGCCTGGTCACCCTGCTCAACACCGAGGATGCCCAGGAGGGACTCAGCGCCTTCCTCGAGAAGCGCAAGCCCCAGTGGAAGGGACGCTGACGAGAAGTTAATGGAACTGTGGTAGATGAGAAAGAATAGTCTTCTACTTCAAAAGGAATATCTGGGTCCTACCAGGGTACCCGTTCTACTTAGCTATGTGCCCGATGGCCGGCGAAAGCCGTTGGTCATCCTGGCGCCGGGCGGTGGCAACCAGAACATAGACAATAGCAAAGAACTTCTGGCCCAGACCTTGCCTCTGGAAGGAGAAGACTTCTTCCGGGTCTACGTTGACCTGCCCCTCCACGGCGAAAGGGCGGCTTCAGACCTGGGCAAACGATTCTGGACGGACCAGGTAGGACTCTTCTTGCATCCGATCGTCCTGGGGATGGCGCGTGAGATGGTCCAACTGGTAGACATCCTCTCTGAACATGAAGAGGTGGACCCCACCCGGGTTGGGCTGGGGGGCTGGTCCCTCGGAGGACAGGCCAGCCTGCTCGCCGCGGCCGCTGATAGCCGCGTAAAGGCAGCAATAGGCATGTGTATACCCTGCGACTCCAACATGGGGCCTCGCGCGGCCGTACCGGACGACCCTGCGCATGAAGTCCTGAGGGTAGAGCTCGATGTCGTCTCTGCCGCGAAGCACCTGTCACGAGCGGCAGTACTGCTCATACACGGAACCAGAGACGCCTGGGTGACTGTTGAATCTTCCCGCGTCCTCAACCGCGCCCTTGCCCCCTATTACAGCTCCTGTCCACAAAAACTGCGTTATGTCGAGTTTCCCAACATGGCGCATAGCATCTCACAGTCGGACGGCGAGGCCTGTACCAGCGACCAGATGCTGCTCAAGGAAGAAGTCGCCACCTGGTTCCGGAGATTCCTGTAAGGAACCTGACCGTCGGGTCGTGAAAGCCATTGTTGACCGCCTGAACGGAAAAGGACTATTATAGAAGCAACATAGGCTAATTTAGCCCAGCCCGCTGGGCCTCAGGTCTTGGATACCTGGAGAGGAGGAAGACCCTGTATGGAACAATATACGCAATGGGTGGACAACCGGCATGACTATGCCCGGGAGTGGAAGAAGCGCACGGGTGGCAAGGTGGTTGGCTGCTTGTGCACTTATGTCCCGGAAGAGATACTCTATGCCGCTAATGTCCTTCCCATCCGGATCTTCGGAGGGCATGAGTCCTCCAGTGTCGTCGAACCCCATATCCTGGGTATGTTCTGCCCCTTCTGCCGCGATACTCTCGCTCAGGGCCTGGAGGGCAAGTATGACTACCTCGACGGACTAGTAATCGCCCAGTCCTGCCTGCATCTTCGCCAGACCTTCTGGAGCTGGAAGAAGCATGTACCCATCGACTTCACCTACTACCTGCCCATGCCTCACTGCACCCAGGCAGTCGGACAGAACGAGTACCTGCGGGGCGAGTACAAGCTCTTCAAGGAAGCCATCGAGAAGTGGACGGGCAACCCCATTAGCGATGCTGACCTCGACCGGGGCATCGAGATCATGGACACCAGCCGCAGGCTCTCCAAGGAGGTCTACCAATTCCGTAAGCCACGCAAGCCGGCTCTGACCGGACTTGAGGCCATGGAGATGGTGCTGTCCAGCCAGATGGTAGACAAGGTCGAGCATAACAAGGTTACCCAGGAATGGATCAAAGAGCTACCCGACCGGGTACTCAAGCGTGATCCAGGGACCCGTCTGATGATCGTAGGCAGCGAGGACGATGACCGGGAGTTCATCAAGATGGTCGAGGAGAAGATGTCCTTCCCGGCTACCTTCGTGGTGGAGGACCACTGCACCGGTGCCCGCTACTTCTGGAACGAGACCATCCCCGAGTCTGACCGGCTGATGGCTATCGCAAAGCGTTACATGGACCGTCCGGCCTGTCCCAGCAAGGACTGGCCCAAGCGGACCCGCTTTGATTACATCTTCGAGATGGCCAAGGATTGGAACGTCGAGGCAGCCATACTCATGCAGCAGAAGTTCTGTGACCCCCATGAGCTGGACATGCATCCACTCACCAAGGCCTTCAAGGAGCACAATATCCCAACCTACTTCCTGGAGTTCGATGTGATCGTACCAGCGGGCCAGTTCAAGATCCGAATGGAGGCCTTCCTGGAGACTCTGGTGGACTTCGTCTAAGGAGAGGCCATGAATACTAACAAGAACCTTTACCCAACCGAACCCCTAAAGACCTGGGCGGAGGCCAAGTACCTGCGCAACAAGTACTACCAGGACTTTATCGATGCCAAAAAGAAAGGGGGACTAAGAGTCAGTGGATCCGGCACCATGTACTTCTCCCTTCTGGGAGGCCTGGGCAAGGATGTCTGGACCCTTACCGGCGAGCCGTACTCCGCAACGTCAGCCTATTACCAGGACTTCTCCACCCAGTGCATGGAAGCAGTGGAGAAGGCGGGTATCGCCCGGGACCTGTGTGGCTACCTGCGTAACTACTGGGGCGGGGTGCTACTCGACAAGATGATCATGCCGGACGGCACCATCTTGAACGAGTGGCCCAAGCCGGACTTCTTCTTCACCTCCCATTACTGCTGCACCCATGCCAAGTGGTACCAATGGTGCCGGGAGGCGGGGGGCAATCTTCCCTTGTATGGGATCGACGTGCCATGGCATCCCTTCACCCAAGAGACGACTGGCCAGCGAATCGATTACATCGTCCAGCAAGCACTGGAAGGAATCGAGTGGATGGAGAAGGTAACCGGCAGGACATACGATGACGAGTTGATGCTTGAGGCAATGGACAACGAGGCCCGCTCGTCATACTACTGGGCCGAGACCTGCGTGCTGAACCGGGCCGTGCCCGCACCGTTGGACGAGAAGACTATATACTCATTGTATGTCTTCAACACCCTATGTCCTCATAACCAGGAGATCACCGATTTCTACAGGAAGGTACGAGATGAGGTGGGAGAGCGGGTTGAGAGGGGCATAGCGGCGTGGTCGAACGAGCGGTTCCGCTATATCACCGACAGCCAGCCTCCCTGGTCCTTTTTGCACATCTTTCGCCATCTGGAGAGAGCATACGGAGCTGTCTCGGTCGGGTCCTTGTATTCCTACGCCCTGGAGGTCAACTGGGACCTGGACGAGCAAGGCAACCTGGTCCCGGCGAAGACCCCCCAGATGCTCGGAGCCAAGAGGGACACACGGGAGGATGCCGTCAGGGCCTACGTTGGCTTCAAGATAAAGAACGGCCTTCTATGCCGCTGGTACGATTCAGAGGTGACCAGCGGAATTATGAAGAAGATCGTGGAAGCCTGGAAGGCCGATGCCGTTCTGATCCACCTGAATCGTGGTTGCGAGGGCACGGCCATCGGGCAGATGGAAAATCGTCTCGACCTGATGAAAGCCAATATCCCGGTGCTTACCTTCGAGGGTAACATGGGCGACTACCGGGAGTTCGATATGGCCCGTACCCTCAACCGCATCGAGAGCTTCTTCGAATCGATGGGCATTGAAAAGATAGAATCCTAATATCCCGCACCCGGACCACACATGTGAGGGCCAGGACTCATGAGAAATGTATTGCAGAGGAGGAATATATGCGTGTAAAGGACAAAGTAGCGATCGTAACCGGAGCCGCTCAAGGCCTGGGTCAGGGCATCTCCCTACGTCTGGCGGAAGAGGGGGCCAGGATCGCCGCCGTAGACGTCAACCTTGAGGGAGCCAACCAGACTGTTTCCCAGGTTCAGGGCATGGGAAGAGAGGCGATCGCCTATAATACCAACGTTGCCGACAAGTCCCAGGTGCAGGCCCTTTGCGAGGCCATTGTCGCCAAGTGGGGACGCATTGACATCCTGGTCAACAATGCCGCGATCACCCGGGACGCCATGATGAAGAATATGTCTGAGGACCAGTGGGACGCGGTTCTGACCGTCAACCTGAAGGCCCCTTTCATCCTAATCCAGGCTGCTTCCAAGTATATGGCCGAGCAGAAGTATGGGAAGATAGTCAATATCACTTCCAGGGCGTTCTTGGGCAACATCGGCCAGGCTAACTACTCAGCCTCCAAAGGCGGGCTGGTTAGCCTTACTCGCACCGCCGCTCTGGAGCTAGCTCGCTTCGGCATCAACGTGAACGTTATCGCTCCAGGCGTCATGAACACCCCCATGATCAAGACTATCCCTGAGGACGTCTTGGGGCGGATGCTCAAGGCTATTCCCCTGGGGCGGGTCGGGCAGCCACAGGACATCGCGAATGCGGTACTCTTCCTCACGTCTGATGAGGCATCGTTCATCACGGGCCAGACCCTCTTCGTCTGTGGTGGCCGCAGCATTGGCGCTGCAATGGTTTAGCTGAAAGACGAGGAGGAAGCAGTCAATGAAGCTAGCAACACTGCCTGAGGAGGTCGTTCTGGCGGAGTTTTCTCCCCGGGACGGCTTGCAGAACCAGGAGAAGTTCATACCAACCGACGCAAAGGTCTGGCTTATTAATGGCATACTGGAATGCGGTTTTGCCCGGGCCGAGGTAACCTCCTTTAGTAGTCCCCGCTATGTGCCTCAGTTTCGGGACGCAGAAGAGGTCATGAGGCGAGTGAAGCGCGTTCCCAACGTCACCTACATCTTTCTGGCTACCAACGAGGCGGCCATGGACCGGCTCGTAAAGGCTCTCGAACAGGGACTGGGTGACGGATTGGACTCCATAATGGTAGATGTGGTGATCTCCACCAGTGAAAGCCACTGCCGGCGGAACCTGGGCCGTGGCTACGAGGAACTATGGGCGGCCATGCCTCGCTTGATCCGGAAGGCCAAGGAGGCGAACTTGCAGGTTGTGGGAGACGTCAGCACTGCCTTCGGCTGTCCTATCGAGGGACCGGTGCCGTTGGAGCGGGCCGTCGAGTTTGCAGGCCGTTACCTGGATCTGGGCGTAGACGAGGTCAAGTTCGGGGATACCACTGGGGAGGGGAACCCTCGCGCCGCCAGCCAGCTCTTCTCCAGTGTCCGAAACAAGTACCCCGGTGCTACCTTCGTTGCCCATTTCCACGACTCGCGAGGCTGGGGACTTGCCAACAACATGGCCGCTCTATTGGAGGGGTGCACCCATTTCGACACCAGCCTCGGAGGCATAGGCGGCCAACCTCCGAACATAATTGACGGTATCCCCTTATCCGGAACGGGCGTCAGGTATACTCCCAGCGACCTCACCGGGAATACGTGTACCGAGGACCTCGCATGCATGTTTCAGGAGATGGGAATCGAAACCGGTCTTAATCTCAACAAGCTCCTGGACCTGGGCCGCATGCTTGAGAGGATCGTGGGCCGGGAGATGTATTCCAAAGTGGCCCGGACCGGCCTTGTGCCAAAGGCGCCCACCGGGCGATAAGCAGGCCTCGAAGATCGCCTAGCTTTCGACATTATCGGGGAAATTGGGCGTTGGCTCACCAAGAGAAAGGAGAAATGCCATGGCAGAAAGAGAGCTGCAAAGAACTAAAGAGGCAGAGGCTCAACAGGCACCATTCTATGAGCATCTCTACGCGTTGTGGAATGACCGTGGGGAGCTCGCCCGGACCGGCCAGGTGGTGTTTAAGGGTAAGGAGTTGCCCTGGGAACAAGGCCGTCAGGCCCGTGTCAAGTGGTACCTGCACCCGATGCGCAAGGAAGCCTCCGCCCCCGGTTGGCTCTTCTTTGTGCAGGACATCAAGAGCCATTCGGGACTCCATCGACACCAGGGTGGCCTGGCAATTTACGTAGTGGAAGGCAAGGGCTGGACCACTGTCAATGGCGTGCGCCACGACTGGGAGGAGGGGGACCTGATCCTTCTGCCCGTCATGCCCCACGGCGTAGACCACCAGCATTTCAATGCCAACCCCGGCACGCCCTGCAAGTGGCTCGCCATCATCTACGATCCTTTCGCCTTGGCCATGTCCAGCGAGCTGGAGCAAAAGGAGACCTCACCGGACTGGACACACGCATAGGAGAGACTCAAATCAGATGAGAACCCTGATTACTGAATCCCAACACGTAGTTGAGACTGGTGGTAGACTTGCTTAGCAAGTTCTTCTATCCTGAGAGTGTTGCGGTTATGGGCGTCTCTCCCGCGGAGGACAACCTGGGCAAAAACGTGGCTCATAACCTGCTGGACATGGGGTATCAGGGCCAGATCTACCTGGTCGGCCGGGGCGCTGAGACCCTCTTCGGTCTGCCGATTTACAAGTCAGTATCCGAAGTCCCGGGATATGCGGATCTTGCTACCATCCTCGTCCCTGCCCGCATGGTACCTGCAGCCCTTAGAGACTGGGGCGAGAAGGGTACTCAGGCAGCCGTTGTGATCACCGCTGGATTCAGCGAGTATGGGGAGGAAAGGCGGGACCTGGAGCAAGAAGTGCTGGCCACGGCGCGGAGATATGGCATGAGGCTCATAGGCCCCAACTGCCAGGGAGTTGTCAATACTGATAACGGGCTCTGCCTGCCCTTCGGTCGTTATACAAAGCAGACGCTGAGAAAAGGCAGGGTGGCCATCATCTCCCAGAGCGGTAGTGTGGCCGGAAGCGTGGCATACCAGCTAAGCGATGAACCCCTGGGGGTGAGTAAGTTCGTTAGTGTCGGCAACAAGCTGGACATGAAGGAGGTAGACCTTCTCCCATTGCTTTTCGAGGACGAGCAGACCGACGTAATCTGCCTCTACATGGAGGGCATAGACTGCGGCCGGGAACTGATGGAGATGGGCCGCCGGAGTCCCAAGCCCATCTTGGTTTACAAAAGCAATGTCTCGCACGCCGCCAGCCGCATCGCGCAATCCCATACCGGCGCCATCGCCAGCGACGCGGCCGTTACCCGGGCGGCCCTGGTCCAGGCCAATATGATACCGGTGGACAGCCTATCCAAGCTCATGGACTACGCAAAGGCTTTCTCCCTGCCTCCTATGAAGGGCCCAAACCTCGCGGTGCTTTCGAGCTTCGGAGGCCAGGCGGTCATTGCGGCAGATGTCGCGTCCCGATGCGGGCTGATCCTGCCCCCCATCCCGGCCTCTATTCTTGAGAACGCTACCCGCTACCAGAAGGCCAAAGTGGTCAAGATGAGCAATCCCATGGACCTGGGAGATGTTTACCAGACAGAGGGCTATCTCTCTGCCTTCGAGGCGGTCGTCGCCTTGCCTGAGGTCCACGGGATAGTCATGCTCCTTCCATACGTTCCGGAGGCGGGCTACGCTGGGATCACCACCAAACCGATGCTACGCCGCATCAGGGAGCTTTCCGCTCAGTCCGGCAAGCCCGTGGCCTTTAGCTTCGTGTCCCATCCAGCAGTCCTCCGCCGGCTCCGGGACGAAGAAGACTTGCCTTATTTCACCAATCCGGAGGAAGCCGTCGAGGCCCTGGCCGCCTCCTGGAGGTATTGGAGACGCAGGAATCTTGCGCCGCAAAAAGTACCCCGCCTCAAGGTTGACAAGGAGATGGCAGCCTCCGTGTTGCGCGGGGCCGCCGGGAAGCTGCCCGCACTGGAGGCCGGACGCGTTCTCAGCGCGTATGGTATCCGTCCCGCTGATGCCGTCGTCTGCCGCAGCCAGGAAGAAGCGGTGGAGGCGGCGCGCCGGATGGGATACCCGGTAGTACTAAAGGTAGAGTCGGCGAACATCAGTCACAAGTCCGAGGTAGGTGGGGTGGCAGTTGGCCTTCGGGACAAAGGAGAGGTGCGAGACGCCTATAGGTCTATGATGAATAGACTGGCGTGTAGGTCCCTGGAAGCCGAGGTTGAAGGTATTCTGGTCCAACGGCACCATGAAGGCCGGGAGGTTATTATAGGGGCCCGGCAGGACGAAAACTTTGGCCCGGTGGTGATGTTTGGTCTAGGGGGCATATATGTCGAGGTATTCAGGCACGTGGTCTTCCGGGTGGCGCCCCTATCTTGGACGGAAGCCGAGGAAATGGTGCGAGAGATCAACGGGCTGGCGATACTTGAAGGCGTCAGGGGCCAGGGGCCTCTTGACATAGCCTTTCTCGTAGAGAACCTCGTGCGCCTTTCCCAACTGGTGACGGACTTCCCTCAGGTTAAAGAGATAGACGTGAACCCGATGATTGTCTTCGACCAGGGACAGGGAGGGGAAGCGGTGGACGTCCGCATCATTGTGGGCGGCCATGGATAGCCTCAACCGGCTCTCTTGAGGCCAAAGGCTGCGACGGTATTCCTGGGGAGCCCAACCGGCCAGCCTCAAGGCCCGGCAGTATGGCGTTATTCGAGTTGACAGCCCTACTGAAGCGTCGTAGTATTCCGACCACGGGAGCGGCGGCGGAAGCTTCTCGTGTGTGCTTCCATGCCAGGGGCATTGACCCATTGTCAACGTCCCGGCGACGAATATCCTGTCTGGGCTCCCAGCCATGAGCTTGGTTGGCGACCCGCCTGGAACGCTTTAGATGGAGGATCAAGAGTGCCGGAAGACCGATCCAACACCTCTGATTCCCCGTGGATCAGACCGGGTCCCGCGTTCTTGGAACCATTTCTGGAGCAGGGAGAGCTTTGGGTTTATGACCGGGGGAGTGTTGTTTACTTTCAAGGGGAATACAGCCAGGGAGTCCTCTATCTTCACAAAGGGCGCATAAAGGTTAGCCTATACCACGATGATGGGAGAGAGAAGGTCCTCGGCGTCCATGAGGCGCCCACAACCTTTGGTGAGACAGCAGCTTTCGACGGCGGACCGTACTTCTGCTCCGCCGTTGCCCTCGATCCTTGCCACGTCTATCTATTCCGCAAAGGCGTTATCGCAAGTTTGATCAGCAGCAACCCGGAGATATCGGTATCCTTGCTCGAGTCGGTGGGCCGAAAATTCAGGGCACTGGCGCTACAGGTCGAAGACCTGGCTTTCCTCCAGGCGCCAATGAGAATCGCTCACCTGCTGGAGAAACTGCTTGTAGATTACGGTGTGATAACTTCGGCTGGCGATCGGCTGAGCATCCCGGTAACCCACCAGGAGTTGGCGGATTTGGCCGCGACATCGCGCGTAACGGTTACCAGCTTTCTGAACCAACTGGAGAGAGAGGGCATAATCCACACGGGGAGGAAGAGAATCTACATTCATGACGCCAAGAGGTTGCAAGGCCTGCAGAGGCGTTCTCAACGCTAGAAGAGGCGCGTTTCTGCTGGGACTCCGCCAATGTATTGTTCTTTACAGTATTGCTGTTAATGTCGTGGTAAAGTAGCGGGTACTACATGGCAGCGGAGCACTCGGCGGGCCGCACCGCCGTTCTTGATGGTAGGATACTCAGTGACGGAGGCGAGGTGTTGTCCACTTGAAAGAGATTTGTCTGCATGGACGTGGAGGGCAAGGTACGGTCATCATGGCCGGCCAACTAGTAAACTGCCTCGCGCTTTCCGGCTTCTACGCAAGCTCCATCCCTATGTTCGGCTTTGAACGGAGGGGGACTCCGGTTGAAGCCTATATTCGTATGGACGACGCCCCTATTCGGGAAAAAACCAAGATCTACGAGCCTGACTGCGTTGTGGTTATGGACCCTACCCTCCTGGTTGCGGTGGATGTGTTTGCCGGAATGAAAAGCGGGGGCCTCCTGGTGATAAACCATAAAGGTGCGCCCGCAGACTTGGTGCTCCCGCCCTCCGTGAAGACGGTGGCCATGGTTGACGCGAATCCAATCGCAACGGCCCTGCTTGGAGCACCTATCACCAACACCTGTATGATGGGCGCCTTCGCATCCGCCACCGGATGGATAACCCTCGAGTCCATCCTGGAGGGACTGGAGACGGACTTCTCCGACGAGAAGCTGGAGAAGAACCGCAAAGCAGCAGCAGCGGGCTTCTCCGCCTGCACGGTGTATCCGATTAAGGCCTGATTATGGACAATCATAAGTTTCAGACACCCCATATGCCCCTGGTCCCCGGCAAGCCACTCTACGCGCTCAAAGTTGGGGACTGGAAGTTCCAGAAGCCAGTCGTCGATGAGGCGAAATGTAGCAAATGCGGTCTCTGCTGGCTGCATTGCCCGACGCAGACCATTTATGAAGCGGAGAGCCACTATGATATCAACCTGGAATGGTGCAAGGGATGTGGCATATGTGCGAACGAATGCCCGGCAGGCGCCATCGCGATGGTTGCCCTTTGAGCGGTGAGGTGAGACTCAGATGATTACGCCGCCACGGCTGGAAAAAGGGAAGTTCAAGGTACTCACGGGCAACCAGGCCGCGGCCATCGGAGCAAAGCTGGCTCGCCCAACGGTTGTGTCCGTGTATCCAATTACGCCACAGAGCACCGCCGCTGAATACATCGCCCAGATGGTGTCCTCTGGAGAGCTGGACGCCGAGATCGTTGAGGCGGAGGGCGAGCATTCCGTTATGAGTGTTCTCCACGGGGCTGCGCTGGCCGGCAGCCGCACCTTCACGGCGACCTCCTGTGTCGGTCTCTTCTTTATGTTCGAGATGTACGTCAGGACCTCCGCTTTGAGACTGCCCATCGTCGTCGCCATCGCTAACAGAGAGCTTATCTCTCCCAATGTGGTGGCCGGGGGACAATCTGACTCCTTTGTCGTTCGAGATGCAGGTTGGATCCAGCTTTATGTGGAGAACTGCCAGGAGATACTGGATACCGTAGTGATGGCCTACAAGATAGCGGAGCATGAGGACGTGCGCCTGCCAATTAACGTTTGCTACGATGGCTGGTACCTGTCCTACCTCTCGGAGCCGGTTGTCATCCCGGAACAAAGCGCCGTGGATAGCTTTCTTCCGCCGTACAGGCCGCAGGCGGTCTTGGACCCCGATAACCCTATGACTGTGGACGGTTGGACTCCCGGCGAATACTTCCCCAGATACCGGTTCAGTCATTGCCAGGGCATGCAGTCCGCGAAGCGGGTCATCAACGAAGTGGACAGTGAGTTTCAGAGAGTCTTTGGACGGTCATACGGCGGCCTCTTCGAGCAATATCGCATGGAAGACGCCGAGATCGTCTTACTGACCGTCGGGAGCTGCACGGGCACCGCCAGGGTTGCAGTGGACCGAATGCGCGAGATACAGGGCCTGAAGGTGGGCCTCCTCAAGCTCCGGTGCGTCAGGCCCTTTCCCAGGGAAGAGGTGTGCCGGGTACTGGACGGCAGGGCCGCCGTAGGGGTAATGGACAGGCAGGTGGACTTTGCTTGGAACTCGGGGGCCGTTCTTTGGGAGCTACGTTCGGCCCTTTATGACGCGGTACGCAGGCCCGAGGTGATAGGTTTCATCGGAGGCCTGGCTGGCGCTGATATCACGGTACCTGATCTGGAGAGGGCTATCAGGATGACAGCAGACCGGGCGGCCGGAGAAGACATCCCGGAGGTAACCTGGTTTGGACTCTGACCGGGCTCGCTTGACGGGGCAGGCTGAGGAGCGCTCAAGATGAAGCGACGCATTATCGTTGGCAGCAGTCATGCCGCCATCGCGGCCTTGGAGGCAATCCAGCGACTGGATCCAGAATCAATCACCACTGTGATTAGCGAGGAAGTCCCCTACTCTCCAACGGCTCTTACGGGACTCTTGTCCGGCGACATCAAGGAAGAACACCTGGGACTTCGTGACAGCACCTTCTTCTCCCGGATGAATGCCAGGCTCGTCCAAGGCTACCGCGTAGTAACAGTAGATACCAAAGAGAAACATGTCGTGCTGGAGGATGGCAGCCGGTTCGCCTATGATCAGCTCTTGATCGCTACAGGGGCGTCCCCGGCTGTTCCAGCGATAGACGGACTGACAAGAGATGACGCCTTTACCCTCAGGACTGCTGGTGACGCCAGGCGCCTCTTGAGGCAGTCGATCACTGCTAAACGGGCCGTAGTCATTGGGGCCGGCTTGATAGGCATGGAAGCTGCCGCCGGTTTGCGAAAACAGGGCCTGGAGGTGACCGTCGTCGAGTCCCTGGACCAGGTGCTCCCCCTCTACTTCGACCGGGACGCCGCCTCGATAATCGAGAGCGCTTATCGTCGGAAGGGAATCGGCGTCATCAAAGGGGCGAGGGTTACCACGATCAGGAAGGGGAAGAATTGGCTGTTGGGCCTGGCGTCCGGCGAGAAGCTGGAGGCTGACATTGTCCTAATCGCCGCTGGGGTCAGACCCAACGTGGACATTGTGAAAGGCAGCGACATCAAGATCGCGGCGGGTATCTTGGTAGACGAAATGATGCAGACCAACCTGCCGGACGTCTTTGCCGCCGGGGATGTGGCCCAGGGAAGAGGGCTCTGGGGAGAGGAAGGGGCCATGGTCCCGACTGTCTTCAACGCCGTTCACCAGGGCCTTGTAGCCGGGAGCAACATGGCAGGGGGCGCGATGAAGTCGCCCGGGGCGATCAACCTGAACGTGTTCAGTTTCTTCGGCAACATGGCTTTCTCAGTGGGGAGATCTCTGGACGAGAACGGACTTCAGGTCTTCAAGGAGATGGATGGTGAAAACCTGAAGTTCCGCAAGCTGGTCTTGGACGAAGGCCGGGTGGTTGGCTGCGCCATGATCAATCAAGAGGTGGAGTCCGGTCTGTTTCGTAGAGTGGTCCAGGAGGGATGGAAGCTGGACCAGGTGCTGGAGCATATGCATGAAGACCTTCCCGGCTACATCCGGCGAACTCTGGTGGAGGTTGGCGGGGGAGAGCTGGCGGAGAAGAGGAGCGACCTGGCGGGCTATGGGGGCAGGAGCCTGAAGCTCCACCCGGAGAAGTGTACCGGCTGCAACATGTGCGTCTACGCCTGTGCTTTGAAACACACCGGCGACACACAGCCGGTGGGGTCTCGCCTGGGACTTGTTCCACTGGGCAGCCACCGCAAAGGCTATCTGCCATTGAACTGCTTGCACTGCCAGGAGCCGGAATGCGTCAAGGTATGCCCGAACAATGCCATACGCAAGGGCCCCGATGGCCTGGTATCGGTTGATGATGACCGCTGCGTCGGCTGCCTACTTTGCACGCTGGCCTGCCCCTACGGAGGGAGCCGGTTCGATGGGCAGGCCAACAAGTCCATGGTCTGCGACCTCTGCGATGGAAGCCCGGAATGCGTTCGGAATTGCCCGGAGAAGGCGATCGAGTTCGATGGCGTAAGCAATATAAGAGTACCCCTTGCGGCGTCAAGGGACCCCATCTCCAAGGGCGTTTCCCTTTGTCTCGGCTGCCCTTCGGAGATTGCCCTGCGGTTCGCCACCCGGGTCCTGGGCAAGGATATCATCCTTCACGTTCCTCCGTCCTGCGCCTCGCTGATCGTCGCCGGCTACGGCCTTACGCCCAGTTGCGAATTGGCCTGCATGCTAGGGTTCTTGACCAATAGCGGCTCGATAACGACAGGGGTGAAACGGCATTACCAGCACCTGGGTAAAGACGTCAAGGTAGTGACCTACACCGGCGATGGAGGCACCGCTGACGTGGGTTTTCAGAGCCTGTCCGGAGCGGCTGAGAGAAACGAAGAGATCATCTACATCTGCAACGACAACGAAGGCTATATGAATACTGGCATCCAAAGAAGCGGCACTACGCCATACGGGGCCTGGACCAGCACCACCCCGGTCGGTGAGGTTAGCCGCGGCAAGAAGGAGCCTCGCAAGGATATGCCTCTAATCATGCTCGCGCACCGGGTGCCTTACGTGGCGACCGCCACAGTTGGCTTCCTTAGCGACTTCGAATACAAGCTGCGCAAAGCTATGCAGACCAAAGGGTTCTCCTACATCCACCTGCTCAACCCCTGCCCCACCGGCTGGCGGTTCCCCACGGAGAAGACCGTAGAGGTCTCACGCATGGCGGTTCGAACCAACTTCTTCCCTTTGTGGGAGGCGGAGAATGGCCGGATCAGATTGACGGTTAAGATCAGAGCCCGTCAGCCAATTGAACAGTACACCAGCCTTATGGAGAAGTACGGCCACCTGGACAAGGAAGAACTGGACCTGATCCAGCGGATGGTTGACGAGGACTTCCAGAGGCTCAAGCCTCTGATCATCGATAAAAATCAGGAATAAGGCGCCCCGACCCCCGGCAGCAAATATACTATGAGGGAGGTCCAATGGCACATCTCAGGAGACCGAGGCGGTGTTCACCAGTTGTTGGTACTATCATTCTCGTCCTGGTCTTGTTGGTGGCAGCGTGTGCTCCCGCCCAACCCAGCGGCGGCGCCGCGGGCACCAAGGAACCGATTAAGATAGGAATGGTATTCTCCTTGAGCGGTGGATTCAGCGGCCCGTGCGGCGCAATAAAGAGGGGCATCGATACCGAGATCGACCGGTTCAACCAGCAGGGGGGCGCCAACGGCCGGCTAGTTGAACCGATCGTCTATGACGACCAGTCGAAGCCCGAGGAAGCTTCCTTGCTTCTCAAGAAGCTGGCACAGCAGGATAAAGTGCCCGTCATCCTTGGGCCGTGCCTGGCCGCCATGATTATGCCCAATAAGGCAGCGGTCCAGGACACCAAGATCCCTGCCATGGCCTTTGGCGCAGTCACATTCACCAAGGATGACCAGTACCTCTTCACCCTGGTCCAGCCGGTTGAGATGGGTATCGACTTCTACCTGGACTACGCGAAGAAGCAGGGCTGGAATCGAATAGCGGCCGTTCATCCGACCGATGACCTGGGAGACCGAGCCCATGCCTACACCAAGAAGAAGGCGGCGGAATTGGGGATGCAGGTGGTGGCCGAAGAACGCTACGGCATAAAGGACACGGATGTCACCCCGCAGCTTTCCAAGGTCAAGGCCGCCAATCCCCAGGTACTGATCAACTGGTCATCGGGAGACCCGGCGGCCCTGGTATACAAGAACGCCCGACAGATCGGGCTGGACGTACCGGACTGGCCGAGCTCCGCGGCGTCCACTGTTACCTTCTTCAAGCTGACAGGTGAAGTGCCGCGCAAGAACCTGTTGATGACTATAGGCTCCAAGCTTCAGGTGGCGGACCAGCTTCCCGACTCCGACCCCATCAAGAAAGAGGCGCAGGACTTCGTCCAGAGGTTCCAGGCCAAGTTTAACGCCAAGCCGGAATACTCCGAAGCTATCGGGGCGGACAGCGCCCGCATGGTCCTGGATGCCATCAAAGCCGCCGGGCCCGATAAGGAGAAGATAAAGAGCAGCCTGGAAAGCGCCAAGCTGAAAGGGTTGGCGGCCGACTACGCCATGACGCCGTCAAACCACAATGCTGTGGACCCTGCCTCTTTTATAGCGGTTACGGCTCAGGGGACCAGTTGGGTGAAGGCGGATTAGGAAATGAGTAACTTCAGGAGCGGTGGGCAACTCGTCTTTGGGACGCCTCATCGGGAGTTGCCCGCCCTCCTGGGTTGGGTCGTAGAGCCGGATCGCTTCCTTTGACTACTTCGCAGATAGTTCAGATCCTTTTCGCAGGACTCACCCTTGGCAGCGTCTACGCCATGGTGGCCTTTGGCCTGTCCCTGGTCTACCGGGCAACCAGCATCTTGAATGTGGCCCAAGGCGAGTTCTCAATGGTCGGCGGGATGACCGCCATATATCTCACCGTAGGCATTGGCCTGCCCATCCCGGTGGCGGTCGTGGCTGCTGTCCTTTTTGCCGCGGCTTTGGCCCTGGGCATGGAGCGTTTTGCCATCCGGCCCGCTGCGCACTATCCCATGCTAATTGTCATCATGGTCACGGTCGCTGTGTCTATGATCGTCCAGGGTCTCGCCCTCGTCCTGTGGGGCCGGGACTCGTTCAGCCTGCCGGCATTCCTGGGCGAAACCCCCGTGTCCGTGTTCGGGGCGTCTATCCTGCCTCAGGCGATAGGAGTCCTGGTGATCTGCATCGTCGTCTCCCTCGGCTTTTGGGCCTTCTTCGACCGTACAATGCTGGGCATCGCCATGCGGGCCAGCGCGGAGAACCCCCTGGCCGCTTCACTGGTGGGGATCGACCCCCGACGCATGACCATGCTGGCCTTTGTCCTGAGCGCCGGCGTGGGGGCCGTGGCCGGAGTCTTGATAGCCCCTATAGTGTTCATGAGCTTCATGAGTGGGATAACCATCACGGTCAAGGGCTTTGTCGCAGCGGTGGTAGGCGGTATCAACAATAACCTGGGGGTGGTGGTAGGAGGTCTTACCCTGGGGCTCCTGGAAAGCCTGGCCGCAGGCCTGCTGCCTTCGCTTTACAAAGACGTCATAACACTGGGGATTCTGGTGGTTCTGCTCTGCCTGCGGCCCAATGGGATCCTGGGAGCCAGGTAGCATGCGCCGCTGGCTCCCTCTGGCCATTCTAGGGGCAATCGTGGCCCTGGTACCCTTGCCGCTAGGCGAGTCCTACCTCTTCGGATTTGTTGTCCTCGTAGGAATCTTCGCGATCGCTGCCATTGGCGTGGACCTGGTCCTGGGTTACGCGGGCCAGATAACCCTTGGTCACGCCGGCTTCATGGCAATTGGAGCTTACACCACGGCGGTCCTGACGGTAAGGGGGGTGCCATCCCTTGCCGCTTTCATTGCGGCTTGTGTTCTAACCGGCGTCATAGCCTATCTGGTTGGAGCGCCTCTTATGGGCGTCCTCACCCACTTTCATGTAGCCATCGCTACCCTGGCCCTCGGAGTCCTCATTTATTCCTTCCTCCTGGTGGGTGGTGACCTGACCGGTGGGTTTACGGGGATACAAGGTGTGCCGCGACTCTCACTGGGAGGCCTAGAGGTCAACGGGGACCTGGGCTACTACGTAGTCGTGTGGGTGGTGACGCTCGTTCTGTACGTAGTGGCACGTAATATAGGCGATTCCCAGGTGGGCCGAATACTCCGAGCCATAGAGAGCGACGAGCTGGCGGCCCAAACTTCGGGCATCAGCGTCGCGAGGTACAAGGTAAGGGTGTTTGTCCTAAGTGCTGTGTATGCATCCATCGCCGGCAGCCTTCTGGCCCATTACATGAGGTATGTTTCGCCTACGCAGGTGGACATCCTGACCTCTTTTGATCTGGTGACCATGACCATTCTTGGTGGAAAGGGCACGGTCTTAGGAGGCATATTGGGGGCCGCCTTCCTGAAGCTCCTACCTCAGTTCACTGAGTTCTTCAAGGACTACCGGGTGCTGGTCAATGGTCTCATCGTCCTCACTGTGCTTCTCTTCTTCCCCCGTGGCATCGTTGGAGGAATCGAGCTCCTGGCGACCCTTCCACGGCGGGCACTTAGTCTGTTGAGACGAGCCGGCGCCCGTGAGCCAGGGGCTGCCGTCGCCGGGATTGTCGAGGAGCAGGAATGATCCCCGGTCCTCTGCTGCAAGTGGACCGTTTATGCAAGTCTTTCGGCGGGCTTACGGCCGTTTCAGACTTGAGCTTTGAGGTCGGGCACGGACAGATAAAGGCGATGATCGGCCCCAACGGTGCGGGTAAGACTACTATTCTCAATCTCATCAGTGGGGTGTTGGCTCCAACAAGCGGCGACATCCTCTTGCAGGGACGCCAGATCACGGGGTGCGGGACTGACGGCGTGGCCGGTCAGGGCGTCGGCAGGACCTTTCAGATAGTTCGCCTCTTCCGAGAATTGACCGCCCTGGAGAACGTTATGGTGGGCTGCCATCCTTGGGCCAGAGCCGGCCTGATCGCGGCTGCATTGCGCTTTCCCGCGGCTCGCCGCATGGAGTCAAGAATAGCAGAGGAGGCTGGAAGGTGGCTGGAATATGTGGGCCTGGAATCGCGGGCTCAGGAGATAGCCGGCAATCTGCCTTTGGGTGACCAGCGCCTCCTGGAACTCGCACGGTCTCTGGCCTCCCGGCCGTCTCTTCTGCTGCTGGACGAGCCGGCTTCCGGGCTGAATGATGCCGAGCGCGAACGTTTTGGCTCGCTGATGGACGAAGTGCGAAAGCAGGGGGTGACAATGCTCTTGGTGGAGCACAACATGGATCTGGTGATGAGCATCTCTGACGAGATAATAGTGGTCAATTACGGGGAAAAGCTGGCCGAGGGGACCCCTGCCCATATCCGGAGCCAGCAGGAGGTCATAGCGGCCTATCTGGGAGACTCCCGTGCTTAAGGTAGAGCACCTCCACGCCGGGTACGGCAGCATAGAAGTGCTGCATGATGTGAGCGTCCAGGTCCAGAGCGGCGACATCGTAACGATCCTTGGGGCCAACGGCGCAGGCAAGTCCACGCTATTGAAGACGATATCTGGAGTCCTGCCTCCCAGGGGGGGCCATGTGCTTCTAAGTGGCCGGGATACCGGACGCCTCCGCCCGAACGAGCTGGTTAGGCAGGGCATGTGCCACGTTCCCGAGGGGAAGCAGGTCTTTCAATCCCTCACAGTCGAGGAGAACCTCAAACTGGGAGCCTACAGCTTCCGAAGGGGCGAAGAGCGGAGAATGAGGGAGGTGGACTTGGGGAAGGTATTCGCCCTTTTCCCACGCCTGGCCGAGAGGAGAACTCAAAAGGCGGGCACCCTCAGCGGGGGCGAGCAGCAGATGCTGGCCATCGGCCGTGGCTTGATGGGCCGTCCCAAGCTTCTCTTGTTGGACGAGCCCTCACTGGGGCTGGCGCCCATCATAATAGAAGCCATTTTCTCCACTATCTTGGATCTACGCCGGGAGGGCATTACTATTCTCCTGGTGGAGCAGAACGTCAGGGTTGCGCTGGAGATAGCCGACAGGGGATATGTGCTTCAAAACGGGAAAGTAGCGTTGGAAGGGCCCTCAAGCGAGCTGATAGGAGATGAACTCGTCAAGAGCGCGTATCTCGGTTTCCGGCCGAGGTGAGCTTACCGGTGACGGAGGCTTGGGCGTCTTCGCCATTTCATTTATGCACCACTATCTAAAGGAGGTAGTTACGTTTTGGAATACGCGGTCGTTGGGAAACGCACACCCAACATACACGGAGCAACCAAGGCAACGGGCGCAGCCCGTTTCTCGGGGGATATCACTCTGCCCCGGATGCTGTTCGGCAAGATACTGCGCAGCCCTCTTGCTCATGCCCGCATACGCAATATCGACACCAGTCGCGCTGAGAGGCTGCCGGGCGTCAAGGCCATTATTACCGGGAAGGATACTGCCGGTATCAAGTACGGGGTCTTCCCTCAGACCCGGGACGAGCTGGCCCTCGCCCTGGATAGGGTCCGCTACATAGGTGATGAAGTGGCGGCCGTGGCCGCCGTGGACGAGGACACCGCAGAGGAGGCGCTGGGGCTTATCAGGGTCGACTACGAGGCGTTGCCAGCGGTGTTCGATCCCGTGGAGGCAATGGAGCCCGGCGCTCCTCAGATACACGAACACGCTGCCAACAACGTAGGGGTCCACGTGCGGATCCCTTTTGGCGACGTAGAGGCGGGCTTCGCTCGGGCCGACTACATCCGAGAGGACCGCTTCCAGACCCAGTTCATTTCCCATTGTCAGATGGAACCTTATGCCGTCGCGGCCAACTCCCAGACCTCTGGTGAGCTGGAGGTCTGGGTCCCCAATGCCTCTCCTTTCACTCGCAAGCGCGCGCTGTCTAATCTCCTCCGCCTGCCCATGGATAACGTGCGGGTACACCACGTCTTCATTGGCGGACACTTCGGCGGTCGCTCCGAGCTCATTTCGGGCGATTACTGCGCCTCCCTCCTTTCCATGAAGGCCGGCAGGCCGGTCCGAATAACGTATACCCGGGAAGAGACACTTTGCAATACCCGCCAGAAGCACGCCTTCGCCGTGGACATAAAGACCGGCGTGCGTAGGAATGGCGCCCTGGTGGCCCAGTCCATTCGAGTGGTCGGCGATGGGGGGGCGTACGTCAGCACCGGCGCCATTGCCGTGACAGTACCGGCGGTGATGCTTCTCTCCGTTTACCGGATGCCTGATTTTCTGTATGAAGCCCACCGGGTCTATACCAACAAGCCTCCATGCGGGGCAATGAGAGGCCATGGCAACCAGCAGATCCGCTTTGCTATCGAGCGACAGATGGACGCGATTGCCAGGGAACTGGACCTGGACCCGGTAGAGATCCGCCTAGAGAACGCGGTCCAGACGGGGGACGTGTTGCCTTACCGCTCCAAAGTCTTCAGTTGCGGCCTCCGGCAAAGCATTCTAGAGGCGGTTCAGGCGTCTTCCTGGAACGAGCGGAGCCTTCGTAAGAAGTCCACGAGCGACGTCCAAGCCGGTCCTGCGCGCGGCCTTGGGATTGGTGTGGCATCCATTATAAGCGGGTTCAGTATGGGCGTGCGCACCCTGTCAGGCGCGTTCATCAAGTTCAACGAGGATGCCCAGGCAACCCTTCTCACCGGTATTGTGGACAACGGCCAGGGGAACGAGACCATGGCTGCCCAGATAGCCGCGGAAGTGCTGGGTGTTGAAGTGGGAGACGTACGGGTGGTAAACGCCGATACCGCCACAACCCCTCAGGACCCCGGCAGCTACAGCATGCAGTCTACTTTCACCGGCGGAAACGCGGTCCTGGCGGCGGCGGCCGACGCCAGGGGGCAGATCCTGGAGATCGCTGCCGAGAAGCTGGAGGCCAACCCGGGCGACCTGGACCTGAAGGAGAAGTGCATCTTCGTCAAGGGCAGCCCGGACAGGGCGATAGGACTGCGGGATGTCATATGGGCCGGGCTGGCCGCCGGACGGCCCGTCCTGGGCCGGGGCCACTACATGCCGGAGGTAGACAGCGCTGACTGGTATCAGGGACGCATTGAGGGACAGATGACGGGGGCCTACACCTTTGGTACAACGATAGCCGAGGTTCAGGTGGATAGAGAGACAGGGCAGGTGGACGTTCTCGAGGTAGTCGCCGCCCATGACTGCGGCCGGGCCATAAACCCTATGCTAGTAGAAGGTCAGATAGAGGGATCGGTTCCCCTGGGCCACGGGCAGGCTCTTACGGAGGAAGTGGTGCAGGCGGACGGCCAGGTGCTAAACCCCGATTTCATCGGGTACGCCATGCCCACGGCCGCCGATGCGCCTCGTGTCAAGTCCATCATCATTGAGACCGAGGACCCACTCGGCCCCTTTGGCGCCAAGGAGGCCGCCGAGAGCATCAACATCGCCATCATCCCGACCCTGGCCAGCGCCATAGAGGCAGCGACTGGAGTGGATGTCCGGAGCCTACCCATTACACCGGAGAAAGTGCTGGAGGCCCTGGAGCAGAACGCTAAGAAGTAAGTATGCGCCCCAAGAACCCAAAACCAGCGGCAGCGTTGACCGTCCCGATTTCGTTGCCGGAAGGTGATCGGATGATGATCGATCGTACAGTGCTTGGAAAGGGAACGCCTGCCATCAAGCGGGGGTGGCTGCTGGGCGAGTCCCGCCCCACAGTTATTACAATATCGGAGGAGGTCACAAAAAGATGAAATCGGTTCTGTGGCGCCCGCTGGCGTGGGCCTCAATTACGCTAGTGGTCCTAGTGGGTCTGGCGGCCGCCTGTGCGCCAGCCGTGACACCAACGCCCGCCCCGGCTAAAACCCAGGCGGCGGCCAGTCCCACGCCAGCGCCTAAGGTCGAGGCCACGAAACCAGCAGAAAAGGCGCCGGCTACCCCCACCACCGTGGCCTCCAAGCCGGCTGGCAAGCCTATCAGGGTGGCCTACCTGACGCCTCTCACCGGGCGGGCGGCGGCCTACGGCCAACTTCAGAAGCTGGCAGTGCAAATGGCCCTGGAGGACATAAACAAGGCCGGTGGCATAAATGGGGCGCCCCTGGAGATAATAAGGGAAGACAGCCCGTTCGACCCGAAGCAGGCGGTGAGTCTGGTCAACAAGGTCGTAGAACAGGACAAGGCCTTGATGATATTCGGCCCGTTCTCCAGCGGTGAGTTCGAAGTTGCGGCTCCCCTTGCGAACCAACTCCAGGTGCCGCTGATCAACTCCGTTACAGGTAAGGCCGGGATTCCGGCAGCCAACCGCCCTTGGGTTTTCAAGAGCGCGATGACGGAAGATAAGATGCTGGCGGTAGGCGTAGATGCCTTGAAGAAGAGATACCCCGACGTCAAGCGTGTGCTAATAGTGGGGGACGTAAAAGAAGCGGTCAATGAGAGCATTGTCAAGACGGTGTTCCCCAAGCTGCTGAAAGACGCCGGGTTCGAGGTTATTGATACCCTCGGATTTGAGAGCGGGACCACTGATTTCAGCCCTATCATTACCAAGATCAAAGAGATCAAGCCTGATGCTATTGCATATTCCAGCATCGGAGCCGAGTTCCTGGCCTTTGGCAAGGAGATAGAGCGCCAAGGGGTTAGGATTCCTGGCGTAACAGGCACCCAGGCGTGGGCCGGACCGTTTATCAAGCAACTCGGCAGCGCGGTTGATGGTTGGATAGTGATTGGCACGTTAGACAAGGATGATCCGGACCCGGCGGTGAAAGCGTGGGTTGCTAGGTTTGATGCCCTCAAGCAAGCCGACTCGGGCATCGCGGCCAAAGATACACCCACCACCCTTGAGATTCACATATACGACACGATGATGGCGGTAGCGGACATAATGCGTAAGGCGAATGTCACGGCAGACATGCCGCTGCAGGAAGCGCGCACCAAGATACGGGACGGATTCCAGAACCTCAAGAACTACAAGGGCGTGAGGCATACTATCTCCATCACGTCCACCGGGGACGTCGAGTGGCAGCCACTGGCCTTCCCCCTGATCGCAGAAAAAGGAGGGTGGAAGCCGCTGAAATAGCAGAGATGCAGGGAACACAGTGTCCGCTTTGCCACTGCATTGGAGGGAATCTATGATCGCAAGGTTCTACAATAAGGAAACCGAAACCCTTTCTCAGAAAGAGATCAAGGCCGTACAGCTAAAAGGGGTTCAGGATCTCATCGAACGCGTCTACCACAACAGTCCGTTCTATCGGTCTCGTCTGGATCAGGCGGGGGTCAGGCCCGGGGACATTCGGTCCCTGGAGGAATTCGCAGATCGCATCCCGTTCATGAGCAAGAAGGACCTGGTGGAGGACCAGACGGAGAACCCTCCCTTTGGTCAACGGCTGCCGGTGCCGGAAAGCGAAATCCGCCAGATACATATCACCAGCGGCACCTCCGGCCGCGGGCAGGAGGTCTACCCGCTCACGGCGGACGACCGGAGGCTGGCTGCTGAGACCTTCGGATACCAGTTGAATCCGACGGGCTTCGAGCCGGGTGACATCTCTGCAAACCTCTGGCCGGTCGCCACCATGGCCGGGGGCCTGATCGCCACCGAGGCCCTTAACTACCATGGGGCTAACGGCATGATCCTGTACATGTTCGACTCTAAGATGAAGCTCAACATGATGAAGCGCTTCAACGTCCATTCATTCTGGGCGACCCCGGCTTACCTGACCCGCCTGACTGTTCTCTGCGACGAAGCAGGCATGCTCCCGAAGCGTGACCTCATCCGCCTCAAGGCGATCCTGCTCTCCACGGAGCCATTCCCGGTGGAATGGGCCCAGCGTATGGAAGAGTTCTGGGGCGCTCCTCTCTACGACCTTTACGGCTCCAGCCAGTTCGGCATCTGCTACGCTTACACGTGTGACAAGGGCGTTATCCCCAACGGAAAGCACGGCGTCTATCACCTTCTGGACCACGTAGCCTTAGTGGAAATCCTGGACCCTATCACCGGCGAGCCGGTCAAGTATGGCGAAGAAGGCGAGCCGGTTATTACCACCTTCAGCCGCCAGGCGGCGCCCATTATCCGGTTCAGGCAGGGAGACCGGGTCCGTCTCCTGCCACCCGATGCTTGCGACTGCGGCCGGCGCACTAACTGCTGGGAGAATGGCACCATCGCTCGCTACGACGACATGATCAAGATGAAGGGGGTCAACGTCTGGCCCGCGGCCATCGATGACGTCATCTTCAGCCGCCCAGAGATTGACGAGTATTCCGGCCGGGTCTTCATAGATGAGCGCGGTATGGAACAGGTGAAGATCCGCTTCGAGTTCTCGCAGAAAGTGATCGATGCATCTCTCATAGAGCGCATACGGGCGGCCCTGCCGGCTGAGCTACATGACCGGACAGGCATCCATTTCGATGTTGAGGAAGTCCCCTATGGCACTCCCCCCCGCTTCGACTACAAGTCCCGCCGCTGGACCGACGAGCGCATCACCGGCCTCCAGCAGTTGCGCTTCGTGGAGAGGTAGGGCATAAGAGCTGCCAGGTACAGAGCCGTGCAGGTGAGTGAAAGGGTACCCCTTCTTCCGCCCGACGCTTTCTGTGTGCTCCAGCTCTTCGATCACTGAGGGCTGGTTGGAGGGATATTGCAGGCCGCCTTGAGCGGAGCTACAACAGGTGGTAAAGGGGAAACTAACAGGCATGCGCCACTAAGGCACGGCGAGATATGCGTTGCCCCGAGGCTCGGCAATGGTGGACACCGGTCCCTGACGTCGCTGTATACGCGGCGATCATCAGAATGGGTGAAGATGGTCAGCGAGCTGCCTCGGGCTTAGCGGCAGGGCTGGCGGCTGTGTAACTTGAAGCATTGAGGTTCCAGGTTGAACCTGAGCAAGGGAGCGACCCCGGTACTGTGGCACTCGACGTGACGATCATGCGAGCTAAGGTTGAAACCTATCCAAGATTCCGCACTCACTGATGCCGCGAAGTGGGTCTTGGGGATGCGGATAGGATCTGGTTTAAAGGAAAACTGTGCCCAGCACTGCGATATCTAACCAAGGAGGTTCCGAACTTATGTCCCCTGTGGGCGAAATTACTGCAATGATGCCAGGGCGAATACTCTCGATCTTGGTGAAGGAAGGGCAGCGAATCAGCGCTGGCGAAACATTATGTATCTTGGAAGCCATGAAAATGCATAATGAGGTCCGCGCCCCTAGAGATGGGATAGTTGCCGACCTGCGGGTTGCCGAGGGCGCCATCGTCAACGGCGGAGACCTGCTGATGAACGTGAAGTATTAACGTCACTCGGTGAAGACCGCACCAGATGATGTGACCAAACTCCGGCTAAGACAAGCGCACGCACCGTCTGATAGTTGAGAGACATGGCATTTGCCTCTTGTCAGAGCGCCGAAAGATGCTATTTGGGCGAGACTATCAACTCAACTGAACCGCTGAACCATCCGCACAAGATTCCGCAAGTCGGGCATGGCGTCACATCAACACGATTTCTCAACGAAGATCAAGCAGTCTCTTGAATATCAGACCCTCGATTATCTCGCCTAAGCGCGGATGTGACGGACATGCCGATTCTTGTGCAATGGTAGCTGATGGCCATCTCTATGACCCGTGCATCGCGTTGCGCCCAGGACTATTGACAGCAAGATGAACATGTTGTAATGTTCCCTTCAAGCAACGGCACGTGCTTTGAGCCGAAGAACCGGTGCGTTTGATAGACAACCGGTGACTTAGGCGCTAGAGTTGCTGATGGTGGGAGGGGAGCGTTCAAGCACGTTGAAATCTCGGATAGGGTCGCTGTGTTCGTCGTGAAACGCCGGCAATTCGGCCGGCATCGTGCGTGCGTTCGCGCGCCTGGGCTCTTGCAGCTCTTACCCCGTCCTTGCGAGACAAGAGTCTCTCCTGACGGGTTATTCACACGCACACCTTTCGACATCCTCCTTAGTTTGGGTCTACCAAGCTTGTTAGCTCCCGTCCTCCGCAATACAGCCACCCACGCATAGATGGCGTACCTGCCGCAGACACCCACCCGGGTAAAGCCAGAGGCTTTGTTCCGGCATCGACTCATTTGGTCAGCGGACGGTGGTGTCCTGCCGACCCTTGCGACATATCGAATACGCGGCTCATTGCTATCCCCCCCCAAATGGGGACCCCCATTTGGGGGGGGATAGCATCAAAACGATTACCCGTTTGGGGGTTGCGAGTTTCCGCGTTCGAGCACATTAATGAGTGTGGGCAGCATCTAGTCTTATCGTTTGCATTGTCTGCTCACTCATTCGCGTCAGCGGTGTTACTCGAGAGTAACTGGTGAACGGCAAGGAAAGAATCGCGTAAAGGTCCCAGGTCGACCGGGACAGGCAGGGTGATCCAAGGCGGATCGGACCCGTTGAGAGAGTGGAAACGAACGGAGATGGTCTTGTTCGACAGGCAAGGGTGAAATAAAGGGAGGGAATGACCTTGGCAAACAGGGGGGAAGTATTGACGGCTGATGGTGCTTTGGACTCGGGGCTGCTCCTGAGAGCCCTTTCCGCGGTCAAGAAGGGCGATTTCTCTGTTCGTTTGCCGGTGGACAAGACCGGCGTCGCAGGGAAAATCTACGATACAGTCAACGATATCATCGAGCTGAACGAGCTGCTGGCCAAGGAGATTGGCATGGTCAGCAACCTGGTCGGACAGGAGGGCAAGACCTCCCAGCGCGCCGCCCGCAACGGAAGTGCCGGGGGCTGGGCGCTCTGCATAGATTCGGTTAACTCACTAATCTCAGACCTGGCCCAGCCCACCACCGAGATGGCGCGCGTGATCAAGGCGGTCGCTGAAGGCGATCTGTCCCAGCGTATGTCGCTTGATATCGGTGGAAGGCCTCTTACCGGTGAGTTTCTCCAGACTTCCAGAACGGTCAACACTATGGTCGAGCAGCTGAACTCCTTTGCCTCGGAAGTTACGCGCGTAGCCCGGGAGGTCGGCAACGAGGGAAAGCTGGGGGGGCAGGCCAGCGTGCCCGGCGTCGCTGGGGTCTGGAAAGACCTGACTGATAGCGTCAACATGATGGCGGGCAATCTAACGGCCCAGGTGCGCAACATCGCTGAGGTGGCCACTGCCATCGCCAAAGGAGATCTCTCCCGTAAGATCACCGTGGACGTGCGGGGTGAGATCCTGGAGCTTAAGAATACCATCAATACCATGGTGGACCAGCTAAACTCTTTCGCCTCCGAGGTGACACGGGTCGCCCGAGAGGTCGGCTCGGAGGGCCGGCTCGGCGGGCAGGCGGCAGTGGAGGGCGTCTCCGGCACGTGGCGTGACCTGACCGATAGCGTGAATATGATGGCGGGCAACCTGACGGTACAGCTAAGGGATGTCTCTAAGGTGGCTACCGCCATCGCCAACGGTGACTTGGGCCAGAAGATCACCGTGGACGTTAAGGGCGAGATCCTGGATATCAAGGATGTCATCAACCGGATGGTGGACCAGCTAAACTCCTTCGCCTCTGAGGTGACCAGGGTGGCGAGGGAGGTGGGGACGGAGGGCCGGCTGGGGGGACAGGCGGAAGTCCGAGGCGTGGCGGGTACCTGGAAGGACCTGACCGATAGCGTGAATATGATGGCGGGCAACCTGACGGTACAGCTAAGGGATGTCTCTAAGGTGGCTACCGCCATCGCCAACGGGGACCTGGGCCCGAAGATCACCCTGGACGTTAAGGGC
>Ga0082335_1003170_pt1 | contig 27844 bp, 28 predicted proteins | sample Subgrocontami58m_FD_72375 | JGI IMG/M metagenome (GOLD analysis project Ga0082335, IMG submission 72375) | Subsurface groundwater microbial communities from S. Glens Falls, New York, USA - GMW37 contaminated, 5.8 m (SPADES assembly) (version 2) ...
CCAGGACGGAGGGTGTTCAGACACACCTTATTGTCTCTGAATACGGCGAAAGGACTATCCGCCACGAGACCAGCTACGATGTAGCCAGAGTCAAGAAAATGGCCCGTGTTTGCTACGATGTCAACGATGTAGGCGCCGCCGTGGCCAGCGGCTCTTTCCGGCGGGACGCTATGGTAGTTGCGCCGTGCACCATAAAGACTATGTCCGGCCTGGCCAATTCCTATGCCGATAACCTGATAGTCCGGGCCGGGGATGTAACTTTAAAGGAACGGAAACCCCTTATTCTGCTGGTAAGGGAGACCCCGCTGCACTTGGGCCACCTGCGAAACATGGTACAGCTTACCGAGATGGGGGCTATCATCTTCCCTCCTATGCCCACCTTTTATAACCATCCCAAAACCATCGAAGATATTGTCAATCACACAGTTGGCAGGATAATGGACCTGCTGGGATTGAAACATGACTTCTACAAACCCTGGGCTGGCGACCTTCCCTCTGAATAAGCCCGGCTGGCACTGGGAGGTGGGAAACGGGAGGTGGGAGGTGCAACTGCTGGCTTTCTATATGGGGAAAGAGTTGGTGGTCTGCCTCTTCAATGAGAATGCTCACCTGGGGGCCATCGCCATCGGTGAATACGACCCTGCTTCCGGGCGCGCCTCCACCTCGGTTATCACCCGCACCGGCCACAAGGATGACGCCGTAGCCGCAGAAGCGGCCCACACTATAGCTAAAGCCACCCGGAACGCTGTGTGCGTGATGGCTGGCATCCACATAGACAATGTAACGCCTCAGGAGATTGTACAGGTGGTGGAGAATAGCAGGGAGGCGGTGGGGAAGCTGGTTGAAAAGATAACACCGAAGGGGTAGATTATGGGTGGGGACAATGATGACGCATGAGAGGCAGTGAATAATGAAAAAACGTTTTACAGTAGTGATTGAAAAAGACCCTGAAAGCAAGTGGCTGGTCGGCGAGGTAGTGGAGTTGCCAGGTTGTTACACTCAAGCCCCTGACTTACCTACCCTGGAGACGAATATTAAAGAGGCGATTCGGGCCTATCTTAAAACTGCTAAACCCGAGGAGCCTTTACCTGACTTTATCGGCACCTGGCGGGTAGAGGTAACGGCTTGACCCGGCTGCAGCTTGTCGCTTACAACGAGTTAAGCAAAGTGGCAAAGCTGGCCGGATTTAGCTGGGTTCGCTGTGAGGGCAGTCACAATACTTTTCGCAATAACGCAGGCAGAATTGTGGTAATCCCAGACCACGGCTCTCAGGTGATTGTCCGCCCTCTATTGAGAAAGATTCTTCGGGATATAGGGCTGAGCGTGGATGAATACAACAATTTTCTGGGTAAAATATGACGATTTGTTATTTCTGCAAAGGTAAAGTTAGGTCAAAAAGGATCCGCCACGTGCACCACTGGGGCGATGAAATTGTCATCTTCGAAAATGTACCAGCGGAGGTCTGCGAACAATGCGGCGAGGTGTACTTTGCCCCCGATGTATTGGAGATGATGGACAAGGCTACCTTGAAGAAGCAAAAGCCAGATAAGACGCTGGCTGTGCCCGTTTTTTCGTTGCCATAAACAACATCCGGAACGCTGAATATTAGTGGCGGTTTCTAACACTTATCAAGTTACAGATGCATTCAACGAGTTAAGTAATTCATTCACCATGTTCATTGGCCACTTCGATTTATTGTTGGCGTGGGCATGAATAACAAGCTCGATGGGGTGAATCGACCTAAATTGCTTAATCATAATCACTGCGATTTGGGGCACTCCATTGCAAACTTCCTGAATGATATGTTTTTCTTGCACCCCAAGAGCGATAGCGTCTTGACCAATTGTAATACCACCCCCAGCCCCATCGCGTAACTTATCCCATGCCCAGATTCCAATAGTGTTCGTGGGCAACTGTTGGGATAACTTGTCCTTCATCCGATTGATTCTCTGGTCTATGCTCAACACATTAGGATCTAAGTAGTCCCTAATCTGATCGTCAAATCGCCAAGACTTAGCTTCCACGTAAAAATGTATTACAACCCCATCAATGGTTATCTTTCCCGTCAGGTCTACCCTCCGCCTATTTGGAAGAGGCTCTTCCAACTGTTCGAGCAGGAATCTATCGGCAAGGTGAATAGCTACATCGACCATCCACAAACGGTCTAAAAACTCATCCTGCGTTTTCGATCTGAGCAAGTCAGAAGACACGATGTCGTAGCCTGCGAACTTATGAAGTCTGGACAATCTTTGCTCTATACTTTGCAATAGTTCCTGTTGCTCCATGGGAAGCCTGTTGTTCTCCATGAGTAGCCAGCTATTGCTCAATACTAACGTTCCGATTTCAATGGCTGCTTTATGCAGGTTAGGATAATAAGGTCTCACCATATGGTCACCTATTATAAATCTACCAAGGTACCGCAAACCTCAGTGGTGGACGTCTTGAACTTGTAACCAGCTTCTCTCACCTTGCCACCCTCTACTGATTCACCCATGCTGTCTTTCCCATTCTATCGCAGCAATTATCCTTATCCGAATTAAACATCATTAGCCTTATACTCCCCCACCCACCTCACCCACGGTGCAGAAATAGCGTTCACCAGCCGGTGGTCTGCGGTCCACAACTCGCAACCTAAAATGCTGGCCACAGCCAGATACTGAGCATCATAGGTACGGGGGCGGTTGTATTTCTTGGCCAATTGCCACGCAACGCTCTGCAAGTCGGGCGGGTTTTCTTCCCGTATACCTAGCTTCAGGAATGCGCTGAGTGCTTGTTCTCCAAACTCGGGCAAAATGCGCTTAAAATAGACGCTTGCACGGATGACTGAAGTTACCTCGGCGAAGAAGAGGGGAGGTGTAACCACCTCTGCACCGATTCGCCGCCAATAACGCCAAATGCCTTCAACCTGGGGCGTCAGTTCGTCGTGCGAAATGAGCTTCAGTGCTAAGCTGGCATCTGCACATACTAGAACCACCATCAGGGATGAGCCTCACGTGACTCATCGAGCATGGCTAGAACGTCAAAGGCCCCACCAGTGTGTTGTGCTATCCGCTCTCTGATAGCCGCGAGTTCATCCAGGATGTCAACGGTTCCTCCAATGCGGCGACGGATGCGTTCACGGTTCGCTTTAATTCGCCCCAGGAGCGCGCGTTGCTCCGCAGCGTCGCCCTTTCGTTGACCAGTTGTAAGCTGAGAAAGATCCGCCCTCCGTACAAACAACTGGTTGCCCATTTTCTGCGCTTGTAACTTGCCGTCCCAAATCCAGCGGCGCACCGTTTCTGCGGTACGCCCTACAATTCGGGCTGCTTCCCTGACTGTAATCAATTCATCTGTTTTCACAACCATCGCTAATCTCCTGCAATGATGTAGTAGTAGTCTACACCACTATAATGGGGCGTCGGTGATTATTTGTCAAATTTGCTTATCCGTGACTGTTATTATTAATTGCGGAGATGGAGCGTTACAATTGCTTTTCTACCACGTTACACCCCACGAAATGCCAATTCAGGATTAATAGGCTGGGCCTTACCGAGCGTGCTGTCTGTACAATGCCATCAATGTACGTTGGAAAGGGTAGACCGGAACTCCCGCACTATTTTTGCATCTAAACGGGGACTGGTATAAGGCGAGCATTCCGAAACGGATGGTGACTTCACACAAACAAAGGTTGGGCCTGTTTGCTTCATGATGATATCTATTTTCTTTTCCACAGAGGCAGCTTCATCAAAATCATAAACCTGGCGGTAGCCTGCCTCTTTAGCCAGACCGGAAAAACTTAATTTTCCGGCATTGGGAATTGGCTGGCCGCCGGTTATGCGGTAAATGCCGTTTTCCATTACGAAATGTATCAGATTGCCCGGGGCCATATTAGCGATAGTAACCAGGCTGCCTAAATTCATGAGAAGGCTACCATCGGCGTCTATAAGAATAACTTTTCTTTGAGGTTTCGCCAGGGCCAGGCCCAAACCTACTGACGAAGCCTTGCCCATAGAGCCAATATATAAAAAGTCCAGTTGGTGTAGGGTCGAAACATGATGCCATTCATCCTTAGCAGTCATACAGGCAACCACAATCGCCTCGCCCCTGGACCGGGAAATGATCCTCATTGCCTCCATGCTATCAATCATTGCATCTGCTCCTCGGCAATCAGTACCGCTACCGGGCGGGAGGTTGCCTGAGTTTCATGGTATGCCTGTGAAATCATTTGAACATCTTTTTCGTCTATAACCAGGTAATGCTTTATTCCCCAGGCATCCAGTACAGGCTCCTGAAATATAGCCGCAGAATCTGTCGGAGGGGGAGATTTGCGCCAGCCGCGGGCGCCGATTAGCATGAGCAGGGGGAGATGATAATCCAGGGCCAGCCCCCGGAGGGAGTCTCCGGAATCATAAAAACCCGTGTTCTGATGCATTATCACCGGATTCTTCCCTCCTAACCATAACCCGAGGGCTATGGGAATGGCTTCGCCTTCCCTGCATACCGGAACAAGGGTCATACTGGATTCACGTAATACTGTCTCATACATGGCTTTATTTTCACTATGGGGCAGCCAGACGACATGTGTGACGTTGCATTTTTTAAGCTCCTCCAGGATTTTGGTGGCCATTACAGATTGGGTAACATCTACCACGGGCGCTCTCCTTTCAGTCAAAATGCCTTGCAGGATTCTTCCCTTTTATCCCTTTGGGGTACTACTTGAAACATAAGGGCGGATAATAAATTCGTCATCCCACACTCCCTTCGAGGAAGAAGAGATAGACTAAATTCTTAGTGTCCCTAAAAATCAATTATCGGAGCTAAATTTTCAGGGGCGATCGAAATCGAGAATGTTTCAGGGCGGGACAGAGAAGGAATTTTAGGCAGATAATACCGCTTTAAGCGAGTATTTGTCAATACGCTATGCTGACCAAAATCCACTGCCCATTCAACGCGACTTAAGGGGCCATTTTTTCACCCGGGTGGTGACAGTCCCCGACTTGTCGGGGTCAGCTTTCTATTTTCTCTTCAGGTTTGTGCTGCTTATGACCTTTTTGATGGTGAATTAAGGTTGACTCGTTTTGGTTGAGTAAAAGTGAAAGGAAGGAATCGCTTAAGGTAGGGGCAATTCATGAATTGCCCCTACAGATAATGTGCCGGTGAGATACCCCGGGCTTAAACTTTGGAGTGTGGCTATATGAGGCTTATTTCCGTTCCGCCAGCCGCTCGAAGAATGCCTCAAACTGGTTCTTCATTTCATCTTCAGGGACAAAGGTCGGGTCCATGAAGTCCATATTCAGGGCCAACAGGGGTACGCCCACCTTCTCCTGAAGCGCATCTTTGATGCTTCGGATGGTAGCACAACCCTGCCGGCAGCCGGCATGGGCCCAGAAGATAGCGCCGTCAACTTTGTACGCCGCAGCGTCGTGGACGGCATCGGGCACCATTCCTTCGTGCAACGGGGAGTATAACTGTGAGCCATCGGGGCTGAGGAAAACCCGCCGTGACAGATTCTCCATAGGATTGGAGAGGTCTAACTGCCAGTCCCGCCAGTGGTCGTTATCCACGCTGAAGACCATGCAAGCCCCGTGTTCCCGCTCCATCCAGTCCATTAACTTCCAGTTGTGATAGGGCACCTGGGAAATGCTGAGAAGGCGGAAGCGGTTGTTAGGTACAAAACCCTTTTTTGCTTCTACCATAGCTTTAGCCTCATCCCGCACTAAGCGGAAGTAGTCCACCGCATCCTGAGACCCCTGATAGTACCAGCCGATCACCATAAGCTGGAAGCAGCGCCGGTTAGGCAACGGGAAGGGTGAAGCCTTTCTGAGTTCGTTGATTTCTCTGTGGAGGGTGACCATCTCAAAAGATAGTTTTAAGGCTTCTTTAAGTCTGGATATGTCCAATTTGTGCTTGCTCTGTTCTTCAAGCCATGTGACTGTGTCCTGGAGTTCTTCAGTAAAATACCTTACACCCTTTTCACTATACCCGTAGGGTCTTTCCATAAAGAAACCCGGGATGTTATACATTTCCATCAGGATTTCAGCGGTCTTGGCAGTGTTGTCACAGGCCTGGTTGCTCCACACGATTACGTTGGGGAGGGGTATCCAGCCCTTGGAAAACGACCCGGCCATGATGCGGTGTGTGGAGCAGATCTCCGGGGTTAGTCCTAGCTCACGGCCGGCGTTAAGAGCTTCCTCATAATGCCTCAGGACTACTGCCATCGTGCCGGACGTGAACTCCAGGTGCAAGGGGACTAAGTCCATCGCATAGAGAATCTCCGTAGGGACTAAGATTGTATGGGCAGCGATGAACTGTTTTTTGTCCATCGCCTCCCGTATCCTTTTGTGATACTTGATAATTAGCTCATAATAGAGTTCATCGCTGGCTGTGGTAGGGTGGGTGCGGCGGTGGGCAAGGATGCCCTCAAGATTTTCCAGCATCTGCGTATGGCGGCTCAGGTCAAGGGTCTTTGTACTCATTAAATAATCTCCAGCCTTTTACCGTATTTGCAATAATAACCTCTAAGCGGCCAGGTTCTTGGACAAGTAATTAACCGGGTTGTTCGGCCTTCTATTTAGTGTGAAATGCATTTACAGATACGCTTGAGAGGAGCGGGAAAACAGGATGTTCCCTAGCTTTTGGCCAGGGATGCACCCAGTTCGCGGCACTTCGGCTTGGCAGCTTCTGCTTGACCGGCCTTAACAGTTAACCAATCAGCCTTTTTGACCAGGCCAAACTTGGCAGGGTAATTTTCCAGGAACTTAACGGCCTCACTCGTATCGGTTGTGTGAGATATAACGGCGCCAAATGGTTTGTTCTTACCAACTTTTTCGCGGTCCTTCCATGTGCGTTCAAAAAGCTTTTTAGCATCGGCGGATATAGAGCCAAAGGAATTGGTTGTAGCCAGGACGATGGCATCGGCATTTATCATATCTTCCAGGTTGGTGTCACTGGCTAGTTTGATAGTTACTTGAGCGCCGGCCTGCTTAGCGCCTTCAGCAACGGCCTCGGCCAGGGTTTTTGTGCTACCATAGAAGGTCTGATAGGTTACCAGAAGTTTAGACATTATGATGTGCTCCTTTGTACAAGATAAGAACTTTGAGATAGGAATCAAACACAAAAAGAATACCTTATAAGAAACCTTTTGTCAAAGTCAGGTTGTTATCCAGGAATAGCGATTGGCCTCCTTAGGAACCCGACGGAAGTAACTGACTATTTAACGTGCCAATCCGAAATGGTTAATGGGTTTCGGGACTGGTTGAATGGAAACATGACGGAAACCCCCTTGCCCCCTTTACGTAAAGGGGGTGGCACGATGCGACTTGGGGGGGGGCATCGTGACGGAAGATTTCCTAGTTTGGGTAACCAATCTGATCGGAAATAGAATGCAATTTATGGTAAAATAAACTAAGGATTCTTATGGGGAAAGAGAGGTTATTAATATGTTTAAAATCAAGATTCCACTTGTTATTGCTATAGCTATTATTCTGGTAAGCGCAGGATGCGTTGGTGGTGGAAAACCAACGCCGGTTCAACCTGCAACCGGAACTCCGGGGACTTCCACCCCGGCTGCTACACCTTCTATCAGCCCCACGACCTCAGGAACTCCCTCCGCGACTCGACCTCAGGTAAAGGGAACATATATCTCAGGGACTTCGGCAGGTGATGCAGAGACACTCAACTATATACTGGCGGCGGATGCCGCCTCTTTCGGCTATGCCGGACAAGCTGTAGACTCGCTGGCCACGTATGACAACCAGTTCAACGTACAGCTACGACACCTGGCCAAGCCCATTCAGGTTTCGGATGACGGCCTGGTTTATACCGTAACCATACGGGATGACCTGAAGTGGAGTGGAGGTGTGAAGGTTACGTCCGAGGACTATGTGTATACGCTGAAAAACCTGATGTTCTCCGACTGGTTGAACTTTACATACAAGAGCGACTGGGAGGAGGAGGTAGATGGTAAGACTGTATTTGTGGAACCAAAAGTCGTCAACGACACTACTTTTACCATCACCCGTAAAACAGTCTCACCTGAATTCGCTGATAATGCCCTTTATAGCTTAACTCCTTATCCCAAGCATATTGCCCAGAAATATGAAGGTAATATCAAAGCGTTTACCGAGGCTGATGAATTCAACAAACTAACATATACCGGCAACATGGGCTCTAATAAATTCGTAGAGTGGGTGCGCAATGACAAGTTTGTTGTTGATCGCAATCCAGAATTCTATCTGGGACAGAAGGACGGTTCTCCTTATTTCGAAAAAACGATAATAAAGCTATTTGGCAGCCCGGCAGCCCGGATGGCGGCCCTCGAGGCTGGAGATATTACCTCCACGGGCATAGACCCATCGCAGGTAGCCAAGTTCAAAAAATCGCCTAATATCGTAGTCCATACAAATCCAACAACCGGCTATTTGATGGTGGCATTCAATTTGAGGGCAAATGGGTGGGAGGGGCTTAAAAATAAAACGGTCAGGCAGGCTTTAGGCCTATCCATGAGTAAGGATACCCTGATTCAGTCTATCCTCCTGGGTTTTGGCGAGCCGGCCTTCAGTTTTATACCACGCCCATCTCCGTGGTATACGGAACAAGGTATAACGAAATACGGAATTGAACCCCTCTATGACAAGGCTAAAGCCAAAGAGATACTGGTTCAAGCTGGCTACGGGACTAAAAATTCCAATGGTAGTATAGAAATTAAAGGGAAAGATGGTAAGCAATTGAAGCTGGTTATAGCCACGAACTCCGGCAACAAGGAACGGGAGTCGTTGGCTTTTCTGGTAAAGCAAGAATTATCTGATATCGGCATAGAAGTAGACCTTAAATTAGTCCCTTGGCCTACCTTGCTGGGTAAGTACCTCAGGAACAAAGAACCCGGCTCCACTCAGGAGTTGCAGTTCAACAACGGCCCCAAGGCAGTAAGCGAAGAGCCGTGGGACTTGATGGTAATGGGCTTTAGTACCAACCCTGTTGCGCCTTCCGGGCAGGAGGTCTTCTTTAAAACGGACGGCGGTCTGAACTTCCTGGGTTATTCCAATCCTCGAGTAGATGCTCTTTTTAAGAGGGCTAAATCCGCAGAAGCAGTCAAACCCGAGAGCCGCAAGGCTATATACGCCGAGTTATCACAAATAATTTCGGAGGAGATGCCGGTGGATTTCATGGCTTTCCAATCAGGTAACAGCGGCATCCAGAAGAGTGTTAAAGGCATCGAACCCGGCATCAATATGGGCTGGAATGGCCACCTGTGGTTCTTTGAATAGCGTCTCCGTAAGGACACAGGATCTTTGCATTGTCATTCTGGAGCGTAGCGAAGAATCTCAGGGTGGGGCGCTCCCCGCTTCCCCAGATGCTTCACTTCGGCTCTCCGAGTGGAACATCGGAGTCCGATACTTCGTTCGGACAGCATGACAGGTAACGTGGCCTCTCATATGGGACTCTCCTATAATGCAAAGACCCTAGTAAGGACATCCCGATGATGGTTATTAACAAAATAAAGTGGTATTATCGGGTATAAAAGAAGAAATCCTTCCGTCACGATGCACCAGAGGCGCATCGCGACACTCCCCCTTTACGTAAAGGGGGTCTGGGGGTTTTCGCCAAGATAGGATGGCATGAAAGCCTATATCATCAAGCGGCTGATATATACGGTAATAATAGCCTGGGGTGTGTTAACAATCACCTTCGTATTATTGCGCCTGGCGCCAGGCTCCCCGGCAGATAAATACCTGGCTAACATAGGAGCGCGTGCTCAGAACCCGTCCCAGGTTATCGCTGCAATCGAAGCCAGATATGGCCTCAACAAGCCCATCCATGAGCAGTACTTCGATTATGTGTCCCACGTATTGCGGGGTGACTGGGGGTGGTCAATGAGCACATCAATGCCAGTCACGCAGCTTCTGAGGCGGCACTGGATATATTCCTTTCAGATTGTTTTGCTCAGCAGTATCCTCTCGGCAGTTATCGGGATATTTATCGGCGTGATTGCGGCGGTCAAGCAACGCACTATGGTTGATTATCTGGCTACCTTTTTCTCTTTCGTTGGAATCTCTCTGCCTACCTTCTGGCTGGGCATCATGTTCATCCTGCTTTTCGGGGTACAGCTTGGCTGGTTCAAGACCTATTATGACACTGGCATACCCATATTATCGCTGGCTAATCTGAAACAACTTACCTTGCCTGCGGCAACTCTTACTATCGGCCAGGTAGCAGGTTGGACGCGCTATGTACGTTCATCCGTCCTGGATAATTTGAGGCAGGACTTTGTTACCGCGGCGCGAGCCAAAGGACTGCCCGAACGAGTCGTCATAGGCAAACACGTTTTCCGTAACGCGATGCTGCCGATTATTACCTTAATCCTCTCCGAACTGGGCGGTCTGGTATTCGCCGGCGCTTATCTCATTGAAATTATCTTTGGAATTCCCGGACTGGGGCGGGTATCGTTTAACGCTGTTTTCGCCGACGACTATGCTGTAGTTGTTGCAATAGTCCTTATCGGCGCCTTCATAGTGCTCATTACCAATCTGGTAACCGACATTGCTTATACGTATGTAGACCCGAGGATCAGGTATGTATAGCGATACGCTGTGGCAGCGCATGGCGCGGGCGGTTGGCGGCGTTAAAAACCTGTCTTTTTTTACCCTTATTGCAATTTATACCCTTCTGGGTGGGGTACAAATCCTTTTTAAGGTGAGGCTCCTGCCCACGACGGTATATGTGTATCTATATCTCATCACTTTGATAATCTATTTCGCCGTTTTACCCTTATACTGGAACCGCCGCCTCACGTCTTATTATTGGAACCGCACTAAAAAATTCCGGCCATCCTATTTCGGCATAGGCTTCATACTCTTCCTTATACTCCTGGCCCTTATCGGCCCGTTCTTTACCCAGGACCCCACGGCACATGTTTTAAAAGATAAAGGTTTGCCCCCGGTGGGTCTATCCGTTGAACAGTCCACTTTTGATCTGGCGAAAGGGAAGTTCGTCACGGTGGATACACCCGGCACATGGAAACATCCCCTGGGCACGGATAACGACGGCGCCGACATGCTGGCCATGCTGGTCTCCGGAGCCAGAATATCTTTGCAGGTAGGGTTGCTGGCTACAGGTATTGCCATTTTCATTGGCAGTGTCATAGGAGTGTTCTCGGCTTATATTGGGGGTTGGGTAGACAATGTCTTGATGCGCATCGTTGATATAATGTTGACTTTTCCCTTTTTCCTATTGCTGGTTTTCATTGTTTATATTTACGGGGCTAACCTCTGGATAATAATCTTCGTTATCGGTTTTACAGGGTGGCCCGGCACAGCGCGACTGGTCCGGAGCGAGGCCCTGTCACTGCGTACCAGAGATTATATCCTGGCCTCCAAATCCCTGGGGGCAAGCGATGCCCGGATTGTCTTCCGCCACCTCATCCCCAACGTGATAAGCCTAATCATCGTTATCTCCACCCTCTCGATACCGGGTATCATCATCGCCGAGGCCGGCCTTAGCTTCATTGGCCTGGGAGATCCCAATAAATCTAGTTGGGGTCGGATACTGAATTCCGGACAGAATAGCCTGGAGACTGCCTGGTGGGTGGCAGTTGAGCCTGGGGTGATGCTGTTTTTAACTGTGCTGGCGTTTAACTTCCTGGGTGACGGCCTTCGGGACGCCTTCGACCCGCGGAGTGAGGCCTGATGGCTCTGACAGATGAAGTTATCCTGGATGTGCGCGAGCTGAGGGCTGTTTACCGCACAGTGCGGGGTGTTGTAAAAGCGGTGGATGGGATAAGCTTCGACCTGCGGCAGGGCGAAACGCTCTGCGTTGTCGGTGAGTCGGGTTGTGGCAAAACAGCCACCGGGCTGTCAATCCTCCGACTGATTGAGGGTCTCCGGGGACAGATTGTGGGTGGTAAGATTATTTATCACGGCGAAGATATTCTAAAGTATTCTGTAGAGAAACTAAGGCAAATCCGGGGCCACAAAATCGCCATGATATTCCAGGACCCTCAGTCATCCCTTAACCCGGTTCTCAGGGTGGGCGAGCAAATAGCCGAACCTATGAGACTCCATCTGGGACTTAATAAAATTGAAGCCAGGGCCAGGGCTTTAGCACTGATGAGGCAGATAGGTATACCCTTTCCGGAAAGACGTATCGACGAGTATCCCCATCAATTCTCCGGGGGTATGAAGCAACGGGTGATGATTGCTATGGCCCTTTCCTGTGAACCTGACATCCTTATTGCTGACGAGCCAACAACCGCTCTGGATGTTACCACCAAAGCCCAGATTATGGATATCTTCCGGCAGCTTAAACAAAACCAAAGCATGTCTATTATTTTCATCACCCATGACATGGGTATCGTGGCTGATATGGCCGATAAAATTGTGGTTATGTATGGAGGCCGGCTGGCGGAGGCGGGTAGTGTGCTGGATGTTTTTGATAAGCCGCAACATCCTTATACTCAGGGGTTATTGAAATGCCTGCCGGATATTTCGGGTGGCAGGTTGGAACCAATCCCCGGCAATATTCCCAGCCTGATAGATCCGCCGGAGAACTGCAACTTCAACCCCCGTTGTCCCCATGTGATGAAAATCTGCCGGGAAGAAAGGCCGCCGGAGTACCTTACGGCGACAGGCCACCGTGTAGCCTGTTTCCTGTATGCGAAGTTTCCGGTGCATAGTCAAACCCAGATGGAAGGCGCTAAGCCTTAGCATTGCGGATCCTTCCAAACAAATGTCTACTTAGTAGTGGGAAGGCTGGTGTGTGCCCTTCCCATTCCTTTTAAGTTGTAGATACTTTATCAAGCATCCCCTGGCAATCTTTCGGGTGCCTTGATAGCCAGTTTCGTCTACGATGGCGACGGCCAGCGGGTAAAAAAGGTAGAGGGCAGTGTAACTACCGTTTACGTTAACAAATACTACGAGAAAAGAATTGGTAGCCCGGATGAAGTTACCCTCTATTATTACCTGGGGGACAGGATGGTAGCGTTGAAAAAGGCAGGCACCCTGCGCTACATGAACCAGGACCACCTGGACCGCGGTAGGTACTGGTGCGCTGGTGTTGGCAGTATATGGCGCCGCTGTCACCACGGCATTTGTTGCTGGCACTCCCCTTGCTGCCTTGGCTGTCGCTGGCGCAGGGGCAAAAGGTGCGGAGCGCGGCTACAACCTGCTCGCGCGCGGTTTAAAACGTTGTGACTGGCGGCGACCTACGTCTGCCTTCACTGCGACTGTGGTAGATGCACCAGGGAGGTGAGATCTTGCCAATGATTTTAATGCCACCTGTGGTTTGGACTGTTATTTATGTTGCAGGTGTCGTGTTTACTGAATTGCTTTTCGCAAAGCGACGCGTGGGCCCGCCCATAGTAGTGAGACTGACCGAAATTATCAGCGGGGCAGCTATAGTTGGGGTGTGGACGCAAACGATTTTATAAACTTTACCGTGACTGAATACGCGTGGAGGAGTCCATCATGAAACGACAATTCATTGTTGGTACTGCGATAGCACTGGCGGGGCTGGCAGCCATTGCTGTTTACTATTCCCTATTTGTCTTCCTCCCTGAGACTCCCCTCCGTTTCAAGATACTGGTCAACGCTGTGGCTTTCTTGTCCGTTCTTGGGGGCTGCGTATGGGGTTTCCTAAATGCTCGTAGGCAGCGCAAGTAAACTATGTTCGCCTCGCGCGTTGGACTGATGAATCTTGCATAAAGGTAAGTAGGCCCGCACTTTCAAGGCGGGGGCTACCGTACCGGTACATCGCGGTCTCTGTTACTTTCTCCCCTCACACCCTCCGTGTGCGGCGCTGGCGTGCACATCAAGAAGACCAAGAGCAGCCAGACCACAGTCTACGTGAACAAATATTTCGAAAAGAACCATGTCCTGAGCCTGCCGAAGGACTCCTTCTACGGAAGCTGCCTCACCTTCAGGATGTGCAGCACATCTGGGATGCCGGGAGCAACCTCAGCCAGCGGGTTAATGTAGTGGATAGCGAGACCGAGAACTTTCAGTATGACTTCCTGGACAGGCTGACCGCTGCCAGCGCCACTACAGGGTCCCCTATTACCAATGGACTCGTCGGCCGATGGAACCTGGACGAAGGCTCCGGGCAGCCGACAGCAGCGGCAACGGCAACAACGGGACCCTGACCAACGGCCCCGTTTGGGTTGACGGAAAGTATGGCAAGGCCCTGCAGTTCGACGGCGTTAACGATTGTGTTGACGCCGGAAATGGCAAGATATTTTTTAAACTCAATCTAGCTTAAAGCTAAAAACTTTTGCTCCAACCTCTTGGTTCCAATTATTTTAGTTGTTTTGGTATTGGTTATTTGAATTTGTCCCGACTTTGTCGAGGATCCTCGATGGAATCGGGATTTAGTATTTAGATATTAGTGCTTAGAGTTTCCAGTTTATCCGGGTTAGGGGTTCACTCCACTAAAATGGGTGTTAGCATGGTTGTTCCGGCCCGTGAGCATTGATACTATAGAGTCATCGTAAAGCTTGGAATGGTCTTACAGGAGAACCCTATAGGAGCGTAACCTCATGGCCATGGCAGTTGTGACACTTATTCTCATGTCGCTTGTTATCTTTAGCGGGATGAGTTTGGGATACTCTAATTTGAATCGATCTGATGTCACCGCCCAGGCCCTCAAACAAATGGCCAGCAGGAACGCCGAGATAGCCAGGACCCAGTTTAATGTCGTTGATGCTAGCTCGGAACCCTGGGCCGACATGCTTCGCTTACGGTTGCAAAACAGCGGCCAGGTAGGGCTGACCCGGTTCAATAAATGGGACATTATCATTGGGTACGATGACGACGGCGGTATGCATCACGAAACGTTGGTGCCTTTTACCGACCCTCCGATGGATGTTAACGAGTGGCAAAAGGTCGGGATTTACGTAGACCGGCACACGGAGGTTTTCGGGCCGGGCATTCTTGACCCCGGGGAGGAAATAGTCATCGGAGCCCGTTTAAGTCCGGCTCCGGGGCCAAACAGCACGGTCAGAGTGACTATGAGTACTCCGAATGGAGTCCGCAATTCGGCCTCTTTCCAGGCAGGCCCCGGGCATGCCGTACTAACCCCGCATTCAGATAACTGGACCCTTGGATCGAGTTCATACTACCAGCTTAAAGACGGGAACCTGGCCGATGGCGCCGGGACTACCATGATTACTGACGCAATCGGCCCCGGCCAGACTGGCCGGTGGCTATTACATAATCAGTCGGACGCCTCCCGGTATTCCCAGTACATATTTTCTCTCGCGGGAATCCAGCAGATTCCGGCCGCTACGTGGAAGGCATATTACCGGGCCAGGACGACCGGCTCGTGGAATCCGGGTACCGCCAGCATCAGCATAAATAGCATCATCAGAAAATGGGACGGGACTGTGCGGCAGACTATCGCCAGCGAGGTTGCCCAGGCTTTTATCACCGATTTTTCGCAATGGCAGACGATAACCACCGACTATTATTTCCCCGGTTACACCGTGATTGCCGATACCGATTACCTGGAGATTGACGTCTATGCGGATTCGTCCTCCGGGGGGCCTACGGACACCGGCTACATTAGTCTGGACGTGGATAACATATCGTTTTCGTATGTGGCGGGGACTGTGGTGGACAATATGGAGCCTACTTCGGGTGAGTGGATTCAGACCAGTCAGGCTGACTTCGAGGCCGGTGTTTTGAATCAAGTTAATACTACGTTCAGTCCTGGGAACGTAATTCTTGCCACAGAAAGTAGTGGCTGGTACGACCAGGCTTGGCATCAGCGGAAAAGCATAACAATCGACCACACGAAGGTCAGCGCTGACCTGACAGATTTTCCTGTCCTTGTAAGCCTGACTTCCGATGCTGATCTTGCTTCCGATGCCCTGGACAGCGGGTACGATATCCTTTTTACGTCCTCAGATAGCGCCACCAAGCTGAACCATGAGATCGAGCAATTTGATGGCGCCACAGGAAAACTTGTCGCCTGGGTTAAAGTACCCAGCCTGTCATCGTCATCGGATACCGTCATCTACATCTATTACGGCAACCCGTCATCCGGCAATCAGCAGAACCCGACAGGTGTCTGGGATAGCAACTACAAAGCTGTCTGGCACTTCGGGGAGACAGCCGGCGGCTCAGGAGCAATAAAGGACTCCACATCGAATGCCAACAATGGCACGGACACGAATAGCCCGACTCTGGGGGCTACCGGCAAGGTAGGGAAGGCAGTCAGTTTTGATGGAACCAATGACTATGTCAGTGTCAGCGACTCGTCCAGTTTGGACCTGAGTGGAGATTTCACTGCTCAACTATGGTTTAGCCCTACACAAGCTTTCGGCGCCACCGCAGATTCTCTCCAGGGTCTCCTTGACAAGGGAGGGTATAAGCTATTCCTGGATAAAAGCGACGGCAAGCTGAAGGCCGAGGTGACAGATGGTTCAACTTCATGGGCTAGTAGCTACGATGGCACTCAGGAAGTAATCTATTCTCTGGCTGTGTACAACGGCAAACTTTACGCTGGAATGGGTAATGGTACGGGTGATGGTGATGTCCTGGTATTTGACGGTAGCACCTGGAGTACCAGCTACGACGGTACTCAGGAAGTAATCTATGCTCTCGCCGTGTATAACGGCAAGCTCTACGCCGGCCAGGGTTTAGATCAAACTGATGGTGATGTCCTGGTGTTCGACGGGAGCACCTGGAGTACCAGCTACGACGGTACTCAGGACGCAATCCGGGCTTTCGCCGTATACAACGGGAAGCTCTACGCCGGCCAGGGTAACAAAAACAATGATAGTGATGTTCTGGTATTTGACGGGAGCACCTGGAGTACCAGCTATAGCGGCACTGAGAACAATATCAATGCTCTGGCTGTGTACAACGGCAAGCTCTACGCCGGTCAGGGTAGCGGTGCAAATGATGGCGATGTCCTGGTATTTGACGGGAGTACCTGGAGTACCAGCTACAATGGCTCTCAGGAAACGATCTCATCTCTGGCCGTGTACAACGGCAAGCTCTATGCCGGCCAGGGTAGCGGTGCAAATGATGGCGATGTCCTGGTATTTGACGGCAGCACCTGGACTACCAGCTACGACGGTGCTCAGGAATCAATCTCTTCTCTCGCCGTGTATAACGGCAAGCTCTACGCCGGAATGGGCTCAGGCAGTGGCGATGGTGACGTTCTTGTGTTCGATGGCACCAGTTGGACTACCAGCTACAACGGCTCTCAGGAAGCAATATATGCTCTGGCCGTGTACAACGGCAAGCTCTATTCAGGACAGGGTGATGGTACCGGTGATGGTGATGTTTATGTTTTAAATGCGGGCAGTGAGGTGAAATCTACCACAACGAGCTGGTCCACTTCTTTCCATCTCGTAACGGCCACCAAAAGCGGCACAACCCTTACATTGTACGTAGATGGCGCCCAGCAGGCTTCAGTCACTGTAAGCGGAACCGTGGAGACAAATGCGCTCAATCTCCTCATCGGCAAGGTCTTTGGTTCCAGGGGGACGGGTGCCGGCGAAGGTCTATTCAATGGAATAATCGACGAAAGCCGCATATCGAATAGTGCCAGGAGCTCCCAGTGGATTACCACCGAATATAACAACCAGAATTCCACATCGACATTTCATAGCCTGGGGGCCGAGGAAGGAAATTATGTCCCCTCAGGCACCATTGCCTCCCAGGTGTACGATAGTATATCAAGCGGGGCAACCTGGGACTCGCTTTATTGGATTGAGACCCTACCAGCCTCCACCGACATAACCTTTGAAATAAGGACATCTAATAGCCTGTTTCTCAAAGATGCGGCTACACCATCATGGATTTCGGTTGGCGGAACCTCCCCGGTAATTTCCGGATTGCCTGACGGTAGATATAAACAGTGGCGAGCTACATTGGCTACCACAGATAGTGCCAATACGCCGACACTGAGTGAAGTCACGGTCTACTATTACAGGTAAGCAAGATAGACACGGGCAGAGGGGTGCCCTCTTGTGCGCAATCGCCCCGACTTCCGCAACGTGTGCATCATCGGTCGGATTGGGCCTCACCGGTGGATACCCCCCCCCAATTTCCCCGGAATGTTCCCCTAACTATTTTGTAGCCTACACCCAGAGATAACCACCACTCCAGTTGAGTGTATACCCCCTTGTCTAATTGGTGGTCGCCATCTTCATTAACTTGCAGGACTAATTATTATTGAGATGGGCAAACTCTAACCAAACAGTATTTCTTTATGCTGTCGCCGGGCGATATTTTACCGGCCTGGGAGATCAAGCCGGTTTAAGCAGGTTAAAGGTCATATAAAAAGGTTATTATTCAGGAGGGGTTGATGATCCAGAGAATTGGAGTATTGACCAGTGGGGGCGATGCCCCGGGCATGAATGCCTGCATCCGGGCAGTGGTCAGGGCCGCCCTGGATTACGGGCTGGAAGTGGTTGGTATCAGGAGGGGTTACCACGGCCTGGTAGACCGGGATATGGTAAAGCTGAACCGGCGACAGGTGGCTGGAATCATCCACCGGGGTGGCACTATCCTGGAAAGCTCCCGCTGCGAGGAATTCAAAACGCCGGAGGGACGGGCGAAAGCAATTGAAATTATGAAGCAAGAGGGCATCGAGGCCCTGGTTGTGATAGGCGGCGAAGGCTCTTTTAAGGGAGCCTCAGCGCTCTCAGAAGAGAGTGAAATTAAGGTTGTCGGTATCCCCGGAACCATAGACAATGATATTGCCGGTACGGACTATACTATCGGCTTCGATACCGCTGTAAACACCGCTATAGAAGCTATAGACCGCATCCGTGATACTGCGGAGTCCCTTAAACGGGTGTTTTTCGTCGAGGTTATGGGACGACGGAGCGGAAGCATCGCACTTGAAGTAGGTATTGCTGCCGGCGCTGAGGAGACGCTGCTACCAGAGTTCCCGGGCAGTATAGAAGGTTTGTGCCATAAATTAAAAGAGAGTTTTAAACGAGGCAAGAGGAGCAGTATCGTTATCGTTGCTGAGGGGAATGGGGGTGGTGGCACCGTTGAAATAGCCCATATGGTTGGGAAACGCCTGGGAGTAGACTGCCGTGTGTGTGTTCTGGGACATATCCAGCGAGGCGGGGCTCCAACAGCCAGGGATAGGGTTCTGGCAACAAAAATGGGTGTGGCTGGTGTGGAAGCGCTGCTTCAGGGCCGCGATGGAAATATGATTGGCGAGGCGAAGGGCCAAATAGTCCACGTGCCTTTGCCGCTTACCTCTAAGCTGGATAAAGGGCTTAGCCAGGATTCTCTGGCTTTACTTCGTGTTATGGCATTTTAGTAAATGGAGGAAATAAGATAATGACCAGAATCCTCCCCGTTGGCAATGGCGATATGCTGGCTAATTTTGACATGGATTATAACCTGAGGGATATCTATTATCCAACCGCAGGAGGTGAGAATCACGGCTCTCTCGGCAGATTCGGGATCTTTGTTGACAACAAATTTAGCTGGCTCTCAGAACCCTGCTGGCGTAAGCGTCTCGATTATGAGCCGTCAACTCTGGTGACGTTTGTTGAGGCGGAGGAACCTGGTTTAGAGGTCCGTGTTCTTTCCCAGGATATGGTGGATGTAGGCCGCCCGGTGTATTTAAAAAAGGTTGTCTTTCAGAACAAGTCAAACAGGCGTCGAGAACTTAAAGCTTTTTTCCATTGTAATCTCAATATTTCGGGCTATCACATCGGGAACACCATCTATTATTCACCTGCTTTGCGGAGCCTTATTCAATATAGAGGGCGGATATACTTTCTGCTAAATGGTTCTGCGGGCGGCGAAATCGGATTAACCGAATTTGCCACCGGTATTAAAGGACGGAATGGTGCCAAGGGTACATGGTGCGATGCGGAGGACGGTGCGTTAAGCGGGAACGCCACTGCCCATGGTGACGTAGACGGGGTGGGGGCCCTCAGCGTGGAGTTACCTCCCGGAGGGGAGGCAGTCACTTATTGGTGGCTGGTGGCCGGACAAAACTACAAAGAAGTGGCGGAATTAAACCAGTTGATTTCCCTCCGCACTCCCGAGTCTTTTCTGGAACGCACCAGGACCTACTGGAGGACATGGGTCAATAAAAATGATGAAGATTTTGGTGACCTGGATGATCAACTGGTCGAGCTTTACAAGCGGAGCCTGCTGGTATTACGGACGAATACTGACAACAGGGGCGGAATCCTGGCGGCTAATGATAGCGATGTGACTGCATATAACGACGATAACTATAGCTATGTCTGGCCCCGGGATGGAGCATTGGCCGCCATCGCCTCAGGCAACGCCGGGTTTCCCGCTCAGGCGCAAAAATTCTTTAATTTTTGTGCGGATGCCCTTACCGAGGAGGGGTTCCTTTTTCACCGGTATAATCCCGACGGCTCTATGGGAAGTAGCTGGCATACCTGGATAGATGACGAGGGAAATTACATATTGCCTATTCAGGAGGATGAGACGGCACTGGTGCTCGTGGCGCTGTGGCATTATTACCGCAAATTCAAGGATATCGATTTAATCCAATCTCTTTACAGTCCCCTGGTGAAACCGGCGGCAGCTTTCCTGGTAAGGTTTCGTGAACCTTTCACGGGCTTGCCCCAGCCTTCCTATGACCTGTGGGAGGAGAGGCGGGGGATATCTGCTTATACCGTATCTTCGGTTTGGGCCGGACTCCAGGCTGCCGCCGGCCTGGCCCAGGCATTGGGCGATTGTTCTACCTTTACGGATTACCGGAAAGTGGCTGAGGAGATTAAAGAAGCGGCTCAAAAATACCTCTATAATCCACGGCTAAAGCGCTTTGTCAGGATGCTTATTGTGGACTCAAAGGGGCACATAGAGATAGACCAGACTGCCGATAGCAGCCTCTATGGATTGTTCTATTTTGATATGTTTCAGGCAAATGACCCCCGCATAATACAGACGATGCAATATCTGGAAGAACATTTATGGTGCCCGGAGTGTGGCGGCATAGCCCGTTATGAAGGAGACCCGTATTTAAAGGTTTCCCATGGGCCTAATACCCCTGTCGGCAATCCCTGGATTGTGTGCACTTTATGGCTGGCCCAATGGTATATCGGGATGGCGGAGTCTCTTCCGGAGCTTGAGAAAGCCAGGCAGCTTCTGGAGTGGACATACCAGCAGGCGTTGCCCGGTGGTATTCTGCCGGAACAGATAAATCCCTTTAACTGTGGACCGATTGGCGCATCTCCGTTAACCTGGAGCCACGCAACTTATGCTCTGGCGATGCTGGAATACGGGGCCAAGTACAAAGCCCTTACCCGAGGGTTATCGTTATATCAGAACCATTATTTCGCACAAGAGCTAAGCTGTGTCTGAATTTGCCTTTGCATCTATGGCGTTCCTGCAAAAACCCCATTTTAACAAACTGGCTCTTGAACCGACCTTTGAGGGTTAAAAAGGTTGCGAATCCATTTTGGGATAAATATTGTTACTAAGTATAAAAGGAGTTGTTCCATGACAGGAAATAACTTATGCAAATTAATTCTTATATGCAATTTTGGGAAATAAACATATTTTCGATCTGTCAGTTTCCTGTAAGGATTGTCGGACGTATTTTCAATGTATTGTACGTCAACAATGTTAAAATATAGATGAATAAATAGGTTAAGACCACTCTTGTCCAAAATAGGTTTCCGGTTTTAGCGTGGATATAGCAAACTGAAACCCACGGTCCTAAAGAATACGCCTAATTCCAACCTTGACTGGCATTTTGGACAGCAATGGGAAATTTTATAAAAACTTAATATTTCAACTTAAAAATTTAATGACTTTTACATAAAACGCTTGATATGCTGTTATACGTAAAGAAAGATAGAAAAGCCTCTAACAAAACTATTTCGACCCTGAGGTAGATTCCAACTTCTGGCGGAGGAAAAGGAAGCCTGTACCGTATCCCCTACTCGTGAACTTGGTTAAGATTGAATGGTAGGCACGTTATCCTATCGATAGCCTTGGTTCAGCCACCATTCACCGCTCTTGCTTACCAAAAGGCTGTCATTTGACTATTGCTGGCGGAGTAGTTGGTTCCAGGCTAGCAAAATTGAATTGAGCACTTGAAAAAAGTAGAACGACAGGTGAGTACACCTGACGGATGGTCCGCAAGGTCGTTTTAACAAAGTGTTAACCCAAATTTAATCCAATTGAAACGGCTTGCATGTTACTATGTGGAGTACATCCAAAACAGATAATCACATTCCAGTTCGATACCAGACTTTCAGGCGGTAACAGCAATAACAAAGGGGGATATATGGCAGGTCACTGCCCATGGTCTGGAGAATGTTTTACCCGCATTCATTAACCAGATTCCAAGTATCGATACTTAAGCCATACCTTCTAGGTACTATGTCTATGATTAAGTATACAATACCATCAATAGGCTTAGTTCTAAAAGCGCATATATCTTGAGTCTTAATCAAGCTATTATTCAAATAGAAGTTAATGTTGCAACCTGGAGCAATTTGCTTTAGTAATACGTGGAAATAATTCCAGACTCATAATGTTGCCGATGGAGTTGCAAGTAGCGGCGTAAGACAGATGTGTTTGGGCTCGAACATCTTGGATGCGCTGTTTTACGTGAGGAGATTGAAGTCTGTAACGTGTTGCAGTCAGTATGCACTTTTTAATAATTTGGTATTACTTAGTATTTCAATCGCCCTCCAACCCAGAGCAATACCTTTGGGTGTTTAGACTGCGCGATGGTCTCAGAGTTGGATTGAAAAGAACTTGGACAAATGGGATTGAAATTTTATGATGAAGAAACTTAATTACGGCAACAAAGTGTGCCAGCAGGCAGGACAGCAGAAGTTCCTAAGAGGTTACTATCTATCCACAGGAGACCCTTATCGGAGCATAGTCTACGATGCCGGCCTGCAATACACTAAGCTTGCACGCCGTGGTGCCCCTCAAGCAGATGTTGACGCAGCTTTGAAAACGTTAATATATTATTGGAATGAATGGGAAAAAAATGCATGCGAGCAGGTGCAGATAGGTAAAGAACGGTTTCTCACTGCATTAGCAAACACCGCGGATGCAAACAACCCACGCTTAGTCCACGATGAAGAAGTAATAACAAAAAACGATACCAACAAAAAGCAAAGCCCATGCAAGTGCTGATCGCGACAAACGAGTAAACCATCCGACCCGGTTCGGCCCACGGTCCCGAAAGAATAGATCCATTTGGTCTAGGTAAGCTTTAGTACCTCCTATTCCCACCTTATGTTCTGTAGCGTTAGCCGTACGTTTGTTCAATATGTGGGGAATAACATGCGTTAAAGCTAGCACAACGAGCAAGATAGTGAAAGCCAGAATAGTAGCGACAATTTCTGCACTCCCTTGATTACGAAACAGCTTTGGCATTGTTTGCGCGATTATTAGAACCGATGCGATGGTCATTACTCGTAAGGTCTCAGACAAGGATTGCAAAAGGTCTTGTGCGTTTTTATAGGTATCAAAGGCTGCTACAGCATGAGCAACACCCTCGTTGGTCAATTCATCCCGCAGCCGTGTTTCCTTCTTAATCATTTTCGGATTTACAGGCATATTAATTTGCGCAACCTGTAAACCAGAGAGCACTAAATGCCCGCCTACAGGGATTACTGCTATTGCAAATGCCAGCAAATCCATGTAACCTACTCTAACCGTTGTCTAATGCCAGACTCCAGGCAACACTCCGAAGCCACAGGTGCTTTTGATCTTGCATGTCTCCGTCCTGAGGTCACGCCTTTGCGCGAACCTGCATAATAGCTGACCTTTCCCCAAATCTGTGCGCTCGATCGGTCATGCTGACCGGGGTTTCGGAAATGAAGAAATGGAGTCTCAGGTAGGCGGATTTTGTCACCGATATTGGCCAAAGTAACATCGACCAGCCATGAAACGAGTGCTAACCAGACTTTCTTAGTGGGATGTTCGTATTCGATAACGGGCTTGTCTTCGTGTGGATCTGTCCAGAAGGTGGCTTGCTCTACGTGTACACCATCAGAGAAGCCATTGTTTCTTACGATAGAGCAAATACAACCCACGGGCTGATTATCTTTTGAGCAAAGGTGCAAAACTTCTGTACATTTGGGTGTGACGAAGACATCAAGCTGTACACTCAAGATTCCCGAAGTGGAATGAGATGAGCCAGTAGAGGTCATCTGCGCCTCCATTGCGAGTTGACTAGCGACAGTGTTCTATGCCAGAATCTAGTTGGCGAGACCAACTGGCGGATCCGAAAACTTCAATGAGCTCCGCTTTAAAGTCATTCTTCTCCATTAAGGATCTCGAGAATGGCTCGACTTTGAAATTCATATCCACCCCAATTGACCGATATGTCTCAATCGCATTAATGACTGCCTGTATCGCATCCGCCTCTCCAACAACTTCGACAACGGCTCGCCCATCCCAATCTATCATCATTGAGCGGACGGATTGTTCCTTGATAACCATTAAGTCAATGGTTAAAATACAATAGTTCTTAAACGCGTCACCGCATAGTATGCCCTCCACAAGTGGCAGGAAATGCTTCCTAGTGGTGTAGTTTGTAATATCAAAATCTATGAAGTCGTCGCCCTTTTTATCTCGTGCCACAATGCCGCGAAGAGCGAGATTGAGCCCCCCAAGAGACTCTTGGTTAAGGCGGGGCACCAAACTGCATGCTGGTTCCAGCGCCCAACTGAATACGACCGGCTGTAGGTTACACTGTTTCCTCGCCTCGAATCTCTCCAAGATGAGCCTTGATGTAGAAAGCAAGACCTTATGGGAAACGGCTACAACTACTTTTTCGCCGTCCAAGTCTCCACGAAATATCCCGTTTTTCAGAAACTCTACTTTTGTAAGATATCCCGCAAGCACATCATGGGCTTGTTTCCTTTCCAACGGCTCAATATGGCCCATGTAAAGCTGGACGGATCTATTAGGAATGGTCATCCAATGACCTCCAAATCTAAATTTTTTCCTATACCTTTTAAAGTATTAAGGTACAGAAGTTAAACCCACCCCCACATCAACTCTTAAAACAAAAAGCCTCCGCTCGCCTAGTAAACTGAGAGGCCCTTCCCTACTGACTTTTATCAACGCAAAAAAAACCCGGCGCAATCCACCGGGTACCATATGCTAGCCTATTACACATATTCGCCTCTTCGCTCTTTGACATGCAAGAGATACCTCTTAAGAACAGCAATAGCTGAAATCGTTCTGCTGAGCGGGCAATAACAATGCAAAAGCTGTACGAGAGTAGACCACATTAGTATACCGCAGACCTTTCAAGTGGAGACTCTTGGTTACTAATAAGAGTTGCAACAAATGAAAACAAAGCTTTTTCAATACTGTTAACCTTGCCAATGATTATAAAGGATACACCATACGCTATTATACGGATGACTTGACATCTTGTCAACTTAGAGTTAATAATTACTATTGTTTATATACGTGACGGCAGTTGGACAAATTGGCCAAAGGAGTGCCTAGAATGTCTTCACAATTTGGGAGATTGCTAGCGTCGTACAGAAAATCCCGTCATTTAACCCAACTCAAGCTAGCGGTAACTGTTGGTTTGGATCCTTCAGTAGTAAGTAAATATGAGCGGGGAACGCGCCATCCAGACCGCACCGTAGTGCTGGCCCTTGCAAAGGCATTGGGGTTATCCCCAGAAGAAACCAATGACTTTCTCCTCGTTGCGGGTTTCATACCGGCCGGTACAGGCTACACGGAAATCAAGACAGCGCTTGAACAACTTAATTCCAAGATCGATAACCTTCGGCTTGCCGTAGAGTATTTAACCGCCAAATTAACGCTGAAAGAATAGCCCTTGGACATGCCCGATAAACGGTCGAATTCCTTATAATATTTTACCCACCCATTCATCTGACTGTCAACACGCAGTCTTTCTCCCATTGATTATTGGTGGCGCTGCAAAAACTAAATTTTAGACTGTTTTATCGCTAAAATTGTATCTGTAAAAACGCCGTAAACACTCATTTTTGACCTTTTTGCAGGAACGCCATCTATATTATTACCCGGAGAAAATGCAAAATTTATCCATCGGCATTCCCTCGAAAATAGCCGCATTTTAAAAAGCGCACCCTATACCCCCCCCGATTCATCGGGGGGGTACTGAAAGAACTACAAACTCCACCCTGAGATTCTTCGTCCACCTTCGGCGGACTCCAGCATGACAATAAAAACGCAAGACCCGCCGGGAAACGTATTTGCGCTTGACAGTATTGAACACAATTAGATACAATGATTCGTCAAGAGGAGTACTGCTATGTTCTTTTTTGACCCTTTATATTTTTTGTTTGCTTTGCCGCCTCTGATTGTAATGATTTACGCTCAGATTAAGGTTCGCTCTACCTATAAAAAATTCTCGCAAGTTAAAAACCTAAGGGGAGTCACCGGTCTGGAGGTCGCCAGGACATTGCTGTATTCTCAGGGATTAAGCCACGTGAAAATCGAAAGGTCCCAGGGGATGCTCACCGACCACTATGACCCCAGGGGTAAGGTATTACGTTTCTCGCCCGATGTGTATAATAGCGCCTCGGTGGCATCACTCGGCATCGTAGCCCATGAAATAGGCCATGCCATGCAAGACCACACCAAATTTATCCCTATGACGGTTCGCAGCTTTCTGGTGATACCGGCAAACATAGGAACCTATGCTGGATATGTATTTTTTATACTGGGTATGATCATCAGTAGACCTGAGTTAGTGTGGGTAGGAGTAGCCCTGTTCGGCGCTACAGTGCTTTTTTCTCTGGTTACCCTGCCGGTAGAATTGGACGCCAGCCACCGGGCCAGGAAGATGTTGTTAAGCCAGGGTCTGGTAGCACAAGCCGAATATAATGGCGCCAGTGCGGTACTTTCGGCAGCAGCGCTAACCTATGTAGCCTCATTGTTACAAGCCGTAGCTAATCTGCTTTACTATGTGGTAGTCGCTTTAGGTATGGGCCGGCGGGACTGATCTAAGGTTATTCTTTTAATTTGCCCATGCTTTTATGGGCAAAATTGCTGCTAAGATAGGGCCGGTTAACTTGCCTGAGATATTATCATAAATGGAAATTTATTTCCAGACAAAAAGCCTGCATTACTTTAGAGCGAACTCCATCTACAGGATTAAAAGACTAACACAATACTCCAAAAAATCAATATTGGCCCATGCTGTTTAACCTAATATTTACAATGGTATTTTCCCTCCACTGTTTTTTCGACACTTGACAAAACTTTGGCTATTGGTTACAATTTCTCCAATTTAAGGCTTTGTCTATAATATCTTGTAGATGAGATAATAGCTATAAATATACTTGGAAAATGAGGGTGCTCGAGGGAGAAAAGAAAAATGCCTAGTGTAAAAGTTAAGGACCTCAAAAAGCTATTTGGTAAGATGAAAGCTGTGGATGGTATATCCTTTGAAGTTAAGGATGGAGAACTTCTTACTCTGTTGGGCCCAAGCGGCTGCGGTAAGACCACTACCTTAAGACTGATTGCTGGTCTGGAGCGGCCTGATGGAGGGGAAATATCTGTTGGTAACAGGGTGCTAAGCTCCGAGGAGAAAAAGGTATTCACTCCCCCGGAGAAGCGAGGCATGGGAATGGTATTCCAGTCTTACGCTGTATGGCCTCATATGACAGTGGGCGAGAATGTGGCCTATCCCTTAGCTTTGCGCCATGTGCCTAAAGATGTGCAAAAGGAGAAGGTTAAGTCAGCTCTGGAGCTTGTCGGCCTGGGTGGTCTGGAGAACAGGCCAGGGACACTCCTCAGCGGCGGCCAGCAGCAAAGGGTAGCTCTGGCTCGTGCCCTCGTTTTTGAACCTGAAATTCTTCTCCTGGATGAGCCACTATCTAACCTTGATGCTAAATTACGTGAAACCATGAGACTCGAACTAAAATCCT
>Ga0082335_1003173_pt1 | contig 27824 bp, 28 predicted proteins | sample Subgrocontami58m_FD_72375 | JGI IMG/M metagenome (GOLD analysis project Ga0082335, IMG submission 72375) | Subsurface groundwater microbial communities from S. Glens Falls, New York, USA - GMW37 contaminated, 5.8 m (SPADES assembly) (version 2) ...
TATTCGTTATCCCGGTAAAAATTTTGATGATGAATTTTCATATAGTGTTCATGGTTCGGGTTTTTCACGCGATGAATTTCGAAGAAAAAATATTACCGATTTGATTGAATTGATTAAAAAAAAAATTAAAACTATAAAACATTTTGTAAAACTTGGCGCTGCACCGATCGGTATATTCAAAAATGAAAATGGAATAACCGGCTGGGAAGGTTATTCGGAAGTTTATCAAGATTCCCGTGAATGGCTTAAACGTGGACTTGTTGATTATTTAGCGCCGCAAATCTATTGGGGATTCGATGATAATCCGCGATTCGGCTTGGTTGCAAAGGAATGGATTGAAAATTCTTTTGGCAGAAGCATCGTTCTTGGAATTGGCGCTTACAAACCGAATGTAAAATCTGAAATTAATGCGATGATACAATACGCCCGCACGATCAATGCAGGCGGTGTAGCTTTCTTTCGCTATCAAAATATAAAAGATGTTGAGTTTAGTTCTTTCCCGTATAAAACTTACCCGGCTGCTATGGCATGGCTCGATGGAATATATCCGGATCCGCCGACAGAACTAAATTTCAAAAAGAGTGAAGCAAATAAAAATTTATTTTCTCTAAGCTGGACTTTTCAAAAAATGAAATCTCAAAGCGATAGCGTCCGCTATTTTGCTTTGTACAGTCTGCCAAATTCTAATTCAGAACTTCTTCCGGATTATCTATTCGATGTTATTCCGGCAGATAGAACATCTGTCACACTTGCAATAGATAAACCGCGACAAGTTAATTATTACTACACCTTAAAATCGGTGAGTAAGTTATGGAACGAGAGTATTGAATCATCTAATGTTATAGAAATAAAATTTCCAGAGTTAAATTCACTTGCACAACTTGATGATGTTTTGGCAAAACCGGTATTGCTTAAAGATCAATCCGGCAATTCAAAAATTCTTCTTTACACAAAAGAAAAAGAAAAGATTGAAATTATAGGTACAAAGGGAAAAGAGAATGAAATTATTTTAACTGAAAATGTTTTACCCGGTAAAAATATTTTATCACTTGGGAAAAATTTATCCGGCTACCAGTTGTTGAAAATATTTTTTAAGTTCTCACAGAGAGAAGTAAAATTGAAATTGTAAGTTTGAAAAGATATGAATGGGTCTGGTCAAAATAGAGCTGGTTTACTAATTAAAAGCATTTGCTCATCCGAGCAAAATTATTTTCTTGTAAAAGAATTATTCAACATTTGTCATAAACTTGCAGTTGTTCATCTTAGAAATAAATATCAAAATGGTTATCAACTTATTTTTAGATTCGGATTAACGCTTGAAGATATTGCTCTCGACTGTGTCGCTGAACTATTTAGACGTGATGACAAAAATAATTTCATAGAGTTTAATAACTACTTTAACAAACTTCGAGTGGAAGAATTTGATGATACCACTGGGATTATTTATTTACGCAGATTAGTTTGCGGACAAGTTGAGCAGCGGTTATTCAGAATAAAACGAGAGTATGATCCATCACTAGGAAAAATTATTCGCAATATAAAGTTAACAATTGATAATACTCCTCTTTTAAAAATTGATAAATACTTCGAGCAAAAAATTATTACCCTATCAGATTATTCTTTATCCAACGATTTTAATCCCGTCCAATCAATTGAATTGCTAAGAATAACTCTGCATTCGATTTCAATTCGTAACATAACACTTAGAAATATTCTTAATGAAATTGGTGTATATCTTTCTGAACTCGAAGAATACAAGAAGATAATTCCGGTTGTGGAATTAGCTCTGATAATTAGGACAATCAGTTTATCAAAAACTTTTAGTCAGACTGAAACATCATTAGAAGAAAATATTACTTCTGTTGATCTGGAACAAATTACGCAGCAAGTTCTTGAGAAGATGAAAAAGATTATAGGGGAAACTTATATCAAGAAATCAAAATTATCTGATGACGATGCGGCTAAATATCTTAATGCGTTAAATAATATTATTTGCGAGGCATATTCAATTTATCCTTCACAAACGGATCATTTCTACGAGCACCTTACAAATTATTTTCCCGGTTTGACAAAAGAAGGTTATATGGAAAATCACAGAACCAAGTTTGAATATTTAGTTAAAATTGCAAAGCAAGAAATTAATGCTATGCTCAAGAAAGAATATTTTTCTCTGTAGAGAGGAATTATTGTAACGAAATATTAATTGTGAATATTTGAAAGACAAAAAAATGAAAGAACACATCAAAGAAATTGATATTGAACAGCTTGCTTATAGGAATGATTCCTCAGAAGAAAATGCAGAAAAGTTGAAACATATAGAACTTTGTTCCGAATGCAGAAGTAAGTATGAATATTTTCAAAACTTTTATAAAGACTTTAATACCGAAGTTCTTAAACCGGAACATCCACGGTTATCTAAAGTTCTCAATAATGTTTTAAAAGAGGAATACACCGAACTTCATTTCTTACACCAGCAATTTGATAATAGTCTGCTTGTTAAAGAAAACGGCAGCTTTGTACTTGCAGCAAAAACAAATGATGAAATAAATCCACCTTTCACTAAAGCGGCGGTATTTATAGACGCATCACATCTTTTTCTAGTCAGAATTCTGCTGAACACAGCAGAGCAGAAATATTTGGTTTTTATTATAAGCGAGAAAGAAGTTGAAAGAAAAACATTCACGCTTCAGATCATTGATGAAAATGGAAGAGAAGTTTTAATTGATACCGATGAAAAAGGTTTCGCGGAATTCCAAAGTGATAAAAATATTGATTGGGAAAAAACAAAAATTTTAATGAAAGGAATAATCAATTAAATTAAAAACCCTTCCCTTTGGGAGGGGTTGGGATGGGCTTTTGGATCTGCTTCAACTCGAAACCAAATATCAAAAACTTACACAGACTATTTCTTCTTCCTACAGTACGCGCTACAAAATATTATTATTGGTTGATTTCTTAATTGAACTTGGCGATGCATAGCAAGCTTATGCTTTTGAGTTAACTCCCATTTTATGCAGGACAATTGAGAGAGCAGATTATTCTTTTACCAACCTTACTTTTTTAACTAAGATAGAACAAATTTTGTTCGGGCTTGAAAAAGTACTGACTGGCACAAATCTTTTCGATGATATTAATAAAGCAAAAAATATTATTAAGAATGAAATTATTTCTAAAAGAACTTTAATTGACAGAAAGAACAATGATATTTCTGATTCCCCCGTCAACAGAAAAAATTTATTTGGCAAAGCCACTATCCATAAGCTTAGAAAAGAGAGTTCGGTTTCAATTCCTTTGGTTGAAAGTGAACCGCTTATAAAAACTGATAAATCACATTTCGCAACTGTATCGAAATTAAAGATTGAGTTAAAGAAGCTCCCAAAAAGTTCTCAAAAGGATGAAATTGAATTCCCAAATATTCTCACCGGAAATAACGATTCGAAAAGTCACTTCTTAGCCCTTGTTGATATAGCGAAGAAATTATTCTTAGAGAATACCGGCAAGAAGTTATCTGATAATTATACTCTCCGCTGTAACCTGGACAACAGTAATTTAGTTCACGGTGAATCTTTCGATCTTGCTTTTACTTTGCTGACAACTGCAAACTTATTTAAGTATTACGGCTGCCGGAGTTTAATTACACCTACTGAACTAACAGCATTTACCGGCAGATTAGATAAAGACGGAAATATTTTATCCGTAGAAGAAGATGGATTAGCGCTGAAAATTGAAGCAATTGTTTTTTCCGATTACAAATATTTTGTTGTTCCGTTTGAGCATGAACAATTCTGTAAAAGACATCTTGAGGAAATTGAAAAACAAAATAATGCTAAGAATCTTTTAACCATTATTGCTGTCCGGAATATCAAAGAATGTTTTTACGATAGAAGAATTATCGAGTCGGTTCAAATTTCTTTCTCGGTTCATAAAGTAAGAAAGATTTGGAAAAGAAGGAGACCCGCTGCCGCAATTTTGTTTCTAATAATGTCTTTGTTTATTGCCAAAGTTATTTACGGACCGATTGATAATCATCCGGCATGGATTGATTACGAAGGAAAGGAATTGATAATAAAAAATTGGGCACATGAAGAACTAAAAAGAATTGAAATAGGCGAGATGCGAGTAGAACAAGCAAAAAAAGGAAAGGAGAATGATGATTTACTAGCCGATACTTGCGATACTGATAAAGATGGTTATAAAGAAATAATTTATTTGGAGGGGCGAAATAAAACAACCAAAGATGAAAGTATAGCTTGTTATTCTTTTAGAAGAGATTCAATACTATGGAGATTTTCATTAAGAAAAGAGGTTGAAATTCCTTTGAATCCAAACCCGGAATCTCGCTTCCACTGTTGGGAACTGATAGTTGGTGATTACAATCGAAATAAGAAGCCGGAATTATATGTTCTGACTTCGAATGAATATTCACCATCTATTATATTTCAAATTGATGCTGTGAATGGAAAAGAATTAGCAACATATGTGCATTATGGAAATTTATCTGAGATGATGTTTGCAGATATTAATAATGATGGTAAAGATGAATTAGTTTGTTGCGGTACTAATCAATCATTTGGAACAGCTTGCTTGCTTGTCCTTGATCCAAATAATATGAATGGACATGGACCAGTAAACGATCTGAACCGAATTGAGGGATGGCCTGAAGCTAAAGAAGTATATTATTTGGAAATTCCTATGACTATTGTTGGAAAAGCATATTCCAAAATTTCAAGTTATAGTCAAGCTAATAATATGAGCATCTCGAAGGAAGATGAAGAAATTCGTGTTGAAATTAGAGACGCTGAAACAAAAAGTGAATTTGACCCTATAATGTTCTATATCCATTTCGGTTTTGATCTTTATCCAAGAGCAATTGCAAAAGGGGACTTTTATAATAGTTGTGCACAATATCTTCTAAAAGAAGGAAAAATTTCAAGATTTCCGGATGCCGCTTACCTTGAAGAATACAAGAAAGAAATTGTTTATTTAAAAAAGCCTATAAATTAGTAATACCACCTATTTATTATACTCATATCGCAAATAAAATTAAATAGGGTTGAATAAAAACCTACCCCGAACAAGCTTACTTTGAGAAGTATAAGAAAGAAATAACTCGCTTAAAGTAATTTCAAAATAATTAATCTTTTTTTCTGTGCGTACTCCTTTTTGAGACGAGAAATGATTATCACAAAAAGGAGGTTTTATGAAAAAATTAAATAGCTACTTTTTTATTTGGTGTTTATTAGTATCAGTAAATCTGAATGCTCAAAACTGGACTTGGTTAACCGGCAGTAATACGACTGTAAATACTCCAGGAATATATGGTATCCAAGGGGTTTCAAATTCGTTGAACACACCAGGCGCTAAATATGGTGGAGCAGGTTGGGTGGATAAGTCGGGAAATTTATGGTTGTTTGGAGGTTATCATTCTCCTAATAATGATTTGAACGATATGTGGAAATTTGATATGCAAACCGGTGAATGGGTCTGGGTAAAAGGAAGCAATTCTACAAATCAAGAAGGTGTTTATGGTTTAAAGGGTGTTACAAGTCCAATCAATATTCCAGGTGCCAGATCTTGTTCTGCAACTTGGGTAGATAAGCAAGGAAATTTCTGGTTATTCGGTGGATCAAAATATAATGGCGCTTTTAATGATTTATGGAAATTTGATTATTCATTGGGAGAATGGATTTGGATGAAAGGTAGCACAACTACATGGACTCCAGCAGTGTATGGAACAAAGGGCGTTCAAGATCCGGCTAATACACCAAGCGCAAGATATAGTGCGACAACATGGACGGATAAAGATGGCAATTTCTGGTTATTTGGTGGTGCACAAGCTGGTGGATATATTAATGATCTTTGGAAGTATGATGTTCAAAGTGGAAATTGGGTATGGATTGGTGGAAAAACTTTTACCTATGATAGTGGAAGTTATGGAATCAAAGGAATACCTAGTTCTACAAATCTACCAAGTGCGAGAACTCTATCAGCAACTTGGGTTGATCTAGACGGAAACTTTTGGTTATATGGCGGTCATGGTTCTGGTGGAGCTTTTTGTGATTTATGGAAATATGAAATCATTTCTGGTTATTGGACATGGATAGGTGGTAGTACTGGAACAAATCAACCAGGAAATTATGGTGTTAAAGGAATACCTGATTTAGCAAATTATCCAGGCACAAAGGCTGCAACTGTAAGCTGGGTAAGCATGGAAGGTGATTTTTATTTGTTTGGCGGAAATGATTACGATGGCAGATATAGTACCAATAGTTTTTGGAAATATTCGCCATCTACTGGAATTTGGGTTTGGATTGGAGGAAGTAATATTGGAAAACAAAGTGGAATTTATGGAACAAGAGGAATTGGTGATCCAACAAATATTCCAGGAGCTAGGTCGATACCAACTGGATGGATTACAAATAATGGCAGAACATTCTATATGTTTGGTGGAGGTGGATTTATTGGAGCCGGTGTCGATGGATTATTAAATGAGCTATGGCAATTTAATATAATCCCTTTAAATAATAATCCTATTGCGAATGCTGGAGAAGATCAAACATTTGATTGTGCTGGAGTAAGTGGAGTCTTAGTTTCACTTCATGGAGAAAATTCATATGATCCTGATAATGATCCATTAACTTATGTATGGAAAAAAAATGGAAATACAATTGCAACAGGCGTTACTCCCACAATAAATTTGTTAAGTGGAGTGCATACTATTACTTTAACTGTTGATGATGGAAAGGGTGGATCCTCCTCCGATAATGTAATAATAACTATTAATACAGACCTAATAGCACCAGTTCCTGATATAGCAAATCTTCCGATAGTAAAAGGTGATTGCAGTGCTACTATTGTGACCTCGCCTACTGCAACCGATGCGTGTTCAGGATTTGTAACCGGAACAACAAATGATCCTTTAGTTTATACTTCACAAGGGACCTATACAGTTACCTGGACATATATTGATGGTAATGGTAATTCAGTTCAACAAATTCAAACAGTTGTTGTTAAAGACATAACAGCACCAGTTCCTGATGTTGCAAATCTACCGATAGTAACAGGTGAATGCAGCGCAAAAGTTGAAACACCACCTACTGCTACTGATGCATGTTCAGGATTTGTAACCGGAACGACAAATGATCCTTTAGTCTATTCTTCACAAGGAATTTTTACTGTTACATGGACATACAGCGATAGTCATGGTAATTCAGTTCAACAAATACAAAAAGTTGTTGTTAAAGACAAAACTGCGCCAGTTCCTGATTTCGCAAATCTACCGACAGTAAAGAGTGAATGTAGTGCTACTGTTGTGACATCGCCAACTGCAACAGATGCCTGTTCAGGATCAATAATCGGAACAACAAATAATCCTTTAGTATATTCTTCGCAAGGTACTTTTACAATTACTTGGATATTTAGTGATGGTAACGGCAATTCAGTCGAACAAAAACAAACAGTTGTTGTTAAAGACGCAACTGCTCCTGCAATAACATCAACTAAACAAATAATCTCTCTTTGGCCACCTGACCACAAATATGAAACAATTAAATTAAGTGACTTTGGAGTATCGGTTTCTGATAATTGTACCAACGTTACTACCGCTTCATTAGTAATAACAAAAGTAACTAGCGATGAAGTTGAAGATTCAAAGGGCAACGGAGACGGCAATACAAAAGATGATATTGTTTTAGCAAATGATTTCAAGTCGGTTAATTTGAGAAAAGAAAGAGAAGGAACTGGTAACGGAAGAGTTTATACAATTTATATATCAGTTAGCGATGGAAATGGAAATGTTGGAAGTTCATCTTTTCAAGTACAAGTCCCGCATGATAAAAAGGACACCGCTGTGGATGACGGTTCAGTTTATGAAGTCTTAGGAGGATCTGTTATTCCACTTTCTGCATCAGTAAATGGTAGTGCGGCAAATGAACTATCATCGACTTTGTTAAGTACCCCAGATAGTCAAATTTTACCAGAAGGATTCGAGTTAAAACAAAATTATCCCAATCCATTTAATCCAACAACACAGATTAGTTTTGATATTCCAAAGCAAACCTTTGTTGAGCTAAAAATATTTGATGCTTTAGGAAAAGAAATTGCTGTTCTAACTTCAAGAGAACATTCAGCTGGAAGATATAATTACAACTTTGGTGCGACCGGACTACCGAGCGGTATTTATTTTTATCATTTAGATGCGGGTGAATTCCAGCAGACGAAGAAGATGTTGCTTTTAAAATAAGTACCTGGTTCAATTAAGAAGTAAAGAATATTTTAAAATATTCCGTAAAATTTATTGTAGAGACTCGCCGCGGCGAGTATCTGCTAAGATTAATTAAATAGCAGTAATTAAAAAGGGCGTTGGGGGACGCCCATTTTTGCTATATAATTAAAAGAGTGCTAACTTTGTCATAGAAAGTAATTAATAGCTAGGGCAAAAAATGAATACAATCTTTCAAATAAATGCAGATGAGCTGGACGGAAAATTTCTTGATACACTTAAAAAACTTTTTAAGAATAAGAAACTTGTTATATCTGTAATGGAAGATACAGATGAAACCGCTTACCTCTTACAGTCCGAATCAAATTCACAAAGACTTTTTAATGCATTGGAAGAGATAAAGACTAAAAAGAATCTAATGTTTGTAAATTCTGCTGAAGAATTAGAAGCGCTGGTAAATGGATAGAAAGATTATTCTATCGAGCACGGCTTTGGAAGATTTGAAGTTCTGGTCCAAGAATGACCCCAAAACAATTCAAAAAATTTTCAAGTTAATATCCGAGATCCAAAATTATCCATTCGAAGGAACCGGGAAACCAGAACCGCTAAAATACAATTTAGCGGGATGTTGATCGAGAAGAATTGATGAGGTTAATAGATTGGTTTATAAGGTTGATGAGGAATCAATAATAATATTATCGTGTAAATATCATTATTAATAGCTGGCAAACGAGTGAATATTTATAGAATTATAGTGTTATTAGTTTAGCGTCAAGGAAGAAGAGCGTTTGAAGCGCCTTTCTCTACTCATCTAATTCATTTGGAATTGTATCTTTAACTTTTCTTAATGCCTTTTTAAATTTTGCTTTACTTGCACTGTTAGCGCGGGCGTTAATATATTCTTCAGCACTTAAAGCGGATATTTTTTCTGCAAGAGCAGATGATACTAACTGGTTGATCGAAGTTTTTTCTTTTCTTGCTAAGTCCCTTGCTTTTTTATGTAAAGATTCCGGTAATCTCAAGCTAATTGAGCTCATATTTTATCTCCTAATAACATTAAAAATTCTTTTGGCGTTAGAACTTTTAGACCGAATTTTGTAATTCCTTCAAAATCATTCTTATTAAATGAAATAATAAAATCACTTTCCGATTCAACAGCTAACTCCAGAATCAGATCGTCTTTCGGATCTTTTAAAAAAGGACGCCACAAGTAATAAATCTCTCTTTGCTTTCCTATTAAACAGATGTAGTCAAGAACTGCTTCAAGATTAACTTTTTCTAATCCGATTCTAGACTTTTCTCTTTTTATCGCATCTTCATATTCAAGAATCAAAGGAACGGAAATGCTCACTTGAAATCTTTCATCATTAATACTTGAGAGCAATTTAAATGAAAATCCATTTTTAGATTTTAATGCAGAAACAATAACATTCGTATCTATAACGATTTTATATACTTTCATGCTGGTATTATATACAATACCAAGAAAAATGTCAATTTTTTATATATGACAGTGTCGTATAAAAAGTCAAGATATTATACGATGGTATCGTATAGTTATTTATTGGCAATGTACCGGACTTTGAAATGATGTTCTATAAAATGGAACTTATCTACTTTCAACCCGGTAAAAACCTCAGCCTTATTATTGCGCAGATAATTTCTTAATTTTGCTTTGTGTAAAATTAAATTACAGATAACTTTTATGCCAAAAAACAAAACTCAACCTTCAAAAAAGCAACCGAGAAAAAATTTATGGATGCAGATTACCGTTATTATAGTATTAATTGCATTCGTTGCATATTTCATCTTATCGAACGTACTTGTCAAAAATGAATCTAAAAATAATGATCTGGAAAAAGCAGTGGGCAAAAATACAGCATACTCATTTGTAAAAGAAGGTGATCTTTCATTCACAAATCCCAATGGTGATTCAATCGCTCAGCTTGAAATTGAAATTGCAGATGATGAACAGCAAAGACAAACCGGATTAATGTTCCGTGATAAGATGGGCGAGAATCAAGGGATGTTATTTATATTTGACAGAGAAGCACCGCAAGCATTTTGGATGCATAACACAGTTCTTCCGCTCGATATTATTTATGTTAACTCTAAGATGGAAATTGTTCACATTGCTAAAAACGCTAAACCATATTCCGAAAAATCGTTACCCTCAATAAAACCCGCACAATATGTTGTTGAAGTGAATGCCGGATACTGCGATAAAATAGGAATTAAAGAAGGCGATAAAATTGTGTGGAGAAGAGAATGAGTTTATGAAAAATGGAAGATGGAAAAAATTTCAAGTAAGTGGTTCGGCCCCTTTCAAAAGATTTTGCCATTCAATTTCCAATGAAAGTTTGGCAACCCATTGTCCAATGTAATCAAGATCAAGATTTTTGTAGTTGATTTCGTAAACTCTGATAGCGTCGGTCATTTGTTTTTCGCTTCCGCCCGATAATTTAGCCCATCTCAACTTTGCTAAGATTGTATCTTCAGGCGAGCTGATGAAAAATTTTATTTTCTGAAATTGAACTTCAATCTTTCTTGAAAATCTCGAATTATCGAAATCCTCATCGGTTAATAACCAGAAGTCAATTTTATCTCCTTCTTCCGTATCAATAATATTAAACATACCTTTATTTACCACCGCTTCTTCAATACTATTCTCAGAGATATAATAGCGGGAAGCAGTAAATTCATTATGAAAAGAAACGACCTTTTCTTTTTTCAGCTCAATAACTATATCAATATCATGAGTGTTCCTTGGTTCGCCTTGAATACTTGAGACAATAGAACCGGTAACCATATATCCTATATGATTGCTGTTGAGAAACGCAGTAACTTTTTCTAATAGTTTCTGTTGTAGCATTTCTTTATTCTGTTGATAAATAGCTTGTTGAATTGTTCTTCGCTGAGGCCGGTAAAAATTTTTCTTAATCCTTCTCGAAAAAGATTTTTGGAAAGAGAAGATAACTCAAATACTTTTTGCAATTTTTTTTCGCTGCTCATCTGCCGGAGAGTTTCAAGATAGATTTTATGATTGGGACTCGGTTTGATGTTCATATTGTTTTGGCTTCTTTGATAACCAATTCAGCTTCCTTCAAATTGGCTTTGCCGCTTAATATTTACTGATATCTTGCATCAATTTCTTTTTGCCAAACTTCTTCAATTTCTTTTGAGTCTGCGGCTTCGTCTTCACTAATTCGGTTTATTATATCGGAGAGCATCACAACGACACATCGAATTTTATATTTCCGCCAAGTCCTTCGCGGATAATTCTCATCAAAGTAGAAAGCCGTATATCGCTTGCATCGTTTTCAATGCGGGAGATGTATGTTTTTGTTGTGCCGCATTTTTGTGCAAGTTGCTCTTGAGTTAAATTTTTCTGCTTCCGCATCTCTTGAATAACTACGCCAAGTTTGAACGCCTCAAAGCCCTGTTCATACTTTTCACGCTTTGGAGCTCCGCGTTTGCCGTACTTGCTATCAAGAAGTTCATCAAAAGTGGTAATAGATGCTTTTGTAGTAATGTTATTATTTTTTCTCATCGTAGTAATCCTTTCTAATATTTAATGCAATATCTATCTCTATGTTTTAAGTAACTCACCTTACGCAAAGTATTGTAATTGTCATATTGAGCGGAGCGAAATATCTCAAAACAGTTTGAAATCGAGGTGTCGAGATTCTTCACTCCGTTCAGAATGACAACTTTGCGTAAGGTGAGTTAAGTAAGTCTCAGGAACTCTTGGAATAGTTCGTATTATTCCTAAAGTCCATTCAATCTTCTCTTGAACTTTTAGAGTCTGGCGTTCATAGAAACCAAGAAAATATCTTTTATGAAAAATTACTTGTCTTGCCAACTTTCTCTCCTCGACAAAGTTAGCCAATTAGGTAACCACAATCAATAAGTGGGTTAAGGAAGAATAAATTTAATGTATGTACTGAAAGCGAGGTGTGAGAAGCTAGAGGCAAGATGTATATACTTCTCGCTTCTAACCTCTTGCTTTTAACAATTACTTCTTTTTCTTTACGGCTTTCTTTACAGCTTTTTAATCGCTAATTCCCCGATGCTTGCTTTGTGGGTTACAACTTTTTGCAAAAAGAATATCAACTAGATACACCGCTGCTTGCGACGGCGAGATTCATTATATAGTGGATAATAATAGAAAACGTTTCTATTTATCTTTCGGAAGAAATCAGGAAGAAGAAATATCCTCAACTTTTCCCACAATCACTTTGCCGTTTTTCCAAACAGCTATTGGGTAACCAAGTTTTCTGCGTTTTTCGATTTCATCAGCAATCGCTTTTTGCATTACAACTGTTAACCGGGATTTCGGTATTGTTATATTTTTAGTCTTCATTATAAGCCGATTATTTTATTAAAAGTTTCTTTATCAGTGATCTCTGCTTCTTTGCCAACTACTTTATGTGCAACTGGTTTAATTTCTTTTTCAGAGTTATCAAAAATTGACCATTCATCAGCAATGGGCATATATAATTTAACAAAATTTATCCTTCCATTTGTGAATCTACGCTCAATTATTTTTAAAGACACATTGTGTCCGCCAGATTCAACTCGTAGTTTTACACGCTCTTTTTGCAAGTTCGACAGAATGGAGCCAAATATAGATCAAACGAACAGTATAACCACGCTTCTTTGATTTAAGTAGTAGAGGTGCAAAAATTTTTAATGCAAAAATAGTTTCAAACGCAAAACTCTTTTTTGTTCAAGTAGTTCTGAAATTCTGGTCAGCATGATTTTGCCCGCACTAAACGATACGGTTGCGGAATTAAAAGCTGAGAGTCCAAAAGCAATTGTGTCGGCGTTAACGAATTCATTAATTCCAAGAAAGTCTGGCAAGAGAGTCATTACTGATGTAGTCTTGCCGGCTCCATTTGGTCCGCCGATAAGAAAAATTTGTGGCATCTATTTTTTACTCTTAGATTTTTTCTTAACTACTTTTTTCTTTACAACCGGTTTTGACTTTTTACCTTTCACATTTTTCGTTTTCGCCTTAACTACTTTTTTCTTAACAACTGGTTTCTTCGCAGCTTTCTTTTTAGGAACAAGTTTCTTCTTTTTAGTTGTAACTTTTTCCTTGCTGACTGCAGACCCCTGAAAACTCTTAGCTATCAAATTCAACGCGCCGCCCGCTTTGAACCATTCTATTTGTCCGGCATTGAATGAATGATTTAGCATTATCTCATCAGAAGAACCATCGCTGTGTTTAACAATCAGCTTCAATTGTTTTTCGGGAGCGAAATCATTTAATCCTACTAAACTTAGTTTATCATCTTCTTGAATCTTATCGTAATCGCTCGGATTGGCAAAAGTGAGAGGAAGCATTCCTTGTTTTTTCAAGTTGGTTTCGTGGATGCGGGCAAAACTTTTTGTAATGATCGCTTTTCCGCCGAGGAATCTTGGTTCCATCGCAGCATGTTCTCGCGAAGATCCCTCACCGTAATTTTCATCACCGACAACAATCCAGCCGTTACCTTTTGCTTTGTAGTCACGTGCAACTTCATGCACTTGTTTATATTCCCCGGTGAATTGATTTTTAGCTTCACCAGGTTTACTTGTAAATGCATTGATCGCACCAATGAACATATTTTTTGAAATGTTATCGAGATGACCGCGGAAACGAAGCCATGCACCTGCAGGAGAAATATGGTCGGTTGTGCATTTGCCTTTTACTTTTAACAGCAAGGGAAGATCTACAAAATCTTTTTTATCCCAGGGTTTGAACGGTTCCAAAAATTGCAGCCGTTCACTCTTTGGATCAATGAGAACTTTTGTTTTATATCCATCTTCAGATGGAGCGATAAATCCTTCTGTATCTTTTTCAAAACCGTGAACTGGTAGTTCATCGCCGAACGGAGGATCGAGTTTTACTTGTTCGCCGTTCCCGTTAACCAAATAATCTGTAACCGGATTGAATGAAAGACTACCTGAAATCGCGAGAGCAGTAACTAATTCCGGACTTGCAACGAATGCAAAAGTTTCCGGATTGTTATCATTTCTTTTTGCAAAATTTCTATTGAACGATGTAACAATTGTATTACGTTCTCCGGTTTTTGTATCCAATCTCTTCCACATTCCTATACATGGTCCGCAAGCATTTGCAAGAACCATTCCGCCAAACTCTGTTAATGATTGTAGCTGCCCGTCCCGTTGAATTGTTGCGCGTACTTGTTCTGATCCGGGAGTAATTGTGAATTGTACTTTAGCTTTCAATCCTTTTGCTAAAGCTTGTCTTGCAATGTTTGCGGAACGGTCAATATCTTCATAGCTGGAATTTGTACAACTGCCGATAAGAGTAACGCTGATATTATCGGGATAATTATTTTGTTTTACCGCCTCTTTCATTTTGGAAACCGGCCAAGCAAGATCAGGAGTAAACGGACCGTTGATATGCATTTCTAATTCGCTCAGATTGATTTCAATAACTTGATCGAAATACTTTTCGGGATTTTCATAAACTTCATCATCAGCTTTTAACTCATCGGCAAGATATTTTGAAAGACCTGCAACATCTCTGCGATCCGACTTTCGTAAATAAGCGGCCATTTTTTCATCGTAAGCAAAAAGAGATGTTGTTGCGCCAACTTCTGCACCCATGTTGCATATCGTTGCTTTTCCAGTACAAGAAATTGAATCGGCTCCTTCACCAAAATATTCAATGATCGAACCTGTTCCGCCTTTAACTGTAAGAATTCCGGCAACTTTTAGAATTACGTCTTTAGGGGAAGTCCAGCCGGATAGTCTTCCTGTAAGTTTAATACCGATCAGTTTTGGCCATTTTAATTCCCACGGCATTCCTGCCATAACATCAACAACATCGGCACCGCCAACACCGATTGCAATCATGCCAAGTCCGCCCGCATTCGGTGTATGCGAATCAGAACCGATCATCATTCCACCGGGGAAAGCATAATTTTCTAAAATTACTTGATGAATAATTCCTGCACCTGGTTTCCAAAATCCTACTCCATATTTTCTAGAAATACTTTCAATGAAATCATAAACTTCTTTGTTCTCGTCAATGGCTCTATCAAGATCTTCCTTCGATCCGGTTTGTGCTACAATTAAATGATCGCAGTGAGCAGTAGCCGGAACTGCTGTAGATTTTCTTCCTGCATGCATGAATTGAAGGAGCGCCATCTGAGCTGTTGCATCCTGCATCGCTGCGCGGTCAGGCCCGAAATCTGCAAATTCCTTTCCGCGTTGTAATTCCCGAGTTGCTGGTTCCCAAAGATGTGCATATAGAATTTTTTCTGCGTAGGTCAATGGTCGTCCAACCGCTTTACGCGCATGTTCAACTTTATCTCTAAATCCTGCATAAATTTTTTGAATCATATCAAAATTTGCTGTCATATAAGACTTCCTTTTACTTTTTTATACATTTTATTTCTTGAAAGATAATAAAATTGTCTATAACTTTTGCCTCAGTTAAAAGAGGTATTTCAAATGAAAAATGAAAAAAAAAGATTTGTGTATTGGCACGAAGATAAATTTTGGCTTGGTTATCTTGAGGAGTATCCAGACTATCTAACACAAGCAGAGTCATTCAAAGAATTACAAGAGAGTTTGAAAGATTTGTCAAGTGGTGAAATTCCTTTTGTGAGAAAAATTGCTGAGCTTAAAGTAGCTTGAAAAGGAAAGATTTGATTCGAGAGATTGAAAAGTTAGGTTGTGTTTTAATTAGGCACGGCGGTAAACATGATTGGTATCAAAATCATAGGACGAAAATATCTCAACCAATTCCACGACACACTGAGATTCACGAGTATTTAGCAAAACATGTTTAAAAAAAAATTAAGCAATCCACTATAATTTTACCCATACAATTCCAACTCAACCAACTCACAAATTATATGTGCAACTGTAATATGTCCTTCCTGAATGCGTTGGATATTTGCGGATGGAATAACGATTGGCAGATCAACTAAACTTTTTAATTTTCCTCCCGTACCGCCGAGGAAACCAATTACAAACATTTTTTTCTGGTGAGCTTTTTCTACTGCTTTTATAATGTTACCGGAATTTCCGCTTGTTGAAATTGCCAGAAGAACATCTCCTTCGTTCCCAAGTCCCTCAACATTACGTGCAAAAACATTTTCAAAACCGATATCGTTTCCGCCTGCTGTTAGATTAGAAGTATCAGTAGTAAGTGCAATCGCCGCAAGAGCCGGACGATTAATTTTATGATTTAATCTGATCATTAACTCGGTAGCAATATGCTGGCAGTCTGCCGCGCTTCCGCCGTTACCGCACAGCAATAATTTTTTCTTGTTATTGTATGCTTGAGTAAGTGTTTGCACGGCTAATAAAATTTCAGCCTTACAAGCGGGCTCCATCTTCAATTTTACTTCGCTGCTTTCTTTTAACGAATCAACTATGAATTTTTCTTTATTCAAAATTTTCCTCATCAGAGTTGCTTATCAAAAATAACAAAGTTTGGTGTAATTCTCCCAATATTTGCCATACAATCTGAAAGAGCACCTTCAAGATTCTTCCCAGCATCCAGCATCGAGTATCCAGTAACAAGCAACAAATTTAGATTGTTCCTAAAATTTACATTCACTAAGTTTGCCCTAAACTTTCCACAAAACAGACGAATAATGTATGAAAAAAACAATTTTATTTTGGATTATTGCAATAGTAGGCACACTGGTTTTTGCCTTTTATCAACGCGTTACCGGCCCAACATACTCTCTCTCCGGGAAAATTAATTTTGACGGTAAAGATATTTCTTACAAACTGGAACGTAGCCAGGAAACAGTTAAAAATTATCTAGTTGAAATAGAAACCGGTGATGAAACTATTAGCGGAATTTTGTTCTGGCGGAAATTCAATTCCGGAAATGATTTTACTGCGTTACCTATGACCGGCGGTAAAAAACTTAGTGCCGAGCTGCCTGTTCAAAAACGTTTGGAAAAACTGGATTATTATATTCAGCTATCTAAGGATGATAAAACAATCATTCTTCCAAAGGAAAAAATTGTTACGATTAGATTTAAAGATCCGGTTCCAATTTGGGTATTGATTCCTCACATCTTTGCTATGTTTTTTGCTATGATGCTTTCAACCCGCACCGGTTTAGAATTTTTCAACAAAGAACCCAAACTTGATAAGCTCGCATTGTGGACGATCGTAATTCTTTTCATCGGCGGATTTCCTCTTGGTTTTGCTATGAATGGATTAGCATTTGGCGAGATGTGGGGCGGCTGGCCGTTTGGAAATGATGTAACTGATAACAAAACTCAGATTGCTTTAATTGCTTGGCTAACCGCATTCTATTTTATAAAGAAAAACAAAAATGCAAAACTTGCAGCTCTGCTTGCAGCAATTATTTTGCTTGCGGTTTATTTGATCCCGCATAGTGTGTGATAAAAAATGAATGGCACGCTGATCTAACAGATTAAACGGATAACAACAGATAAATCAGTTATAATCTATTTGATCGGTTCAACCTGCCCGTTCGGCCCGCTCCGCCGAAGCGGGAGCGAGGCGAGCAGGCGGGTCTGCGTGCTATTAAATTATTAACTCTTCTTTCAATTAAGGAGAAAATTAATGAGTTCAAACGAAACCCCAACAACAAGCGGATTACCATCCAACGCTTACACAGAATTAAAACCCGGTGAAGAATACAAACCAATTATGTCACCTCATATTGATTTTCCCGAGGTAACATCATATTCGGTTTTTACCGGATTAATTATGGCAATAATCTTTTCTGCTGCGGCTGCCTATCTTGGCTTAAAAGTCGGACAGGTATTTGAAGCTGCTATTCCGATAGCAATTCTTGCAGTCGGATTAACAAATATGCTCGGAAAGAAAAACGGTATGGGGCAGAATGTAATTATTCAGTCCATAGGTTCCTCTTCCGGTGCGGTTGTAGCCGGTGCGATTTTTACGTTACCGGGAATTTACATTCTTGGATTGCAAGCTACATTTTATCAAATGTTCTTTGCATCGCTCTTCGGCGGATTTTTAGGAATTCTCTTTCTAGTTCCGTTCAGAAAATATTTTGTTTCCGAAATGCACGGTAAACTTCCATTCCCGGAAGGAACAGCTACAACAGAAATTTTAGTAGCGGGTGAAAAAGGGGGAACGCAAGCTCTCGTTTTAGTTTCTGCCGGTTTGATCGGCGGTATTTATGATTTCCTTGTGGCAACCTTCGGAACATGGGCGGAAATATTTACATCGCGTGTTGTTGGCGTTGGAGAAATAATAGCTGATAAATATAAAATGGTTTTTAGATTGAATACGAGTGCCGCAGTAGTTGGTTTGGGATACGTAATTGGTCTGAAGTATTCAACAATAATTGTTGCGGGTTCTTTCTTATCATACTTCGTTTTTGTTCCGCTAATCTCTTATTTCGGTAATGATCTTACTGTTACAATCGGATCCGGAGTAACATTGCTTGTAAAAGATATGTCGGCAGAATTAATTTTCAGAAATTATGTCCGCCATATTGGTATTGGCGCAATTGCAATGGCAGGATTTATTGGAATTGTTCGATCATCAAAAGTAATTCGTTCTGCATTTTCTTTAGCTGTTAAAGAAATTCTTGGCGGTAAAATAATTGAAAGTACAACAATCCGTACACAGCGCGATTTACCGATGAAAATAATTGTTATTGGTACTATCATTACCGCAATTGCAATTTTTATCTTTTTCTTATTTGGCGTTGTTAGCAATTTGCTTCAAGCATTTATTGGATTATTAATAGTGATGATAATGTCATTTCTATTTACAACTGTTGCTGCTAATGCGATTGCTATTACAGGGAATAATCCCGTCTCCGGAATGACATTGATGACATTGGTACTCTCATCAATAATTTTGGTTTCCGTCGGACTATCTGGACCAACAGGAATGGTTTCTGCATTAATCATAGGCGGAGTTGTATGCACTGCATTATCAGTTGCAGGTTCATTCGTTACAGATTTGAAAATCGGTTATTGGCTTGGTTCATCACCGCATAAACAGGAGAGATGGAAATTTGTTGGTGCAATTGTCTCTGCCGCGACTGTAGTTTGGATAATTGCTTTGTTAGATAAGATCTATGGTTTTGCCGGCGGCGGATTACCTGCACCGCAAGCAAATGCTATGGCTGCAATAATACAACCGTTGATGTCTAATCAACCGGCGCCGTGGATGTTATACATTGCAGGTGCTTGTATTGCTTTAATTTTAGCAATGATCAAAGTTCCGGTACTTGCATTTGCATTGGGAATGTATTTACCGCAAGAAATAAATACTCCGTTATTAATCGGCGGATTGATTTCCCACTACGTTTCAACGAGAAGTAAAGACGAAGCATTAAACAATTCACGTAGAGAAAGAGGAACATTAATTGCATCCGGATTTATTGCCGGCGGTGCTTTGATGGGTGTTGTCAGTGTTATCATTCGATCAACAGGAGCTAATTGGTTAATGACAGAATGGTTCGAATCTAATTCAGCAGAAGTATTATCTTTTGTTATGTTCTGCTTACTTTGTCTTTACACAATTTGGGATTCGATGAGAGCAAAGAAAGAGTAAAGAATTGACCTTGAGGGTTTTCGTTTTAACCCTCAAGGTCTTTCTAACTAGAATACTTACCATCATCTTTATAATCGAGGTGCAAATCAAGAAACAATTTTCTTCGAAGAAGGGGATTACAATTATTTTCTGAAAAGATTAGTTCTTTATAAGAAAAAGTATTTGATCAAAATTTTAGCTTATTGTTTGATGCCGAATCATTTTCATCTTTTTGCAAAACAAACTGAAAATAATAAGACGATTGGAATGTTTGTTGGAACTTTACTGAATTCATATACTAAGTTTATCAATACAAAATACCGTAAAAGCGGAGTTCTGTTTCAAGGTCCAACAAAGTCTAAGTTGATAAATGATGAAGCGTATTTTGTCTGGCTGATCAAATATATTTTGCTCAATCCTTCCAGCGCGAAGTTAGTAAGAAATGTTAGCGATTGGAAGTATTCTTCATACAAGGAATTCTTTGAAGAGGATACGATAATTGATAAAGAAGAAATCTTAGAAAAATTTTCTACTAATAGCAGTTTTAAGAATTTTATTGAGAAAGAGAACGAAAGTTTTGATTACGATTATTTCAGGGTTTGGAAATAACCATAACTCACGACCTTGAGGGTTCAAACGAAAACCCTCAAGGTCATTTCCGAAAATTGAGAGAGAATCTATGAAACGAATTTTTATAACAATTCTATTGGCGGTTACAATGGCATCAGAATTTACATTTGCTCAAAATCTTGAGCGAAAGGATGTTCCGGAAAAATTGAAATGGGATAATTCAATTTTATATAAAAGTATTGACGAATGGCAGAAGGATAAACAAGCCATCGAGACGCAGATAAAAAAAATATCTGAGTATAAAGGTAAACTTGGAGAAAGCGCTAATACTTTTTACAACGCTCTCCGTCTTTACTTTGATCTGTACAAAAGCTTTTACAAATTATCTGATTATGCAAACAGAGTTAGCGATGAAGACCTTCGCAATAGCGGGAATCAATCGTTAACTCAAGTAACTAATACTTTGGGAACACAATTTGGTGAAGCTTCTTCGTATTTAAGTCCTGAGCTGCTAAGCATACCGCAAGATAGAATCAAAAATTTTTTTGATGAGAAGAAAGAATTAAAAGAATTTAAGTTCTTTGTTGATGATATTCTCAGACTTCGAGAGCATACCTTAAATGCAAGCGAAGAACAAATTCTTGCTAGTGCGGGATTAATTACCTCTACACCAAACGATGTGTATGGAATTTTTGATAACGCTGAAAAACCAAATACCAAAATAAAACTTTCCACAGGAGAGGAAGTTGAACTTAGCTCATCTGCTTATTCAAAGTATAGAACAACGCCGGTTAGAGAAGACCGTGAAAAAATTATGAAAGCATTTTTTGAAAGCTATCAGAAATTTCAAAATACTCTTGGAGCAAATTTAGCGGGAAAAATTCGCGGAGATTATTTCTTTGCTAAGAATAGAAAGTACAATAATGTTCTCGAAAGTGCTCTCAATGCAAACAAAATTCCCGTTTCAGTTTATGAAAATCTTGTTACTCAGATTCACAAAAATCTGCCAACACTTCATAGATATCTGAAATTGAAAGCTAAAATGTTAGGAGTAGACCAGCTTCATTATTATGATTTATATCCGCCTCTCGTTAAGTCGGTTGATTTTAAGTTTACCATTGAAGAAGGACAGAATCTTATTCTGGATGTTTTCAAACCGATGGGAGAAGAATATGTTTCAACAGTTAAGAAGGCGTTTAACGAAAGATGGATTGATTACGCTTCAACAGTTGGAAAAAGAAGTGGGGCTTATTCGTCCGGCGCCCCTTATGATTATCATCCTTACATTCTTATGAACTGGACTGACGATTATGAATCTGTTTCAACACTTGCTCACGAACTTGGACACACGATGCACAGTTATTTTTCCAATAAGAGCCAGCCATTTGTAGATGCTCAGTATTCAACGTTTGTTGCAGAGATTGCTTCTACAATAAACGAAACGTTGCTGAACAATTATATGGTGAAGAAAGTTAAAACGGATGATGAAAAATTATTTTTACTCGGGTCTTATCTTGATCTAATGAAAGGAACGATCTTCCGACAAACACAATTCGCAGAATTTGAATTAGAACTTCACAAGAAAATAGAAAATGGCGAACCGCTTACGGGCGAAAGCATAAGTAAGATTTATTACGATATAGTAAAAAATTACTATGGAAATGATCTTGGTGCATCTGTTGTTGATCCGTACATTGCTTACGAGTGGGCTTACATACCTCATTTTGTTAATTACACTTACTACGTGTATCAATATTCAACTTCGCTTATCTATGCAACAGCATTTGCAGAGAAGATAGTTAAAGAAGGACAGCCCGCCGTTGATAAATTCTACAATATCTTAAAAGGCGGAAATTCCGATTATCCGATTGAGCTTATCAAGAAAGCCGGAATAGATCCGTTATCTTCTGAAGCGTTTGATCTGACGATTGCGAAAATGAATAAAGTTATGGATCAGATTGAAGAGATAATAAGCAAGAAGAAATAGTTTAATAGAAAACCTTTCTATTTAGAACTTTGAAGGTCTTCGTTTGACCTTCAAGGTTTGTGTTTTACAATTATAAATTTAATGGTAAAGTTGCACCAAAAAAATATACCTTATTATAAAAACGAAGACTCCAAACTGAGATATTACGATTATCATTTGCAAATTTATATTTATACTCAAATGTGTTATTGCCAATTACAAAAATCTTTTCAGTTCTTAATGGGTCCAATATATTTTTCTTTGATTCTAATAATAGATCAGAAGAAAAATATTTAAAACAATCGATATTATAAGCGACAGTCTTGTAATTCAGTGGTAATATTTGTTTTGAATGGTTATAGAAAAGTCCCTTTATTATTCTTTCAACAACCTTATTCAGTCTTAGTAAATCAATGTCCATAGTATTTTCCTTACCAATGTATATTCCAGATTTAGTAAACACATCATTTAATTTCAGAGAATTTAAGATTGCCTCCTTAAATCCAATTTTATTTTCTTTATTTAGTGACCTTAACACAACTGGGTAATTCATTAAAACATCAGGATGTTGAGAAACGTCTTTTCTAATAGTGAGAGTAAATCTAAAATATTCGTCATCTTTTGATGAACCCTGATTACAATAATGGCAACTAGGAACAGTTATTAAATTGTTTGGCTTGGGTTTTGCAAATATACTACTCGGAGGAATGTGATCATCTGTAATTGTTCTTATCTTTCCACAATAGACGCAAGTACCAAATTTTATATCACATTTTTCATACATTTATTTATTGTACAAACTCTTACTTAGGATACACGAATTATTTATTTAAATACATAACCAAGTTTTGAACAATTGCAATAATCGTTGAATTAATTATGAAATGAATTTTTCATTACAATCTTCTTATTTCTGCTTGAACATCTCTTGCAACATTTTGGAGTGCTCTGACCTTGTTCATCAAGTGATTATTCTGAATTAGAGTTAGTATTATATCTAATTTTCCTATTATCCAATTAATATAAACCATATTTATTTCATTCATTCTCGATATTACAATGTCATTGTAACTATTAAGTTTATCTTTATCTATAAAAATTTTAATATCTGTCAAATCTTTTATATGCTTCAAAATTTGTTCTATCATCACTCCAAAAATGTATGCATTATTACCTGCGTCTAAATCAATAGAATTGTTTCCTTTATTATCACTTAAGGTATTTCTTATATCCATAATGCTTTGGTTTATCATTGTTGTTTCATTGAGTTTAAAATTTATTAGCTCAGGATTCGGGAACTTATTTTGAGCAAATATTAACTGGGCAACAAAGAATATTAACCATAATTGATTTCTCATTTTACCCTCAGATAGATATTCAAAGAAATAATAATGTTCGCTATGTAATTGCTATTGTGAAAATTGTTTCGATTAAGTTATTTATAGATGATAAAAACTAATGAAGTAATATCATTCAATCAATCAAAATCAACTATAACCAAAAGTCTTTTTAAGATAACCTTGAAGGTCTTTGCTTAACCTTCAAGGTTTGAAGAGTGCACATTTGTCATCGCGATCCCGATTCTGAGCGAAGCCGAAGAGTCGGGAGAAGCGATCTCAAAAAAAATTAGATTGCTTCATCCATACTTCGTATAGATTCGCAATGACAACTTGATCTTTTTTCTCGGCGGTCATACCTTGACGACGGGGCAATTAAATTTTATATTTACATATGCCTACAATTTTAAGGACAAATGGATATCGTTTTTTCTTTTTCAGCCGTGAAGGAAATGAGCCAATGCATATTCACATTGAGCAGGCAGACAGATATGCAAAGTTTTGGCTCAACCCGATTCAGTTGGCGGAATCGGATGGTTTTAGAAGTGGTGAAATTTCAGAACTAAGAAAATTAATTCAAGAAAATAAAAAGTTATTTGAGGAGAAGTGGAATGAATACTTTAGCAGTAAAAGTTGAACCAAGAATAATAGATTTATCTTTTTCGTCTCATTCCCTCCGGGTTGTTTTAGCAGATGGACGGGAAGTCCTGGCTCCTTTAGAATGGTTTCCCCGTTTACGCGATGCAACGGATATGCAAAGGAAAAACTGGCGTTTTATTGGAAGAGGTATTGGTGTCCATTGGGAAGATATTGACGAAGATATTTCTGTTTATAGCTTGCTTACTATTAGTTGAATATGGAAGAGTTGTTGAAGAAGAAAAAATAATTTAGTTGAAGCCTTGAAGGTCTTCATTTGACCTTCAAGGTTTGCGAGCCGCACATTTGTCATCGAGATCCCGACAAAGTCGGGAAAAGCGATCTCATAAAAATTTAGATTGCTTCATCTCCGGCTAACGCCGGATATTCGCAATGACAAGTTAGTCTTCGTTTGATCTTCAAGGTTTGCCAGACACGGCAGGAAAATTCTTGAGGGGTGGGGAAAGATTCCCTATCTCTATTTTATTGAAGCTTTAGTTCTTGTATAGCGAAACCGATCGCAGTTTCGATAGAATATCTTTCGTTCAAATACATTGTAACTTTTTCAATAAAATCGTTTCGGGATCTACGTGGAATTAACACTCCGTAAAATGCACGCGCTAGTTCTATAACCTTTTCCATAGCAATTTCTTTTTATTGTTATTTCATTATCGAATAGTTTATGAAATTTTTAAAGGGGCATTTTACTTAGCTTTTAAGATAACTTTGAAGGTCTTCGTTTGTCCTTCAAGGTTTGAAGGGCGCACATTTGTCATCGCGATCCCGATTCTGAGCGAAGCCGAAGAGTCGGGTGAAGAGCGATCTCATTAAAAAAATAGATTGCTTCATTTCCGGCTAACGCCGGATATTCGCAATGACAACTTGGTCTTTGTCTAATCGATAAGGAACGAATACTTCCAGATTATCCTGGGTTGATAATGTAGCAAATGGTACAAGCATTTTAGCACAAGGATTAGATTGGAAGTCCGGCGATAGAATAATTTTGAACGATATCGAATTCCCTTCGAATGTTTATCCGTTCCTAAACTTAAAAAAGCACGGAGTTGAAATTGATTTTACTAAATCGCGGAATGGAATAGTAGATATCGAAGATCTTGAAAAATTAATTACTCCCAAGACAAAACTCATTTCAATAAGTATGGTACAGTTTCTTTCGGGCTACAAAGCCGATATTGATGCAATCGGTGAACTCTGTAAACAGAAGGGAATAATATTTTGTGTTGATGCGATTCAAGCGGTTGGTGCTGTTCAGATTGATCTAAAAAAATCTCCAATAGATTTTCTTACCGGGGGAACACAGAAATGGTTAATGAGCAGTCAAGGTCTTTCATATTTTTATGTAACTGAAGAATTGCAAAATAGAATTGATCAAAAAAATGTGGGATGGACATCAGTGGAAGATCCTTGGAATCTATTGAACTATGATCTGACTTTGAGATCAAATGCCGAGCGATTTCAAACCGGAACCTTAAATGCGTTTGGTATAGCAATATTTGATGCCGCACTTAACGTTTTTAAGCAATTGAGAACCTTGCCTACCGGCTCGCCTCGTCTCCGACTCGTCGGAGCGGGCAGGCAAGTTTTAGAAAACACGAATTATTTTATTCAAAGACTTTCCGATATAGGAATTGAACCGTTGCTAAAAAATATTTCTAATGAACACCTTGCCGGAATTGTAACGTTCAAACATGAAAAATCCAAAGAAATATTTTCTGAATTAGAAAAAAGAAAAATTTATGGCACTGCCCGCGAAGGAATGATTCGCTTTTCTCCGCATTTTTATAATACAAAAGATGAGATTGATAGAGTAGTTAATGAGTTGAAAAGTATTGTGGGATAAAAAACTGGGGAGAAGAGCCAAAACCTAGGTTGGGGGGAGACCTAAGTCTCAGCCGCAACTCCCCAAAATTTATTGTTCGGGATTGTAACTTAATTCAATTTTTATATGAAAATCAGCGCCGCTAAACAACGTATATTTTACTTCACTAATAGTGCATTTATAATCTTCACCAACCATATCACTTATAACTTTAGCAACAGAATTTTCAAGTGAAACAACACTAACTGACTTTAATTTATTTTTCAAAATTTTATCAACATCTATGACTTTTTCTTGACCGGAAGTCATTTCGAGTCCCTTAAAGTAAGCTGTAACAAAAAGTTTTAAATCCTATCCGTAATATAACTATCTTCTAATAAATTTCAATAGCTCATTTGTTTTTTTATTCATTAATTTTTCATCGTTCTTAGATTCAACATTTAATCGAAGCAAAGGTTCCGTATTACTCATCCTAATATTAAAACGCCAATCGGGATATTCAACACTAAGACCATCTAATTCGTCATTTATTCCGCCACTATATTTCTTTTTGATTTCTCTAATTTTTTCCGCCGGATTACTAATTGTTGAATTAATTTCACCCGAACAAGGATATAAACGTATCATAGCGTCAACAAGTTCCGAAAGTTTAGCTTTTTCATCGGACATTAATTGGAGAATGAGTACAAAAGGAATTAACCCGCTGTCGGAATAAAAGTTATCACGGAAATAATGATGTGCTGACATTTCCCCGCCATAAATTGCGTTTACTTCTCTCATTTTCTGTTTTATAAATGCATGTCCGCTTTGCGAAACAACAACTTGACCTCCGGCGTTTTTTACAACTTCGATCGTATTCCAAACGAGGCGGGGATCGTGTACGATTTTTTCACCCGGATTTGTTTTCAAGATTGATTTTGCAAGTAATCCCACAATATAATATCCCTCTATAAAATTACCTTTTTCATCAAAGAAAAAACATCTATCATAATCGCCATCCCAGGCAACGCCAAGATCAGCTCTATGTTTTTTAATTGCATCAATAGTTGATTGACGGTTCTCAGGTAGAAGCGGGTTAGGAACACCGTTAGGAAAGTTTGAATCGGGTTCAGGGAAAATCTTTATCATTTTAACGGGTAAATATTTTTCCAGAGCATCCAGAGCCGGACCAACACAACCATTACCGGCATTAACAACTACTTTATATGGTTGGATTTTTCTTGCATCAAAAAATTTTGTGACTTTAGTAATAAAGTCTTTCATAATATCCTTTTGAAAAACTTTTCCTTTCTGATCTGCAATTTCACCGAAATCATTATTCAATATCATTTTTTCAATTTCATTCAGACCGGAATCGTAACCCATCGGGACAGATCCTTTTTTTACAAACTTTAATCCATTGTATTCAGGCGGATTATGGCTTGCTGTTATCATAATACCGCCATCGGCATTTAGGAATGGGGTTCCGAAGTAGATCATTTCTGTTCCGCATAATCCCAGATCAAAAACATCACAACCGGCATCGTTTAATCCTTTTGATAATGCTTCCGATAATTCAGGTGAAGATTTTCGTACATCTCGACCAATAACAACTGATTTTGCACCTAAATATTTTGCAAATGTACGGCCGATTTTATAAGCAAGTTCTGTATTCAATTCACCGGGTACTTTGCCTCTGATATCGTATGCTTTGAATGATGAAATATTATCCATTAATTCTCC
>Ga0082335_1000760_pt2 | contig 27783 bp, 28 predicted proteins | sample Subgrocontami58m_FD_72375 | JGI IMG/M metagenome (GOLD analysis project Ga0082335, IMG submission 72375) | Subsurface groundwater microbial communities from S. Glens Falls, New York, USA - GMW37 contaminated, 5.8 m (SPADES assembly) (version 2) ...
CCGCAACCGTCACAGCTACCGCGCGCTGACACGCGGCAAGAAGGAGATTCGCGTCCCCGGTCACGTCCCCACCCCTCCCCGTCCCCAGACCGGGTTCGCGAGCGGCCGGCCTTCCCCCAAAGGCCGGCCGCACCCTTTTTCAGGGTGCGGGCGAAGCTTCACTCGATCCGCCTCAATCCCTTGGCGTATTGCTGCCAGCGCCGCACGTAGATGTCGGCGCCGTCGCGGATCATCTCCAGCGCCTTGTCGTCCAGGCTGCGGATGGCGCGCGCCGGCGCGCCGACAATCAGCGCGCGCTCGGGAAATGTTTTCCCCTCGGTGACCACGGCCCCCGCGCCGACCAGCGAATTTTTCCCGATCGTCACGCCATTCATCAGGATCGCGCCCATGCCGATGAGGCTGTTGTCGCCGACCGCGCAGCCATGCATCACCACGTTGTGGCCGATGACGCAATTGCTGCCGATGCTGAGCGGAAAACCCGGATCAGTGTGCAGCGTCGCATTGTCCTGGACCTGAGAACGTGCGCCGAGATCGATCCATTCGTTGTCGCCGCGCAGCACCGATCCGAACCAGACGCTGGCGTCAGTCTTTAGCCGCACCCGGCCGATAAGCACCGCGGTATCCGCGATGTAATAACGTCCGTCGTCGGGCAGATCGGGCGCATGCCCGTCGAGCGCATAGATCGCCATTGGCGGCCTCCGTCGCGCGATCAGCAAAAGTGGGTACCGGTTTTGCGGAAAGCAATCAAGCTTGCGCAGATTGCGTATACTTATCTGCGGTTCGCGCGCTAACTATTAATTTGGCGCATGATCTTATCGGCGAACCGGTTCCCACTTCGCCGGATCATGCGCCCATGAACGACCTTGCCATGCGGCGCGGAAATTGGCGAGACGGAAGGATGCTAAGCGCCGAACAGGCCGAGCGCCTGCAAGGCCATCACCACCACGGTGCCGGACATCATGCTCCAGAAACCCGCGAGGATGGTGGACATCATCACGAACTGGAAGCGGCGGCCCTCAATGCGCCGGGCGCGCAATGTGTTGCGCATGATGATGAAAGGCGCGGCGAAGACGAGGAAGGGCACGGCGGCGAAAGTCGAGGGCTTCGGCCCGCGGCGCAGCAGGCGAAAGCTCGCCGGGCGCTTGGTCAAGAACTGGTAGCCCGTGGCGCAAAGCCCGGCAAAGGAAAAGCCGAGCACCAGGGCGAGAAACGATTGGAGCTGGTCAGGGGTCACGACGCCTCACGCCATCAGCCACAACAATGACGCCGATCCTGAGCAGACGGCACGGCCGCACGCTAGCGCATCGTTAAGGAAAGGTTAATGCCGCGGCCGTGGAAGCAAAAAAGTCCTTTGCCGTCAGTGCGCCGCCCGCCGTGTCATACTCTCTGTCGATTCGGGGAGATGCGGCGGCATGAGCTACGCGATGGATGAGCAATCACGGCACGATGCACGCCGTACGGCGCGCAGCCTGCTCATGCTGCCGCTGATGATTTTCTTCGCCGTGACTTTTGTGGCGGCGACCTACATCGCCTATGTGCTATGGCCGCGCTGGCCGGCACCGCTGGTCGCGCCCGACGCGCCGTCGTTGCCGATCGTCGTCGGCGGCGTGGCTTTCAACGTGCCGCCGGCTGCGATCCGCCGGCCGGTGCAGCGCCGTCCCGGTGCGCAGGAACGCATCGACCTGGTCTTCATTTGGCCTTCGCTTGCCCCGCCGGCGACAGCCGCCGAAGCCGGGCCGCATGCTGCCCCCGAAAGCGAGGCGGCCGGGCCGCTCGAACGCATTTTCGTGACCATCGCCGGCAGCGAGGGCGCGCCGCCGCCGCTGGAACGCATGAAGACCATCTATGCGCGCTATCTCGCGCAAGATCCCCTGCCGGCGCCGAGTGGGCTGGTCATGTTCACTTTTCGCAAGGATACGCCCTACCAGGGCGAGGACTTGCTCTACGCGCCGGAAATGCCCGAGCGCTTTCTGCTGCGCTGTACCAGGACCGTCGGCCCTACTCCCGGCATCTGTTTGCATGAGCGGCGCGTGGGCAACGCCGACATCACGGTGCGTTTCCCGCGCGCCTGGCTCGACGACTGGCGCGGCGCGGCAGCGGGCATCGACCGACTGATCGCCAAGCTGCAACCACCGGCACCCTGAGCGGCCATCAGGACGACGAAGCCTGAACGCCGGGCTCCAGATCCATTCCGAGGATGGGCATTTCGAAGATGTAGGACCGCCCGCCCTTCTGATCGTCGAGGAACAGCACGGCGATGAATTCGTCGCCGATATAGGCTTCGACGGAATCGGTCTTCTTCGGACGCGCGACGACGCGAATGCGCTCGTTGTCGAACTTGCGCTTGAGATAAACATCGAGCCGCTTCATATCCGGCATTTCTCCCGGCCCGCCCAACGGAATTTCCATGCGCAGATTGTAGGAGCGCTCCTCATCGTCATCGTCCACGGATAGATCGGCAATAGCGTCTTCGCCGACATAGAGCTTGGCCGCATCGCCCTTCTGCGGCACCACGCGCAGACGCTGATTGCCGAACAGGCCTTTCAGGTAAGCTTCGATCTTCTTGGTTTCTTGAAGGTCCACGCGCCCCATCCTTGTTCGTGAGCCGGCCGGACTTTGCCCAGAGCCGCCGCACAATTCAATGGCAAATTCGCTGTTTCCGCGCGGGGGATCAATTTCCGCCGTCGTAGAGCATCTGATCCATGAAGCGCGACGGCTCCGCGCAGCCGGCCGTTCCAATCACCTTGGCCGGCACGCCGGCGACGGTGACGTTAGGGGGGATCGCCTTGACCACCACCGATCCCGCGGCGATGCGGGCGCAATGGCCGACCTCGATATTGCCGAGGATTTTCGCGCCGGCGCCGATCATCACGCCGCGCCGGATTTTCGGATGCCGGTCCTCGTGTTCCTTGCCGGTTCCACCGAGCGTCACGCCGTGCAGCATGGACACATCGTCCTCGATCACCGCGGTCTCGCCGACCACCAGGCCGGTGGCGTGGTCGAGGAAGATGCCGCGCCCGATGCGCGCGGCCGGATGGATGTCGGTCTGGAACACCGACGACGAGCGGCTTTGCAGGTAATAGGCGAAGTCCTTGCGCCCCTTGCTCCATAACCAATGCGCCAAGCGGTGGGCCTGGATGGCATGGAAGCCCTTGTAATAGAGCACGGGCTCCAGCAGCCGGTGCGTCGCCGGGTCGCGGTCCACCACCGCGGCGATGTCGGCGCGGAAGGCGTCGCCGATCGCCGGCTCCTCCTTCAACGCCTCGGCATAGGCCTGCCGGATCAGATCGCCGGACACATCCGCATGCGCCAGCCGTTCCGACAGGCGATGCACGATCGCCGCTTCCAGCGAGTCGTGATGCAGGATGGTCAAATAGATGAAGGTCGCCAGTTCCGGCTCGCGCCGGACCACGTCTTCGGCCTCGCGGCGCAACCGCGCCCACACCGGATCGACCTTGTCGAGCACGCTGGGCTTTGTCTGCTGCTGGGCCATGATTAGTTCTCCGGCGAAAGACGATACAAGCCTCTAGATAGTTCTTTTATCACATTTTTTAAGTCGCCAAGAGGCCGCTTTTTATGTGGTTAGCGGATCTTGAGCGACTTGATGAATCGCTCTACGTCGCCCGACCGCTCCGAACCCGGGGGGCCGGCATAGGTCAGGGTGATGATGCGATAGCCTTTCATCACCGAGTAGCTGCGAACGACATGGCCCTCACGTTCTCCGGCGGCATCGCTAGCAATCAAGTTTTGATGCTTCACCCAGGCAATGTTGGCCCATTTTCCGTTTTTCATATTTTTTTGCGGCATTCTTGAGTCCCGCTTCGAGGTTACTGCGCGGGTTCGAGACGTTCACTTCACTTGGATATTCGGATGTCTGCGTGACAAAGACGGTTGCTCCCAACTCCACCACGTATTGGTGCATCGCGTAGGCGGCGCCGCTCGACGTTTTCATTGTGACTTCTGTTTCTTTCGGGGGCGCCGGAAATTCGACGGTATAAGAATTATTCTGCCCCTTGTAGGTCTGCCATGCTGACTGGGCGCGCGCCGGTCCGCTCAGGCCGAATGAAATTGCGCAAAGGATGAAAACCGGAATCGCGAGCGGTCTGAAAATTCTGTTTGCGAACATGGTGCGCCCCTCCAAGGCAATATCTAAGCATAACGGAGCGCGGCCTAAACCAATAGGCGAAATCGCGGCATCCGAATGCTCATTCCAACCCGCAAGCTTTCAACGCAGGAAATCAAGTACGCCTTGCTTGAACACCTTGTCGCCCACTGCAAGCATGTGATTGCGATCGGGAATTTCCAGCGCCTGGCCGCGCGGCAGCAGCTTGGCAAGCTCCTGCGCGGAGCCCGCAATGGGGTCCTTCGCGCCCACCGCGACCAAGGTCGGCGCCTGGATGGAGGTCACTTCCGCGCGGCTCAGCGTCTGGCGCGAGCCGCGAATGCAGGCGGCGAGCGCGCGCAGGTCCGACTTCGTCTGCTCGGCAAAGGCGCGGAACATCCGCCCGACTGGGTCAGTCACATCCGCGAGCGACGGCGCTTCCAGCGCCGCAGCAATAGAGTCCGGCAGCCCGGCGCTTTCCACCAGCTTGATACCGAGCCCGCCGAGAATCAGCGAGCGCACGCGATCCTGATGTTTCACGGCGAAGAAGGCGGCGATGCGCGCGCCCATGGAATAGCCCATGATGTCGGCACGTTCGAGATTGAGGTGATCGAGCAGCGCGCGCACATCTTCCGCCATCAGCGCAGTGTGATAATCCGCGGGATCGTAGAGTTTCGTCGATTGTCCATGGCCGCGGTTGTCGAGCGCAATCGCGCGCCGCCCTGCCCCTGTCAGCGTCGCGGTCCAGCCCGGCTGCACCCAGTTCACTTCCTTGTTGGAAGCAAATCCATGAATGAGCACGATCGGCTCGCCCTTGCCCTGGTCGAGAAAGGCGATCTCGACCGGGCCGTGTCTGAAACTTGCCATGCAAAGTTGCCTTGAACCAAACGGTGGGTTTAACCGCGCACCTGCGCGGCCGCCGCCATGCGCTGCTGATGCCGTTGCATATTGCGCGCCTTGCGCCGTTGCAGCTGCTGCGCCGTCACGCGCTCGACCGCGGCCTTGGCAGACCACACGAAGCCGAGCAACGCGAAAATTGCGCCCACGATCCATAGGGACAAATTGAAGCTTCCCACCGTCAAGGCGATGGCGCCGCGGCCGAGCAGCTTCAGCGTCGCCCGGGTCTTGCTGCCCTGCTTTTCCGCGAGCTGCGCCACGCGCGCCATGTCGCGCGGATTTTCCGCGAGTTTGAGCCCATCGAGCGCGGCTTGGGTGCCGGCCTTGCTCTGCACCCGGCCGACATTGCGGATCAGATGCATGAGCCCGCCCGCCTTTTCCACTTTGACTGCCTCGCGCGCCGCGCGCACCGCCAGTACCGGCTCCGTCAGGCTGGCTCCGGCAATGGCGCGTTTCAGCGTTGCCCAATCGATGACCTCGCCGAGCGAGCGGCCGATCCATTCCGCCATGCGCCCGCCCAGCCGCCCGGTCTTGCGCGCGGCTTTGACGACTGAAAGTCCGACCCGCACCGGCGTGGCGGCGCCGAAGGTCGCATAGGTCCCCGCCGTGATCGCCAGGCCGACGCAGGCCAGCCCCAGCACGAGTTCATCTGCCTCCTCGCCGCTGGCGTAGCGCGAGCCTTCGCGCACCGCGTCGCGGATGTCGCCGAAGACAAAAAGATCGCCGAGCGCGGTGCCGGCAAGGCCGACGACGTCATCCGGCTCCCCGGTGACCAGACCACGGGCAAATGTCTCCGCCATGCGCGACGTGGATTTTGCTTCCGCGACCGCCGCGGCTACCTTCGCTTCGAGCGCCGGAGCGACCGGAATGCCGCGATCCTTGGCCAGATCGGCAAAGCTCTTGGCCAGATCGGCGTCGCTGGCGGCAAGCGCCGCTTCGATCTCGCGCGTGACGACGGAGGAGTCCACGATCTGGTCGAGCGCGCGATCGGCGATCTCGCCCGGATCGTCCTCGATGGCCAGGATTGATTCCGCCTCGATCCCGCGCGGCACCACCAGGAGCGCCGCCACGCCGCAAGCGATGGCGGCCAATACCGAAAGCACAATGCCAAATCTGGTCCCGCGAAATACTCTTCGCGGACCACTCATTGCTATCGTATCGTTGGCCCATATCACCATGGAATCAGCACCGGAATAATACCGTTTATCCCCACGAAAACGCTTAAGATTCAAGCTGGTTCCTGATGCGTGGCTTTGACGCTTTCCTGTTAACGGATGACTAGGAATGCGAAAGCGCTGCGGGTATGGTACCGCGCGTCGCAAGTCCGCGGTAAAGAGCATCCACAAAGATAGGCGAAACCACCATGGCGGATAGGATCGTTCCCCATTTCCACAATGAGCCGGGTGTGCCGATGATCGAGGTCGGCGCCAGGGAATTCATGTGCATTGGTGCGCTGCCGCCGCTCGACCATCCGCACATCTTTCTCGATATGGGCGGCGATTCCGAGATCATCTGCTCCTACTGCTCGACACTCTACCGGCTCAATCCCGCGCTCGATCCGCATGCGGCGCGTCCCGCGGAATGCGCTTGGCGCGAGGCGGCCGCGGCCTGACGCCGGCCGCGACGGAGAGTAAGCGTGGCGGCCTCCCGCACCATTCTCATCGCCGGCGCCGGCATCGGCGGACTCGTGACGGGGCTGGCGCTGGCCAAGAGCGGCTTTCGCGCCGAGGTGTTTGAACAATCGGCTCGTCTGGAGGAGCCCGGCGCCGGCATTCAGCTCTCGCCCAATGCGATGCATGTGCTGCTGGCGCTCGACCTCGGCGAAGCGCTGCGGCCGCACGTCGTCTCCGCCGAACATATCCGCATCAGGAAAGCCAGATCCGGGCGCGAGCTTGCGCGCGTGCCGCTCGGCCTGCATGCCGAGCAGCGCTATGGCGCGCCCTATTGGATGATCCATCGCGGCGATCTGCAAAAAGTGCTGATCGAAGCCGCGCGCGCCAATCCCGACGTCGCGCTCACGCTCGGCAGCAAGGTGCAGGACTTTGTGGTCCACGCCAATGGCGTGACGGCCCAGGCGCGATCCGGCCATGCCGCCACGGAAGAGCGCGGCATCGCCCTGGTCGGCGCCGACGGCTTATGGTCGACTCTGCGGGCGCAGCTCGGCCACACGGAACCTCCAAGCTTCCGCCGCCGCACCGCGTGGCGCGCTGTCGTGCCTGCGGATGCGGTGCCCTACGAGTTTTGCGAGCCCGGCATCAATCTCTGGTTCGGACGCCGCGCCCATCTCGTGCATTACCCGGTCAGGGCCGGCCACCAGATCAATATCGTCGCCATCGTCCGCGATAAGGTGGCGGAGCCCGGATGGAGCAACGCCGGAGCGCGCGAGGAAATTCTCGCCCGGTTCCGCCGCTCCTGGGCGGTGGGCGCGCGCAACATGGTGGCCGCGCCCGAACACTGGAGCAAATGGGCGCTGTATGACCGCCCGCCGCTACCCCATTGGGGCCATGGGCCGATCACGCTCGTCGGCGACGCGGCGCATCCCATGCTTCCGTTTCTTGCCCAAGGCGCGGCCATGGCGATCGAGGACGCGGCCGTTTTGGCGGAATGCCTGGCAGCTTCGCCTGACGACCCGGCCAGAGGCATGCGCCGCTACGAAGCCCTGCGGCGCGGCCGCACCGCGCAGGTGCAGCGCGAGGCCCGGGGCAACGACGTGCGTTATCACGTCTCCGGCGTCGAAGCGGTTCTGCGCAATCTGGCGCTGCGCGCCATGGGCGGTAAAGGTCTGCTCAGGCGCTACGATTGGCTCTATGGTTGGCGTACTCCGGCGCGCGAGGCTATATAGTGTCCATGTCTGCTGCCACGCCCACGAAACACGACCATCGTCACCACGGGGAAGAGCCCGCAACAGGCGCCATCGATCCCGTTTGCGGCATGACGGTCGATCCGCACAAGACTCCGCATCGCGCCGAACACGCGGGCCGTCCCTATTATTTCTGCGCGGCCGGCTGCCGGACGAAATTTATCTCTGATCCCGCGCGCTATCTCGGGGAAGTGAAGGTACCGGAGCCCGTGTCCGCGGGCACGATCTACACTTGCCCGATGCATCCGGAGATCCGGCGGCCAGGACCCGGTTCCTGCCCGATCTGCGGCATGGCGCTGGAGCCTGAGCTTGCCAGCGCCGAGGCCGGCCCCAATCCTGAACTGATCGACATGACGCGCCGGTTCTGGATTGGGACGGTGCTGACATTGCCCGTCATCGCGCTGGAGATGGGCGGCCATCTCACCAATCTTCACATGCTGCTCGGGCAGACGCTCTCCAACTGGCTTCAACTCGTATTCGCAACCCCCGTGGTGCTTTGGGCCGGCTGGCCATTCTTCGTCCGCGGCTGGCAATCACTGCTTACCCGCAATCTCAATATGTTCACGCTCATTGCCATGGGCACAGGCGTGGCATGGCTCTACAGCGTGGCGGGAACCGTCGCGTCCGACATTTTCCCGCCGGCCTTCCGCAGCGGGGATGGTGCGGTGCCGGTCTATTTCGAGGCGGCCGCAGTCATCACCGTGCTGGTCCTGCTCGGCCAAGTGCTGGAGCTGCGCGCGCGCGAGCAGACCTCCGGCGCCATCCGCGCGCTGCTCGATCTCGCGCCGAAAACCGCGCGCCGCGTGAAAGCGGACGGCAGCGAGGAAGAGATCGGTCTCGACGCGGTTGCCGCCGGCGATCATTTGCGCGTGCGGCCGGGAGAGAAAGTCCCCGTCGATGGCGAAGTAGTTGAAGGCCGCTCCGCTCTCGACCAATCGATGGTCACCGGCGAATCCATGCCGGTGACCAAGAATCCGGGAGACAAGGTTATCGGCGGAACGCTGAACAAGAGCGGCAGCTTCATCATGCGCGCCGAGAAGGTCGGCCGCGATACCCTGCTGGCGCGCATCGTGCAGATGGTGGCGGCGGCGCAGCGCAGCCGCGCGCCGATCCAGCGCCTCGCCGATCAGGTCTCGGGGTGGTTCGTACCGGCGGTGATCGCCGTTGCGGTGGCCGCCTTCCTGGCCTGGTCCACGTTCGGGCCGGAGCCGCGCTTTGCCTTCGGCCTGGTGGCCGCTGTCAGCGTGCTCATCATCGCCTGCCCCTGCGCGCTCGGCCTGGCGACGCCCATGTCGATCATGGTCGGCGTCGGACGCGGCGCGACAGCCGGCGTGCTCATCAAGAACGCCGAGGCGCTGGAGCGGATGGAGCGCGTCGACACACTGGTGGTTGACAAGACCGGCACACTGACTGAGGGCCAGCCCAAGGTCACAAGAATCCTGCCGGCACCGGGCTTTGATGAAGCCGAGGTGCTGCGGCTTGCCGCCAGCGTCGAGCGCGCCAGCGAACATCCCCTGGCCGCGGCGATCGTCCAAGCTGCCGGCGAACGCAAGATCGCGCTCGCGCCGGTGCGCGGATTCGACTCGCCGGTGGGCAAGGGCGTCGTCGGCATGGTCGAGCAGCGTCGTATCGCGCTCGGCAATGCGAAATTTCTCGCCGAGCTTGGTGTCGCAACTGGCGGGCTTGAGCGTGACGCAGATGCGCTGCGCGGCGACGGCGCGACTGTGATTTTCGTCGCCATCGATGGAAAGCTTGCCGGTCTTGTCGCTATCGAGGACCCAGTGAAGGCGACGACACCGGAAGCGCTCAAGGCGCTGACGCAGGATGGCGTTCATGTCGTCATGCTCACCGGCGACAACAAAACCACCGCGCAGGCGGTCGCCCGCCGGCTCGGCATCGCGGAAGTGGAGGCCGAGGTCTTGCCGGAGCAGAAAAGCGCCGTGGTCGAACGGCTGCGGCGCGCGGGCCGCGTGGTCGCGATGGCCGGCGACGGCGTCAACGACGCACCGGCGCTCGCCGCCGCCGAAGTCGGCATCGCCATGGGCACCGGCACCGACGTGGCGATCGAGAGCGCGGGGGTGACGCTGCTCAAGGGCGACCTCATGGGCATCGTGCGCGCGCGGCGGCTGTCGGCGGCGACCATGCGCAATATCCGGCAGAATCTGTTTTTCGCTTTCGTCTACAATGCCGCCGGCGTGCCGATCGCCGCCGGCGTGCTGTATCCCGCTTTCGGCCTGCTGCTGTCGCCGATTATCGCCGCCGCCGCCATGGCGCTCTCATCGGTGAGCGTGATCGCCAACGCGCTGCGGCTGCGCACGATCAAGCTTTGAACGTTGCCAGAACACCGGGCCGCCGGTAGCTTTGCGCAGGTCACGGAGAACCAATGGATCGAATCGGCGTCATAGGCGGGAGCGTCCGCTGACATGCAGCCCTTGGGTGAGATGCTGCGGGGCGCGCTGAATTTGCATCAGCAGGGCCGGCTGGCGGAAGCGGAACAGCTCTACACGAAAGTCCTCGCAGTTGATGCAAGGCAGTTCGACGCCCTGCATCTGCTCGGGATGCTGAAGCACCAGCGCGGCGACAGCGCCCAAGCGCTGCGTCTGCTCGCGGCCGCGGTGGAAAGCAATCCGAAGTCGCCGGACGCCTTGTTGACCTATGGCGGCGTGCTCAGTGCGACGAACCGGCACGAGGATGCCCTTTCTTATTTTGACCGGGCCTTGGCCATCAAACCCAACCGTGCGGATGCTCATTATAATCGCGGCAATGTTCTGATCGCGCTCAATCGCCACGTGGAGGCACTGGCGTCCTACGACCGGGCGCTGGCGTTGAAGCCGAATGATCCGCTTGCCCTTTACAACCGCGGCAATGCGCTGATCGCGCTCGACCGTCTGGAGGAAGCACTGGCAGCCTATGATCGGGTGCTTGCACTGATGCCGAACCACCCCGACGCCCTGATCAATCGCGGCAAGGCGCTTAAGAATCTCAACCGCTCTGAGGAAGCCCTCGCCTGCTTCGACCGGGTGCTGGCGTTGCGGCCTGACGACGTGCTCGCGCACATCAATCGCGGGCTCGCGCTGGCTGCGCTCAACCGCCCCGAGGAGGCGCTGGCGTGCTACGACCGCGCGTTGGCGCTCGCGCCCGACGATATCGACGCGCTCCACAATCGCGGTGCCGCTCTTATCCAGCTCAATCGTCAAGAGGAGGCGCTGGCGTGCTGCAATCGCTTGCTCGCGCTCATGCCGGAAAATGCCGACGGCCACTGGAACGCGGCCTTGGCACGGCTCACCCTGGGCGATTTGGCGAAAGGCTGGAAGGAATACGAATGGCGCTGGAAGGCTGCAAATTTTCCTTCCAAGCCGCGCAATTTCCCGCAACCTCATTGGAATGGCGAGCGTCTCAACGGGACTCTTCTTGCCTGGGGCGAACAAGGTCTGGGCGACGAGATTTTATACGCCGGGATGATCCCCGGCTTGGCCGGACATGCCGATTCCGTCGTGTTGGAAGTTGAGCCTCGCCTGGCCAAACTCTTTGCCAGATCTTTTCCTGATGTGCGCGTCATCGGCCGCGGCGAGCCGCTCCCGAAAAACATAAAAGCGCAATCGCCGCTGGCCAGCCTCGGGCAATATCTGCGGCCTAGCCTGGAAGTGTTTCCGCGGCGCGAGCGCGGCTACCTTACTCCTGATGCCGGGATGGCTGCGAGCCTGCGCCGGCGCCTTTCGCCCAACGGCGAGGTGGTCATAGGATTATCCTGGGTCAGCAAGAATCCATCCATCGGGAAATTCAAGACCGCACTGTTGAGCGATTTCGAACCGGTGCTGCGCATGCCCGGCTGCCGGCTCATCGATCTGCAATATGGCGACACCCTGGCCGAGCGCGCGGCGCTCAAGCAAGCGACGGGCCTGGTGGTCGAGCGGCTGGAGGATGTCGACAATACCAACGACCTGGACGCCTTGGCGGCGCTGATCACGGCGTGCGATCTCGTCGTCACCGTGAGCAACACCACCGCGCATCTGGCCGGAGCCTTGGGCAAGCCCACTTGGGTCTTTGTGCCCCAGAGCTATGGACGGATTTGGTATTGGTTCAAAGATCGAAAGGATAGCCCCTGGTATCCGCAGGTGCGCGTCAAGCGCCAGGTCAAAGGGCAATCCTGGGCGGATGCGATTGCCTCGGCAGCCGAAGAGATTTCGGCCTTCGCTCGGGCGGCCCGCTGACATGCAGCCCTTGGGTGAGATGCTGCGGGGCGCGCTGAATTTGCATCAGCAGGGCCGGCTGGCGGAAGCGGAACAGCTCTACGCCAAGGTCCTCGCAGTTGATGCCAAGCAGTTCGACGCCCTGCATCTGCTCGGGCTGCTCAAGCACCAGCGCGGCGACAACGCCCAAGCGTTGCGGCTGCTCGAAGCAGCGCTAAAGATCAATCCGAAATCGCTGGAGGCTTTGCTCAATTACGGTGGCGTGCTCACCGTAATGAGCCGGCACGCGGACGCCCTCGCCTGCTATGACCGGGTGCTCGTGCTGAAGCGAGGCGATCCTCTTGCTCTTTACAATCGCGGCAATGCGCTGATGGGGCTTGGCCGCCATGCGGAGGCGCTGGCGTCCTATGACCAGGCGCTGGCGCTGAAGCCGAACGATCCGCTGGCCCTTTACAACCGCGGCAATGCGCTGGCCGAGCTCAACCGTTCCGACGAGGCGCTGGCCGCTTATGACAAAGTGCTCGCGCTTGTGCCGCAACATCCCGACGCCCTGGTCAATCGCGGCAAGGCGCTGAAAAACCTCAATCGTCTCGAGGAAGCCCTCGCCTGCTACGACCGGGTCCTGGCGCTGCGGCCTGACGACGTGCTTGCGCTGGTCAATCGCGGGCTCGCGCTTGCCGCGTTGAGCCGTCATGAGGAAGCGCTGGAGTGCTACGACCGGGCGCTGGCGCTGCGGCCCAGCGATGCCGATGCGCTCGACAATCGCGGTGCCGCCCTAATACAGCTCGATCGTCACGAGGAAGCGCTGGCCTGCTTCGACCGCCTGGTGGCGCTCAAGCCCAAAGATGCCGATGCACTCAACAACCGGGGTGTCGCGCTTCTCCGCCTCAATCGTCATGAGGAGGCGCTGGCTTGCTTTGATCGGGCGCTGACGTTCAGACCCTACCATGCCGACACGCTCATCCATCGCGGCATGGCGCTGAAGAACCTCGACCGTCACAATGAGGCGCTGGCGTCCTACGACCGGGCGCTGGCATTGCGGCCCGACGACACTGTCGCGCTCAACAATCGCGGCCGCCTGCTCCTTCGGCTCTTTCGTTACGAGGAGGCACTGGCCTGCTCCGACCGGGCGCTGGCGCTTAAGCCCGACGATGCCGATGCGCTCAACAGTCGCGGCAGAGCGCTTCTCGCGCTCAGTCGCCATGAGGAGGCATTGGAATGTAGCGATCGGGCGCTGAAGCTCAGGCCAGACGACGCAGGTATATTAAACAATTGCGGCAACGCGCTGGTGCTGCTCAATCGCCTTGAAGAGGCGCTGGCATGCTACGACCGCGCGCTAGTGCTCGCGCCCGACGTTGTCGATGTGCTCAATAATCGCGGCAATGCGCTGAGAAACCTCAATCGTTACGAAGAGGCGTTGGCGTGCTTCGAGCGCGCGCTGGCGCTTGATCCCAACCAAGCGGAAACCCACCACAACACAGGTCTCACCAAGCTCGCCTTGGGAAATTTCGCGCAAGGCTGGAAGGAATATGAATGGCGCTGGAAGACCGCGAAGTTTCTCGCCAAGCCGCGCCATCTCCCGCAGCCGCGCTGGAACGGCGAATATGTCAATGGAACGCTTCTGGCCTGGGGTGAACAAGGGCTGGGTGACGAAATGCTCTATGGCAGCATGGTCCCGGACCTCGCCGGATATGCCGATTCCGTCCTGTTCGAAACCGAACCTCGCCTGGTCAAGCTCTTCACAAAATCTTTTCCGGGCGTGCGCGTCATCGGCCGCGGCGAGCCCCTTCCGGAAAACATCAAGGCGCAATCGCCGCTCCCCAGCCTCGGGCAATATCTGCGCACCAGCTGGGAGGCATTTCCGAAGCGCGAGCGCGGCTACCTTACTCCTGATGCCGGGATGGCTGCGAGCCTGCGCCGGCGCCTTTCGCCCAACGGCGAGGTGGTTGTGGGATTGTCATGGATCAGCAGAAACCCGAGTACGACAAAATTCAAGACCGCGCTGTTGAGCGATTTCGAACCGGTGCTGCGGCTGCCCGGCTGCCGATTTATTGACCTGCAATACGGCGATACGCTGGCCGAGCGCGAGGCGCTCAAGCAAGCGATGGGCCTGGTGGTCGAGCGGCTGGAGGATGTCGACAATACCAACGACCTCGACGCCTTGGCGGCGCTGATCACGGCGTGCGATCTCGTCGTCACCGTGAGCAACACCACCGCGCATCTGGCCGGAGCCTTGGGCAAGCCTACGGTCGTCTTAGTGCCCTTCGGGCAGTCGCGATTTTGGTATTGGTTTGCGGAAGGAAGCAACAGCCCCTGGTATCCCCACGTCCGTATCAGGCGCACGGCGAGGGAACAGTCATGGGAAGAGCTGATCGCCTCGGCTGCCGACGAAATTGGAGATCTTGTGCTGGCAGCGACGCGATCGCAACCCGCCTGACGCGATTTGCTCCACCACGCAATGTCTTTTATGAAGTTTCCAAGCCTCGCCTGCGCGTCATCAAGCTTTAAGCGTTGCCAGCGAAGGGGGCGGCCGGTAGCTTATGTACCTCTTCGGGAGAAATGCCGGATGAATCTCGTTATTGTAACATTTTTGAGCGTCCGTTGACATGCAACACCTGCCTGAGATGTTACAGCATGCGCTGAGTTTGCAGAACCAGGGCCAGCTTGCAGAAGCAGAAAAGCTATACAACAAGGTCCTAAAGATAAATCCCAATCACTTCGACGCGCTGCATTTGCTTGGACTCCTGACGTATCAGCGGGGTGACAGCGCCCAGGCGCTTGACCTGATCGCCGCGGCGCTGAAGATTAATCCGAATTATGCGGATGCCTTGTTGAACTACGGCAGCGTGCTCAGTGCGTTGAATCGGCATCCGGAAGCGCTCGCTTGCTACGACCGGGTCTTGGCAATTAATCCCTACTTTCCCGGCGCGCTCAACAACCGCGGCAACGCTCTGGCTGAACTGAAGCGTCATGAGGAGGCGCTGGCGTGCTTCGACCGGGCGCTGGTGCTCAAACCCGGCGATGCCAAGACGCTCATCAATCGCGGCAATACGCTGAGAGATCTTAACCGTCTCGAAGAAGCGCTGGCCTGCTACAACCAAGTGCGGGAGCTCCAGCCCACCGACACAAGCACACTCAACAATTGCGGCAACGCGCTTGTGCTGCTCAATCGCGCCGAAGAGGCGCTGGCATGCTTCGACCGCGCGCTGGAACTCAACCCGGGCGACACCGAGACGCTCCACAATCGCGGCAATGCGCTGCTCGTAGCCGATCGCTACGAAGAGGGCCTGGCGTGCTTCGACCAGGTGCTGGCGCTCAAACCCGACCATGCCAAATGTCACTGCGACATAGGGCTGGTGTGGCTCGCCGTCGGAGATTTCGCGCAGGGCTGGAAGGAATATGAATGGCGCCTGAAGACCGCAGATTTATTGGCCAAGCCGCATGATTTTGCGCCGCGCTGGAACGGCGAATACGTCAACGGAACGCTTCTTGCCTGGGGCGAGCAGGGCCTTGGCGATGAAATCCTCTACGCCAGCATGGTCCCGGATCTCGCCGGACACGCCGATTCCGTCGCCTTGGAAGTGGAGCCTCGTCTGGCAAAGCTCTTTGCACGATCTTTTCCTGATGTCCGCGTCATCGGCTGCGGCAAGCCGCTTCCGGAAAACATCAAGGCGCAATCGGCGCTGGCCAGCCTTGGGCAATATCTGCGGCCCAGCCTGGATGCGTTTCCGCGGCGTGAGCGCGGCTACCTTACTCCTGATGCCGGGATGGCCGCGAGCCTGCGCCGGCGCCTTTCGCCCAACGGCGAGGTGGTCATAGGGCTGTCATGGGTCAGCAAGAATCCTGCCATCGGACTGCTCAAGACGGCGCACCTGAGCGATTTCGAACCGGTGCTGCGGCTGCCCGGCTGCCGGTTCATCGATCTGCAATATGGCAACACCCTTGCCGAACGCGAGGCGCTCAAGCAAGCGACGGGCTTGGTGGTCGAGCGGCTAGAGGATGTCGATAACACCAAGGACCTCGACGCCTTGGCGGCGCTGATCACGGCCTGCGATCTCGTCGTCACCGTGAGCAACACCACCGCGCATCTGGCCGGCGCCTTGGGCAAGCCCACCATCGTCTTCGTGGCCTTCGGACAGGCGCGGCTGTGGTATTGGTTTCATGAAGGAGACGACAGCCCGTGGTATCCGCAGGTGCGCGTCAGGCGCCAGACAAAGGGCCAGTCCTGGGCGGATATCATAGCCTCCGCCGCCGATGAAATTTCCGCCTTCGTCAAAGCGGCCCGGCATCCCCCGGCTTCTTAGCACAGCTTGCGTTAGATCAATCGCCGCTGCGGCTGCTCTCAGGCTTTGAACATTGCCAGGCCGCCGGTGCGCCGGTAGTTTGTCCCTTTGATTGGGAAAGACCGCAAATGAGTAGCGTTAATGCCAAAACCCGGAGCCTCCGCTGACATGCAGCCTTTAGGTGAGATGCTGCGGGGCGCGGTGGGTTTGCATCAGCAGGGCCGGCTGGCGGAAGCGGAACAGCTCTACAGCAAAGTCCTCGAAGTTGATGCCAGGCAGTTCGACGCCCTGCATCTGCTCGGGCTGCTGAAGCATCAGCGCGGCGACAGCGTCCAGGCGCTGCGGCTGATCGGAGCGGCGCTGGAAGCCAACCCGGGGTCGCTGGAGGCTTTGCTCAATTACGGCGGCGTGCTCAGTGCGATGAACCGGCAGGAGGATGCCCTCGCCTGCTATGACCGGGCCTTGGCCATCAAACCCGACTATGCGGGTGCTCATTATAATCGCGGCAATGCGCTGATGGAGCTTGGCCGCCATGCGGAGGCGCTGGTGTGCTATGACCGGGCGCTGGCGCTGAAGCCGAACGATCCGCTGGCCCTTTACAATCGCGGCAATGCGCTGGCCGAGCTTAACCGTTCCGACGAGGCGCTGGCCGCTTACGATAAAGTGCTTGCGCTGGCGCCGAGCCACCCCGATGCCCTGATCAATCGCGGCAAGGCGCTTAAGAATCTCAACCGCTCTGAGGAAGCGCTGGCCTGCTTCGATGAGGTACTGGCGCTCAGACCTAACGATGTGCTCGCGCACATCAATCGCGGCCTGGCGCTTGTTGCACTCGATCGCTCCGAAGATGCGCTCATCGCCTACGACCGGGCGCTGGCGCTGCGGCCCGACAATACCGATGCGCTCCACAATCGCGGCGCCGCCCTAATACAGCTCGATCGTCATGCGGAGGCGCTGGCGTGCTGCGACCGGGCGCTGGCGCTCAACCCAGGCGATGACAAGACACTCATCAATCGGGGCATCGCGCTGGTCGGACTCAATCACCCTGAGGAGGCGCTGGCGTGCTATGATCAGGTACTGGAGCGCGCGCCCGACGATGCCGATGCGCTCAACAATCGCGGCGCTGCGCTTCTCCGGCTCAATCGTCACGAGGAGGCGCTGGAGTGCTACGACCGCGCGCTGGAGCTCCGGCCCAACGACACAAGCACACTCAACAATTGCGGCAACGCGCTTGTGCTGCTCCATCGCCCCAAAGAGGCGCTGACGTGCTTCGACCGCGCGCTGGCACTCAACCCGGGCGACACTGAGACGCTCCACAATCGCGGCAATGCGCTGCTCGTAGCCGACCGTTACCAGGAGGCGCTGGCGTGCTTCGACCAGGCGCTGGTGCTCAAACCCGACCACGCCAAATGTCACTGCGACATTGGTCTGGCGCGGCTTGCTCTAGGAGATTTCGCGCAGGGCTGGAAGGAATATGAATGGCGCTGGAAGACCGCGGATTTTCTGGCCAGGCCACGTGATTTTGCGCCGCGTTGGAACGGCGAATATGTCAACAAAACGCTTCTGGCCTGGGGCGAACAGGGCCTTGGCGATGAAATCCTCTACGCCAGCATGGTCCCGGATCTCGCCGGCCATGCCGATTCTGTCGCCCTGGAAGTCGAGCCTCGCCTAGTGAAGCTCTTTGCACGATCTTTTCCGGGCGTGCGCGTCATCGGCCGCGGCAAACTGCTTCCCGACAACATCAAAGCGCAATCGCCGCTGGCCAGCCTCGGGCAATATCTGCGGCCCAGCCTGGATGCGTTTCCGCGGCGTGAGCGCGGCTACCTTACTCCTGATGCCGGGATGGCTGCGAGCCTGCGCCGGCGCCTTTCGCCTAACGGCGAGGTGGTCGTAGGGCTATCGTGGATCAGCAAAAACCCGGCCATGGGAAAATTCAAGACCGCGCTGTTGAACGATTTCGACCCGGTGCTGCGCCTGCCCGGCTGCCAGCTCATCGATCTGCAATATGGTGACACCCTGGCCGAGCGCGAGGCGCTCAAGCAAGCGACGGGCCTCGTGGTCGAGCGGCTGGAGGATGTCGACAATACCAACGACCTGGACGCCTTGGCGGCGCTGATCACGGCGTGCGATCTCGTCGTCACCGTGAGCAACACCACCGCGCATCTGGCCGGCGCCTTGGGCAAACCCACTATCGTCTTCGTGCCGTTCGGACAGGCGCGGCTGTGGTATTGGTTCCACGAGGGAGACGACAGCCCGTGGTACGCCCGTGTGCGGCTCAAGCGCCAGGCTAAGGGGCAGTCCTGGGCGGATATCGCGGCTTCCGCCGCCGCCGAAATTTCCGCCTTGGTTAGAACAGCTCAAATTAAGCAGCCGGCCTGAAGCTGTTTGCTTCTCCCGCCCGCGTCTTTTATGAAGCTAGCTAAACCTTCGGTTAAATGTACTTTTTGACGGTGCCCCAATGGCAAGCCCCTTTCGTGTCTATATCGGCTGGGACCAGCGTGAACCCGAAGCCTATGATGTCGCAAAATTCTCGATGCTGCGGCGTGCGTCCATCCCCGTAGAGGTAACGCCGATCAAGCTCGACGAGCTGCGCGCGCGCGGCCTTTATTCGCGCGATCAGGACCCGCTGGCTTCGACCGAATTCACCTATTCACGCTTTCTCACCCCGGCGCTTGCCGGCTACAAGGGCTGGGCGCTGTTCTGCGACTGCGATTTTCTCTGGCTCGGCGACGTCGCAGGTCTCGTCGCATACACAAAAGATCCCAAAAAGGCAGTTTACTGCGTCCAGCATGACTACCGCCCGAAGGAGACCACGAAAATGGACGGCGCGGTGCAGACCACCTATCCGCGTAAGAATTGGTCGTCATTGATGCTGTTCAACTGCGATCACCCCGCCGTGCGCGGCCTGACGCCGGAAGTGGTCAATCGCGAAACCGGCGCCTATCTGCACCGCATGCAATGGGTGAAGGACGAGGATATCGGCGCGCTGCCGGTGACCTGGAACTGGCTGGAAGGCGGCTACGAGAAGCCCGCGCAGGGAACGCCCAACGCGGTGCACTTCACCCGCGGCGGCCCCTGGTTCAAAAATTGGCAGAATGTCGATTATGGCGACCTGTGGCTTGCGGAATTGAAAGCCATGCAGCAGCGCCCGGCGAAACCGGCCTGATCAGAAGCTGACGCCGAGAAATCGCAGCAGGGACAGCACGCCGATCACGACGATGACCACGCGGACGATCTGTTTCGCCCGTCCGTCGATCGGCAGCAGATCAACGAGATAGAGAATAAGGATGATGGCAAGGAAAGTAATAAGAATACTGATAATCATGGGTTGAGCGCCCTTCTCCCTCATGCGCGCGGGCCAAGGCCGGCATTCGCGACCCATCTCAACGGCGCTGGGCGGAAACAGTTCCAAAAATCCGGGATATTCGGGAACAAAAACTCTCCTCGCGATTTGATTAGCGGCTTCGGCGGCGCGCGACAGCATGTCGCCGGCGCGCCGCGGGCATTAAGAGGAGGACTTCATGCTTCGTATTTCATTATTGGTAGCAGCCATTTTATTGACCGTGGCGAGCGTAATCCCGCCGGCAGCGCGTGCCGCGCCGGCTGGCCCTCTGGGCGTCAGCCCGCCTTCCCACATTCAACTGGTTCAGGAAAAGAAATCCGAGACCGTCACGCAGAAGGTGAAGCGGGTCTGGCGCAACATCACCACCCCGAACTACGACTTCTGCGTCGCCTGTCCTGCGCTGATTCCGTTGTCACGCCAGACCTGCACCGCCGAAGCCAAGAACGTGAATGAAGCCCGCGCGAAATGCGCGGCGCAACACCCGTTTTGCTCGGTGAGTGAAACCGCGAAGCGCTGCTAAGCCGGTTAGGCCGCGATGGCCGGCTGTTGAGCAGCCGGGCGGGCGGCTTTTGCTTCGCATTCCAGCGCATAGGCCTCAAGGATTTGCGCGTCCTTGAGCGAAAGCATCACGGCGATGCGGCGCGCCTGTGCCGCACGCGCAAACCAAGCCATTGCGCCCTCAAGGGGTCTCGTGGCGCCGGGAAAGAGAATCGCTGTCTGTGCCATGCCCCAAGGCTGCGGGGAAGCGGCGGCGATTTCAATTCTTGTATTTATGCGGATTCTGAGTCCGTGCCGCGCTGATTCTCGTCACTCGGGCTTAAAATTCAGCGCCGCGCCGTTGATGCAATAGCGCAGATGCGTGGGCGGCGGCCCGTCCGGGAAAACATGGCCGAGGTGGCTGCCGCAGCGGCTGCAATGCACTTCGGTGCGCGCCATGCCATAACTGCGGTCCTCGGTGGTTTCGACTGAGCCCTCCACCGGATCGTTGAAGCTTGGCCAGCCCGTGCCGCTTTCGAATTTCCTCTTTGACACGAACAGCGGCTGGCCGCATCCCGCGCAGGAGAAAGCGCCGGAGCGTTTCTCATAATTGAGCGCGCAGCTACCCGGCCGCTCGGTGCCGTGCTGGCGCATGACCTGATATTGCTCCGGCGCGAGCAGGCGCCGCCATTCCTCGTCGCTGCGGGTGACTGCAAACTGCTTTTGCTGCATGACGATGCCTCTACGCCTGTCTCAATGCCTGACACGGTGATGCCCGGCATTATATTCGAGCCATAGTCTCGAGTCGTTACATCGATGGTGGTGCGGGCGGAGGGACTCGAACCCTCACGGGATTGCTCCCAAGGGATTTTAAGTGCAATCGCGGCGGACGCAATATCATGATTTCAAATCGTTTTTCGGTCTTCTGACTGTGTATGTGGTATCCCTCGTTTCCTCTACACCAACTCCATTCTCAGATTCCGTCCAACAGCCTGGGCGGCCCGCGTCAATGTCGCAAGCGTCACAGATTCATTGTCGGGGTCGAGAAGCCGATCAAGCTGCGCGCGGCTTGTTTTCATGCGTTTTGCCAGACTCGACTTCGTGAGGCCCTGATCCTGCATGAGGGCGTCGAGTTGGCGTGCGATAACACGCTTGATGGCGCGCGTCGTCACTTCCTCATAGAGGTTTTCTTTCTTCAGGTAATCGTCAAAGGACGACCCGATACGCCCCTTTTTCTTTGTCATGTGATCTCCTTCTTTCGTTTCAATGCCAAATTAATTTCAGCGTTTGGTGTCTGCTGCGTCTTCTTGATAAAGGCGTGCAACAGCACCATTCGGCTGTCATGCACGCAAAATATCACGCGAGCGATGCGGCCTTGCGTGAACTGGCTGCGTACTTCCCAAAGCCCCCGGCTGAGCGGTCGGCACAACGGCATCCCGATCGGCCAGGAAAACTCCACATCCTTGATGTCCTCGCCTATGATCTTGCGATCATCATCATTGAGGCTCCTGAGCCAATCGCGAACGGGCTCCCGCCCCGATGGCAACTGATAGAAGAAGGCAGGAAGTCGCTTCACGAGTTCTCCTAATGATCAGTGTATCAAATTTGGTACGTTTTAGCAAATAGAATATTATGAGCCCACTACAATGGCTTGCACTATCAGAGCATATTTCTAGATTGCTTCACGAGGAGCCTAGTTCAATGGTGCGGGCGGAGGGACTCGAACCCTCACGGGATTGCTCCCAAGGGATTTTAAGTCCCTTGCGTCTACCAGTTCCGCCACGTCCGCGCCCGTCGCGGTTCTAGCATCGCCGCGCCTGGAACTGAAAGACGTCGTTCACGCCCCGCCCTCCTTGATCGGCGGCAGGAAGGCCAACCCGGTATCCCAGGGAAAATGGATCCAGGTGTCCTGCGACACCTCGGTGATGAAAGTGTCCACCATCGGCCGGCCCAGGGGCTTGGCATAGACCGCGGCGAAATGCGCTCTCGGCAGCACCTGGCGCACGATCTTGGCGGTCTGTCCGGTGTCCACCAGGTCGTCGACGATGAGCACGCCCTCGCCGCCTGGCCCGCCGAGTTTCCGGATCGGCTCCGCGACGCCCTTGAGCACCTTCAGCTCGGCCTGCGCACCGGGACCGGCATAGCTCGACACGCAGATGGTCTCGATCACGCGGATGTTCAGTTCGCGCGCGACGATCGCGGCCGGTACCAGGCCGCCGCGCGTGATGCACACGATCGCCTCGAACGGGCCTTCGCCCGCCAGCCGCCAGGCCAGCGCCCGGGCGTCGCGATGGAACTGATCCCAGGAGACGGGAAACGGCTTTTGCGGTTGCGGCGGCGTATCGGACATCTGCGTTCTCCTGTCACCTTCCCGCGCGCAACCGGGCCTTTACCTGCACGAGCATCGCCTCGACCGCCGCTTTCGCCGCCGCCAGGCGGGCGGGGTCGCGGGCGCGGATGACGATATTCGTATTCGGCCCAAATTTCTCGTCAAAGAAAGGATAGCTGCCGATGGCGGTCTCGGGATGCGCCTTGGCCACCTCGCCCAGCTCGGTGCCAACATCGCCTTCGCGGGCGTTGGCGACCACCGTCTCCGACAGCATCTTGACGCCGGTCTTCAGCTTCGGCGCCGCCTCGTCGAGCATGGCCTGCATGATGGCCGGCACCCCCGCCATGACGATGACATTGCCGATCCAGAATCCGGGCGCGGCGGACACCTTGTTGACCACGAGGTCGGCGCCCTTGGGAATGCGCGCCATGCGCATGCGCGCCTCATTGAGCGTCGAGCCGGTCTTGGCAAAGCGCTCGCGCAAGAGCGCCACGGCGCGCGGGTCGTAGTCGATGCCGACGCCGAACGCCTTGGCCACGCTGTCGGCGGTGATGTCGTCGTGGGTCGGCCCGATGCCGCCGGTGGTGAAGACATACGTGTAGCGCCCGCGCAGGGCGTTCAGCGCCTCGACGATGGCGGCCTCCTCGTCCGCCACCACCCGCACCTCCTTTAAGTCGATGCCGATGGCGGTGAGATAGTCGGCCACATGGCCGATGTTCTTGTCCTTGGTGCGGCCCGACAGGATCTCGTCGCCGATGACGAGAAGGGCCGCGGTAACGACGTCCTTTTCGTGCGGCGCGACAGTCATGAAGTCCTTCGATGGCGCCGGGCCGGTCCAACGCGGCCGCTGTCTCGCGGCGCCGACGATCAATATGAGAATATTGGCCAGGCGCGATCATGCATCATCCAACCACGCCGGAACAGGCGTCAAGATATGGAACCGGCCGGTCGGTGACGGGCCGGTTGCCGATGTTGGTGATCGCGGGAAAAATCAACGATAGGGATCGCCCGCGCCCTGAGTCCGGGGGAACCCGGCCAGAGACGGTGCGCGTTATTTCTTTGCCGTGTTCTGCGGCACGAAGGTATCGGTACCGGCATTGATGCCGTTCCAGGCCGGCGCCGAGGCGAGGGTCAAGTACCATAGCGTCCGGAAACTATTGTTTGAGTAGTTGTATTGACCGGACCAGGACGTCACCGAATTGCACGATTGCCAATTCACCGAAAAGGTGATGGCGCCACCGGTACTTCCTGAATAGTACCAGCCGGTCATCGGCTGCGGCTTGCCGGCGCCGCATCCAACGCTGGTCACATATGTTCCAGTCATCAGACCGTTCGGAGCGACATTGTCGATGGTCAGCACTGATCCGAGTTCATTCACCCAGGATGAACCCGCTGTCAGCTTGCTCTGCGCTTGTGCCCCTTGCGGCGTGGCGCACACGATCGCCCAGCCCACGATGATTCCGATTCCAACCCGCGGCGGCCAGCTCAGCATGGCTTGCTCCCTCTCTTCGAGGACCCCTGTCACAAGAGCCCGAATAAAATCAGTCTACCGTGGGCAAGAGGAAAACTCAACTGAAGAGTGTATTATATATATTATATAACTATTGATTGAGGCGCCGCGGCGATGGCCGCTCGACCCCCATCGCGGCTACCGTAAATGCATTTAACCTTTGCTTAACGGCTTCGACAAAAAGCGCCCTCGCTACTTCCAGTTGGCCGCCCGCAAGTGATTGGCAACGTTTCCGCCTTAGGCTCCCAGCGGTCCACAAGGCCAGATTTGGGAGTACCAAGTGTCGGCCGTGGGTCAATCGAACATCGGCGGTCTGCGTAAGCCCATGATTTGGGATCGCGCCCATCTCAGCGTGATCCTGCGCATCGGCATCATTGTCGCCGTGGCGATCGTCTGCGTCATCGCAGCAGTGCTGACCTCGGCCCACCGCGCCGACGAGGTCGCCCTCGACCAGCAGCGCCAGTTGTTCACGCGGGCCATCGCCGATCAAGGCGAGCGGGTGCTGCGCGAGGTCGAGAGCGTGACCGCGTCCGACCGGGCGATACACAACATCCGCGTCGAGCGCAACTTGCCCTGGATCCGGCAGCGCATCGGCCAGTGGCTCGAAACCTACTTCGACCATCAATTCGTTTTCGTGATCGACGAAAGCGACCAAATTATCGATTCGCTGGCCGACCGCGATGCCGTCGATACCGAACAATCGAAGGCGATCCACTCGGATCTGGCGCCCCTGCTCGACTATCTGCGCGGGCGGACGCCGGAAATCCCGGGCGGCGCGATGACCATTCTGGCCACGGACCAGGCAACCGACCTCGGCCATGGAAAGCGCGTGGCCCTCGTGCAGAAACTGCTCGGCCGGCCGGCCGTGATCGCGGCCGCCGAGATTACCCTTCCCGAGCAGGATTCCCGCGGGGTCGCGCCGTTTGTCATGGCTGCAAAATTCCTCAATGAAGAGATGTTGGGCAATATCTCCGGCCAATTGCAACTGCCCAACCTGCGCGTCCTCGACGGCGGGCAAGTGCCGCCGCAAGACTTTCTGTTCAATCTCACCGACGACCACGGCCAGACGCTGGCGCGTTTCGCCTGGACGCCGAAGCGGCCGGGTTCGCAGATCGTCCGCAGCGTGCTTCCCTTCGTCGCGATCGCGATCGCCGGCTTCGCCGTGCTCGCCGCCTTCGTGTTGCGCTACATGTTGCGCACCGCGGCGACCATCGCGGCGGGCGAGGAGCGGCTGCGGCATCTGGCCTTGCACGATCCGTTATGCGGCCTGCCGAACCGGACCTTCTTCGGCGAACGCCTGGAAACCGTCATCAACGAGGTCAGGTCCGGCGGCCGCCCCGCTGCCGTCTTCTATATCGATCTCGATCACTTCAAGGACGTCAACGACACGCTCGGCCACCCGGTCGGCGATGAATTGATCCGCAACGTGACGCTGCGCCTCAACCGCATCCTGCGCGGCAACGACCTTGTGGCGCGGCTGGGCGGCGACGAGTTCGCCGTCATCACCTCCTCCGGAACGGACCCCTATCTGCTGGAGGGGATCGCCGGCCGCATCATCTCCGCTCTGTCGGCGCCCTACTCCATCAACGGGCAGAATATCGTCATCGGCGCCAGCATCGGCATCACGGTCATTGACCACCGCACTCAGGGCGCCGCCGACATCATGCGCTATGCCGACATCGCGCTCTATCGGGCGAAGAACGAAGGGCGCAAGCGCGCCTGCATCTACGACGCCGAGATGGACGAAGACCTGTCGAGCCACAAGCTGCTGGAAAACGATCTGCGCGACGCGATTGAGAATGGGGCGTTGTATTTGGCCTATCAGCCGGTCGTCAACAACAGCGGCGAAATCGTGGTCGGCGTCGAGGCGCTGGCGCGCTGGAATCATCCCGAGCGCGGCGACATTCCCCCGGCGGAATTCATCCCCATTGCCGAGAACAGCGGGCTGATTACCGCCTTGGGCGAGTGGGTGCTGCGCCGCGCCTGCCTGGACGGAAAGGCTTGGCCGGGCATCGCCGTTGCCGTCAACGTCTCGCCCCTGCAATTCCGCCGCACCGATTTCGTCGAGATGGTGGAGCGCATACTCGCCGAGACGGAGTTTGATGCAGCACGCCTCGAGTTGGAGGTGACGGAAAGCACCTTCCTCGGCAACGTGGCAACCGCCGAGACCGCCATGCACCGGCTGAAGGCCCTGGGCGTGCGGCTTGCGCTCGACGACTTCGGCACCGGTTATTCCAGCTTGCTCTATCTGCGGCGCTTCCCGTTCGACAAGCTGAAGATCGACCAGAGCTTCACCGCCAGCATCGAGACGGCGGCGGACGCGGCCGCCATCGTCCACGCCATCGTCAGCCTCGGCCGCGGCCTTGGCATGAAGGTCACCGCCGAGGGCGTGGAAACCGCCGAGCAGCAGCTGTTCCTGCGCGCGGCCGGCGTGCACACCATGCAAGGCTTTCGCTTCGGCAAGGCCGTGTCCGCCGCCACGATCAGCGTGCGTCTAGCAATCTCCGCGGGTCGCCGCCCTCCAAGCGACATCGCCGCCGCCGGCTGATATAATTCACGCGCGTCCTTGTTCTTCTCCCTCTCCCCGTGGGGGAGAGGGTCGGGGTGAGGGGGTTCGGGTCCCAGATAGTTTGTACGCCCTCACCCGCCACGCCTTCGCCCTATGGGCTTCGGCGGGCGACCTCTCCCCACGGGAGAGGTAAATACAGCGGAGCGCCTCCCGCCTTGTCTTCCTCCTATATTCGGAATTGTCCATGAATCCGCCCGTAAAAATCGCCCTGGTGACTGGCGCAGGCACCGGCATCGGAAAGGCCGTGTCGCTGGCGTTGCTGAACGCAGGTTACGCGGTCGTTCTCACCGGACGCCGCAAGGAATTGCTTGAGACCACCGCCAAGGAGGCGGGCGGCGGCGCGAAGACTCTCGTCGCTCCCGCCGACGTCAGCGATCCCGCGGCGGTGAAGGCGCTGTTCGCGCGCACCAAGGAAACCTTCGGCCGGCTCGACCTGCTGTTCAACAATGCAGGCGTCGGCGCGCCTGCCGTGCCGCTCGATGAGCTGCCTTACGAGCGCTGGAAAGCGGTGGTGGACATCAACCTGACCGGCGCCTTTCTCTGCACCCAGGAAGCTTTTCGCATGATGCGCAACCAGACGCCGCGCGGCGGCCGCATCATCAACAACGGCTCGATCTCCGCGCACGCGCCGCGCCCGATGTCCGCGGCCTATACCGCAACCAAGCATGCCATCACCGGCCTGACCAAATCGACGGCGCTGGACGGCCGCCCCTATGACATCGCCTGCGGGCAGATCGACATCGGCAATGCCGCCACGCCCATGACCGAACACACCAAGGTCGGCACGCTGCAAGCCAACGGCACGATGGCGCCGGAACCACAGATGGACACCCGCCACGTCGGCGAGGCGGTGGTCTACATGGCCGGATTGCCGCTCGAAGCCAACGTCCTGTTCATGACCGTGATGGCGACCAAGATGCCGTTCGTCGGGCGGGGGTGATTTTGGCCAGTGAGGATTTTTCTCGGTCATCACCGGGCTTGTCCCGGTGATCTCGCTTAGGCGGGCAGTGCGTCCCTCATCGGGATGGCCGGAACAAGTCCGGCCATGACGAGAAAAAATAAACTTATCCCCGCCCTTGAATTCGCACTTATCTTCATCGCGCCTGGTTCGCTGAGGGGCGCTCTCATGAGGCGTCTTGAGGGCGGGATCGGGTGCGGCGCCCGCGGATGTGCCTCGCAAGCGCATCTCCGGGAGGCCTCGGGTCGCCGTCCGCCCCTACTATGGG
>Ga0082335_1003176_pt1 | contig 27779 bp, 25 predicted proteins | sample Subgrocontami58m_FD_72375 | JGI IMG/M metagenome (GOLD analysis project Ga0082335, IMG submission 72375) | Subsurface groundwater microbial communities from S. Glens Falls, New York, USA - GMW37 contaminated, 5.8 m (SPADES assembly) (version 2) ...
GCACGCCGACCGGGATTTTGGGTCGGGCTATTCGTATAAAGTGCTGGTCGAAGACGCCACGCTGCAGAAGTGAGGGGAAATACCCGCGCGCACCGCGCAACGCGCGCAACCGCCCCCGAAGGCGCGATGAATCCGCGCCCTACGGTTATGGCATAGGGTGGGGTGTAGGGCGCAGCTGTAGGGCGCAGCTTTAGCGCGCCGAACTCGCCGAACGCGCCGCACAACGCACGCAACCATCCACGACGGCGCGATGAATCCGCGCCCTACGGCGATGGCGAAATAAGCGTTCGGGAATCAGTTTGCTTGAGATCCTGCTGTAGTTCCTGCCAGCCGGCCTCGATGTGTTCGCGCACGGCGGCGAGCGCCGCGGGTTCGTCGCCGGCGCCAATCGCCTTCAGGATCGCGTCGTGCTCCTGCGCTGCGCGGCGAACGCGTCCACCGATGAGGTTGATCAGGTCGAACGGGTATTTGGCCCATAGAACCTGCATGAAATGCAGCGTCTGCGGCTGCTGCGCGAGTGAGTAGAAGTGGCTGTGGAAACGGTAGTTCATTGCGCGCACCGCGGGACGGTCGCCTTTGGCGATCGCCTGCTCGAATTCGCGCTCCAGTTCCGCGAGCCGCAAGTGATCCTCGTGCGTCATGCGGCGCATCGCGGCCAGCACCAGGCGGCTTTCGAGCACGACGCGCAACTCGATGATTTCGCGCGTGGCTGACGCATCGAAAGGGGACACCACGACGCCGCGGTGAGTGATGTTGTGGATGTAGCCTTCGGCTTCCAGGATGCGAAACGCTTCGCGCACCGGCGTGATGCTGATATCGAGCTCGCGCGCGATTTCCGCCTGCTTGAGGCGGGCGCCGCGTGGGAAGCGGCCCGCGAGGATGCCTTCGCGCAGAAATTCCGCGACATAATCTTCCTTGGTCTTGAAGCTCATGGCTGCGCCACAGGCTTTCTCCCTCACCCCTAGCCCCTCTCCCGAGGGGAGAGGGGAACGTCGAGCGTAAATGGTTTGTCAACCATTTCCGGAATGCTCAGGATGGCCGCGCTGACTGCCGCAACCAATTCGGTGACGGTCCCGGTCGCATGGACTCCGGCATGCAAAAGCGCCTTCATCTTGGCCGGGTGAGTATCCGCGTGCGAGCCGATCAGTGCCGCCGCGTGTCCCATTTTCTTGCCCTTGGGCGCCGCGCGCCCCACGATCAGCGCGGCGACGGGTTTGGCGCCGGGCGTGGACGCATAGGAGGCGACCGCGTATTCGTCGTTGCCGCCGATTTCACCCAGATAGACGATCGCACGCGTATCCGGGTCGGCGTGGAGCAGCGCCAACGCTTCCGCTGGTGAAACGCCTTTGATCGGATCGCCGCCGATGCCGAGCACCGTAGTCTGGCCCAGCCCGGCACTGGTGAGACGGAAGCAGGCTTCATACGACAGCGAGCCGCTGCGTGAAATGACGCCGAGCGGTCCCGGCGTATAGCAGAACGAAGGCATGAATCCGGCTTTTGCCTTGCCGGGAGAGATGAGGCCGGGCGTGTTGGGCCCGATCAGCGTCGCGCCGTTGGCGTTGGCCGCCGCGCGCATCTCGATGGCATCGCGCACCGGCAGCCCGTCGCCCGGATAGACCACCAGTTTTATTCCTGCCTCGAAGGCTTCGACGACGTGATCCAGCGCCGTTGCGGCGGGAACGTAAACGACCGACGCATCGGCGCCGGTCGCAGAACATGCGGCGCGCGCATCCGGGAATACCGGGACTCCTTCCACATTGCTCTCGCGCTTATTGACGCTCACCCCGCCCACCACGGCAGTTCCGTATCCCTTCATGTCGAGTGCGGAGAAGCGGCCGACGTTGCCGGTGATCCCCTGGATCAGGAAGCGCGTGCGCTGATCGATGAGTACGCTCATCGGCGGCCTGCTTTGCGCGCGATAGCGACCGCCTCGGCGACCGCGCTTTCCAGCGTGGCGTGGTTGCTCAGTCCGGTTCCGGCGAAAATTTCCGCGACTTGTTTCGCGTTGGTTCCGTTCAACCGGAATACCACGGGTTTGCGCGCACGGCGATGCTGCATGATGTCTTTCATGACGCGCGCGACGCGATCCATTTGCGTGAGGCCGCCAAAAATGGAAACCAGGATGACCCTGACTTGGGCCGCCTGGTCGAGGAGGTCGAAAGCAAGGCGGTAGCCGGCGGGTGTTGGATTGTTGCTGCAGTCAAGAAAGCACGCCGGCCTGCCGCCCGCGTCGCCGATGAGGTCCATGGTCGCCATCGTCATGCCCGCGCCGCCTGAAATGAGGCCCACCTCGCCGTCGAGCCACACCAGCATGAGATCTCCGGCGAGCGCGCGGGCGATCGGTCGCGATTGCGCTTTGATGGCGTTGGCGATCGACGCCGCGATATCCGGCGCGCGGAAGGCGGCGTATTCATCGCGCACGATTTTCGCATCGGTCGCAACCAGCGAGCCGTCATCGAGTTGCGCGAGCGGGTTAATCTCGACGGTGACGCAGTCGCGCGTGCTGGCAAGCTCGACGAGCCGGCGCGCGAGTGCGATTACTTTTTCGCGCACCGACGCATCAGGTTCGATGTCGCGGACGATTTCGCGCAGCCGGTAGGCGCGGAAATTGCGCGCCGGTCCGACGTCGTAACGAACGGGGGGCTTGCCGCGCTCGATGTCGATGCCACCCCGCGGCGCGTAGAGCACGACATAGCCCTGAGCCGCCGGATCGACGGTCACGCAGAGATACAGCTCACGCTTGATGGCGAGCCACGGCTCGATAAGCACCGCGGCGGGTCGTTCTTCGCCGAAACGCATGGCCAGGATGCGGCGAGCCGCGCTGCGCGCGCCGGCTGGTGTTGCCGCGCGTACCACTCCGCCCGCTTTGCCGCGGCTGCCGGAGGCAACCTGCGCTTTCACCGCGACCGGATAGGGAAGTTTGCGTCGAGTGACGGCGTCCGCGGTTCGCGCAAGGAACCCGCGGGAGACCGGGACACCCGCCTCTCGCAAGAGGCATTTACCTTCATATTCAGTGAGTAGCATAGATGATATACAATGCATTATGTTTGTTAAGCTGTCAATTTCCGTTTAGAATTTCGGAAACACGAGGAGCACGTCATGAACCAGCAAGCCGACAACCAGGACCTCGACGCCGCGCCGGTCGAAGGCAAGATTACCGACGAGGCCGTAGCTGCCGCCCGGAAAATGATCGGAATGCAACTGCGTCCTGAAGGTCCTTACCTGCAGGACGCGACACCCGACACGATCCGCAATTTCTGCAACGGCATCGGCGATCTGAATCCACTCTATCGCGACGCCGAATACGGACGTACCAGCCGCTACGGCGGAAATCTCGCGCACCCGATGTTTCCGATGGCATTCGGCTGGCTCGGCCGCACACGTTGGGGATTGCCCGGCGTGCACGGTTTCTATGCAGGAAACGATTGGGAATTGTTTCGCCATATCCGGCCCGGCGACCGGATTACCGCGATCGAGCGCGTGGTGGGGGTCGAAGAAAAAAACAGCAAGTTTTCGGGGCGGCTGGTGATCCAGTACGTCGAGGCCGAATTCGCCAATCAGCACGACGATCTCGTGGCGCGCGTGCTTGGATGGTGCACGCGCCACGAGCGCAAAGCCGCGCGCGACAAGGGCAAGTACAAGGACATCAGGAAACACGAATACACGAGCAAGGAACACGATGCCATCGATGCGGCGGTCCTGAATGAGGACAGCAGTATTTGCGGCCGCAATATCCGTTACTGGGAGGATGTCACGGAGGGGGAAGCAATGCCTTCGATCGTGCGCGGACCGCTGTCGATGATGGACACCATGGGCTTCCTGGTCGGCTGCGGACGCGGGCATACTCACGGCGTGCTGCTCAAGGGGGCGGTCAAGCACCCGGGACACTTTTTCCGCAATCCCGAGGCCGGTGGCGGCGTCGAGTACACCGGCATCGGACATCATCGCGAATCGATCGCCAGGGAAGTCGGGGTCCCGGGCACCTACGATTACGGTCCGCAGCGCTCGGCATGGCTCGCGAGCCTGGTGACCAACTGGATGGGGGACGCGGCGGTGCTCAAGCGCGTGCGCACCGAACTGCGCCTGTTCAACACCATGGGCGACACCACGTGGTGCAAAGGCAAGGTTGCGAAGAAATATGTCAAGGACGGCTACGCGCTGGCCGATCTCGACATCTGGGCGGAAAATCAGCGCGGCGAGGTGACGGCGCCGAATGGCAGCGCAACGGTGGTGTTGCCATCACGCGACGTCAAAACCCGCGTGTTCCGGGACGGTTCGAACCTTGACCTGGGTTACGCGCATTTCGGCTAAAGGAGGAGCAATGTATCCACGACTGAAGCTTGCCTGCATAGCGGCTGCGGCATTATGCGGTTATCTCGCCGCGGGCATCGCGTACGCGCAAAGCGATTATCCCCACAAACCCATTCGTATCGTGGTGCCGGTGGCGCCGGGCGGCGGCACCGATTTCACGGCGCGGCTGATCGGACAAAAGCTGGCCGAAGCCTGGGGGCAATCGGTCATCATCGATAACCGGCCGGGGGCCGCCGGCAACCTGGGCGTCGAAATTGTCTCCAAGGCACAGCCGGACGGCTATACGCTGGTGATGCCGATCACTTCTTTTTCGATCAACCCGAGTCTGTACGCGAAGCTGCCGTTCGATACGGTGAAAGATTTCGCGCCGGTCGTGCTGGCGGCGTCAGCGCCGTTGCTGCTGGTAATCAATCCGGGTGTGCCGGCTCAGTCAGTCAAGGATCTCGTCGCCCTGGCGAAGACGAAGCCGGGTGCGATGAATTTCGCCAATTCCGGCAGCGGTACCACCGCGCATCTCGCCGGCGAGCTTTTCAAGCGCATGGCGGGAGTGGACATCGTAAGCATCGCCTACAAGGGCGGCGGTCCCGCGGTGATCGATCTGATCGCAGGGCAGGTGCAGATTTATTTCTCGACGATTCCCGCGGCGCTGCAGCAGGTCAAGGCAGGCAGGCTGCGGGCGCTTGCAGTGACGAGCAGCAAACGCGTGCCCGAGCTTCCCGACATGCCGACTGTTGCGGAGTCGGGGCTGCCGGGATTCGAAGTCGTCGGCTGGTTTGGATTGTTCGCGCCGGCCGGCACGCCGAAGCCGGCCATCGCCAGGCTGAACACCCAGATCGTAAGAATCCTCAACGTTTCCGAGTCGCGGGAGCGGCTCTCGGGTCACGGGCTGATCCCGGGTGGCGGGACGCCCGACGAGCTCGGGCGGTTTTTGCAGGCCGAGATTGCCAAATGGCGCAAGTTGATCAAGGAGACCGGCATCCGCGTGGAATGATTGATGAAAATCACCGCGATCTGCGAAACGGTCGTTGCGCTCAGCTCGGAGATCCGCAACGCCTACATCGATTTCAGCAAAATGACGGCGAGCGTCGTTGCCGTCGTCACCGATGTCCGGCGCGACGGCAAGAGGGTCGTCGGCTACGGTTTCAATTCCAACGGCCGTTACGCTCAGAGCGGACTCATGCGCGAGCGCTTCATTCCGCGCATCATGAGCGCTGAACCGAAGTCACTGGCAAACGACGCGGGAGACAATCTGGATCCGCACCGGATCTGGGCGTGCATGATGGCGAACGAGAAGCCGGGCGGTCACGGCGAGCGCTCGGTCGCGGTCGGCGCGATCGACATGGCGGTGTGGGACGCGGTGGCCAAGATCGAAGGCAAGCCGCTCTACCGGCTGCTCGCCGAGCGCTACCGCGGCGGCGCGGCCGACCCCGGTGTTTTCGTGTATGCCGCGGGCGGCTACTACTATCCGGGCAAGAACGTGCAGGCACTGGCCGACGAGATGAAGAAGTATCTCGATCTCGGCTATACGGTGGTCAAGCTGAAAATCGGCGGCGCATCGCTCGCCGATGACCTGAGGCGCATCGAGGCGGTGATTAAAGTGCTCGGCGCCGGAAAAAATGTCGCGGTTGATGCCAATGGCCGCTTCGACCTTAACACCGCGGTTCAATACGCGCGCGCGTTGCAGCCATACGGGCTGTTCTGGTACGAAGAAGCGGGGGACCCGCTCGATTTTCAGCTGCAGGCCGAACTCGCCAATCACTACGACGGGCCGCTGGCGACCGGCGAGAATCTGTTCTCGATGCAGGACGCGCGCAATCTGATCCGTTACGGCGGCATGCGCGCGGAGCGCGACTGGCTGCAGTTCGACTGTGCGCTGTCGTACGGCCTGGTCGAATACCTGCGCACCCTTGAAATGCTCAGGCAGCATGCATGGTCGCCGCGCCGCTGCATTCCGCATGGCGGGCATCAGATGTCCCTCAATATCGCCGCCGGGCTGGGCCTCGGCGGCAACGAATCGTATCCGGACGTGTTCCAGCCGTTCGGCGGTTTTGCCGACGGCACGCCGGTCGAGAATGGTTTCGTGCGCATGCCTGATGTTCCGGGCATAGGATTCGAGGCCAAGGCGAATCTGTATACTGTGATGAGAAACCTCGCCGCTGGTTAAACAAGGAGAATCATCGATGCCCGATCCGCATATCTTCCGTCCGATCAATTTCCGCTCGGTCACCGCACGCAACCGCATCATGGTCTCACCGATGTGCCAGTACTCGGCCACCGATGGCGTCGCCAACGACTGGCACCTGCAGCACCTCGGTTCGCGTGCGGCGGGCGGAGCCGGTATCGTGAGTACCGAAGTCGTGCACGTCGAGGCGCGTGGCCGCATCACTCCCAACTGCCTGGGCCTGTGGAACGACGAGCAGCGCGACGCGCTCGCCCGCATTGTGAGGTTCATGAAGACCCAAGGCGCTGCGACGGCGATCCAGATCGGGCACGCGGGCCGCAAGGCCTCGACCGCGCAGCCGTGGAAAGGCGGCAAACCGTTGCCGGCCGAGGCGGGCGGATGGCCGACGATCGCGCCGTCGCCCCTGCCGTTCGCTGAAGGCTATCCGGTGCCGGCAGAGATGGATCTGGATACCATCGCCGCGACGCTCAGGCTGTTCGCCGCAAGCACCCGGCGGGCGCGCGAGGCCGGATTCGACATCGTGGAACTGCACGCCGCGCACGGCTACCTGATCCACGAATTCCGGTCGCCGCTCTCCAATCACCGCACCGATCGCTACGGCGGCAGCTTCGAGAATCGCATCCGCTTTCTGCTCGAGGCGATCGACGCAGTGCGCTCGGAATGGCCGAATGACAAACCGCTGTTCGTGCGCCTGTCATGTGTCGATTGGATGGAGGGTGGCTGCGATCTCGAGGACACGGTCAGGCTTGCACAACTGCTCAAGGCAGGCGGCAAGGTCGATCTCATCGACAGTTCGAGCGGCGGCATCGACCCGCGGCAGAAAATCCCGCTCTTTCCCGGGTATCAGGTGCCGTTTGCGGCGGAAATCCGGCGCCGCGCGGGCATCGCGACCGGCGCCGTCGGTCTGATCAATGCGCCCGATCTCGCGGAGCAGATTCTGGCGAGCGGCCAGGCCGATCTGATCATCATGGCGCGCGCCATGCTCAACGACCCGTACTGGCCGCTGCACGCGGCGAAGGTGCTGAAGACGAGAATTCCCTGGCCGGTGCAGTACGAGCGCGGGGATATTTTCTAGTTACGGCCGGCTCGCGCCGCACTTCCAGCACTCGGTGAACTGGCCTTCGAGGGCTTCGCCGCAATTCGCGCACGTCCAGCGCTCGTGACCGTAGCGGCGGGCGGCGGTGCCGCGCAGGAAATCGATCACTATGCGGTCGGCATACGCGGCGAGCGCGTCGTCGAATATCCACACCGTCGGCAGTACCGGCAGTTCGCCGAACGCCCCGTAGAGCTGGTCGCCCTTGACTTCGGCGCGTATTCCCTCGGCTTCCAGCATGCCCTTGATCAGGTGTGCTTGGGTCGGGTGTCTCGCGGTGTATACGAGTTTCATGTTGAATCCGTGAGATTTCATTGTGCCCCGAATTCAGGCGCTGTCAATCGGGCGGCATGGGATAATAACGTTTAACACATCGATCACGAAGGACGAAATCTTGGCAACCCTGAACATTTTCAGCGCCGGGGCCGCGCAGGCCGTGGTGACGCAGATCGCGGAGAAATTCCGGCGGGATAGCGGTGACTCGATCAACGCCGCTTATGGCGCGGTTGGCGCGATGAAGGCGCGGATTGTCGCCGGCGAACCCGCCGACGTGATCGTCCTCACCGCTGCTCTGATCGACGAATTGATCCAGCAGGGGTGGGTGGTTCCGGGCTCGCGCATCGATCTCGGCAAAGTCGGCACCGGTGTCGCGGTGCGCGCCGGCACGCCGTTGCCGGAGGTGGGTAATGCAGCCGCACTGCGCGATCGCCTGCTGGCCGCAACCCGGATCGTGTGTCCGGATCCCGCGGTTGCCACCGCGGGAAAAGTGGTGCTCAACGTGCTCGACCGGCTCGGGATTTCCGGCGAGGTCAAGGTCCGGCTGCAGTATTTTCCGAACGGCTACGCGGCGATGGGGCACCTGGCGCAAAGCACGGACACGCGTGAAATGGGGATCACCCAGATCACCGAAATCATCGCCAATCGCGGAGTCACGCTGGTCGGACCGCTGCCGCCCGAGCTGCAGAACATCGCGGTATATTCAGTGGGGCTCGCGGCGCGTTCGGCGCATCCCGGGCGCGCGCAGGAATTCATCCGCCGCCTGACCGGTATCGATGCGCAAGCGGTATTGAGCGCGGCCGGTTTCGATATCAGCTGATCGCAAAACATTATGAATGCACCAGCCATCAAGTCCGTTGCCGAGCAGCTTGCCGACGGCATCACCGCGCTCAGCGGCGACAAAATACCGGCGCCGGTGCGCGCCCGCGCCGAAGCGCTGCTGATCGACGTTGCCGGGCTGTGCGTCGCCGCGCGCAACACGGATTACATCCGCGCGCTGATCGCCGCGGTCGACCACGGCGGCACCTGCAGCGCGCTCGGGCACGGCGGCGGTTTCAGTGCGGAAGACGCGGCGATGATTAACGGCACCGCGGCGCACGGCGAGGATTTCGACGATACGTTCGAAGGCGGGCCGGTGCACAGCGGCGCCGTGATCGTGCCCGCGGTGTTCGCCGCGTGCGAGCGCTTTGGCCGCAACGGGCGCGCGGCGCTGACTGGCACGGTAGCCGGGATTGAAGTGCTGTGCCGGCTGAGCCTCGTGATTCCGAAGGCGATTCACAAGGCGGGCTTTCATCCGACCAGCGTGCTGGGCGCGATGGCCTCGACGCTCGCCGTGTCGGCGACGCTTGGCTTGAACCGCAAGCAGACGGTCGATGCACTCGGCACCGCGGGCAGCATGGCGGGCGGCATCATTGAATATCTGGCCGACGGTGCGTGGACCAAGCGGCTGCACGCCGGCTGGGCGGCGCGCATCGGCCTGCATGCAGCGCGCATCGGGCAACAGGGCTTTCTCGGGCCGCGCACGGTGTTCGAAGGCACGCACGGGTTGTTCAACGGCTTCGCGCGCAGCGCGAACGGCGACTTTGATGCCGTCACGCGTGATTTCGGGCGCGAGTGGCAGATGCTCAATCTCACCTTCAAGCCTTATGCAACCGGCACCATGAACCAGCCGTACGTCGACTGCGCGCTGCGGCTCGCGCGCAAGGGCTTTGCCGCCGATGATGTCGCCGAGGTATGGTGCGAGACGGCGGAAGGCTATGTGCACCGGTTGTGGGAACCGCTTGCCTCCAAGCATCGTCCCGCCAACGATTACGCCGCCAAGTTCAGCGCGCCGTTCAACATCGCGGTCGCATTCGTCACCGGCGGCGCCGGTCTCGAATCTTTCAGCGAGAAGACGGTGCGCGACCCGCGCATCCTCGGGCTCGCATCCAAAGTGCGCTACGTGGTCGATCCCGACAATCCGTATCCCAGGGCCTACACCGGCCACATCCGCATGACGCTCAAGGACGGGCGCGTGTTCGAGGAGCGTCAGCCGCATATCCGCGGCGGCATACACGAGCCGCTTTCGCGCGAGGACATCGAGCGCAAATTCCGCGGCAACGTGGCTTACGGGGGCTGGAGTGACACGCGCGCGGACCAGTTTCTGCGGTTCGCCAAAACCGCGTTCGGCGGCAAGCTCGATTTGTCGCCATTTCGGGGTTAGCAGTACAACTCAAGGAGAAACAGCAGTCATGGCATTGACACCGATCCGCAGGGTGGTTACCGGAAACGACGCGCGCGGCAAATCGAAAGTGGTTTGGGACGGCCCCTCTCCCGGCACGCATGAAACGCAGTTGCCGGGTGTAGGCGGTGGTCAGGTCAAGGGCCGCGGCCATACCGATTTCTGGGTGTGGCGCGAGACGCCGGCGCCGCTCGACGGCAAGGACGACGCCGGCCTGTGGGACGACGAGTTTCCATGCCCGGTCGGTGGAGGACACCAGCGCGTCGTGCACTGGCTCGCGAAGACCCCGGAGTCGCCTCCGAACCAGCCTTACAAGTCACCGGAGCCGCATGGCCGCACATGGGACCGCGGCGGCGGCAATCACTACAACCGCTCCTACATGCACAAGACCAGGTCGGTCGACTACGGCGTCGTGATTTCCGGCGAGCGCGTGATGGAACTCGATGACTGCACGCTGACATTGAAGCCCGGCGACATCGTCATCGACGTGGGCGCGTGGCATCTCTGGGACAGCTCAGCGCAGGGTTGCCTGATGGCCTTCGACATGTTCGACGCGGAATTCGCCGACGGTCCCGCGGGTACCGCGCAGGGCAACGACCAGCCGCTGCGGCCGCCGGAGAACCAGCAGCTTCCGGCGGGCGTGAAGCCCCAGCGGCGCATCGTCGCCATCGACCGGGAAGCCGGCAAGTCGAGCCTCGTCGGCGACACGGCTTCCCCAGATGTGCGCACCGATCCCGCGCGGCCGGGATTTGCGCTGCAGCGCATGTGGGTCGTCGACGGCTTCCCGGCGCAGCTCGTGTACGAAACGCTGCACCTGCCTCACGTGCTCGTGCCGCCGGCCAAAGGCTCGGTGCTGAACGTTTTCACTTTCCCACCCGATGCGGCATGGATAGGCAAGGTCGGCGCGTCCGAAGTCGCGGCGTATTTCAAGGCGATGGGCGCACCGGAGGCGTCGACTTACTCGCCGCAGGCGCCGCATCCCTACATGCAAAAGACCCGGACGCTGGATATCTGCATCGTGCTCGAAGGCGAGATCGTGCTGGTGCTGGACACCCAGGAAGTCACGCTGAAGGCGGGGGAGTTCGTGGTGCAGCGGGGCACCAACCACGCGTGGAGCAACCGCTCGGGCAAGCCTGCCGTGGTATCCATCGCATCCCACGGCGGTAAATAGGGTCAGGTTCACAATTTACCAAGGAAAAAAGAAATCGTGGCATTGACGCCGATCCGGAGAGTGGTCACGGGAAACGATGATCGCGGCAGATCGAAAGTGGTTTGGGATGGCCCTGCTCCGGGCGTGCATGAATCCGCGGTCCCATGCAACGGGGCTATCGACTGCTGGGTCTGGCGCGAGACGCCGCTGCCGCTCGCGGGAGACGACGATCCCGCCCGGTGGGACTATGAGTTTCCGGGACCGCCGGGCGGAGGCCACCTGCGCGTCATGAATTGGCTTGCGCATGCGTCCGATCGCTCGAAAGTTCCGCCGCTGGTGCCGCCTCACGCGCCCAAAGCGGCGCCCGGAGGCCGCGCATGGAATCGCGGCGGCGGTAACGATTTCGACCGCACGGCGATGCACAAGACCCAATCGGTGGACTACGGAATCATGCTGTCAGGCGAGCGCATTATCGAGCTCGACGATTGCAAGCTGGTGATGAAACCCGGGGACATCGTGGTGCAGGTCGGCGCGTGGCATCTGTGGGACAGCTCGACCATGGGCTGCCTGATGGCGTTCGACATGATAGCCGCGCAATTCGTCGATGGGCCCGCGGGAACCGCGCAGGGCAGCGATCCCGTGATGCGCGCGCGGCCGGACCAGAAGCTGCCGCCCGGGGTGAAGCCGCAGCGGCGTATCGTCACCATCGATCGCGAAGCAGGCAAGTCGAGCCTGGTGATCGACGGCCCCTCACCGGACGTGCGCATCGATCCCGCGCGACCGGGCTTTGCGCTGCAGCGCATGTGGGTGGTCGATGGCGCGCCGGCGAAAATCGTTTTCGAGACGCTGCATCTGCCGCACATGCTCGAGCCGCCCGCGCAGGGTTCCGTGCTTAACGTGGTGACTTTCCCGGCGGACGTCGTGTGGCAAGGCAAAGTGGGCGCGACGGACGTTGCCGCCTGGTTCAAGGCGATGGGCTCCCCGGGCGCATCGACCTACTCGCCGCAGGCGCCGCATCCCTACATGCAGAAAACGCGCACGCTGGACTTCTGCATCGTGCTCGAAGGCGAGATCGTGCTGGTGCTCGACACGCAGGAAGTGGCGCTGAAAGCGGGAGAAATCGTCGTCCAGCGGGGCACCAATCACGCGTGGAGCAATCGCTCGGGCAAGCCTGCCATAGTGGCGATCGCAGCGCACGGTAGTAAATAGGGTCAGTGTAACTTTTCTACCTATTCAGCGCGTTCGCCACGGAAAAGTTACACTGACCCTATTTACCCTATCTTCTGCCGCTGTCCCGTCTCCGACGCGCGCACGACGGCGTCCAGCATCCGGTGGCGGCGCACGGCGGAATCGAAGTCGGGCTCGATGCGGGTGTTGGTGCGGATCGCTTCGGCAAACTTGACCCACATCTGGCCCACGTCGTACGCGCCGCCGCCGTTGCGCACTTCCTCCGGCACCCACTTGAGGCGGTCCGGCACCGGCAGTTCCTGCAGCGCCTTGTCGTCCTTGTGCCCGCCCATGATTTTGCGCTTCGCCTCCTGCCCGGCATCGCCGCCGCCGATCATCGCGAGCGTGCCATCCTTGCCGTAAATCTCGAGCCGGTAACCGCTGCCGTGGTACGGATGGACGCCGACGTAGGCATTGACCACCGCGCCACCTTCGAGCCTGCCCACGAGCATGATGTTGTCGGGCGAAGTCACGTCCACGGATTTTTTGGTATCGGTCTCGAACCATTGCGGCACCTGCGTGCTGACCACGGCTGACACTTCAGCGAGTTCTCCGGCCACCATGCACAATGCGTCGATCGAATGTCCGAAGGTGATGGTCAGAGTGTTTGCGCCCAGCGTGACATCGCGCTGCCACGTGCGGTTCGAGGTGCGCGTCAGCACGCCGCTGCCCATTTGCGTGAGGTTCACCGACAGCACCTGCCCGACGTAACCTTCCTTGACGAGCTCCCGCAGATAGAGGTACGCGGGGGAAGCGCGCCGCTGCAGGCCGACCATCGTGTGCACCTTCATCTTACGGGCGAGCGCCGCCAACTCCTCGGCTTCCCTGGTGTTCGCGCCCAGCGGCCACTCGCAGTAAACGTGCTTGCCCGCTTCGAGGGCGTTTTTCGCCAGCACGTAATGCGCGGGCACGCGTACCGCGACCAGCGCCGCCTCAACGCGGGGGTCCGCACTCATGGCCTTGACGTCGCTGTACGCAACCTTCACGCCGTATTTGTCGGCCGCAGCCTGCGCCGTGTCCGCATGTGCCGTACAGACGGCGTACATCTCTGTCTCCGGCAACCGTTGCAGGGCCGGGGCATGCGCGCTCGGCCCCCACCTCCCGTTTGCTCCAATAAATCCCACGCGTAAACGACTGGCTTGAGTCATGGTTTTCCCCTTTCACATTTCAGACGGTAGCCGCCGTTTGCTGCGCGGCCTACAATCCGGGCATCCAGCGTGTCCAACATTGTAGAGAAAAGGAGCCACGAATGACATATGAATGTCTGCTTTATGAAGTCAAGGACAGGATCGCAACGCTCACCCTGAATCGCCCCGAGCGGCTCAATGCGCTGGGCGGCACGCTGCGGGATGACCTCTACGACGCCGTCACAAAGTCCGCGTCCGATCCGAACGTCGGGGTGTTGGTGATTACCGGCGCCGGACGCGGTTTTTGTTCAGGCGGGGACGTCAAGTCCATGAACGAGCGTGACCAGGCGGGTCAGGCGTCAACTGCGGGCGAGCGTATGGCGCCGATGCGCGACCGGATCGTACTCGCCATGCGAGATTGCCCGAAGCCGCTGATTGCGGCGGTCAACGGCGCAGCGGCGGGTGCGGGAATGAACCTGGCACTTGCCTGTGACATGCGTATCGCATCGAGCGCAGCAAAGTTTTCTCAGGCCTTCGTCAAACGCGGGCTCGCCCCCGACTGGGGCGGAAGCTATTTCCTGCCTCGCGTGGTAGGCATGGCAAAAGCCTGCGAGCTGATCTTTACAGGGGATACGATTGATGCGGCCGAAGCGCTCAGGCTCGGAGTCGTGAATGCGGTAGTCGCGCCCGATGAACTCATGGCGGAGGCCTACAAACTCGCCAGGAAAATTGCAGCCGGCCCGCCGGTGGCGATCCAGATCTCCAGGCGCGCCATCTATCACAATCAGGAAGTGGATTTACGTGCCGCGCTGGAATTCGAAACGTTCGCCCAGGGCGTCTGCAGGGACACCGAGGATGCAAAAGAGGGCGTCAAAGCGTTCGTCGAAAAACGCGCGCCGGTGTTTCGCGGGTGCTAGCGGAAACCGAATCCCTCAAGATGGAATTGCATAAGCCTCCTGCCCGGCGTAACGTGTGAAGTAATAGCCGGCGTTAATAGACCTTGTGTCAAATAAGATCCGGCATTAAATTTTTTGAAATTAATTTCCGGCAACGAATTCAAGTTGGGCGCCTCGAATCACGGGATGAGGTTAGCGGGGGAAGAAACATGAGATCTCAGAGTCACTTTTTCTCCATCGCGCCGGAAATGATTCTCGCAGTGGTGATATTTGCGATGCAAGGGTCGTCGCAAGCCCAGTCCCGTTCTTCGAAGGCCGAGCAGGGCATGGGGCAAGAGCAGGCGATGAGGACGGGTGGCGAAGAAGACGTGATCACGCCGAGCGGTTTGCAACCAGCATTTCCGGCGCGGGTGCGTTGCCCGGAGATTGCATCGATGTATGGATCACAGACTCGCTATGACGGTAGCTCCCGGCCGAAGTGGGTATTTGGCGGTTACCACGGAGGCATCGACATCACCCTGGCGGAGGGAACACCACTGCTCGCCGTGGCTGCGGGCACGGTTGTGAGCAAGGGCGAAGGTGGGATGCTGGAGGGCATCTATCTATGGCTGCGCCATTCTCCCGAGGATACTGGCCTTGCGTACTGGGTCTATTCGAAGTACCAGCATCTCGAGTCCATTCCAGAGTTGGAGGTTGGCGCGAAGGTGGCGATGCGGCAGATGGTCGCGCGTTCGGGCAAGTCTGGTACCGTAGGAAGACATTACGGTATGTCAGGGTATTCTCATTTGCATCTTACGACGCGCAAGAGTTCACGCGGTGATGAATCGGTGGGTCCGCGCGGAGCAACGCGGGGCTTGCCCCTGTTCGATCCGCTTGCGATGTATCACGATGCCGGCGGGAAGCTGCGCGAATCGGCAGAGTCGCCGTTACCAGCAAGGGCGGTACCCATTCCGTACGCGAGCACCGACGGTAAGGTTGCGCCGCCGGCCACGCGCGTCGTGTGGCCGGTTGCTTGCCAGCCCCAATAGGCCCCGCACTGAAGCGCTGCTATTTGAAACTCGCAAGTGTCAGCAAGAGCGTTGCTAACCAGAGGCCACTCAACCCCACAGTCGAGAGGGACGCGCGCAAGAACGGCGCGCGCCTCTCACCGTGAACGTTAGGTGCCTAATGTATTTCGCAAGTTGGCTACCACCAGGATTTTGTCAACGACCCGGAGCGCTGCGAATACTTCGTCCCCGTCCAATGGCTGCAAACCGTGCCGCGGACGCCAACATGCTCATCGCTGAAGGCGAAGACGGCGCGAAATGGTACATCCGGCACCTGCTGGATGAGCCCAGTACGAGAACTCTCCGACGTGTGGCGCCAATTGATCCACCAACGAGGGCTTAGGAGAGCTAGCGCATCGCGCAACTCCGTTCCGTTTAGGGTCGATTTCACCTCAATAATTGCAGCGACGGAGTCGGCACTCAGAATCGCTAGTTCACCTTCTTCCAACAGGGCCGAGTATTTCTGCGCATCCCAGATCAGAACATCCAGTTGGCGGGTAGCTTCAAGAAACCGCCGAACCCTAGCTGGTGCGGACGGGCCCGAAGCGTCGTACCATCTTTCACCGCCGTGCGGGCCCGCCGCACAGCATGACGTTGACCTCGCAGGAACGCGAGTTGTATTATGCATATAACGTATATATCATGGCAACATGCGCTTCAAGCACGACCCGGCGAAGGCTGCGGCAAACCTGAAGAAGCATGGCGTTTCGTTTGCCGATGCGGAAGGCGTGCTTGAGGATCCGCTTGCGGTCACCGTCGAGGACCCGGACGCCGAAGGCGAACATCGCTTCATAACCGTCGGGCTGGGAAGCGCTGGTGAATTACTTGTATTGGTTTGGACAGAGCGCAACGGCGAATACCGCCCGATCTCGGCGCGTCGTCCAACGCGAAAGGAACGAAAACATTATGAAGGCTGAATACGATTTTTCCAAAGGCAAGCGTGGTGCGGTGATCCCACAGAAGGGCAAGACGCGCATCTCCATTTTTATTGACGACGTTGTTCTCGATCAATTTCGGGCGCGCGCGGAAAAATCGGGGACCGGGTATCAAACCATGATGAATGAAGCGCTGCGAAAGTATCTTTCCGAAACCGACCAACCGGTAACCGAAAAGCTGTTGCGACAAGTGTTGCGCCAGGAAATGCCCGAATACTTGCGAGGTCTAACCGCCGCATCCACGCGGCCGCGCGCGAAGAGCAACGCGCGCCGGTGATGCGGGACAACAGGAGAACGCATGCTTACACACACCGGCGGTTGTCACTGTGGTCGTGTCAGATTCGAGGTGATCGCGCCCGCGAATCTTCAGGTCTCGGAGTGCAATTGCTCCATCTGCAGCAAGGCGGGTTATCTGCACCTGGTCGTGCCCGCGGATCGCTTCAAGCTGCTTTCCGGAAGCGAGGCGCTGACCTCCTACACCTTCAATACGCACACGGCGAAGCACTTGTTCTGTTCGGTTTGCGGCATCAAGTCGTTCTACGTGCCGCGTTCGCACCCCGATGGCTTCAGTGTCAATGCTCGTTGTCTCGACCCGGGTACGGTAAAGAAAATGAGCATCAGGCAGTTGAACGGCCGCGAATGGGAAAAGCAATATCCGGAAGGTAGAGGGGATTACACGGTGTAATTCCTGGAATTAGCACATGGCTTTCATCCAGACCCCGCCCGAGCTCGGCAACCAGTACACGTCTGACCGTGCGCTGCGCGAATTGCTGGTGCGCGTGTTGCCGGCCGACGTGTTGCGTGAAATCGAGGCCTCGCTCACCGCAATGGGCGAGCGTGCGGGCGGCGAGCTCTACCGCATGCAGCTCGCCGACCGGGGGAACGAGCCGGTGCTCACGCAATGGGACGCGTGGGGCAACCGCATCGACCGCATCGAGGTCTCGCCGCTGTGGCGGGTCGCCGAGCGCATTGCGGCGGAGGAGGGGCTGATCGCGACCGCCTACGAGCGCAAACACGGCGCGTATTCGCGGTTGCACCAGTTTGCGCTCGCGTATCTGTTTATGCCGTCGACCGACCTGTATGGCTGTCCGCTGGCGATGACCGATGGCGCGGCGTGCGTGCTGCTCGGCTCGGGCAACGACAGGTTGATCAAGCGCGCCGTGCGGCATCTGACGGCGCGCGACCCCAGCGAGTTCTGGACCAGCGGCCAGTGGATGACCGAGGCGACCGGCGGTTCCGACGTAGGGCTCAGCGAGACCGTCGCGCGCCGTGATGCGGAGGTGTGGCGGCTGACCGGGCGCAAGTGGTTTACCTCGGCGACCACCTCGCAGATGGCGCTGACGCTGGCGCGTCCCGAGGGCAATCCCGCGGGCGGCAAGGGACTTGCGTTGTTCTACGTCGAAACTCGCGATGGTGCGGGCATGCCCAACCGTATGCTCATCAATCGACTGAAGGACAAGCTTGGCACGCGCAAGGTGCCCACCGCTGAACTCGAGCTCGATGGCACGCCAGCCGAGCTGGTAATGGACACGAGCGACGGCATCCGCAACATCGCACCGCTGCTCAACATCACTCGCACCTGGAACAGCGTGTGCGCAGTCGCATTGATGCGCCGTGGCCTCGCTTTGGCGCGCGACTACGCGCAGCGCCGCATCGCATTCGGCGCGCCGCTCGCGCAGCAGCCTTTGCATGTCGATACGCTGGCCGGGATCGAAGCCGAATTCCAGGGTGCGCTGCAATTGGCGTTTTTCGTGGTCGAGCTGCTCGGCCGCAGCGAAGCGGGGCGCGCGAGCGGGGAGCAGGCCGGCCTGCTGCGCCTGCTCGTCCCGATCGCCAAGCTGATTACCGGGAAGCAGGCGGTCGCGGTGCTGTCCGAGGTCATCGAAGCGTTCGGCGGCGCTGGCTACGTTGAAGACACCGGACTGCCGCAGCTCTTGCGGGACGCGCAGGTATTGCCGATTTGGGAAGGCACGACCAACGTGCTGTCGCTCGATATGCTGGGTGCGCTGCCAGCGGCCGGCGGCATCGAGATACTGCAGCGCGAGGCGCGATTATTACTGCAGGGCGTGCGCGAAGCGAGCCTGCTGAGAATTTCGGCGCTCCTCGAGCGCACGCTCGAAGCAGCCGCCACGTGGCTCGAACAGGCGCGGCAGGCGGGGGACGCCGATCTCGAGGCCGGCGCGCGGCGCTTCGCGTTGACGCTGGGACGTACGTTCGAGCTTGCGCTGCTTGCGCGCCATGCCCAGTGGTCGTCAGACAACCAGCGCGGCAGCTACGCGCTTGCCGCGGCACGGCGTTTCGGTGCTACGCCGATTAGTTTGATTGCCGGCATCGATCGTAATGATTCGATGACGTTGCTGGCTGATTAGGGTTTGCACGTCATCCCGATGAAAACCGGGAACCAGAATGGCGCCGTTCCGCGGCGTGGTGATTGTTCCTGGATCCCGGCCTGCGCCGGGATGACGGTTGGGGAGGAGTGTTGCTATGCAAAGCACGATGATGAATTACCCGCTGACGCTCACGCATATCCTCGAGCGCGCGGGAAAGCTGTTCGGCGCATCGGAAGTCGTCTCGCGCCTGCCCGACAAATCGCTGCATCGCTACCATTACCGCGATTTTCACCGGCGTGCGCTGGCGCTCGGCGGCGCGCTGCAGACGGCCGGCCTCAACAAGGGCGATCGCGTCGCGACGCTGATGTGGAACCACTACGCGCATCTCGAAACCTATTTTGCGGTTCCGTGCGCCGGCGGCGTGCTGCACACGCTCAATCTGCGCCTGCATCCCGACGACATCGGCTACATCGCAAATCACGCAGGCGACCGCTTCCTGATCGTCGATGACGTGCTGCTGCCGTTGTACGAAAAGTTCAAGCACAAGGTCGCATTCGAGCGCGTGATCGTGGTGCCGTTAAACGGCGCCAGCATTCCCTCGCAGTACACGGATTACGAACAGTTCATGACGGGCGGTGCCGCAATGCTTCCACCCGCACTCGACGAGAACGACGCTGCCGGCATGTGCTACACCTCGGGCACGACCGGCAAGCCGAAAGGCGTGGTTTACTCGCACCGCGCGGTCGTGCTGCATTCGCTCGTCTGCGCGATGGGCGACACGCTGGGTCTAAAACAAAATGACTCGCTGTGCCCGGTGGTGCCGATGTTTCACGTCAATGCGTGGGGACTGCCGTTCACCGGCGTGATGGTCGGTTGCAAACTGGTATTACCGGGCCCGCATCTCGATGCGGTCAGCCTGCTCGATTTGTATCAGTCGGAGCAGGTCACCTTGACAGCCGGCGTGCCGACGATCTGGGCCGGCATATTGCGGGCGCTGGAGCAGGAGCCGGCGCGCTGGAAGCTCACGCCGGGAATGAGCATGATCGTCGGTGGCGCAGCGGCGCCCGAGTCCATGATCCGCGCGTTCGACCGTTTTGCTCTTCGCGTGCTCCACGCGTGGGGAATGACCGAAACCACTCCGCTCGGCACCACCAGCTATCTCAAGCATCATTTGCAGGCGCTGTCCGAAGACGAGCGTTACGCCTACCGCAGCAAACAGGGCATACCTGCGCCATTCGTCGAAGTGCGCGCGATGACCGATACAGGGAATGCGCCGTGGGACGGCGCAACGATGGGGGAACTGCAGGTGCGCGGGCCGTGGATCGCCGCGGGCTACTATCAACTCGATGCCGAAGCCGATAAATGGACGCAGGACGGCTGGTTTCGCACCGGTGACGTGGTGACGATCGACGCCGAAGGCTACGTCAAGATCACCGACCGCACCAAAGACCTGATCAAGTCGGGCGGCGAGTGGATCAGCTCGCTCGATCTCGAGAACGCGCTGGCCGGCCACCCGGCGGTGCAGGAAGCGGCGGTGATCGCGGTTCCGCACCTGAAGTGGGACGAGCGCCCGCTCGCGGTGATCGTGCTGAAACCAGGTGCCGCGGCGGGCGGGCAGGAACTGCGCGATTACCTGGCGCCGAAGTTCGCGAAGTTCTGGCTGCCTGACGCGTTCGCGTTCGTCACCGAAATCCCGCGCACCTCGACTGGGAAGATGATGAAGGCTAAACTACGCGAACAGTTCAATGAATGGAAATGGACATGACCGACAAAATCCGGATCGACATCGTTTCTGACGTGGTTTGACCGTGGTGCTACATCGGCAAGCGTCGTCTCGCGACGGCACTCGAGCTCTACCGCGAGCGCGCACCCGATGCAGAAGAGCCGGCCGTGCGCTGGCTGCCATTCCAGTTGAATCCCGATCTGCCCGAGAGCGGCATCCCGCGCGCCGAGTATTTTCAGCGCAAATTCGGTTCGCCCAACCACAGCTATGCGCGCGTTGAGGCAGTCGGCCGGTCGGTCGGCATTCCCTTCGAGTTCGACAAGATCCGGGTCCAGCCCAATACCGTCAATGCGCATCGGCTGCTGCACTATGCCGGCGAGCAGGGGCGGCAGGACGAGGTTTCCGAAGTATTGTTCCGCGCCTATTTCATCGACGGTGCGAATCTCACCGACATCGGCACGCTCGCTGACGTCGGCGAGAGCGGTGGACTGGAGCGCAATGCGCTAGCCGCTTATCTCGCGAGCGACGCCGACCGAGAGTTGGTGCAGGCGGGCGACATCGAGGCCCGCAGTAGCGGCATCAACGGTGTACCGTACTTCATATTCAACCGCAAGGTCGGCGTGTCGGGCGCGCAGGAGGCGGAAGTTTTGCTGCAGGCCATGCTGCAGGCTGCCGGGTAGGGCGCAGCTTTAGCGCGCCGCACAACGAATTCAACCACCCCAACGGCGCGATGAATCCGCGCCCTACACTGTGCCCAACGCCATCGCCGTAGGGCGCGGATTTATCGCGCCGAATAGTTGCCGCAGGTTGATGGCGCGCTAAAGCTGCGCCCTACTACGCTGCCTTGACCGAAGGCAATCCGGCGAGCGCCATCGCGAGTTCGGCTTCGTCGTATTCGATATCCTTCAGCTTGCCGCCGAAGTAATCGATATACGCCTGCATGTCGAAATGGCCGTGGCCGCACAAATTGAACAGGATCGTGCGCGACTTGCCTTCCCGCTTGCACTGCAACGCTTCGTCAATCGCGCCGCGCACCGCATGGTTCGCTTCCGGTGCGGGCAGGATGCCTTCGGCGCGCGCGAATTGCACACCGGCTTCGAAGCAGGCGATCTGGTGGTAGGCGCGCGCTTCGATCAGCCCGAGTTCCTTGAGGTGGCTCACCATCGGCGCCATGCCGTGATAGCGTAGCCCCCCTGCGTGAAATCCGGGCGGCGTGAAGGTCGAGCCGAGCGTGTGCATCTTGGCAAGCGGAGTCAGGTGCGCGGTGTCGCCGAAATCGTATGCGTACTGGCCGCGCGTGAGCGAAGGACACGCCGCGGGTTCGATCGCGACGATCCGTATTTTTTTGCCGCCGCGCAACTGCTTGCCGAGGAACGGGAATACGATGCCGCCGAAGTTGGAGCCGCCGCCGGTGCAGCCCACGATCACGTCGGGGTAATCGCCCGCCATTTCCATTTGCGCCATCGCTTCCTGGCCGACCACCGTCTGGTGCAGCAGCACGTGATTGAGCACCGAGCCCAGCGCGTACTTGGTGTCGTCGTGTGTTGCGGCGACCTCGACCGCTTCTGAAATCGCGATGCCGAGGCTGCCCAGGTGATTCGGATTCTTGGCGAGAATCGCGCGTCCCGACTGGGTTTCATTCGAAGGCGAGGGGATGCAGCGCGCGCCATAGGTTTCCATCAGAGCGCGGCGGTACGGTTTCTGGTCGTATGACACGCGCACCATAAATACCTGCACTTCGAGCCCGAACAGCGCGCCGGCGAACGCCAGCGCGGAGCCCCATTGGCCGGCGCCGGTTTCGGTCGCGAGTTTCTTGACGCCGGCTTCCTTGTTGTAGAACGCCTGCGCGACCGCGGTATTCGGTTTGTGGCTGCCGGCGGGCGAGACGCCTTCGTACTTGTAGTAAATTTTTGCCGGTGTATCGAGCACTTTTTCGAGCCGGCGCGCGCGATAGAGCGGCGACGGCCGCCATTGCCGGTAGACGTCGCGCACCGGTTCCGGAATCTCGATTTCGCGCTCGGTCGAGACTTCCTGCATGATCAGCGCCATCGGAAACAGCGGCGCGAGATCGGCGGGGCCGAGCGGCTGTTGCGTGCCGGGATGCAGCACCGGCGGCAGCGGTTTCGGCAGATCGGCGGCGAGGTTGTACCAGGCTTTCGGGATACGGGATTCGTCCAGCAGGTACTTGATTGAATCGGACATTGCTCATTCTCCCTGGTGTTGTGCGCCGGCTGGCGGCGAGTTGCTCAGAGTAGATGACCCGCCCGGCGGATTCCCTGATATATATCAAGTTTCACCGCTTTACCCGGCCAGCAGGAAGTCCCGCACCACGGCGATCTGGTCGGGCGCCATCAACATCGGTGCGTGGCCGATCCCGGCAAACTCGACCACCCGGGGGCGTGGTCCGCGGTTGCGCATTTGCTCCGCGGTTTCCCTGAGCAGCAGGTCCGATTGCGCGCCGCGCAGCACCAGCGTCGGGCAGGTGATCGCGTCCCAGCATTGCCACAAGTCGATATCCTGCAGCGGATTCCTGCGCATCGGTAGCGCGATGTCGGGGTCGTAATTCATGCCCCAGCTGCCGTCCTCGTATTGCCGGGCGCCATGCAGCGTCAGGTGATGCCATTGCGCGCCGGTCAGCGGTCCGAAGGTCGCCGAGACCTGGCGCACATACGTTTCGAGTTCCCCGAACGTCTGGAAGCGCGGGTTGTCGCCAACGTAAGTGGCGATGCGTTCGAGCGCCGCCTTGGGAATCAGCGCGCCGATGTCGTTCAGGACCAGCTTGCGAATCGGCGAGTTCGGCAACGCCGCGAGCAGCATGCCGAGCATGCCGCCCATCGAGGTGCCGACCCAGTAGATCGAACGCGAACCGTAGCGCCGGCCCAGAAAGTTGCAGAGTTTGCCGAGCCAGTGAGTCGCGACCGGCCACGCAGTGACGCGTGCGATCAGCGCGGTAACATCGCGCATGTATTGCGGGTAGCCGTAATCTTCCTTGCGGGCGAGCCAATCACTCCTGCCGCGGCCGGCGATATCGGGGCACACTACGCGGCATGCACCGGCGAGTGCCCGCGCGAGGAAATCGAAGTCGCGGCAGTTGCGGGTGAGACCGTGAACGCAAATCACCACGCGGGGGCTCACCGGATCGCCCCAGTCCGTGTAGTGCAGCTTGTGAAAGCCGCTCGTATCCAGACACAGGACGTGGTCGGTTCGCATGTCGTTACCGGGCGGCTAGAGTAACGGGTTGTCGTGGCCGGTCGCGACGCCCGCATCCGCGATCAGGGAAGCCTGGGTGCCGAGGTACGAAGTCACGCCGAGCTCGTGTGCGAGCTCCAGCGCCGAGTGCAGGTCTTTTCTAAGGTTCGGGAGCGAGGCGCCTGGAGGGGCCGGCTTGAGCATGCTTTTCCAGCGTGGGCCGAGCTCGTCCCAGACCTGCAGAACGCGGCTGTTGGCGAGGCCGTCCTTGAGGACCTGTTTGAGCATCGCCGGCTCGACGCCGCCCGCCGCGCCCAGCGACAGGCCTTCCAGCAGCGCGATCACGTTCACGCTCATGACGAGCTGGTGCGCAAGTTTCGCCACTTGCCCGGCGCCGATATCCCCCACGCGCAGGATATTGTTAGCAAACGCGCGAAATACCGGCAGCGCGCGCTCGAGCACGTCCTGCGCGCCGCCGATCATCAATACCAGCTTGCCTTCGTAGGCGGCAAGGTAACCGCCGGTGATCGGCATGTCGAGCGTCGCGCAGCCTTTCGCGGCGAGCGCCGCGGCGATGCTGCGCACGGGCGCCGGCCCCAGCGTGCTGCCGGTGGCGAAAATGGTTCCCGGCCGGATCGTCTCGATGACGCCTTTTTCACCGAACACGACATCATGGGTCTGGGCGCGATCGAGGACCAGGCTGATGATGATATCGCTGCGGTCAGCGACCTCCGCTGACGACGCGCACGCGGTCGCACCGGCGTTTTTCAATTCGGCCACCGGTTCATCGCGCACGTCGTGCACGGCAACGCGAAATCCCGCCTTGACCAGGCGCTCGGCAATCGGTTTGCCGATGATGCCGAGTCCGATCACACCTACGTTGAACGTCATTGCGGCTCCTTTACAGTTTGATTCATATCAGATCAGCGCGCCAAACCGGTATCATCATTCCACAATCCTTATATCATGCGCTACACTTCCTTACGTAAGAGCAGCATCCCGGGTCACTGCAAAATCCCGTCACGTCCAGAGAGCGCGTGCCTGAAATGATAGAGAACTCGACACCGATACTGGTCGGCTGCGGCGATATTACGGACCTGACCACCCCGTTCGAGCGGGGGCGCTCCCCGTATGAGCTGATCGCGCAGGCGGGGCAACTCGCGCTTGCGGATGCGGGAGCCGCCGGAATTGCGAAAGTCATCGATACGGTCGCAATGCTGCGGTCCTACACGGACACATCGCACCGCTTCGCGACGCGGCTGGGGACTTCGAGGAATCCGCCGAAGAGCATCGCGCGGCGCCTGGGGATCGAGGCCGGCCGCTACCTCTACACCTGGAACGGCGGCAACATGCCGCAATACCTCGTGAACCAGTTCGCCGAGTCGATTGCGCGGGGCGAGATGCGTGCCGCGCTGGTGGTGGGCGGCGAGGCGTTGCGCACGCAATATGGCGTCGAACACTCGAACCTCGAAGTCTCGTGGAGCGAGGATCTGGGCGGGGAGCCGGAATTGATCGGGGATCCGCGCCGCGGCTGGAACGATCACGAGGACCGCCACAACATGCGCGCGGCGATCACGTTTTATCCGCTGTTCGAGAACGCGATCCGCGGCGCGCGCGGCCGCTCGATCTCCGAACACATGGCTTGCATCGGCAAGCTGATGGCGCATTTTGCGCGGGTTGCCGCCGAAAATCCGCGTGCGACCCGACGCGACGGTTATTCGGCCGGGCGCCTGATAACGATCGATGCGGAAAACCGCTGGATTGGCTTTCCGTACCCGCGGTTCATGGTTGCCAATGCGTATATCGATCAGGCCGCGGCGTTCATCGTCACCTCTGTCGGGACCGCGCGCGAGCTGGGAATCCCCGAGGCAAAATGGGTTTACCTGCACGGCTGCGCGGACGGACACGATCATTGGTACGTATCCGAGCGCATCAATTACCATTCTTCGCCGGCGATGCGCGCCGCGTCGCGCAAGGCCCTCGACATGGCCGGCAAGCAGATCGGCGACCTGGGCGTTTTTGATATCTACAGCTGCTTCTCGTCTGCGGTTGAAATCGCGTGTCAGGAACTGGGTATTGCCGAGGACGATCCGCGGGGCCTCACGGTTACGGGTGGACTGCCGTACTTCGGCGGACCCGGCAACAGCTACGTGGTGCATTCGATTTGCGAAATGACGCGTCGGCTGCGTGCCAGACCCGGCGTGTTCGGTATGGTCACTGCCAACGGGAACTGGGTCACCAAGCATTCCTACGGCGTGTATTCGACGACGCCGTTCCAGGGAGCGTGGCGCCGCGAGAGCCCGGAAGTGCTGCAGGCGCAACTCGACGCGCTGCCCAAACCGCCGTTTACGGAACGGCCATCCGGGCCCGCTACGATTGAAACCTATACCGTCATGCACGGCAGAAAGGGCCCGGAATTCGGCGTCATCGTCGGTCGGCTGAATGCGACCGGCGAGCGCTTCATCGCCAATACGCCGGGCGAGCGCGCGGTGCTGGAAAACCTGCAGGAACGCGACAGCCTGGGCCGCCCCGGGACCGTGCAGCATCGCGACGGCTTGAATACTTTCGTTCCCGGATAAAGCGATGATGTTTCGAGTCCAGAATCCATTGATCGAGGCGCGCGGGTCCACCCGCTCGAGGACACGCTTTGCGGCACCATGAGGTCCGCCGGGTCGCCGCAGTCGCGGATTGCCACTCATCTGATGAGCGTCCGGTTCGGGATACCCGCGCCATGCTGACCGATCTGCAGGTGGCGCTTAACCCGCAATCGATCGCCATCGTCGGCGCGTCGGAAAACCCCAACCGGATCGGCGGGCGACCGCTCTCTTTTCTCTCGCGCTTCGGTTTCAAGGGGCGCGTCTACCCGATCAACCCCAAGCGCACCGAAACTCAGGGCTATCGCACCTACCCGACGCTGGCGGATTTGCCGGAGCCGCCGGACGTCGCGGTAATCGCCATCGCGGGCGACGCCGCAGTCAAGGCGCTCGACGCATGCGGCGCCGCCGGGGTGAAATTCGCAATCGTGATTACCGCGGGCTTTGGCGAAAGCGATCCGGTCCACGGCAAAGAGCGGGAGCGTGAGATGACGCGGCGCGCGCATGCGCACGGCATGCGCATCATCGGCCCGAACACGCAGGGGTTGGCGAACTTCGGCACTGGCGCCATCGCGAGTTTCTCCACGATGTTCGTGGAAGTGGAGCCGGCCGACGGCCCGGTCGGAATCATCAGCCAGAGCGGCGCGATGAGCGTCGTGCCGTACGGGCTGCTGAGGCAGCGCGGTATCGGCATCCGCCATGCGCATGCAACAGGCAACGACTGCGACGTGACCGCATGCGAGCTCGCGTGCGCTGTCGCCCGGGATCCCGATCTCAGGCTGCTGCTGCTTTATCTGGAAGGCCTGCCGGACCCGCACCATCTTGCCGAGGCGGCCCGTATCGCGCGTGCGCGGGGGCTTCCGATCATCGCGCTGAAAAGCGGCCGCACAGTCGCGGGGCAGATGGCGGCGCGCTCACACACGGGAGCGCTCGCCAACGAGGACCGTGTCGTCGATGCGTTCCTCGAGCACCACGGCATCCTGCGGGCTCGTGACATGGCCGAGCTGGTGGCGGGCGTGGAGCTGTACCTGAAGGGCTGGCAGCCAGCGGGGAAGCGGCTGGTTGCGGTAAGCAGTTCGGGCGCGACGTGCGTGATGGCTGCCGATGCGGCGTCCATGATCGGAATGCCATTGGCGGATTTGCAGGCGAGCACCACGGCAGAGCTTGCGCGGATTCTTCCCGGTTTCGCCACCACGACCAATCCCGTGGACCTGACCGGTGCGTTACTCACGAACAGCCGGCTGTTCGGAGAATCTCTGCGGATCCTGGCGCGCGATCCGGCCGCGGATGCATTTCTGCTCGGCTTTCCCGTGACAGGGGCCGGTTACGACATCGATTTGTTTGCACGGGATGCGGCGGCATGTGCGCGCGCGACCGGCAAGCCGGTCGTCATCGCGGCGCCGCAGCCCGGTGTTTCCGCCCGCTTCCGCGCGCAGGGTCTGCCGGTTTTTGCCATCGAGACGCAGGCCGTGGGGGCGC
>Ga0082335_1003177_pt1 | contig 27761 bp, 25 predicted proteins | sample Subgrocontami58m_FD_72375 | JGI IMG/M metagenome (GOLD analysis project Ga0082335, IMG submission 72375) | Subsurface groundwater microbial communities from S. Glens Falls, New York, USA - GMW37 contaminated, 5.8 m (SPADES assembly) (version 2) ...
AGAAAAAATCATTATGAAATTGGTTAATCGAAAGAGTATGTTTTTTTATATCATGTGCATTGGTATTCTATTTATGAATTCCTGCGCACAAACCCCTCCTTATGAGGAAGCGATAAAAATTATTGTGACACCTCACAAGCTCAGTGTCTGTTCGGGTTCTGAGGATAAAGTATTTATTAAATTACTGGATAAACAGGGAGGACCGCTCTTTGGTGTGGAAGTCAAAGCCGTAAGTACCTCCCCGACCGTTGCAACCATAACACCGAGGGCATTAACGGATGCAACGGGCAAGACAACATTTACCGTAAAAGGCATTTCCCCCGGCGCCACCACCATCGTCCTTTCTGTTGCAGGGCAAAAGGCATCCATGGAAGTTATCTTCATAGAACATTAGCCGGTAAAACAATGGTTAATAGTCCTAATGAAGATTTGAAATGTGGAACAAAGGTTGCTTTAAATTAACCTGTGCAAAATGGCATAATCTGAAAGTTACGGCTGCCAGATATCTCTGAAACCCGCTTGAATAGATGGAAATTTCCCTGTAGCCATCATCAAAGGAAAGGTATTTTTGTAAAATGAAAAATCTCATCATGATGGAAAAAATAGCATTATTTTCTCTTTCCATGTTGTGTATTTGGACATTGAATGGTAGCTATACCATTGCAGGACATACGAGTCCGAATATCGATATAAATAAAGAATTCAAAAACGCAAGAGAACTTTATAATCGAAGAGAAAATCGTGAAAGTCTCAAATCAGCCATAGAGATATACCAAAATGTTTTAAGGCAAATCCCCGACAACAGCGAAAACTGCAACAAAAAAAAGGCAGAGGTACTCATCGAGCTATCCAGATGTTATTTCAAAATGGCCGAGTACCACGCAACGTGCAACGATGAAAAGGCTGCGTGGTTTGAAATGGGAGAAGCGTATGGAAGAGAAGCGATTTCGCTGGATCCCCAAAATGTAGGTGGATATTATTGGATGGCGCAAAACCTTGGCGAACACGGCAGCATCAGCAAATTCTACTTTTTGAATAAAAAAAGCGACTTTGAAGAAGCCCTGAGAAAGGCGGAAACGCTGGATAATCCACAAAAACCTTATGACTACTCCGGCATTAACAGGACATTGGCCGCATATTATACCCCGCGATTCATGTGGGGAAACCTCGACAAGGCGCTGGAATACGCAAAAAAAATGGAAGACAGCCCAAGATACCTCAACAACCTGTCAGTACTGGCGGATCTCTATTGGAAGTCTGATAAAGAAAAGGCAAAAAAGTATGCAAAATGCGCAATAAATGCCGATCTATCCCGATTCCCGGAAACTCAATTTGAAAACTCATTCCAACAAAGAAAATTGGATGGAAAGTGGGGTAAGTTATTAAAATGAAATAAAAATCAACGTGAATCAGGAACTCATGAATTTAAAAAAACATTCAAAGTATAGGGCTTCTAAAAGGAACCATTCTATGGGTGGTAGCAGAATGGCTTTTTTCGTTAGTAAGGGGTTTGATGTAAAGTACGCCTCTTAGAAGCCCCATTTTATGACCATAAAACGAATCAATTTGTTATTGGAATATTTTGCAATATCTTCAATACAATGATTGATTCAACTGTCCCTGATACCTGACAAACATGACCTGAAGTTTCTGGAAGATTTCCCTGATAACCGTGGAATTATTCATATAGACTGTCCAGGGGAATTGATCGGCCTCAAATGATTCATCAAACCCCGGAAGCATTTCATCTACCACGCGATTCACCTGTTTATGACTCAACACGAATGTCGGCACACGTCTCTCTCCCTCGGTAAGCATCTCTACAGGTATAATCCCATTCCACTCCTTCGAAAAACCTTCCACTATGTAAGGCCTGCCCCGTTTATCAAATAATTGATACCATACATGGGCAAAGGCAGTCGAATTCTCTTTGTCTACAACCCAGCCCCATATGATGTCACCGTCTATATCCAGCCTAGAAAGCTTGGAAAAGAATAAGAATACAGAATCCTCGCAGTCACCCTGCCTGCTCTGCCTTGTTTCCACCGGTGTCTGCCAGTAATCTGTTTTTGTCAGTTCGGCCCTATAGTTTATCTCAAAGGCAATTTCCTTATAGGATATGTAATCAGTGGTTTTATTGACCAGGCATCTTCAACAGGTTTGTAACCTTTTCCGGCCAAAAACAGGTCGGCATACGAAACATCAGCACATGATTCAAAACAATTCATGCACGACAGCGACAATGAGGCAGCCACAATTAAAATACACTTCAAACTTTTGTTATTTTTCCCCAATCAGTGAGTCACCTCTTCATTTGTACTATGCTGTAAGGGTTGTCCAAAAAGTTATTACCATGTCATTGCGAAGGAGGAACGACTGAAGCAATCCCTTGATTTTAAAGGGTTTCAAAACAGATTGCTTCGCTCACGCTCGCAATGACAGTTGAAAATCGAACTTTTTGGACAACCCCTTACTTTATCCCCCATTTGCAAGGATAAAGAGAGAGCTGATTTGTTTGCAGCACAGCTGCACTAGGATTTTCTAAGCACCATGAGGTCATGTTTTACTGTTGTATTCCCGCGCTCTTCAATAGTTTTAATCAGTTTTTCTTTCGCCGTCCATCCCCGATAAAAACCAACCTTTACCTCATTATTTTCAATGTCAACTTCTGAATTACACACTCCAAACACGCCTAAAAGATATGCACGTACGTCATGTGCCTCAACCTCAAGCATCCCTTCCGTTTTGAAGGTAACGGTGTCCACCGGCACAACAGCCTTAAATCCGTTATCTTCCAGAGTCTTGATTATCTTTCTTGCAAACCTGATCCAACCTTCATAGTAATTAATGGTAACCTCTTTCGTATCAAGGTTGATAGCACTGGTCGTGACTCCCGGAAGTTCATTCAAAACATTTCTTAATCTTTCTCCATCAGATCCATTTATAAGATTATCAATTTTAAAAGTAAGATAGTCAGGCAAAGATGCATCATAGCCTGCGTCTTTAATTGCCTTAATAATTTGTTCTTCTGTAATCGCACCCGGACAGAGGATGGAGATGCATATCGCTGTCTTATCCGGGCTGATATTTGCGCATTTGATAGCTTCGTTCTTTTGTAAAGCAGCCTTTAGCTTAATAGCTTCAGCAAGGTTGCTCACTCCCCGTAATTTCAAGGCAATCCCGTCGGGTGATGAACCGCCGCCTCCACACGCATATGCTTTATTCGAAATCGTATATGCCAATACTAAACTCGACAATAAAAATACTACTAACATTATATGCTTACATGAGATATTCATTTGTATTCCTTCTTCTTGAAGATAGTATTTATTAAATTAGAACTTCTACAACTTTCTTACGCCACTAAGACACCAAGACACAAAGAAAAACTTTGTGTCTTAGTGCCTTTGTGGCTAGTTTGAAATTCCTGTTTTGGCTTTTTATAAAGCCTTCATGAACTCAACCAAATCATCCAACTCCTGCGCACTCAGGTGTGACGTCCTTCCATGCATGTCCTTCTCATTCACCGCGTTGTTGATCGTGTCATGCAATGTCCTGGCACTCCCGTCATGGAAATACGTACCTGATGCATAGATGTCCCTCAAAGTCGGCGTATCAAATTCCTTCACCAGGTCCAAACCAATGATCGGCGTGTCACTCTCCTCACCATATGGGTCCTCCCCTGCCTCCAATGCCTTCAGGTTGTATACCTTACCAGGCGTTGACCGGAACCCCTTCACTCCTACACGGCCCGTTCCCACATCATGCGTCTGCGCATCGCTGTAAAGAGCCTTCGGATCACTTGACTCTCCAGGATGACACTCAGCACATCCAACATTCGGATCATTAAATATCTTCTCGCCCCTCTTCTGCGCATCTGACAATGAACCATCCGCATTCCTGAACGGACTTCCTGTGAATTCCAATGCCCTGATGTAGCAAATCAACGCCTCTAACCTCAAAGGCGAAAAGTTCTCGCTCCTGAACACAAATCCAGGGTCTCTTCCGCACACCCTGTCCAATGAACTCGTAGCTCCTACGATTTCATCCGGATGACCCGTAAATCCCTCATGCCTGAACGGCGGCAAATACCTTCCACCACGTATGTACTTTGCATTCTTCCAGCTACCCCAGCCTTCGTCTCCCAGATCCCAGATCAACCCTGTCGTCTGGCCCCTCTCGTAATGACAGCTGGCGCATGCGTACTCACCCTGTAACCCCCAGGATGCATCATTAAACTGGAACTGACCATACCTCACCAACTCACTCTTATACGGTGAGTGCTTTACCCGGTAATGTACCTCCGGCACCGTCAATGGCTCAGCCCTTGGAAGCGGCTCCCACTCCGGACCCGTCTGTATCGTAGACACCACCTGCGGTGTCCCTGCCATCAACTGACCAGTCGTCGCTACCCCAGCTATACCAAGGGCAGCTATGATACCGATCTTCAAAGTTTTATAAAACATGTTAAACCTCCTTCACTACATAAAAAATTGCAAACCCAACAATAAGACCCACACAGATATAAAAATTTACCATCTTCCTGCTCCTTCGTGTATTTCACTTCGGGAGACAATTTCTTCCCAATCACCCCCTTTCATTTTAAGATTTATTGTTGTTGTTCTCCTAATTTTTTTCATAACTGGCTGACTCTTGAGCAATGAGAGTGCCAATAGATACCTATCTTAAACATGCCACTCTATAACTGGTTAATAAATAACAAGTTAAACAACCCAAGTCATGGTTTTTTATATTTCTCAAAAGACAGATGACATTTTAGAATTGACTGGAGTAAGTCTGGAGGGCTTCTTTAAGTAAATTCAGTCTATGTTAGGTATTGAAAATTCAAGACTTAGATCAGTGCCTGAATATAGGCATTGTCTCGCCGATTCGCTGGCAGTAATAGTTCACCACAGAGGGTGCGGAGAACATGGAGAAAATTACAATGCGTCCCGTAATAGCTTCTGCAAAAGCCAAGAAATATGATGATACATAGAAATTGGGCGGTATTTTAGTATAAATGGGTCAATAGTAAGTGAAATGCTAAAGGTAGAAACCAGGATAAAAAGAATTATTTTGATAATAGTCCTTTAATAATATGATGGTGAATTTCCGAAAGAATATCTCTGATATTTGGCATTTCGGATTCTTTTATTTCTACCGTGGTATGCTTATGATGGGGAAACGATTGAACCTCTGGATGATGGGGAGCGTTATCATAGCGAAATATCATCTATCACTTAATTAACCCTTTTAAGTTTTCCTTTGTATGTGCCCATTCTTTAATTCCTTCAATCAGTGCCTTCCACTCAAAAAAGTCTTCTTCATCACCCATCTTTCCTTCTTGAAAAAGTTTATAAAATTCATCTGAGGAAAGATTGTATTTGTTTTCAAAAATTCTACACCTGTTTTTCAACTCCTGTTGCGCTAAATCACATATCTTCTCTTCTCTTTCGATTGTTGAAACTAAACTCCACTGTGTTGTCATATTAATCTCCTGTTTTTCTTAAGTCATTATTATATATTTCCCGGAGTTCCCGGCAAACCATTACGATATTTTCCAGTCTCATTGGAGAAATTACATGGTAAAACTAACAGAAATGAAATGGAAAGTCAACAGACTGTCAGAAAATGTAAACCTGTTTTCAGTTGTGTCGTTTGGGTTCAAGTATCTGAATTCAATATAATAAATACCTCATTATAATGACGATAATATCCTCGTGTATTCACAGTCATTCTATAGAGTTTTGCTTGACATCCGTTATGTCATGCGATACGATGCCGATATTTATAGAATAAAGATAAAAATGAATGTTGGGCAGGATAACAAATGGAACAAAGAGACAAGCCTGTCGCCTTAAAGAACGCGCCAATGGAATATGCACCGGCCAATGAACTCGGTGTTGTCTTCCTCTTCGCACACGTCGCGCGGCGGCTCCAATTCCGAATCGAGGAGATCCGCCCTCAGTTCCCGGACTGCATCGCCTACCGGAGAATGGGCGATTCAGAAAGGAAGTGCAGGATCGAGTTCGAGTTCAGATCAAGCAATTTCAAAGCGCACCTACATGATAGTGGCAAGTGTGATGTGATTGTCTGCTGGCATCATGACTGGCCGGATGAAGACAAAAAATTTTAAATTTCAGTTAAATTAACGATGTCTTTAAAACCTTTTATGCGACTGGTGAATTTGTAGTCGGCTGTAACAAATGGTTTACTTTCCAATTGAGACAACGCAAGAAAATATGCATCGTAGACGGTAACGTTAAATTTAAAGGACAAATTTTTTCACTTGTGTAATTCTCTCCACTTTCTGACCTCTGAAACACCGCTCCACTTGCCTGATTTTTTCTTTAATTTATCCTGTATTTCTATGGCACGTTTTATACGTTCTCTTTTTATGTCCTCCGCTTTTTGCCGTTGATATTCGGCTATCAGCTTCTCAGCAGCTTCCCGCAAGAAACCACTTCTGCTCTTCTTTTTCTCTTTTACGATGGCATCTATCTTTACCAGAGTATCCTCCGGCAAAATGGCATTTATCCTCACCATATTACACCTCCTGATTACACACTTTTTTTATGTATGATATATAATGTCAAGAAAAAATGGAATAGGGTTAGTTTTTGCGTTGTGAACTATTTAATTTTCCCGCAGCATTTTGCACTCTGAACCTGCGGTAAAACAATACTGTGTAGAATATGGACTTTGTTGCGGCTGCGCTGCGCTATGCCTGTTCAGTGGCGGAAATATTGGGTTTGGTTATGTTATATTTGACGAGTTTGTTTTGGAGTGTTGTGCGGGGTATCCGCAATATCTCTGACATGCGCACCTGATTGCCGTTCGTTTTCTGATATGCCCAAAGAAGAAGTTTTCTTTCTGCCTCACTCAACGTTTCCTGCAAGTCTATAGAATCAATCGCAGAGAGTTCGATGGGGAATATTCCCGAAGGGGTCTCTCTTTCTAACAAATTTCCAGGTAGATTTTTGGGTATTATCGTATCTGAGGTGCAAAATGCCACGGCATGTTCAATCACGTTTTCCAGTTCCCGGATGTTTCCAGGCCAGTTATATGACAATAGTAAATTAAGCGTTTCCTGGGATATGGAATTAACACTGACCCGCTGATGTGTAGCATACTTCTTAATAAAATACGTTACCAACGGCGGAATATCCTCTTTTCTTTCCCTTAAAGGCGGGAGTTGAACGGTAACCACATGGAGACGATAATAGAGGTCTTGACGAAAACTGCCTTCCTGTACCAGTTTCTTAAGGTCTTTTTTGGTTGCACAGATGACACGAACATTGACAGGAATCGTCTCCTCGCCACCGACACGCTCAAATTCCCGTTCCTGAAGCACTCTCAGCAGCTTGACCTGCATTTCCAAAGGTATGTCATCCACGTCATCGAGAAATATTGTGCCTCCATCGGCAAGTTCAAAACGTCCACGCCTTGTTTTTATCGCCCCTGTAAAGGAACCTTTCTCATGTCCGAAGAGTTCACTCTCCAGAATCTCCTTGTTTAATGCGGCACAACTGACCTTTATAAAAGGCCCGTCCCGGCGATTGCTGTTGTAATGAATAGCCCCCGCAGCGAGTTCTTTCCCCGTGCCGCTCTCACCCTGAATGAGTATGGTGGTATCACGGTTTGATACCGTGCTGATAATCTCAAACACACGCTTCATCCCCTCACTCTTCCCAATCATATTATCGTAGCCGTACTGGCTGAGGACGCGCTGTTTCAGCATAATGTTTTCTGCAATCGTGTCCTTATGTTTGAGCGCCTTCTGGAGCTTTATGGTGAGTTCTTCCAGGGAAAATGGTTTCGTCACGTAGTCATACGCCCCTTCTTTCATAGCGGTAACTGCATTTTCAATGGAGCCGTAGGCGGTCATGATAATAACGACGGTGTCAGGAGATGCCTTTTTTATCTCCCTTAAAAAATCTATCCCATCCATCCTGGGCAAGCGCAAATCGGTTATTACCGCATCGTAGTTTGTTGATTGAAGCAATTTAACGCCTTCCACAGCATTTGAAAGGGAATTGACGGCATATCCCTCTTTGGTTAATTTATCTTCGAGCGATACGCGCATAAGTTTTTCATCATCAACAATGAGTATTTTATTTTTCATTTTAAAACCTAGTTTTTAACACAGAGGGTACAGAGTGACAACCCCCTTAGTCACCCTTAACAAAGGGGGATTTTGGGGGTTGTTACGTGATCTTTGCGTAAACATTCGGTAAAGACGTTATGCACTGCCCATTCCCAACTTCCGTGAGGACAAGTTTGTCATTCCCGAATGCTTCCCCGTTTTCACGAGGGCAAGCTTATCGGGAATCCACCGCCCATCAGCACACACCTGGATTCCCGCTAAAAACATGCGAGAATGACATGTGTAAGACGTGTTTACCGAATGTTTACATCTTTGCATCTTTTGCGGTAGAAATTTTTACTCTGCTTTACGGCAGGGAAGACACACACTGAAGGTAGTTCCCTGCCCCGCCTTGCTTTCTACAGAGATTTCTCCGTGGTGATCCTCGATAATCCTCTTTGAAATGGCCAGCCCCATCCCAAGCCCCTTTTCACCCTCTTTACTCTTCGTGGTAAAAAAGGGTTCGAATATTTTATCAATGTTTTCAGCACGGATACCGCAGCCAGTATCAACAATACAAACTGTAACACATTCTCCATGTTTCTTGCAAGCACCCGTCTTTATGGTCAGTTTCCCTCTATTTGGCATACTCTCAATGGCATTCACCATGATATTGATCAATGCCTGGGAGATGTGGTCTGCATCCACGAAAACAGGCGGAAGAGAGTCGTTGAATTCCTTGTTGATAAGCACCTGGCATGGCTCAATCCTATGCTCTATAAATTCAAGAGAACTATTTATAACCGTGTTAATATTGTTTTCTGATATATTGAGTTTGTAGGGTCTTGAAAAGGTTAGGAGACGCTTTACGATCATCTCGACTCGTTTGAGTCCTTCCAGCATAAGCGGAGCATATTTTTTTGTTTGTGTGATATTTTCCGGTTCATTTTCCAGCATACTGGCAAAATTCCGCAAACCACCCAAAGGGTTATTGATTTCGTGGGCTACCTCGGCTGCAAGCTCTCCCACCGCTGCAAGGCGCTCCGCACGCAGCAACTGAGACGTTTTCTCCTCTACCTTTTGTTCCAGATTTGAGTATGATTCCTTCAGCTTTGCGGCCATTTGATTAAATTCCCCGGCAAGAATTCCTACCTCGTTCTGCGAGGTAATCGGAATCCGGTGGTCTAAATTTCCGGAACCGATGGACTTCGCCCCCTGTGCCAGTTGTAATATGGGCTGTGTAATCCGGTTGGCAAATGAAACACCAATGGCAATAACAATGATGATACAAAAAAAGATCAGCACAACAACACGGTTCTTTAGCTTTTCTACCGGGGCAAAGGCTTCTGTCAAATCCTGCTTTGCTACAAGCCCCCAATTGGGAATGGGGATATGCCGATAAGCAGAAAGAACATTGACACCTCTATAATCCTTAGACTCTTTAATCCCTTCTTCTCCACGGGAACTTAATACCGAGGGAATGTCGAAAGTAGAGCGAATAGGGCTTGTAAATTTTAAAGCCGCTCCTTGCTTATGACGAAGGTCATTCAAATATACGATATTATCCCCTTCTCGCCTCACCAGGAGTGTTTCACCTGTTTTGCCCATTCCAGGCCAGCTATGAATCAATGGCTCAACGCTGTTTTTGACATTGACATCTAATAATATGACGCCAATAACAACATCACTGCTTTCCAGGGTAAGGGTATCCGTCATGAGAACAGGGCAGTAATACGTCATCCAGTTCTGTCCCATGAGTTCAGAGGTATAAACATCTTTTACCGCCACATCTTGTTTTTCAAGGACATCGATATAACTGTTAAATGAACTCAGGGTCTTACCCACGATATCAGGATAGGTGGATATGACCACCTCTCCGTTTGCACCATCAATAATGGAAATAACGTTATAGTGTTTATAAAACTGTTTGAGTGCATGAAGATTTTCCAAGACCCTGTTATAATTTATGCGTGCAGTTTCTGAGTTCATCAATTGATAAACGCTTTCACACCTCCTCCTCTGCTGCAAAAGGCTTGTTGCCGCGGCAGCGAGCACCTTATTCCGAACAATCACCGAGGTGTCTGTCAATCGCTCTTCCAACCAACTATTGAGTTCGCTCTTTTTCAGGTCAGCAATAGAAGTAAGTTGTTCAATCACTCTCTGTTCAATGGCGCTCTTGCTACTGTAATATTCCACAATGCAAACAAACAACAACGGAACGGTCGTCAGCAGACAGATGTAACAGATGAGCTGTACCTTAATGCTTCTGAAAATATTTCTGTAATAATTCATAGTATTAAGCACGGCCGTATATTAAATGTTCAGAGTTGTAGTGCGAACTTTAGTTCGCATAGGGATGCAAGCGAACTGAAGTTCGCGCTACATTGAAAAAGCCGCCGAAGGCCTAATTAAAACTACTCATCTAAAAGCTTCTATCCGGCGGGGTTTAACTGCACTTTTGTCCTTGCCCGGTAATGGAATTTTAAGGGAACCTCTGAAAAGGGAAGCTTTCTATGGAGTTGATTGGAGAGGTAACGTTCGTAATCGCTATCGAAGAGTTTTGGATCGTTAACAAAAAGGATGAACGTGGGAGGCGCTACGCTTACCTGCGTGGCGTAATAAATCCTGGGAGACCTGGACTTCTTGCGTGTCGGACGGTGTAAAGACAAGGCTTCTTGCAACGCCTGGTTCAATTCAGAAGTCGTTATACGGGTATTAGCCTGTTCGTAAAGTTCTAATGCCAGATGTATCATTTCTACAACATGTTTATTGTCCTTGGCGCTGACAAAAGAGATGGGGGCAAAGGCAAGTCCAGGTAAACATTTATAAATATAGTCATTAAATTTCGCAGTCTCAACTCCCCGAACCAAGTCCCATTTATTAATTACAATGATGCATGGTTTATTTTCAGAAACGATGTAATCGCCCAGTTTTTTGTCCACCTCGGATACCTTGAGCGTGGCGTCAATAAGGAATAGCACTACATCTGCCCTGCGGATAGACCGTTCGGCGCGCGCCATACTGTAAAATTCTATAGAATCATGGACTTGTTTTTTCTTTCTTACCCCTGCTGTGTCAATTGCAAGGAATTGTTTACCTTCTATTTCGAACCGCACATCTATTGAATCCCGCGTAGTGCCCGGCACTTCACTGACAATTACGCGCTGTTCCTTTGCCAGGGTATTGATGAGCGTAGATTTCCCGGCGTTCCGTTTGCCTACCAGGGCAAGTTTCATGATGGGTTCAGTGGAATCCGGTTCCTGGCACGGCGCCGGCAGCAGAGAAATAATCCTGTCCAGCAATTCAGACCGCCCAAACCCTTCAACGGCAGACATAGGAAGTGGATCACCAAATCCCAATTTATTAAAGTCTGCCAATTGATATTCAAACTTTGGCGTATCCACCTTATTGGCAATAAAAATCAGCTTTTTCCCCAGGCGTCTCAATTTTTCTGTCACCATAATATCCAAAGGTGTCACACCGTCCCGCACGTCTACCACAAAGAGAATTAGATCAGCATTGGAAAGTGCAATTTCTATCTGCATCTCGATGTCTTCCGTAAGGCCGTCCACGTCTTTCACACCCATCCCGCCTGTGTCCACTAATTCAAAGACGTAATCGTTGTGTAAGATTTCTGTTGAGACGCGATCCCTCGTAACGCCGCTGGTGGGCTCTACGATGGAGATTCTGCGTCTTGCAAGGCAGTTAAGCAGGGAAGATTTTCCTACATTCGGCCTGCCGACAATGGTAACAACTGGAATATTCATAGCTCAGTTACGTTCCCAAGCCGGAGCTTGGGAACGAGATCAAATTAAAATTCTTAAGAACATGTAAGGGTAATTCATGAATTACCCCTACCAGATTCAAATTCCTATAAATTGAATTAGATTAAACCGCTTCACCTTCTTTTGACTTGTATCCTTCTTCTGTAGAGGAACGTCCCTCTTTAGTACCTTCTGTTGGCGAAAAAAGTTTATCGGTTTCTTTCGTCGATATTTCTTTTTTTTCTTCTATCTTTTCTTCCAGATACACATCAGTCACATCTGTACTGTCAATTTCTTTTCTGAGCAGGAAATAGATAATTGTCTTCGCAGAAAGCAGGTAGGTCGTTACAAATGTCCATACTGCCAGTTTGATCAATCCAACATAAAGGATTAACATACCTGCCAGGAATTTCAGTGACCAGCGATCAAGAGAAACCACCGCAGTTTTTGCCTCAGCAGAAGGCGTAGTACAAAATCCGAGACATGCAATGTCGCACTTCTGTAATATAAAAGACTGAACCGCCTGAAACTTCTGTCCCATACCCAAACCCACCGTACAGAAGGACAGACGTATCATCAACCATGCTACAAATGCAATAATTATGAGACAGGCCAGTCCATACAATGTGTTTACAATACAATACCAGATAAATTGTTTGGGACGAGAGAGGACGTAGCTATATGCCCGACTCATCGCATCAAAGGCATCTGAACCTTCTGCACTGATTGTGGGAAACATGAAACATAATCCCAAAGCGCCGATCCCACCAATAAAGACCATCAACAATCCTGAAAGCATGGCAAGAGGAAAACCCACCGCCACCGCTATGTCGCCAAGAACAGGGATCCTTCCAATCATGCCGCCGATAACATTACATAGGGCAAAGAAGAGGACGCCTATTACCGGCACCAGAGGTGACCAGAAATAAGACCAGAATTTTTTTCTGGCAAATTTCAAGGCATCCATCAAACTTACACTTTCGTCTCTGGCATAGTCCAGAGAGGCGATTCGCGTAATTGCTCCCCCTATCAACGACCAGATGACGAGCAGCCCAAAAACGAGTACCCCAAGAACAATAAATTCCCCAAAATCCAGGGGCATAATCGCCAACAAGGAATTTTTTACAGCGAGAGGTATGCCTTCCCTTGCCGAAGATAAGGCAAGTTTTATAAAGGCATAAGGATTGGTACTGACCAATTTCAATGCCGAGAAAAATGCAACTGCAACCACGCACCAAACCAAACTCGCCAAGAGGCCAATGTATCCAAGAAACACCTTCTTGGGGTCAAATGCCATCTTAAAGGCGCGGAAAATATCGCGCCAGTCATGTACGACAGTTTTCGTTTCACCCATTGTTCCCTCCTTTTTTTTCTATTCGACTCAATGCTTCAGGTGTCATTGGTTCCTCAATGCGATGCTTTTCATCCAGCCATGCTCCGAAGTCGATAAGCTTACACCGCTCACTGCAAAAAGGGAAGCTCGGCAATTCTTTTATGTTCCGGTAGACAAACTCCTTTTTACAATTGGGGCAGTTTATTTTTGGCATTTTTCTTTTACTTTTTCTCTGCAGCTTTTGTATCAGTTTTTACAGATTCGGTTTCCTTTTTAACCTTAGACTTGTATTCTTCACTCCGGTAATCTGTCTGATAGAAACCAGAACCCTTAAAAATAATAGCGCTGCCGGACCCAATCACCCTCTGTGCTTTCAGCTTTCCACAAGCAGGACACTTCTTTACTGGCTTTTCCGACATGTGTTGAAACAACTCAAACGAATGGTCACACCCATTACATTTATAATCGTATGTTGGCATATTTCTTTCTCAGTTATTTATCAAGGCATACCGAAATAATAAACTGAGTTTTCCTCCTTCTTTCATAAAATATCTTTCCATGTTTAAATAAAATTTATTCAAAAATATTCTTCATTTTCTCGAAAAATTTCTTTTGCCGGGGAGAGACATTTTTTTTCTCCAATTCCGCAAATTCACGGAGCAATTCTTCCTGTCTGGAAGTCATCTTCGTTGGAACTTCAGCAATCACCTGTACCAGGAGATTGCCCCTTCCATATCCGTGTACATTAGGAAATCCTTCTCCACGAATCGGAACAACTTCGCTGTTCTGGGTCCCTTTCGGTATCTTTACCTGAATCACCCTCCCCGTAAGGGTAGGGACATCAATGGTACAACCCAGGGATGCCTGTGCAAAAGTAATCGGAACCTCACAAAGAACATCATTCCCCTGCCTTTTAAACATAGGATGAGGAATAACATGGATGTCACAATACAAATCTCCCGGGGCCGCTCCGCTTTCACCCGGCTCTCCCTGTCCGGTCAATCTCAGTCGTGTTCCATCTTCAACACCGGCTGGAATCTGAATAGAAATGATTGACTTTTTTGGATAGCGGCCAGAGCCTCCGCATTTCGCGCATGGGGACTCTATAATCTTGCCATTACCGTGACATTTAGGACACGCAGTACGGAGCGTAAAGAACCCTTGCGACTGCTGCACCTCACCTCTGCCTTTACAATATGGGCAGTTTACCGGTGAAGTACCCTCCCGAGCGCCGGTCCCGCGACACGTATCACACACTTCTCTACGAGTCAGCTCAATCTTTTTCTCAACGCCAGCAGCCACTTCTTTAAAATCGATCTCAATATCACACTTCAGGCTCGCCCCTCGACGGCCTGCCCTGCCACGACCCCTTCCTCCGCCAAAGAAGTCTTCAAAGATACTGCCACCGCCAAAAATATCTCCAAAGGCGTCAAAAATATCTTCCATGGTGCTGTATCCAGGAGCCTCTGTGCCTCTAAGGCCGTCCACTCCATATTGATCATACCGTCTTCTTTTATCGGAATCACTCAGTACACCATATGCCTCGGCAGCTTTCTTAAATATCTGTTCTGCCTCTTTATTTCCAGGGTTCCTGTCCGGATGGTATTTCATGGCCATCTTACGATATGCCTTTTTAATATCTTCCCCGCTTGCGTTTTTATCGACGCCCAACACCTGGTAAAAATCTTCTTCCATGTATATCGTCTTTATATTAAGTTATTATTTTATAAAAAGATACTATGAGTTACCAATATTATTAACGTTAAAATTATAGTATATAAAACAACACAAAATCAAGGGCGTTTTAAATACACCCTATACAACAAGCAAAAACAGCCAGATATTTTTTGAAATAAAATTCTGAGTGTATAAAAGCAAAAAGGCTACTCATCGCAGCCTTTTTACTTTTATTCGTTATGTAAATTTTTAATAAATGCCTGATTAATGGATACTGCCTTCGATCTCTTTTTCCTCTTCGTCTTCCTTCAGTTCAGTAATCATGGTTTCTGTGGTTAATAAGAGACCCGCAACACTGGCTGCATTTTGCAAAGCAACCCGAGATACTTTAGCGGGATCCACGACCCCTGCATCAAACATATCCACACAATTTCCTGTATTGGCGTCATACCCCATATTGGCCGATAACTCTTTTACTTCTTCAAGAACTACCGAGCCATCCGCTCCGGAATTGGAGGCAATTTGACGCAGCGGATACTCAAGCACCTTTGCTATGATATCCAAACCAACCTTTTCGTCACCCTTGAATTTTTTACGCGCTTCGTCGAGAACAGGTATTGCACGGACGAACACGACACCGCCTCCCGGCACAATCCCTTCTTCAACTGCGGCACGGGTCGCATGAAGCGCATCTTCTACCCGCGCCTTCTTCTCGTTCATCTCGGCCTCAGTTGCAGCGCCTACATGGACAACAGCCACACCACCGGCCAATTTTGCAAGTCTTTCGCTGAGCTTTTCTTTGTCGTAATCGGAAGTGGTTTGCTCGATCTGATTTTTGATTTGATTGATTCTTGCCTGTATATCGGTCTTCTTTCCCGCACCCTGGATGATTGTCGTATTATCCTTATCAATGGTAATCCGTTTTGCACGACCAAGGTCTTCTATTCCCATATTTTCCAGCTTTATTCCCAACTCCTCGGTAATAGCACGTCCCTTCGTTAATATGGCAATATCTTCCAGCATCGCCTTTCTGCGATCCCCGAAACCCGGGGCCTTAACGGCCGCACAACTCAACACGCCACGGAGTTTATTAACTACCAGAGTTGCCAGTGCTTCGCCATCAACATCTTCAGAAATAATCAACAAAGGCTTTCCACTGCTAGCAATCTTTTCCAATAAGGGGAGGATATCCTTCATGCTGGATATCTTTTTTTCGTGAATCAATATATAGGCATCCTCAAGGACAACCTCCATATTCTGCGCATCGGTAATAAAATAGGGAGAAAGATATCCCTTATCGAATTGCATACCTTCCACAACCGCCAGTGTAGTCTCTATCCCCTTCGCTTCTTCTACGGTAATAACCCCATCCTTGCCGACCTTCTCCATAGCGTCGGCCAACAGGTTTCCGATAGATGCATCGTTATTGGCAGAAATAGTCCCCACCTGGGCAATTTCAGAGCGCCCCTTCACAGGCTTACTTAATTTCTTAATTTCTGCAACTACAATTTCCACAGCCTTATCAATACCCCTTTTGATCGCCATTGGGTTTGCGCCGGCTGCAACGTTCTTCAATCCTTCATTAAAGATAGCCTCTGCGAAGATGGTAGCCGTTGTGGTGCCATCTCCAGCAACATCACTGGTCTTTGATGCAACTTCACAAACCATCTTTGCCCCCATATTTTCAAAGGGATTTTTCAATTCAATTTCCTTGGCTACCGTGACGCCATCTTTTGTAACCGAAGGCGAACCGAATCCCTTTTCCAGGATCACATTTCTTCCCGTAGGGCCCATGGTTACTCGAACTGCATCCGCTAGCTGTTTAATCCCTTTTTGGAGCAACTTTCTGGCATCTTCATCGTAAATTAGCTGTTTTGCCGCCATTTCATAACCTCCAAAAAATTTAAATCATCAAAAAACTTTAAGAGTCTGCTTGATATTACTCAATCTTGGCTAAAATATCGCTTTCTCTCATAACCAGATATTCTTTACCGTCGACAGTAATCTCGGTCCCGGCATACTTTCCATAAAGGACTTTGTCTCCCTTTTTTACCAAAAGTTCGGCCCTTTTTCCGCTCTCCAGCATTTTTCCATCGCCGACAGCGATAATCTTTCCCTTCATGGGCTTTTCCTTTGCAGTATCAGGCAGCACAATTCCACCCTGCGTCTTTTCTTCAGCTTCCATTGGTTCAATAACCACCCTGTCATCTAACGGTCTGATCATTTTCGTATTACCTCCTCATGAAAAATAAATAATAAAATTCTTAATGTCAAAGTTTGTATATAAATTACTGAATTACATGCCCATTCCACCCATGCCTCCCATACCACCCATACCTCCCATGCCGCCCATGCCACCACCCATACCTCCCGGCATCTTCTCCTCCCCCTTTTTGGGGACATCGGTAATGATACATTCTGTGGTTAAGAGGATTCCGGCAATACTCACGGCATTTTGCAATGCACTCCTTGCTACCTTTGTCGGATCTATAACGCCAGCATCCATCAGATTGCAGTAAGTTTCCTTCTCTGCATCATAGCCATAGGACTTATCTTTGGATTCTAATATCTTTCGAACAACCACAGAACCTTCAAGTCCTGCATTTTTAAATATCTGTTTTGCGGGAGCGGACAAGGCCTTCCTTACAATATCAACGCCCATAGCCTCATCACCCTTCAATTTGAGATCATTCAAAGCCTCTGCGGCCCTTAATAGTGCAACACCGCCACCGGGCAATATCCCTTCTTCAATCGCCGCCCTTGTGGCGTGCAGGGCGTCTTCAACCCTGGCCTTCTTTTCCTTCATTTCACTTTCTGTAGCAGCTCCAACGAATATCTGGGCAACGCCTCCAGCAAGCTTCGCAAGCCGTTCCTGTAACTTTTCCCTATCATAATCCGACGTCGTGGCTTCAATTTCATTGCGGATTTGTTTGATACGTCCGGCGATGGTACTCGAACTGCCTGCACCTTGAATGATTGTCGTATTATCTGCATCGAGGGTTACCTTCTTTGCCCTTCCCAAGTCGCGGATATCAATGCTTTCCAACTGAATCCCAAGGTCTTTAAATATCGCCTTACCATCCGTAAGAACGGCAATATCATCCAGCATTGCCTTTCTGCGATCACCATACCCGGGGGCCTTTATCGCTGCGCAGCTAATTGTGCCTCGCAGTTTATTAACAACGAGCGTGGCCAACGCCTCCCCTTCTACATCTTCTGCAATAATCAAAAGAGGCTTTCCCGTCTTTGCTATCTTTTCTAATAACGGAACCAATCCTTTAATGGCCGATATCTTATCCTCGTAAATAAAGATGTAAGGGTCTTTGAATTCAACCTCCATCGAATCGGGATTCGTGACAAAATGAGGAGAGAGATAACCACGGTCAAATTGCATACCCTCTACTACTTCTACTCTTGTTTCGAGGCTCTTTCCCTCTTCAACGGTAATAACACCGTCCTTCCCAACCTTATCCATCGCATCGGCAATCATTTTTCCAATGTCTGGATCGTTGTTCGCCGCAATAGACCCAATGCTTGCAATCTCTGCCTGGTTCTTGATTTTCTTACTTGTCTCTTTCAGCTTTTCCACAACCTTATCCATGGCCTTGCGCATCCCCCTATTGAGTGCCATGGGATCAGCGCCTGACGTCACACACTTTAATCCTTCCAGAAATATCGCCTCGGTAAGAACTGTGGCCGTGGTCGTACCGTCACCCGCAACATCACTGGTCTTGGACGCCGCCTCCCGCACCAACTTTGCCCCCGTATTTTCATAAGGGTCTTTCAGTTCAATTTCCTCAGCCACTGACACACCATCCTTTGTCACTGTAGGACTCCCATACCCCTTATCCAATACAGCATTCCTTCCCCTGGGACCTAGAGTAACCTTTACCGCCCTGGCAAGTTTTGTAACGCCTCGAGCAATAGCGGCCCTTGCCTCTTCATTAAAGGCTAGCTGCTTCGCCATTGAATACCTCCTTTCAAAACCTATTTTTACTGTATAACGAAATAAATCTAAATATCAGAAAATCTATTGATTTGAAACATAGAGCAAACATAATGCCGTAGCAAATTATTGAACATCAATACACATTAACCAATTGAAATAAAGCACTTTAGGATTATTATATCTATTAAAATTATCCTCAAAATGTTTATATCGGCATGTCATTGTGACAGCATAAAAATTTTGTCATAGACAACACCTGCCATACTGGCAGAAGTCCAGCGTTTTCTTATTAAACACATATTGTAACCTAAAGAAACATGATTTCTCCTTTTGATGTTGACTTTTAAATTACTTATGACATATATTTACGTAACAAGAATCTATCGCAAAAATTTATCTTTTCAATTGTATACCCTATGACAAAAGCACGAGCAGAGAATAATCTCCCTGGCAAAACCTGCCTACAGAGAGAATGGCCTAGTCTTAAATTATCATCCGTTTCCAGGGCAAAACATCCATTTGGCAATCCTTTACAGGATACGCATATATTAAATTCACACAGTCGTTTAATCGCGGAAGAAATCACACGGGAATTAAAAACAAAGGTCATTGGAAGTAATGTGATTACCCTGGAGCAGACGACTTCAACGATGGACATCGCCAAGAAGCTTGCGCATACCAGCTTTAAAAACGGCACGGTAATTTTCGCTGAAGAACAAACGAAAGGAAGAGGGCGTTCTGATCACTCATGGTCTTGTCCTAAATACAAAGGCTTACTTTTCACCCTCTTACTAAAACACAATATGCAACCCGATCACTTGTGTTTGTTAACAGGCACTATGGCTGTATCAATCACAGAAACGATCCGAGAAACCTTGCAACTCCCCGCAGAAATTAAATGGCCGAACGACATCCTGATTGGAGGGAAAAAAGTAGGCGGCGTATTAGTAGAATTGGAAAAGGGCTTAAAAAAACAATCAATATTTTTAATTGGTATAGGAATAAATGTCAATCTCACCGAAGAAGACTTTCCGGGACAGACCCGTCTACCAGCAACTTCACTCGCTATCGAAAACAAAGAACTTATAAACCGCATTTCCCTTGCACAGGCACTGCTCCAGGATATAGACAAGTGGTATTCAATTTTAAGGAACGATCACTATCGCTATATCACAGACCGATGGAGGGAATTTTGCGTCACTATCGGAGAGAAATTGACCATTACTGATTGCGGAAAGGAATATGCAGGCAAGGTTATCGATATATCCAATAACGGAGGCTTAATGATGAAATTAGAAAACGGAGAAATAAAGATATTTCGCGGCGAACATGCCACGATCAATTATTAGGACGTCTTCAAAAAACACCACGAGCAACGCATATCAAAATTATTTTCACGGATGAACCTGTTGCAGGAATATATTTCAAACCAGCTACTACTTTCCCCGCAAGGCCTTTTCGATTGCCAGAATCCTAGCCTCGATCCTGCTCGTCCGTTTTGAAAGGTCACTATAGACAAAGCACCCCAAAATAAGCAAAAGTGCCGTATAGCCGACAATAATATACGTAGAAAAATGGCTTGCGGCGGCAGAGGCAGGGACACGATTTATTTCTGATTCCACTCTATTAATTGGTTGTATAGTCCTGGATACAGGAACTGACGTTTCGATGGAACGCCTTGGCTCCTGAATCTCACTTTCGTTACGCTGGACTGATTTTGTCTTTTCAGGAGATGGTTTCTCATACAATCGGCCAATCACGACTCTGGGCGTAGGCGCAGGGGGGTTATTCAGTATAGTACTGGGTGCTGATGGCGCCTTCTTTGAAACAAACGGAGTTTCCCTACTATCCGTGGTAAGGGGTATTTGTTGTTTAGGCATTGATTGGATACTTGGTTGCTGTTCAGCCTTTCCGGCATTCTGACTTGCCGCATTCACATACTCCGGAGATACTGATTTTTTATTTTCCTTTGTTATTTTCATCCAGCTCAGAGGGTCATGCCCAAGCGCACTTTCCTTTCCCATATTTCCTCCCAACAGATTTACAACGTATATTTTTCTATAAATTAATTTTTTTTGCTATTTTCTTGCTGCACGACTTCCTTTGCAAGGGACATATAATCTTCAGAACCATGGGAACCGGGTGCATAAGAAATAATAGGCTTACCATGGCTCGGTGATTCTGAAAGTTTTACATTCTTTCTGATAACGGTATCAAATACCTGATCCTTTGCAAAATGCTCCTTAACCTTTTCGATAACCTCCTTGCAAAGACGGGTACGGCTGGTATACATACAAAAAATAATTCCCGTAATCTCCAAGTTTTTATTCAATCTTTTCCGGACAACTTCATGCGTATCTAACAATTTACTTACCCCCTGCAATGCAAAAAATTCAGTCTGCAAGGGAATAAATACCTCATGCACCAATGTCAAGACGTTCAGGGTTAACAAGCCAAGGGAGGGAGGGCAATCAATCAGAACATAATCATACCGATCGAGTATGCCTCCTAAATATTCCTTTAATACCGTCTCACGCCCTACCACGCCCACCAGTTCAATTTCTGCCCCAGAAAGGTCAATATTGGCGGGAATAATGTCGAGACCTTGAATTTTTGTATTTAAAATAACGTCGTCTGGCTTACAGTCTCCGGTGAGGATGTTGTATACAGAATATTTTAGTTTGTGAATGTCTACACCGAGATGCACACTTAAATTGGCTTGTGGATCCATATCAATAACGAGTACCTTTTTCCCCAGCATTGCAAGACAGGCACCCAGGTTTGCAGTTGTAGTAGTCTTACCTACTCCTCCCTTCTGGTTCAGTAATGCAATACTTCTCATAATGCACATCCTCCCATATATTAAGGCAGGTCAGTATTCAAAATAAATTCAATACTTTATTTCGTTGCAAAAATATCCAAACCTATTTATCTAAAAGTTTAGCATTTATAAAAGAAATTTCAAGCTATAAATTTAACAAAACTGACTACTTACTTATATTGTGGCTTTTGAAAATTTCTTCAATAGCGTGATATTTTTTTGCCATTGTTGCTTCACTTTGTTTCAGGGTGTAAATGCGATTGAGAACTTTTGACATTAACTCAGTTGATGAAATCACCTGCTCCCTTGCAATTTTCAAGATCGGCTTCGGCACAAGAGGCGTTTTTTTTACTGCATCCCACAGGATATGGGCGTCAATATTAAATTGCGAAGCAATATCATATACACTGAACTTTGAACGGGGGGTATTAGAAATCGCCACGGAATGCGCACCAACCACGGTATGTTCGTCAAGGAATATCGGCATTGAAAGGAGTGTCAGACCGCCAGGGCATATATCCTCAAATGGTTTTTTATAATAAATAGCGCTCTTTGACAATTCCCTGCTATACGCCTGACACAAGTCTTTTCGCTCGCTGACAAAACGGAGGGTCTTACAATATGGGGAAGAATTAATCTCATTGACCACCTCGCTATCCACATTGTATATGACATCCTGGGTATTTAAAAGGTTCATCAAGTAGATTTGAATTTGAGAAATAACGTCTCTCTCAAAATCGATTTTTGAAAATTTGTCCATCAGTTCCATACACGCCTGAACAGGTTAAATATTTTAGAACGTTAGTCTTGATTACCTGATAACGGGGAAAACGTAATATATATACACGAAACAAAGTGTATTTTCAACAAAACTCGCACGATATTTTTGTCAATTGCAGCGCCAGGGGGTTTCTGATACACTGTTCATGAGCAGTAACAACCCTTATTATCGGCATTTTTCTATCCGACTTTCATGAAAAAATTTCTGTCAAAAAAATTTCTTTTTTTTGCGGCAATAGTTTCAGTTGTGTTCATATATCTTGTCCTCCTTGAACCGGTCGCCAGATTCCTCATTGTCGATGACCCACCAAAACCAAGTGAGTCTTTAGTGGTTCTGGGCGGAGGATTGGGCGTTCATCGGGTTATCCATGCCGTAAAACTCTACGAAAAAGGCATTGCACCCATAATCATCCTTACTGGTCAGGAAATGGAATTTGACGGTAGAAAAATACGATTCAAGGATATCAAGCTGACAGAGCCTCGATTCGCCGGGATGCTGGCAAAATTATACGGTATTCCTGAAGACAACCTCTTCCTTGAAGAACGATCACAAAATACCTACGAAGACGCGAAATATGTAAAAGAAGACCTGCTTAAGATGGGTATCCGTTCAGCTATCATTGTGAGTGACCCTTTTCATATGCGGCGCGTCTCCATGATATTTAGAAAGGTTTTTAAAGACACCCCTGTCTCTTTAACGTTTAGCCCTGCGAATGATAGTGGATTCCTACTGGACGGCTGGTGGTCACCAGGTGAAATCAGATATATCCTATCCGAATATGTGAAAATTGTTTATTATACTATTCGATATTAGCTTGGCTTTTCAGATTGAGAAACATTTAAACCTGTTCTTATGATAAAGACATCCATAATAATCCCTACATACAACCGTGGGAAATTACTCTGCAATACCCTTACAAACCTTATTGGACAACTACCCACAGATGGAGAAATTGTTGTGGTAGACCAGAGTGATGAAGTTTACAGCGAACTCATGGAAATCGCCAAAAACCACAGCACACAGATACACTATTACAAAATATTTGTAAAGGGGCTGCCGCACGCAAGAAATTACGGGCTAAAACGGGCAATTGGTGAAATTATTATCTTCTGTGATGACGATATCATACCCAGTCAGAATTTTATAAAAAATCATCTTCAGAACTATAAGGAAAAAGATGTCGGCGGAGTTGGCGGACGCATTATACTCAATGGGAATCAGTCTCACGACAATCCGAACCTTAACAAGGTAATTGGAAAAGTTCGATGGTGGGATGCATACCTTATCGACAACTTCGATGCAACCGAGATGGCATATATTGACCATGTACAGGGTTGTAATATGTCATTCAGAAAAGAAGCCCTCATAAAAGCTGGGGGATTCGATGAACGTTTTGGCGGAAGTGCGCATTTAGAAGAAACTGATCTTTGCCTGCGCATTCGCAAGGCTGGTTATAAGCTCGTCTTTGACCCAGAAGCAGAACTTGTCCATTTAAAAGACGCCAAAGGCGGCTGTCGCGCTGAGAATTACAAACAGTGGTTTTACTGGTATGGACACAACAACATGCTTTTTTTCTTAAAAAATTTTAACCAATATTTGTTTCCTATATTTATTACTTCAAGTTTTATACGTTTACTACTCTCTGCCGGTAAAAGGTATAATCCCATGATTGTGATTTGGGGAACAAAGGGATATATGACCGGGCTTGCAAATTATTACAAGCCCAAAAACTAAAATATTCTTCCACAAAGCCTCTAAATTAGCTTGAATGAAAATTAAACCTCAAAGTTCAAAAAAAATTAGTCTGCTGATTACCAATGACTTCCCGCCTATTGTGAGCGGCATTTCGACGGTCTTTTACCAAATCTGGAAACGCCTTCCATCCGACAGGACCATGATATTAGCCCCAAAAGCGCCTGGATGCGATGAGTTCGACAAAAAAGAACCATTTCACATTATTCGGAAAAGGATCCCTACCGGCGAATCCGGCAAGACCAAACTTGTAAAAATGATATTCAATATTTTTTATGCACTCTGCTACGCAAAAAAGTATAATATCGGAAAACTGCACTGCGGCCAGATACTCTCTGTTGGACCAGCCGGGCTTATCTGCAAAAAACTCTTTGGAGTAAAATACAACGTGTACGTCTATGGCTCAGAAACTCTCCGCTTTGGCAATTCTCGGATGATGTCGTGGCTCATGAAGAAGGTCATAGAAGAGGCGGAGGAACTGGTTCCAAACAGTGAATTTACCCTGCACGAATACGAACGATGGGGCGTTCCACGAGAAAAAATGGTCACGATAGTACCGGGCGTTGACACTGTATTTTTCCACCCAGAAGGGAAATCCCAGTATCTTGTAGAAAAACACCGTCTGCAAAACAAACAGATTATCATGACGGTCGGACGGCTGGACGAACGAAAGGGGCATGATATGGTTATTCGTGCCATGACATACCTCATAAAACGGTTTCCTGATGTGGTATATATGATTGTAGGTAAAGGACGTGAAGAACAACGGCTCAAAAATTTAGCTGATAATCTAAAACTTCAGGACCGGGTTGTTTTTACTGGATTTGTGGCTGACGAGTCGTTGCCCGACTATTATAATCTCTGCGATGTCTTTGTATTACCCAACCGCGAAACGGAATCACACGATCAGTTAAAGGGGGATTATGAAGGCTTTGGCGTCGTATTTCTTGAAGCCAGCGCGTGTGGCAAGCCTGTAATTGCAGGCAAATCCGGGGGTAGTTGCGAGGCCGTAGTTGATGGCATAACAGGTCTCATGGTTGACCCCAGGAGTGACGATGATATTGCCCATGCCATCGAACGCATACTGGAGGACAAAAGTTTTGCCGGTCGTCTTGGAATGGCAGGCAGAAACAGGGCAGAAAAGGAATTCGACTGGCAGCACATCACTCAAATAATGAAAAACATACTATGAACATTTCCAGCGTTTCAAGGAAGAAGGCGTTTCTCGGCAATATCACAACAGCCGTACGCAATAAGGCATGGGAATTATGCCAGGATTATGAAACCATTCTTGATGTATGCTGTGGAAACGGCCTATTTTTTTTACATAGCAAAGAAAAGTTAATTGCGAAAAAATTGCTGGTGGGTATTGATAAATCTGCAGAACTATTACAGGAAGCAAAAAAGGTTTTCCTCGACAACTCCATAGAAGAGGTCTCCCTTATACGGGGAGATGCCTTTCAACTGCCTTTTAAACCAGAAACTTTTGATCGGGTTGTTTGTATTAATACGTTACTGAATCTGTCGTCACTTGATATAATTGAGACACTCCTTCTGGAGCTCATGCGTGTATGCAAACCAACAGGAAGACTCCTCATAGAAATACGCAATCAATCCAATCCGTATATCCGCTTAAAGTATTGGATGCATGCAAAGAGGCAAAAATTCCCGTTACGAGCATACAGGATTGAAGAGATCTCCCGTATTTTTGAGCGCCATGAATTCCACTGCACAAGGATTTTGCCCATTGGCTGTCCCGTTAAGTTTATTGCAAAGGCATTTTTAATAGAGGCAGGAAGGATAAAGCAGTCATGAAATTATTAACCCCATCGGCAGGCACACCTGTTTCTTTCTCCGACATACTGCGGGGCTGTACGTCCTCTTTCAATCAATCTATTACGGTCTTCGAGTCGGTTATAAAGGCATATACAAATAAAAAGTATTGCTATTTTACCAATTCTGGCACTACCGCCTTTTATATCATCTTAAAGGCATTAAAAACCGTATCAAAAAAAACTGAGGTCATTCTGCCCGCTTACACGGCGCCCTCTCTGATTTTACCGATAAAAAAAACCGGATTAAAGCCTGTGTTATGCGAAATTTCTCTAAAAACCTTCAACATGGACGTCCAATCTCTTGAGAAATGTATAAATAAAAATACCCTCTGTATCATTCCGGTACACATGTTTGGGTTACCGATGAACATGGAGGACGTTATGCAGATAGCACGACAAAATTCTCTCATCGTTGTGGAGGACGCCGCTTCTTCATTGGGCACAACCATTCATGGCCGCCCTACCGGCGTCTTTGGAGACATAGGCTTTTACAGCTTTAACCGCGGGAAAAATCTTTCTACCCTTTCCGGTGGATGCATTGTTACTGACAGCGAAGAGATGGCATCAGCAATCGAAACAGAATGCGCCTTATTGGCAGAATTGGGGCCAGTTTCAAAATTAAAAACTACAATGAAATTAATCGCATTAGCCCTTGCCGTACGTCCATTTTTTTATACGATATTCAACGACCTTATATCCAAATTAAAGTATACAACGCTGCATACCGACTTCGACAGCTTCGCTTATACAAAATTCCAGGCAGGCGTCGGATGCGCCTTATTTGAACATGCCTCAAAGATTTTAAACAAGCGGTATGACCACGGCGTGTTCCTGCTTGACGTGCTGGCACACCTGAAAGGCATCAAACTTCCGGAGTTGATTCCACATGCGGTTCCCGTATTCAATCAATTCCCCGTTCTTTTTGAAGATGAAACCGTCAAGGAAAATTGTTTTGAAAAAATCAACAGCGCCGGTATCGAGAGCACAAAACTGTATCCCGACCCAATTCATCGGGTATATAATTTGGGGTATGATTTAGACAAAGACCCATTCCCCAATGCTACTTATTTTTCAAGACGGCTGCTGTTGATTCCCACACATCCGATGATGAATATTGAGAAATTATCCTTAATTGTAAATATTATAAAAAACTGCCTCGGAGAGTGAAGGGCATTTCGCTATTTTCGCGTCTTTCGTGGGCAAATATCCATAATAACAGATGATACCCAGAAGAAACCTCGTCAGAGCCGTTAAGAAGGCTATAGGTCAGCCCCGATACGCCATGAAGGCATTCAGACAGAGGGCAAAGTCGTTCCTGAATTATCACCTGAAGGACGGGTTCAGTTCATACCCGGAAACCATTTCGTTATTCCTCACCTACCGATGCAACTTACGATGCTCCATGTGCGGACAATGGGGGGTTGCCGGTTCGTCACGGGAATTGCCCCCGGAAGCTCTGAAGTCAGAACTTACCGTAGATCAATTAAAGTCCATCATTGATGAGGTAAAGTTTTACGGGCCTAATATCACCCTTTTTGGTGGAGAACCGCTCCTTTATAAGGAATGGGCTACATTAGTTCGCTATATTAAAGAGGCAGGACTCAGATGTAATATTATTACGAATGGTATGCTGCTGGAAAAACATGCAGAAGAAATGGTCAGCCTGGGTGTAAATGAAATTATCTTTTCGCTAGATGGCACTCGTGAAATTCACGATGCAATACGAGGTGCAGAAGGGATATTCGACAGGGCATATCAGGGAC
>Ga0082335_1003178_pt1 | contig 27753 bp, 31 predicted proteins | sample Subgrocontami58m_FD_72375 | JGI IMG/M metagenome (GOLD analysis project Ga0082335, IMG submission 72375) | Subsurface groundwater microbial communities from S. Glens Falls, New York, USA - GMW37 contaminated, 5.8 m (SPADES assembly) (version 2) ...
TTAAGCAGTTCACCGAACAGCACGCAAAAGAAATTTTAACAGAAATGCAGCCTGACGACCGCACACAACTCTTTGACGAACTACCGGCGCATGTTGTTGAAAAACTCCTCAAGCTGCTCCCGCCATTTGAACGCAAGGAGGCTAACGAACTCCTGAACTATCCGCATAACTCTGCTGGTCGCATTATGACACCTGAATATGTAGACCTTCAAATGGATATGACAGTTGCAAAGGCGCTCGAACATATCCGTAAAACCGGGCCCAACCGTGAAACTATTTACATCTGTTACATTGTTGATGAAACCAAAAAGTTGCGCGGCGTTGCATCCCTAAAGAATATCATCCTCGCCAATCCGGAACAACTCATCAAGGATATCATGAACGAGAACGTCTTTTATGTCCATACCACAGATGACCAGGAAAAGGCGGCTCAGGTTGTCCAAAAATATGACATCCTGGCCGTTCCCGTTGTAGACACTGAAGACAGGCTGGTGGGTATCGTTACCGTAGATGACGTATTGGATGTTGTACAGGAAGAGGTAACCGAGGATTTTCAGAGGATGGCTGGTATTCAGACTATTGAGGAAGAATATTTTCGTGTAGGATTTTCTAAACGCATCCTTAATCGTGTTACGTGGCTGGTCGTTCTCGTAATTGCCGCGACTATATCACAGGCGATATTGAAAAGATATTCCGGGGTCTTAAGCTCGATGATCGCCCTTACATATTTTATCCCCATGCTTACCGGGTCTGGCGGCAATACCGGGTCGCAATCCTCTACCCTCATAATTCGGGCACTAGCCACGGGAGAAGTAAAATCCAGAGAATGGTGGCAAATTATATTGCGGGAATTTAAGGTCGGCGCCACACTCGGGTTCCTCATGGGTCTGATTGCCTTTACCATTGCCGCCATTTCCCTGGGAGAGATTTCAGTAGCAGCAACCGTTGGTATATCCTTGTGTACCGTAGTTTGTGTGGGAAATATCGTTGGTTTGGCCATCCCCTTGTTTTTTCGATTTATAAAATTAGACCCCGCCTTCGCATCTGCACCACTCATAGCCACATTGCTAGACGCAACGGGACTGCTTATTTACTTTGAGATTGCCCACAGGATACTTGCTACAACTACACCATAATAAGCATTTTTGGCAGGTATATTAACTTGACATTTTTTTTATAGAATGGTATTCTTTATTCGAAATTATTGGAGCGAATATCCTCACTTTTTAAAATTTTACTGCAACCTTTTGTGATAAGCAATATTTAATCAAGTTAAAAGGAGTTACCGATTGAATAATCATGACAAATCTTCAAAAGAAAACACCATCCTTTGCGGTTTAGCCTTTGACAATAAGGACAATCATAAAAGAATCACGACGGGAGAGAACTTTTACGTTGTCGGGGGTTCCTCTGCGACCCACGAAAACCTTGTTGAAAAGGTAATGGAATTTACCGAGGTAATTAAGAAATACGGCAAGAAGTTGGATGATCTTTCAGAAGCGGAATATTATGACGTCGTAAAAGAGGTTTGTGCTCAGAACGAAAAAGTGTATTGGTTTTATCAGTCCTAATGCCCACTTTTATTAACGAAACTTATGAGAAAAACTTTTTTTGTATTTTTTATCATTCTCACAAATATTGTTTGTGCTGTCCATAGTTACGGTGCGGACAATTTTGGAGACTTTGATGTGCATTATCAACTTGGAAACGAATATAACAAACGCGGCATGGTTGACGATGCGATTCGGGAATATAAAAAGGCAATTGAGATAAACGATCGATCACCAAAACTCTATAATAATTTAGGTGTAGCCTATGGCAAAAAAAAACTGTTTAACGATGAAATTTCTTCATATAAAAAAGCAATTGAGTTGGACATGGGCTATATGGATGCATACTTCAATCTTGGGGTTGCATGTGGTGCAAAAGGATTGATAGACAATGAAATCAGTTCCTATAAAAAGGTTGTCGAAATTGATCCTGACAATCTCGAAGCCCTCTATAATCTGGGTCATGCCTATCGGGACAAGGAGATGTACGACGAATCTATTGCTGCATATAATCGAGTGATCGAGATTGACCCTGCGTATATCGATGCGTATTTCAATTTGGGTGTTTCCTATGGCAAGAAAGGTTTGCTGGATAATGAAATCCTGCAATACAGGAAAGTGCTCGATATGAATCCCAATAGCGCCGAAGCACATTTTAATTTGGGAATTGCATATGGTGAAAAGAAAATGATTGACAAGCAAGTTAGTGAATACAGAAAGGCCATTGCTATTAATCCAAAGTACGCAAAGGCATATAAAAATCTTGAATCCGTTTATCGTGAGAAGGGAATGAAAGAAGATGCCGACAGGGAATTATCCAATTATAACAATTTAGTAAGACATTGATATACGAACCCGCAAAAAACCAGGCGGTATCCTGTGGGTTCTGATTAGGTTTATACAATAAATTAGCGAGGAGGAATTACATAATGCTGGACAAAATAGAAAAAGCGGTCACAGAAAAGTCAGAAAAGATTATGACCAACGAAAAAGTTGAGAAATTTGTAAACAATATGGGTGGAATGCTCTGTTTTATAGGCGCAGTTGTGTTTGGAATCATGTTTATCGTGGGCGGCGCAAGCCTGATGAAGACGGGTAAAAACTATGTGGTAAAACCTGCCAAAGTGGAGAAAAAAGAGGCAGAAGCGCCGGCAGAAACCGAGCCCGCTGCTGCTACAGAAGAGGCAAAACCAGCGGAATCCAGCGCAGAATAGTCAAATACACCTCTTCAGGAAAACCTGCAAAAACAATTTTGCTATTATTGAAGGAAATGAATCTGTGACCAAAAAGTTATTTTTGCAAACGAGTATTTTCAGTTTGATTTTATGTTTGTTTGTTTTAAAACCAGCACACGCCGTTCTTGCGAAACTGACTTCAGAACAAATACAGGAAGCCATTGAATACGGTCAGAAAAATAAAAATTTGGACATAGCTGCCTTTTCAAAGACATGGACTATCTCTTTGGGAAAGGGGCAGGGATCCGCCTCGCTATTCACCCCTTATCATAACCTTGCATACAAGGCCAGAAAAGCTGCGGTAGAGCGTAAAGAATTTACCAATCAGAACATCATGGAAGCATTAGATATTGGCAACACACTTACCTTTTCAGCAACTGTCTACGGTGACCAATACGATTTCTCGATGCACCATAGCGCAAAGATTTACCAAAAAGAAGAGGTAATACAACCCGAGTTTGAATTTGCGCCAGAAATAGCAGATGCAAGTGAATTTTGGCCTAATTCACCAAGCCATACTGCGCGGCTGGTCTTTAAATTTCCCGTAAAAAATATAGATTTAAATACCCTGGTTACTTTTGTAATTGTTGCTCCCGGCGGAGAAGAAATCCCATTTGACTTTGATTTATCAAAGATGAAATAGGATTTCTAATAAATCCATCTGTTCGTTTTTAACGTTGCTCACTGAAAGGGATAATTTATGAAAAAATATATTTTTCTAACTTTTATCGCATTAAGCATATCTTCCTTATCAGCAGGATGCGTAGGACTTAGTAAAAAATCCTCCAGAACGCAAGAAGAACATATGGCACTGGTTGACCAAAAGATACTGGAACTTGATCAAGTACTCTCGAACCTAAACCTCAACGCCCAACATCTTGGAAAACGAGTCGAAGAGCTTGCGCAAAAGACTGCTGCTATGGACACAAACTATTCAAAACTCAACACCACCCTCGATGAGCTTAGCACTCAAGTAGAAACGAAAGACAGTTCCATTGAAACCACCATCTCTGAAACTCAAAAAAACATAAACGACCTTACACAAAAATTAAGAGAAATTGAACAGGCAAAAACCGGATTACAAAACCAGATCATTGCACTTCAAACCCAGAGGTCTCGTATAGCGGATTCTGAAGTTGGGCGGAAAAGCGAGGCTATGAAAGAAGAGGCCAAGGAAATGATCGTAGAAGGGCGTGAAATGATTAAAGAAGCAAAGGGCGAGAAAAAGTCGGAAGAAGAGAAAAAGGCAGAGGAAACAGCGACCGAGCAGGGAAAAGAAGCATCACAAAAATTGCTGGATGAAGCCCTGACATTATACAGAGACGGAAATTATAAAGAAGCTATTGGCAAATGGGAAGAAGTACTCGTTATTGACCCTGCAAATCTGGAGGCAAAATTCAATATCGAAATCGCAAAGGAAAAGATGAAATCTCCTCCGGAAAAATAGTTTAGTGTTCTCTATATTATGTGTTCTTACTTCACAGAGAACTATATCAAAAGCTTCACGACCATACCAACGACACAAATTGCAAGTATCAATTTAATAAAACGTTCGCCTTTCGTAACCGCCAGATGACTGCCAATCCAGCCTCCAAGACCGTTACCAGCCGCCAAAGCCAGACCTGTTGGCCAGCATATCTTGCTGTTGAAGATAAACACGATTAATGCAAAAAATGCATTGACGCCGACAATAAATACCTTGTGGCTATTCGTCTCTACAAGATTTAATCTGCTAATTGTGGTTAGAACTGCAATAATCAAGAAGCCAATACCCGCCTGAACAAATCCGCCATAAACTCCAATAAAGAAGAAAATAAGCATACTGGCTGTACGGCGACGCCTGCTTAAACAGGTCATGCCTCCATCACATTGAACAATTTCTTGCCTCATTCGTATTGGATTCCACAGGATAAGTCCGAGCACGAGTATCATGACCACAGCCAGTATCCTTTTGAACAGGATATCGGATACGTCAACGGCAAGTTGAGCGCCGATACCAGCGCCTATAAGCGCTGGTAGTGACATAAGAAGACTCGACTTAAAATCTGAAACACCCTTCCTTTTAAAGCCAGTAACTGCTAACACACTCTGAACCGTAATCGCCAACCGATTAGTTCCATTCGCCACCGTTGCCGGCAACCCCAGGAAAATAAGCACAGGCATGGTAATCAACGAACCGCCGCCTGCAAGGGTGTTAATAACCCCGGCTACGACACCAACGGTAAAAATAACCGGGAATTGCCATAATTCCATAGACATTCAATAATGAATTTTTTAAATTATGAGTAGGGTAGATTAAGGCGTTGGTTTTTACGCCGAATCCACCTTCATTGATTTTGTAAATGGTGGGTTCGCTTCCAGACTGGGTCAAATGAGCGATTTTCCCTCTTTTTAGAAATTCCATCCCCACTTCGATGGTCAAAATGGCTCAAATTGCCACACAACGAGAATGAAATTGGCAATAATTAGTGGTTCGTCCTCACTTTTAGAATAAAAAAGTTCATTTGGCACAGTCTGTTCGCTTAACCCACCCTACCGCAAACCTGCATAAATAAAATGAAAATTTCTATACAATCAAGTTGCGAATTTATGGTAAACGCCAGAAGAAGGTCGTCATTCCTGCAAAAGCAGGAATCTAGTTTTTGCTCCGTTATTCTGGATTCCCACTTTCGCGGAAATGACATTGTAGCAATGCGGTATTAACTTATTACGACGTTCGTGACAAATCATCATTTGACATACGCTACCTCTGCAAAGGAAACAACCTCTTCTCGGAAATATCTGCTTAACTCCTGCGGAGTTCGTAAATCTACCCTTTTCCCCAAAATTTCAGAAAGTTCCCTCTCCAGGTGAGCCAAACCAAAGAAGCCGGGCACATGCTCAGGGTCGAACTCGACAAGTACATCCACGTCGCTGTCAGACCGAAAGTCGTTCCTCAAAACAAAACCGAAAAATGAAAGTTTGCGAATATAATTCCGTTTGCAAAATTCAGCTATAATTTCATGTGGAATGTTAATATTTGCTTTATTGTTCATAATTATTTTACTTTCTTCTCCGGTCTTATTTTCTTTAATTCATCGGAAAATAGTACTTCGTATAATCTATAGGCAGGAACAATTGCTGCGATTCCAACATTTTCAAGAGAAATTGGGATTTTATTCGTTTCAGCAACTTGAATCTCTTTCGCATCTAAATAACAGCCTTTCATCACGCCGGCGAGCAAAAGCGATGGTGCACCTATAACAATAGAGCCAGGTTCTCTTGTTGCATCTAGATAAAAGAAGACTGGTGAACCACTATTGCCACCGAAGGATTGAGATTCAACCAAATATAAGTCTAACATTTTAGGAGCAGCATCTTTTTTATCCTTCCAAGGTATTTTCTCATCTGTAATAAGAGCAACTCTGCCAAACCTAGTTAGAGGATAGTTCCTTTGATTACCATAATAGGGAGTAAACAGGCCAACGAAGAACACATCGTCTCCTTCTCTAATTCTTTGAATATTTCCTTAGTAGTAATCATATCTACGGGTATCAATTTACAATCAAAAATATTAGGATCGGGAGCCAAAGGTATTAAAGCAATATCAACAGCTGAATCCTTATGAATATATACCTTAACAGCATTCGGACCACACAGAGGAATTTCATAAATTTGTGAATCTCCAGTTTTTTTATTTAGGCGGACATAGATAGAATTAAAAAAAGAACTTGTCTTATCATCCAAAAGAACATGCTTAGCGGTAACTAAATAAATATAAGATATATTAGGATCGTTTTCATCCTTGACTCCAACAAAGAAACCAGTACCATTTGGAATAACTTGTCCCGAATCATTTTTGATAAAAATAAAAGTAACCACGTCTTTAACTTCCTTAGGTATAGTTGTTGCGGAGATATTATCAGTGGAAATAAACAATAACGATATAATGATTGGAAAGATTATTCTCATCATAGAATTATCTCCTCAAATATATATAATTGGTAGTAAAACGGGAACTTCCTATTTAGTAACAGTTTATTTACCTTTACTTTGAAAGTAATGGTTTCCAACAGACAAAATTATTGTCTAAGGCCATTAAACTGTCAAGGGATTTTTAAATATCTTGTAGTTTATTTCCGTAGAAATGTTAAAAGAATTATTTCTATTTCAAGATAAGGTGGAATGTTGAGCAATTTCCTTGACTTTAGAAGGGAAGATGCCCAGTTGGAAAGCACTAACCACCGAGATGACAATGGCGGCAACAATCAGGGGAGAAATACCAATAGGATTAATATCTTTATTGTCAAGGTATCTTTATTGTGTCAATCTTTGCGGCCAGGATAAAATCGCTTTCTGTCAGGCCATTGATTTTATGGGTATAAATGGTGATATCTGCCTTTCCCCAGGTGAAAGTAATTACAGGATGGTGACCCTGCTCTTCGGCAATGGCTCCTACACGATTTACAAATTCAAGGGCATTGCGAAAGTCGGGGAATTTGAAGCTTTTGAGCAGATGGTGTTCTTCCACCACATTCCAACCTTCCACCTGTTTCTGCAAAGCTTGAAGCGCCTCGCCTTTCAGGGGAGGCACTCCACCTTTACAAGGTACACACTTTTTTGAGGCTAGTTCGGACACGGTTATTACCTCCGTAAATGAAAAGTGAAAACTTCAAAATGTAAATTTCAAAAACACTTTTATGGCTACTTGTTCTGCATTTTTAAATTTGTAATTTTCATTTTGAATTTATTTTTATTCTGGTATCAACATATCCTTCTGTTTTGCTACCTGGATAGCCTCTTCATAGCCCGCATCTATGTGCCTTGCAATCCCAATCCCCGGATCTACCGTCAAAACCCTTTCCAGCCTCTCGTCACGTTCTTTCGTACCATCAGCCACAATAACCATACCGGCATGGAGGGAATTGCCAATACCCACACCGCCTCCGTGGTGAAAACTTACCCAACTGGCGCCATTAATGGCGTTCAAGGCAAAGTTTATCAGTGGCCAATCGGCAATAGCATCGCTGCCATCTTTCATATCCTCGGTTTCCCGATATGGTGATGCCACAGACCCACAATCAAGGTGGTCTCTCCCGATAACTACAGGCGCTTTGACAATGCCCTTCCTCACCATATCGTTAATGAGCAAACCCATCTTTGCACGATCGCCGTATCCCAACCAGCAGATTCTGGCGGGCAGTCCCAGTTGCGGTACTTTTTCCCTGGCTAGTTTTATCCATCTTACAAGCGATGTGTCTTCTGGAAAGTTATTGATGACCGCTTCGTCTATCTTCTCAATATCTGCCACGTCGCCCGACAGCGCCGCCCACCGGAATGGTCCTTTCCCCTGGCAGAATAAAGGCCGTATAAATGCAGGCACAAAACCTGGATACCAATAACGCCCATCGGAATCCCTCATGGATACACCCACCATCTCTGCCTGTGCCCTGAGATTATTGCCGTAATCAAAGCACACAGCCCCATTTCTCTGCATAGCCAGAATAGCATTCACATGATCGACAATGGCGTCTAGCACCTTTTCCTTATATACTCGTTTGTTCTTCTCCCTTAAATTATCGAGTTCCTTTACATCACCTACTGGCACATAAGACATCAGATCATGTGCAGGGGTCTGATCCGTTACGATGTCCGGTGTGATATTTCGCTTTACCAGTTCAGGATGTATGACGGCAGCATTTCCAACCAAACCTACCGATAGCGGTATTTGTTTAGATTTGGCATCCGTAACCCATTGAAGCGCCTCATCGAGATTATCCGTCATCTTATCGCAATAACCTTCTTTAATCTTTTTTTCTATGCGTTCCTTCCTCACCTCTACGCATAGAACTACACCCTCGTTCATAGTTACGGCCAATGGCTGTGCACTGCTCATGCCTCCCATGCCTGCTGTGAGCACGAACTTGCCCTTAAGAGTATCGGTATTAAATACCTTTTTAGCAAGGGCTGCAAAGGTTTCGTATGTACCCTGCAAAATGCCCTGAGTGCCGATATAAATCCAGCTACCTGCCGTCATCTGACCGTACATGGTAAGACCCATTTCATCGTATCTGTCAAACACCTCCTGCTTGGCCCATGCAGGGACAAGATTTGCGTTAGCAATGACAATGCGTGGCGCCCATTCATGAGTCCTGGCAATATATACCGGCTTGCCCGATTGAATACATAGAGTCTCGTCCTTTTTGAGTGTCTTCAATGCATTTACAATCCGTTGATATTCCTTCCAATTCCTGGCAGCACGGCCAGTTCCTCCATAAACGATAAGTTCTTCCGGCTGAATGGCAACATCGGGGTCAAGGTTGTTCATCAACATCCGCAAGGCCGCTTCGCTGTCCCAGTTTTTGCACGTCAGGGTTGTGCCCCTTGGCGCCTTAATAGGTGTCTGCGGTCTAAGTTCGTAATACATTGGTCGCGTCATAGATATGTATTCCTTATAAAATCAGGACACAGATTTTCGCAAATGTAAGCTGTAGGGGTTTAAGATTTTAAACCCCTACATTAAAAAAATCTGCGTTCATCTGTGTCCAAATAAATATTTTTAACAATTAAACTTCAGGTAAAAATTTAGCCAATTCCTGCATCCACTTCCACGTCTCGTTCTTCATCCCTTCAGCCTCAACGCCGTCCTTGAATGCATCTTCATTGTCTTCAATGAAGCAATACACCTTTCCCAAAAACTCTTTCAGTTCAGCCACTTGTTTCAAGATATCCATATTAATTTCCTCTTATTTGATATTATAAAATTACGCACTAAGTAAAGAATTACAATGAACAAATTAATGGAGCATTTTACTTTCCCCTCTAAAAAGAGGGGATTCAGGGGTGTGTCATCCATCTTCATAACACACCCCCAGCCCCTCTTGCTAGAGGGGAGTATTAAGAAACTCACTTTTTAGACAACCCCTGATTAAAATTGAAGCGGGGCATTGTTATGCGAATCCTCTTTGCTTTTCGCATCTTAATCTCAATTTCTTTATCTTCTCTCTCTTCGAGTATTACCGTCTTGTTAGACCTCTTATAACCCTTTTTATTCGCAATAATCACATAGGTATTAGCATCCAAATCTGTAAACTCAAAGAACCCATCCGCATCAGAAGATGTGCTCGTTGAAATCTTAGTTTTTATACCTCTGAGTTTTATCTTTACTGATTCAATGGGATCACCTTTTGTGTTTACAACATAGCCGGATATTTTACCTTTTTCGATGAGTTCTAAAATAATCGTTTCGACGCTAAGGCTCTCTCCTGCATCAAGGCTTATATTCGTGGTCTGGCCCTGGTATCCATCTTTCTCGTATGTTAGTATGTAATTACCATCTGTAAGACCGTAGAACTCATAATAACCATCTTCGTTGGTATCGATACTATCTGAAAAATCGTTACCTATAATGGTTACAGTAACCCCCTCCAATGGGAAATTGTCTTGATCATATACAGTCCCATAAACGAAACCATTGTCTCCCGGTGTGGGTAGTGGCGGTAACGTTGCTGTTGGCGTTGGTGATGGAGTTGTACCTGCTATGTAGTTCAGTGCATTGAGTACATTTAAGTGACCGTATCCGTCGGTATTATTCTGTTCTCCATTATTACTTGCAGTTTGAAATAAGGCATTTCTGACACTCTCTGGATTTCCCTTTAATGAAGAGTTAGACTGCATCAACAAAGCCGCTGCCCCTGCTGCAATGGGGCATGCCATGCTCGTTCCCTGGCTTAGCACATAATCAGCCGGCCCTTTGCCATCGTTAATACCATCGTTGTCAATCACATAATCATCTTCACTTCCAGGCCAGGTAACAATCTTATCTCTTGCAGAAATAATTCCCTGTCCTGGAGCGGCGATGTCGGGTTTTTTTGTACCATCGATCCTCGGTCCACGACTGCTAAATGAGGAAATAGTTCCGGCTGTATTATTAATCGAATAAGACCAATTATGCCCTTTATAATCAGTCCATGAGGGTCGGGTTACATACGATGCTACTGCTATTGCATTGTCAGCCGTTGCCGGAGACCCAACAGTATAACCAGGGTCTGCATTCTCAAAGGTTGTGTTATCGTCATAAGAATAGATGTGGTAAAACTGTTCACTATTTGAATTGTTCTTTACTTTTAAGAAAAACGTGGCGGATCCAGAAATATAATTATTAAAGTAAACCAACTCAGCCTCGGTGCCTCTTGGACTTTCTATTTCAGGGAATTGAGAAACATTTGATGATATATCTATCTTATCAGCATCGTATATGCTTAAATCAAGATTATTGCTTGTCCCTTTGCCGTCGAACCAATTTAGATAAAAATATAAGGACGCCTGGGTCGTGTTTTCTACGGTGACTTTAATAAAATCAGTTGTGCTGTTAGCAGTAACCGTACCTGAATAATGCAAACCATCATCAGCCTCGTTTCCTGCCGCCATAAACACCAATGCTCCTTTGCTAAAGGCGTAATCAACGGCCTGACATTCTTCCTCAGAACCGTCATTATACGTGCTGAAGCCACCATAACTCATCGTTACGATGTTGGCTTCATAAACATCCACCGCAGCCCTAATGGCCGCAGAGATAGCCGAGGTCGAAGCCCCACCGGTTGAATCATCCCCAATCTTTAAAAATATCAGGTCTGCGCCATAAGCCATGCCTTTGTATTTTCCATTTGACTGCGTACCGCGCCCCAGAGCGCTGCCTGTCACATGTGTGCCGTGTTCTGACACTAGATTTTCGATCGTATCATCCAAAAATGGGAAATTGGAGTAATCCTTGCTTGCAGTTGGTGTGGGGATATCCTTATGGGTTGTGTCCAGACCGGAATCCAGGACTGCAATTCGAACACCCGTACCATTATATCCATAGTCCTCCCAGACATTGTTTGCATAAATACTCTTTGCCGCCTCATCGTTTTTAGGCAGCAACACCTGTTCGGCTGTTTCAAGTCTGATAATAAAGGGTTTCTTGGCTACATCATATAATCGGTCGATAGGCATGCTTGCTGTGACATAGCCGGTAGGATGGTTTTCGAGAGGAGGTACCCATGAGTCTTCATATACAATCACCACAATTTCTTTTAAAGACGCAATTCTTGATGGACTTAATTTTCTTTTCAAATGGATGTAAACCAGTTGTTTATCTATTTCCGCTGTCTTTATGCCCATCCTTTGCATGGCCTTTATTCTCTCAGATGTCGGTTTCTCTCTATAACTTTTTCTTAATTGAATTTGCAATTGCAATAGACCACTGATCTTCTTTTCGACTCCGCCGCCTTTTTTAGCTTCCTTTTCCATTTTTATAAAATATTTCGGCAGGATTATAGCGTCATTTTCCTCAGAAAAAACAACATCAGAAAATATAAAAAATATGCATAGAAATAAAACGAATTTCTGCGCCATAGGCCATTTTCCCATATCTTGCGCCTTTCTTTCCGTTCGTAAAGGAAATAAAAAGAGTAGTTTTTTCTTATGTCAGACAGATAATTACAATAAGGTATTTGCCTTCAATAGCTCTTTGCAAGCATGAAACACGTCAATGGCGCTTATACCTTTCATACAAATCATGGTATCGCAATTCCCCCGATAACACGGGGCGCAATGCACGTCTGCAACCAACTTTTTACCCCGTCCATAAAGGTCAATTTCCTGATGGCAGGTAGAACCGAAAAAGGAAACAATCAATTTTTTCAAAGCGATAGCCAGGTGCAAGGCGAGGGTATCTCCCGTGACGACCAGATGGCATTGATTTAACAATCCCATAAATTCCCTCAAACTATGATGACATCCGCTGTCTATCACCTGGCATTTCGTCTTAGAAGCAATCTCTTTATTTCTTTCAATTTCTTCAGGGCCGCCCAGGAGCACCACCTGTGCTCCAAGGTCTTTTGACAACCGGTCAGCAAGTTCAACAAAGCCGCCAATTTCCCATCGCTTTGTTGCAAACCTCTTCCCGGCGCCTGTATTCAAGCCAATAATCAGCCTGCCATTATTTATCCCCCACTGTTTCATCAACTGCTCACCGTAAGATATATATTTCTGCGGAAGATTAATAACATATTCCCCATGTTTTTCCTCTAACCCAAGGGCTTCAAAGATGAGTTGCTGGTAGGTTTTTTTGTTTTGGCGAAACTTGAGTTCGTCTGAAACTCCCAACCGGAATAAGTAGTCAGCCTCCTTGTTCAAGGGATAAAGGAGTCCATTATCAGAGAGGGCAAACCCCAGTTTCATGTCCGCCTTTACAATAGATGAGAGACTGGAAGCCACCGTGTCCTTATCAAGACATATCATTACGTCAAATTTTTCAACCTGGAGACGCAAGGCGTTTTCATAATTTGCCGTTAGTAGGCGATCAATGTATGGATTTTCCTCCAGGACTTGCAATGAAGATTTATCCGTAATCCAGGTAATATAAGACTGTGGATATTTCTTTTTTAAAACAGGAAGGATAGGCGTGGTTCTCAACACATCCCCAATTGCAGCCAGTTTGATAATCAATATACGTTTCCCCATGGGTTGGTATTTGGGGCAGGTGCTGTCTATGGGGCAATCGAGCTTAAATTGGCAGGGTTTTTCTGAGGCAAAAAAACGGCAATCAAATTCTTTTGACATTATATTATTTTCCTAACCATACAAATAACCATAAAGATTACGCAATTAAATATACAGACTCTACGTTAAAAGTAGTTTGTCGTTTTTTATCGTAATTTTATCGCTTATATTCGACCTATTTTTACTTTTTAAACTAATTTCTTTTGTTCTTATAAATTTGATTGCTGTATGATCAACCTTATTACGGGGTTCTGGTATTAAGTAATGTAGAGAGAGTTCTTCCCAATCTTTGTCCCTGATTGTTGTTAATCCATCTAAAAACCAGCTTACCCAGATATTCCCAATTTTTGAGTTTGAATTTTCTCTTAATAATTTAAATTGCGCATTTTTAACATATTTTTCATCTATATCAAAACCAATATAACTCCTTCCTATGCGTTTTGCAGCAACTACGGTTGTCCCAGTTCCGACGAAAGGATCAAGCACGATATCACCCTCATCAGTTGCCATCAAAATAATTCGTTCTAGTAAATGAATTTTAATTGCTTAGTAAATCTTTTTTTTTAGTTGAGAAAACCAATGGAGAACAAATTTTACCTTCCTTATTATAGCTATCACCTTCAAATTCATCAACGACCCAGATATAGCTTCTCTCTCCATTCACAATAATTTCCATGGGAACTAAAAAAGCACCTGTTGTATAAATTTTTGGTTCTGTCTCTGTAAAGCAATTATTTTTTAATTTTTGCTCTATTTTTAAGCTCATGTTTTACATTTGTTCAATTGAAAAGATTTTTTCCCAATTACTCCTATTTTGCCATATTTCAGGAATTGCCTTTTCCCAATTTTTATCGTAATTTCCAGAAATAAAATTTTTGACTAATTCTCTAATTGGTTTATTAAATTTTATATTAATTCTTGGAATGAATTTCAATCCAGAACTTTTTGAAAGCTTTTTGGTGGATTTTACCCAATCCTCTAATTCATCAAGAAAATTGAGGTCTTTAGATAGGTTCAATTGATATTTTATGAAAGGTAAAGCTTTGGCCATTATTATGGTATTTTCAGGTAATAAAACAAAATAAAGCCAATAATCTCTTTCAAAGAATAGTTTATCAATAGCAGTAAAACCATTTATTGCTATCCAGTAATCAGATTTTTCCATGGTTTTAACTTCAATTTTTCTAACTTCTCCACTTTTGTAAATAGATAATCCATTGAATCCTGAGGTTCTTTTAACCAAATTTATATTACAGCCTTTAAATGTTTCAACTGAACAAACTAAACCAACACCCACTTTTTCTATAGATGAACCATGTTTTTCTCTCATAGATCACATTTTAATTGACAGTAACATTCAAGTTCAAATAATTCATCGACAGAAGGTAGCAGTTTAACATTACTACCAAATAAAGTATTCGAGATTTCAGGTATCTGATAAAACAACTTACTCACAAATCACCAACCATTATAAAGCCAATTAGTCAATAGAGTCAGGTTGAATAAACAAATAAAACGATTAAAACCATCAGGATTATATTATCAATCAGGCGCGTCTTACCGATCCGAACTGTCAGAGCGGCAACGTTGCCACTCCGCACTTCCGACACAGCTTCAAGTGTTTCGGGATTGACTATTGAAATATAATCTATCTTAGCTGATTTATAATTATTAATAATTATTTCCATTTCCGCTGTAATTTCTTTGGTATTTTTAGCGCCTGCATTTACCATTGTCTGTGCCTTTGTCAGTGACTTATACAGACAAAGGGCATCGTTCTTTTCAGTCTCGCTGAGATAGGCATTTCTGGAACTCAAGGCCAACCCTTCCTTGTCCCTTATCGTTGGAAGCACCTTTATATTGACATCTAAATTTAAATCGGCAACCATCCTTTTGATAACAACTGTTTGCTGGAAGTCTTTTTGCCCAAAATAGGCAACATCCGGTTTTACAAGGTTAAATAATTTTAACACAACCGTAGCAACACCCCGAAAATGCCCTGGACGTGATTTGCCGCACAGTCTGTCTTCAATGCGTTCCATTATAACCGATGTACAAAATCCATTTGGATACATTTCTGTCGCTTTTGGATTGAATACTATGTCCACATCCTCTTTTGAAAGGAGTTTGCAGTCATTATCAAACGTCCTTGGATATCGTGTAAAGTCCTCATTTATCCCAAATTGTAGTGGATTTACAAAAATACTCACAATAACTTTATCGTTTTCTTCCTTCGCCTGTCGTACCAGGCTCAAGTGCCCTTCATGCAATGCGCCCATTGTGGGAACGAAACCAATGGATAATTGGCTTTCCTTAAAAGTTGTGATGTTTTGCTTAAAATCTTTAATCGATGTAATTGCCTGTAACAAATTAAATTCCCCAGTGCTTTTGAACTAAATATACTAAAGATAGTACAATAATTTATATACACAGGACAAGTGATTTTTACACTTGCTTCCATAGTAACAGTTCAACCCACCGCAAAGACGCAAAGGACGCAAAGAAAAAACGTAAACTTTCGGTAAATACGTTATGCACTGCCCATTCCCCACTTCCGTGAGGACAAGTGTCATTCCCGAATGCTTTTATCGGGAATCCACCGCCCATCAGCACACGCCTGGATTCCCGCTAAGCTTGTCCTCGTGAAAACGGGGAAACATGCGAGAATGACATGTGTAAGATGTGTTTACCGAAAGTTTACGAAAAAACTTCACAGGAGATTATTTTCTCTAATAAAATTACAAATTAATACCAAGTCTTCGATAATTTGTCAGCGTTGTCCGGTTAGGAAATTGCGTAATACTGGTATCAGAAAAAATGAGAAAAAAATACTGTTTTGAGGAGATATTTCTCTTGACAATTTAGCAAAATGTGCCCGGAGAATTTTTCGTAAAAACCCTTAGCTATAGGAGTTACGAAAAATGCCGCGCACCTTTAATCCTCAAGACAAAGAGCAAGATGCACCATCGTTTTACGAATTGTGGCAACCTGTTGAAAACATCTTTATCGGCATGCCTCCGCTTGAGGCACGAGGAAATAGACCCTTGCAAATGAATTTTGAACATCAGCTTAAGGCATTAGTCTTTTATCACCTTGAGGAGCATACTTCAGGGCGACATCTTCTGCAAGTTCTCGAAGAAGATGACTTCGCTCGTGAAGTGATAGCGCCCCCCGATGGTATAAAAAAGAGCAGCTTCTTCGAGGCCATAAATTCTCGTGGTCTCGAACAGTTAACTTACGTATTCCAGGAGTTGCAGGCAAAAGCAGCTAAAATACTGCCCAGGGAGCACGCAGAACTTGGAAATCTCGTAGCCATTGACGGCTCATTGATTGATGCGGTTCTTTCTATGCACTGGGCCGATTATCGCAATGACTGCAAGAAAGCCAAGGTGCATCTTGGCTTTGACATCAACCAATCTATCCCATCAAAAATATTTTTCACTGATGGCAAAGCGGATGAACGTCCCTTTGTTAGCCAGATACTCCTGCCTGGTCAGACAGGAGTCATGGACCGTTACTACCAGTGCCATAAAGATTTCGATTCCTGGCAGACAGAAGGGAAGTCTTTTGTATGCCGTATCAGAGAAAATACAAAAAAGACTTGCATAAAATCCCCTGCAGTCAAACCCAACAGCATCGTTTTTTACGATGCCATTGTACTGCTTGGCACTCCCCGAGTCAACCAGACAGAGAAGGAACTGCGGGTAGTTGGCTACCGTCTTGACAACAAGGTATATTGGATTGCCACAAACCGATACGACCTCTCTGCTGAAGAAATAGCAACCGTGTATAAGCTCCGGTGGAACATTGAAATATTTTTCGGCTGGTGGAAACGTCATCTAAAAGTTTATCACCTTATCGCAAGAAGTAAACACGGATTAATGGCACAAATACTTGGCGGTCTCATAACCTATCTCCTTCTTGCAATCTATTGTCACGAGCATTATCGAGAGAAGGTCAGCATTAAAAGGGTCAGAGAATTGCGTATCAAAATACAAAACGGAGCCCGCAATCTCGAAAATGACCTGCCAACTCCTCCCTGTCAACAGACAGGTGTCCATAATCTCAAAGAACAAAAATGGCGCTCTTACGCAATTACTTAACCGGACAACACTGATAATTTGTAATTTTTTCTAAAATATGATAAAATATTATAGAGACGAAGGTGGTTTCAGGGCAAAGCCCTACTAGCGCCCCAACGCTGGTCTCCTTTTCTTCCACCTCCGGCTGTATTTTTATACAAATAGAGTAAATAATGGTTTAATTATAAAATTCTAGCTTCTAACTACTTATAATATATTTCATTATATTTCTCATGCAAGTTTGTAAAATTTATTTCTTGTGATATAATTGCTTTGGAATTGGGGGCGTATAATTAGGGTTCAACGTTCCCTAAGGTGTCAAATAATATGAAATAAGAACACCGCAAGTTTTAAGTGTAAGTTATATTTTAATTACCCCCAATTCCAAAGTTCTTTGAAAATATCAGTAGCGATAAAAGCAATACGGGGCAAGTAAATTATGGAGTGTTGGAAAAATAAATCGCTACTGTTAATTTTATAAATCTCTATAGAAATTTATGTGGAGTAGGAGGTGATGTAACGATATGAGGGAGTTTGCAATGATAGCCTGATATATCATGTCGGTTAATGATATATCAGGCTATTTTAATTTCTACTGTAAGATTCAAATCAATACAATATCTTTTGAATTCATAACACGTTCACAATAATGACATCGTAATTTTATAGGATTTTTATTAACCACATGCAGTTTAGGTTCCAGATTGTGATAGTTGCTTACACAATTAGGATTAAAGCATTTAACAATATTCTCAATAACCTCTGGAACAACCACTGGGAATTTTTTAACAACTTCGTAATCTTTGATAATGTTAACGGTTGCATTGGGCGCTATGAGGGCAATTTTATTTACTTCTTTTTGATCAATAATCTTCCCGCCAATCTTTATTATTCCTTTTTTACCCAAAAATTTACTCTCTAAATTCATACCCACGAGTACCACCTGCTCTTCATTCTGAATGTTTAGGATTTCAGCAACTTTTAAAGTACTTTTGTTGTCAATATGGTCAATCACCGATCCATCTTTGATTGCAGAAACGTCTAGTTGCTTCATTCTGCAGCTCCTAAAACAGCCGCCAATAAGGCCTTCCTGACAGGTATGCCATTGCGCGCCTGATGAAAATACACGGCAAAATCTGTCCTGTCCAGGCTTCCGTCCATCTCATCTACACGAGGCAAAGGATGTAATATCTTTAAATCATCCTTAATTCCTATTTCCTCAAGCATCGACTTACTCAGCCTGTATACTCCACGAACCTTTTCAAATTCAACCGGATCTGCAAACCGCTCTTTTTGTATCCTCGTACAATAAATCACGTCGAGTTTTTTACTTATCCCAAGAAGTGACTCATTTTCATGACACCTTACCTTTCGATCCTTAAGTTCTTCCATACAATCTCTGGGCATCCGCAGACTGGGCGGCGAAATAAAGAACATCTCAGCGCCAAAATACGATAGGGCGTAAGCAAGTGAATGCACCGTCCTGCCGTATTTCAAGTCGCCCAAAAATCCAACAGTGAGTCCTTCTAATGTTCCTTTTGTCTTCTGGATTGTATAAAGATCCAAAAAGGTCTGAGTTGGGTGTTGATTTGCGCCGTCCCCGGCGTTAATCACAGGCACATCAACAACATCTGCTGCTAACTGGGCAGAACCTTCGAGGTAGTGTCGTAAAACGATGATATCACAATAGCCTTCTATAATTTTTACAGAGTCACTTAACGATTCACCCTTGGCGACCGATGAAACCCCTGACTCTGCAAAGCCAATTACCACTCCGCCTAGCCGCTTCATGGCCGACTCAAAGCTCAGCCTTGTTCTTGTTGAAGGCTCAAAAAACAATGAGGCAAGCACCTTTCCTCTGAGTATATCCGTATGATCCGTTTGCTCCATCCGCTTCGCCAGATCAAGGATATACAATAACTCTTCTTTGTTAAAATGTCGGATAGAAATAATATCTCTTTGTTTAAAGCTTACTGCCATTTCCACCGAACCTTATGTGAAACCATTGGACACAAACTTGCGGAATAATCTTATCAGACCCATTTAAACATTACAAGTAAAATTAGACTAACAAAGGATACAAAGTAATTCCTTGCATTTACAAATTTTATTGAAATAAAGAATTTCATCCGTTATAGTAAATTCTCTTTGTGAAAACACCTTAAATATCTTATGATTTTATCAGATCACAGGAAATAAAAGATTATGAAAACTTTCAATGTGGGTCTCATTGGTATGGGAACGGTCGGAGCGGGAGTCGCGAAGATACTCTTAGAAAAAGATTCTCCACTCCTGGAAAAACTCGATTGTCTACCTGTGTTAAAGGGCATTGCCGATTGTAACCCGGATGTAAAAAATAAGCTGAATTTACCGCCAGAAATTCTCTTCACAAACGATGCAAAGGCACTGATAAATAATCCAGACATCCAAGTCATTGTTGAGCTTATCGGAGGAGTGCATCCCGCAAAAGAAATCATTATGCTGGCCCTTGAAAAAGGCAAGGATGTCGTGACGGCAAATAAAATGCTCCTTGCCCTCCATGGCTCAGAGCTTTTTAGCAAGGCTCGCCAGCACGGCAAAAGCATCTCTTTTGAGGCGAGCGTTGGCGGCGGTATTCCCATAATTGCCGCACTGAGGGATGGCTTCATCGCCAATAGGATTGAATCGATATTTGGTATTGTAAATGGCACAACAAATTACATTTTAACCAAGATGACCAAAGAGAAGGTAAAATACAGCGATGCCCTTGCAGAGGCTCAAAAACTGGGTTACGCAGAAAAAGACCCCACGATGGACGTAGAAGGTATAGACTCATCACACAAGCTTGCAATCTTAGCAAGAATTGGCTTTGGCGTCGATATTGATTATAATCATATTTACCATGAAGGCATCAGCGCTGTTGACCTGTCTGATATATGGTATGCACACGAACTGGGATATACCTTAAAACTTTTGGCAATTGCGAAAAAGGCGGGAAATAACATTGAACTACGTGTACACCCAACACTCCTTCAGCACGACCATCCGCTTTCCTCGGTAAATGGAGTCTTCAATGCCATCTGTGTTAAGGGAAGCGCCGTTGGAGAAACAATGCTCTATGGTAGGGGAGCAGGACAGATGCCCACCGCCAGCGCAGTGGTTGCAGACCTTGTGGATGTTGCGCTCGGGCGGGCGGGCATTACGTTTAATGCTATGAAGACCTTTTCCGGAAGACGTGAGAATATTCCTATCGCCGATATTTTAAAGATCAAAACACGCTATTATCTCCGGTTTTCTGTTGTCGATAAACCCGGGGTACTCGCAAAGATATCCGGTATCCTGGGAAACTATGACATCAGCATTGCCTCGGTTATCCAGCACAAGGCTAAGGAAAACGGCAATGTTCCCCTTGTAATGATGACTCACCTTGCAGAAGAAGGCAATCTGCAGAAGGCGCTCACAGAGATTAAACAATTAGACATAATAAAAGACCATACAAAATTTCTACGCGTGGAAGAATAGGAGGCATTATGAAATACTGCATCATTATCCCTGATGGAATGGCGGATTACCCCATAGAAAAACTCGGCGGCAGGACGCCTGTCGAAACGGCGAGAACTCCTAACCTGGATTTTCTCGCTCAAAATGGGCAGCTTGGAGTTGCCCGAACCATCCCTGGCGGGTTTCCACCCGGCAGCGACGTGGCCAATCTAAGCATAGTGGGTTATAGTCCTAAGGAATATTATTCCGGCCGCGCACCATTAGAAGCCGCAAGCATTGGTATTCGGCTTGAAAAGGACGATTGGGCTTTTCGGTGTAATCTTATTACTGCAGACGAAGATACCCTGGAAGATTTTTGTGCAGGTCATATAAAAACTGACGAAGCAGACGTCCTTATTAAACTCCTCAATGAAAAACTGGGAAATGATACCATTCAATTTTACGCAGGCAAAAGTTATCGGCATATCATGGTATACAAAGGTACACAGAAGATGGATGCCAAATGTTTTCCACCTCACGACATCATGGGACAATCAATCAAAAAGCACCTCCCCAAAGGAAACGGAAGCGAAATCCTTGTTGACCTTATGGAGCGTTCCAGGGAACTCCTCTCTAATCATGATATAAACAAAGTTCGCGTAGACCTGGAGGAAAACCCCGCCAACATGATCTGGCTGTGGGGTCAGGGGCATCGTCCGAACATGCCCACGTTTAAAGAACGGTTCAACCTTACGGGCGCCGTTATTACCGCTGTGGATTTGATTAAGGGCATTGCCTGCTATCTTGGATGGGACATTATAGATGTACCGGGCGCTACTGGTTACCTTGATACTAATTATGTCAATAAGGGTCAATATGCGATCAATGCGTTAGAAACCCACGATATTGTATTGATACACATTGAGGCCCCTGATGAGGCTGGACACGAGGGTAACGTTCATGAAAAGGTGCTGGCTATTGAACAGGTAGACAGCAAGATAATAGGTCCCATCCTTGCAGCAAAGAACAAATTCAAAGGCCTTCGTATATTGGTGCTTCCAGACCATTACACTCCGATTGCAAAGCGGACTCACACCCCGGAATCAGTCCCTTTTGCGGCTTTTGGTACGGGCATAGAGAAAGGAATAGGACTTCCCTATACCGAAGCGAATGCCCATGCATCAGGACTTCACATAAAGGATGGACACCGATTAATCGAGCACCTTATCTCAGGCTCTTTTCGATAAACAAGGCCTTCGACAATTTTCTTACGCCACTAAGGTACCAAGTCACAAAGAAAAACTTAGTATCTTGGTAACTTTGCGGCAATTAGGTTTGATTTTGCTTTGCAAAATCAAACAATTTTCCTCCATCTGTCATTCCCGCGAAAGCGGGAATCCAGAAGCGACATGAGTATTGCAATATTTTGAAATTCCTTACATCAACATGAAAAAGAGTTCTTTCGTAGGTTTTCTTCTTGTAATTTTTGTATCATGTTTGTGGTGTTCAAGCGCATTCGCATATAGAATTAAAAAAACGAAAAGTGGAAAAATAATAAAATGGAACACGAATACGGTTACTTATTATGTCAACACTTCGGGAGGGCCACCTGGCAGTCTCCCTGCTATTCAAGCAGCAATGAAGACGTGGACAGACGTTCCTGCATCCACTTTTCGTTTTGTCTATGGCGGCCCCACGACAAGTACGGTACGCAACCCAAATGATGGCATCAATATAATCTGTTTTAGAAAAATGGGTAATAAGGCAAGAGTGGCCCGAAACTATGTTCAGTGGAATAAAGAATCCGGCGAACTCTACGATAGTGATATTGTATTTAATACCGCCCATAAATTGAGCGCTGCTGATAAGTGCCCGGAAGATAACTATGACATTCAAGGTGTACTCACCCACGAACTTGGGCATTCACTGATTTTGAATGAACTTTGCAAGCAGACTCATAATGAAAAGACAATGTATTGGAAAGAGAATAAGGGCGATATGAAAAAGAGGACTTTGGATCAGGATGATATTGACGGAATCAGCTATTTGTATCCCTGACCCGAACGAGCCGGAAGTGAAAGATGCAAATCCAGCAATAACATTCTCCCTGCTGAATACGCTCCGTTTCAATAAAAAAAGTTTATTTCAGAAATTCTTTTATAGCCCCGAAAACCACATCCTTTTCGTCATCGTACATTACCAGGTGATGACTCCGTTCAAGCCACACCAGCCGTTTGTCAGTTGAGCCGAGGTGCTTTATCACGTACCGTGCGCTTGCAGGGGCGGCAATCATATCTTTTTTGGAATGGATAACGAGTGCGGCTGATTTTATCTCTTTCAGTCTCGGTTTAACGTCTTTGATTAATTGCTTGATCTCATGGAGTGTCTGTAACGGATAATGGCTATTTATGGGTTGGTGTAAATAGCCCGTGTGCGCCTCTGATTCAATATAGCACCTCTTTTTCCATGTTTTTACTTTTTTTAAAAATATTCTGCAGACCCCGATTAGGGCATTAATTGGCAGGTATTCCCGAATTAAAAAGAGGGGAGTTCCCATTAAAATGATTCTTCCTATCGGGTGATGCAAGGCCAACTGCAAGGTCAATAATGCTCCAAGGGAAAATCCAATGACCACGACATCTTTGTATTCCTTTTTTAACTGATAATACTCAACCTCCACCTTTTCCATCCAATCGTGAAGTGTGCTTAGCGTCAGGCCATCGGTATTGCCGCAATGTCCCGGCAGAAGGATACCCCTGGCTGTAAAGCCCCACTCACGCAAGTCTTCCGCAAGCTCCCGCATCTGGATCGGCCCGCAACCAAGGCCATGCACGAGCAGACACGCCGCATTGCCGTGACCCAGGGTAAATTCCTCTCTGTATTTAGTCAAATCGTAGAGTATCGAATTGTCAGACATATTTTTCAATACAATGTTCAATTATCAATGAGTAATTATCAATTCATCTTTATTCCATTAATTGCCCATTGTTCATTACTCATTGATCATTGCTCAATTACTTCACTGTTGCTTTTGATGTTTTTCCAATCGAGAACAAAATCTTAATAATCTCTTCTGATTCCAAAATAATGTTTCTAATCAGTTCTACCTTTATCTGTTCACTATCTTTTAATAGCCTCAACCAATAGTTGGATTCCCTTGCCTCTTTATGTGAAATTCCTATTTTACTACAAAATTCTTTCTTACTATATGCTGCCTGGGCTTCTTCCATATTTGCTCCAACAGATGTGCCTGACCTGAGTAATTGACCGCCAATAACTTCACATACCTTATTATGAGGTAAAGAGCTGACTAATTTTATAACTCTCAGGGCAAAGTTATAAGTCCTATCAACAATATCCTTATTTTTCATATTACCTTTCCTTTCACTCTTAATTGTTCATTGTTAATTACTCATTGATCATTAACTTCCAATCCCTTCTACATCAGGCAAAAGTAATGATCAATTATCAATGTTGAATTACCAATTCTTATCTTTTAGCCTCCTTTCATTCATCATTGTTCATTCTTCATTAACTTCTAATCCCTTCTACATCAGGTCATAGCTTCACACTCCGCCCCTTCTAACCATAAAAAACACAAACACTTACAAAAGCATTTCCTGTAACCTGCCTTTTCCAGTCTCATCAATAGCCTTCACCTCCTTAAAATTTAACTAAAATTTTAACTTAACCATGCTGAACTACATCACTTTCAATTTTTCCTGTAACTGCCCCTCTTTTGGCCTTACTTTTGAGTTTCGTCAACCCTTTCTTTTAAACGATATAGACACGTTCGTTTTTGGTTAACTTTCCCTGACCAACGATCTTGATAACTTTTTCACAACTTGCACAGAGGGTGTATATCCGAACATTATCGTCTTCTTCTGAGACGATTTTATGTATTCTTGCCACCATTTTATTTAACAGGTTGCCATCTAAGATACACTCAAAAACACTGTATTGCACTCTATCACCAAAATCCTCAAGTGTCTTGGCCAGCTTAGTCCTCCTTTTCGTGTCGGGTATGTCATAAGAAACAACGTAAAGCATATATCATATCTCCATCTCAAAGGGAATATACTGGCTGCCATTTTGAATATGAGCGGCCAGTCTTTCTGCCTGTATGCGGAAGCATTTTCTAAATGTGGTATTTTCCTTCGTTTGCGGATGGGTGAATTCATGATTGAGCGTGTCTTCGTATTCCACAAAATAGCGTTTTAATAATTCACGTTTGAGATAAACCCCTTCATTAGGATTTGAATAAAAATCCTCTTTCCCAAGAATCCTGTTATTTATAAGATGAAGCGTGAGCCGGTCAGCTATGGGAGCCCGGAATTCCTCTATAAGGTCAGAAGCACTGGACAGCCTCGTTTTCCAAACCAATGCCTTCCACCTGCAGTAAGTCGTATTTACCCCTGCCCTGCCCAATCCCCTGTTTTCCCAGTTCTGTAAAGGTGTAGATAAAATAGGGTATGTAGTCTATGGCATTGCCAATGAGGATCAAATGGAAGGAAAATGCCTTGCCAGGTTCAAAGGTCTGCTTCTCTGTAACTGGCGGTTCAATGACAAATGGGTGAGGCACTTTTGGATAGAGCCGAAGCATCTCGGTATCTTGCGGGGGCGGGGTTTCAAAAATATACGAATAAATGCACTTCTGCTTCAGGATACAGTCATCGCATTTTTTGTCCCTGATGACACAAACTACCCGTTTAAAGGCATATCCAAAACCACCGCGAAAGGCAGCGCCCTTGTAAGCAGGGAAGCGTATGTGCTCTTTGGCACAAATGGTGAATCTGAATTTTGCCAGCCGAAATGTTTCGAGCATATAGACCAGACCAATAGAAATTAGATCACAGCCTCTACAGAGAAATTATAATGAACGACCGTGTCTTTAATATAGTATATCCACAACGAAAATCAACAAGATAATAAACCCAAATTATGATGTAGCATGAAAGAAAAAAGACAGATCACCCTCCCCTAACCCCTCCCATCAATGGAGGGGTGATTTGTAATTTGTGTTGCTGCCGTCTGAGTTTTGACTCAAAAGAGAAATTATTTCTTTATTTGACAGAAAAAGACAACGCCTCGATTTGTTCCATAATCTGTCTTGTAACTTCAACAATTCCTTTTTTATTTACCTTCTCGTCCATACTCTTAAAAGTCATAGGTTTGCCGAAGATTACCTTGATCCTGGAAATTTTTGGTATCTTTGCGCCTTTTGGCAACGCCTCGTATGTGCCTAAGATAAACGCAGGAATGACGGGTACGCCGCTTTTTATGGCAAGGAAACCGATACCAGGGTTTCCTTCTTGAAGGCGGCCTTCCTTACTTACTCCTCCTTCTGGGAAGATGCCTAAGACTCCGTTTTTTTTAAGAACCTCAATGCCGCCTTTCAATGCAGCTATGTTTGAACCCTCCTCTTTTACACAGATACAATGCAATAATTTAAAAAGCCTTTTTCCGCGTCCTTCATAATACAGTTCGGTCATCATGAAAGAAATACGCCTCGGAAACATTGATTGAAGTACCACTGGGTCCATATAACTGAAATGATTTGCAGCCACAATAAGGGGTCCTTTGACTGGTATCTTCTCTCGCAGTTCAACCTGGGCGTGAAAAAACATTTTTAGTAAAAAAATACCTATCGCTTTGAGCACAAAGAAAAAACAATTGTTCAGGAAACCGAGGAGACTGTGATAAAATTTACAAATACGTGAATGACGGATTTCCATTTATTTCCCTTTATTTAATGGGGATACATGAGAATTGAAGGTTAAATATTTAGAGTAATTAACCATGAGATTATCGTATCAGTTCAGCCCCCTCCCCTAACCCCTCCCACAAGGGGCGGGGAAAAATGTTTCCTCCCCCTCGATGGGGGAGGCTGGGTGGGGGTGCTGAACTGTTACAGATTATCCATATTTCTTTGCCTGTTGCTGTAAAGTATTGATACGAAAATACCCCTCACCCAGACCCTCTCCCACAAGGGGCGAGGGAAGAACTTTCCCTCTCTTGACTTCGTCGTGAGCGCAGTCGAACGATGGGAGGGATTAAGGGAGGGTGAAATATTTTCATGCCCTTGTGTAAAATTTTTTTTTGTATGTTTTTGTTCATTAAAGACTGCTAAATCCGAAGCACGAAATCCGAAATTCGAAACAATTTCAAAATTGCAAATTCAAATGTTCCAAACCTAGTTTTTAATTTCTTTCATTTGATATTAGAATTTGTTTCGGATTTCGATATTTGAATTTCGAATTTGTCAAAAAAACAAACAACAGTATTTATTATTCAGTACTAAGTAACTTTTCTTGGTTGCGACTATGCTGCGCTATGGTATTGAGCTTAATACTTTTCCATGCGACCAGAATACCAATCAGAAAAATTCCCACGCCCAGATAGAACATTAATTCCCTGACTGAAATAAAGGTCGTTAATTTGCCGATGAGCAATACAGGCGTTACCATAGCGGCATTCACGAAGATGTCCTTGCAGGCAAAGGTCCTTCCCCTTAATTCGTCAGGGACGATCTTTTGGATATCTGCATTGATAGGCGCGAGGAATGCGCCGCCGGCAATCCCGATAAAGAAGATGATACCTGAAGCCGCCATATACGACGGTACCAGAGCGAAGGCCATAATTCCACATGCCATAATCCAAATACTGCCCGTATAAAGGATATTTCTTTTCACCCAATCGCCGTACTTACCCACCATAACAGCTCCGGTCAGGAGACCGCCGCCGAGCAGTGTGAAAATCAGCCCCAGAGGAGTAAGCGAAGTAAAACCCCAGATTTTGCCAGCGAAGTCGGAGATTGCCACATAAAAGCTGATACCTACAAGCCAGAAGATTGCGCCAAAGGAAATGAGTATCATTAGCCTTGCGTCATGATACATGTATTTC